>OCTA010000079.1_pt1 | contig 90823 bp, 39 predicted proteins | sample 1538991 | NCBI WGS metagenome assembly OCTA01 (sample SAMEA3539302, study PRJEB22396) | soil metagenome | biome: tundra; feature: field; material: soil | place: USA | collected 2010-05 | depth 0.15 m
TCCGGCTGGTATTTGTCAATCAGCTCGACGTTGCGCGCGAACCAGTTGACCAGAAACTTTTCGCACCCCGCGTCGCTGCGATCAGCGACGTTGTAAAAATCCACCCACTTGGGATCGTAAAGGTCGGCGTGCTCGGCCTTCATTTTTTCAGCCATTTCGGCAGGCGGATTGATGAACTGAAAATTTTCGATACCGTGGTTGGAGACGCCAAATTTCAATCCCTGCTTGCGCACGGCTTGGCAGAGTTCACCGATCAAATCGCGGCGCGGCCCCATTTGTTTCGCGTTGAACGGCGTCACCGCGCTGTCCCACATTGCAAAATTCTCATGATGCTGTGCCGTCGGGACGACGAACTTCGCGCCGGACTTTTTAAACAATTCCGCCCACGCATCGGCGTTGAAATTCGACTGCGTGAACAGTGGAATGAAATCTTTGTAACCAAACTTGTCCTGCGGACCAAAGTGTTCCGCGTGCCACTGCCGGTCCGCGCCATACATGTGCTTTTCATACCACTCGTTGTGGTGCGCCGGCACGGAGTAAAGTCCCCAGTGCATGAACAGTCCGAACTTCGCGCCGACGAACCACTGCGGCACGCGGTAATTTTCCTTGAGCGATTCCCACGTCGGCTGGAACGGCCCCGGCGGATTTGGCGTTGAAATCATTGCGTTGGCGGCGTTGACGACTTCGAGCCGCGTCTCCGGCGCCATGTCGTAGCCGTCGGAGTTTCCGCCATCAGCCATCGGATTGTCATTTTGCGCCAGCAGGATTGATGGCAAGAACGCAAGCGCGAGGCAGAGGATGATTTTATTCATGTGAAAATGTATTTATTCCACAGAAAGTTTTGGCACGTCCGCGCAGAACTGCGCGACAGGCAGGCCGGCGGCATTGAATAGTTTGCAGGCGACCGGATAATTCCCCCACGCGCAGCGCACTACGATCGGCGCGGCCACTGCCGGTCTACTCACGACCGCCATGTCGCCGTCCAGCTTGGCTTCAGCGGGCACAATTTTTCTATCCACCGGGCCCAGCGAATTGCTCCCCCGCAACACGACGGGATAATTTCTCTTGTCAACGATTCCGCCAGTTATGTTTCCAGTTACCTCATCCAGTTTCAAACTCGCCGGCCAATTGTCGGCACCGAACGCCATCGGTCGCTCGCCGGTGGCGGGAATGGTATAGAGAAATGCCGAGCCGGTTCGCACGCCGAAAATGTCGGGGCCATTGATGAGCGGCGTTGATGGCGTCTCGGATGTGAGCGGGGCGGGCAGTTCAAATGCATTGAGTTTGCCGACAAGGCAAATGCTCAACGCGAGCTTGAATAAATAATTTTGCATTTTCATGATTTTCAACTCTTGCCGGCGCGGACGAAAAAACTGCGCGGGGTCGGCTAACCGAGCACCGGCATCTGGGCGTCCAGCATCATTCCGCCGAAGACAAGGATTGCCGCCACCAGAAATCTGCCGGCCATTTAATCATGGAATATCTTGGTTGATCGTGCCAGCAAATGTCGCTGAGCAAGTCAGGGCAATTGCAGCCGATAAAAATACTGCGGCCGGTTGGAACCGAATGAGTTGGTAAAGAGAAAATTTCCAACCGCGTCGAATTGATTCGTTGCGACGCGTGTCCAGTTGACGAGCGGCAGGGTGAGGTTGGTTGATCCGAGCATGTAATACGTCCCGTTCGAGGCACCGCCCGAACCGCTCAAGACAACGGCGCCGGCGTCGGCACGGATGCCGCCAAATCCAAATTGCGGGAGTGAAACGATGAGTTTGGCTGCACCTTGGGTCGAGGTGTCAATGGTGCAAGTGTATCCCGCTGGCACGGTGCCGATAGTCAGGGACCCAACGCTCAACGTGCCGCCATAGGTGAACAGAGTATAAGTGCCAGGACCAAAACCGGCAGCCGCGCTGATGTTAAGCGTGCCACCCAACGTCAGGTCGCCGGTGACAGAAACCTGATCGCTAGAAGTGCCGAGCTGAAATTGTAGAATGCTCGCATTATTCAAGCCCAAGTCGTTAGCGATGGTCAGCGTGCCGGAACCATTGCTTCCCGGCGCGAGCGTGGCCCCGGCAGCAAGGGATACCTGTCCACCAACCGCGCCATTGCCGCCGAGCGTGGCGCCGGTGCCAATGCTGACCGGACCCGACCCGGTGCCGCTGCCAACAGTATTGTTGACGCTGAGCGAGCCGCCATTGACGGTGGTGCCACCGCTGTAAGTGTTGTTGCCGGTGAGCGTGAGCGAACCTGGGCCGGCAAAGGTCAAAACTGTGGCCGCCGCTGCGCCGTCGGAAATGACGCCGTTGAATACGCTGTTCGTGTTGACGCCGCCGACCACATAAGTCGTCAGGCTGGCGGCGGCCGTGGTGGCGCCCGAAAAACCGGCTCCGGCTCCGCCGAACAATGCGCCCAGATAATTTGTGGAGCCGCCGTTCTTGTTGTAAATGCTGCCGGCTGTGCCCAAGTTCCACACGGCATTGCTGCTGCCAAAGATACCCGCGCCTTCCCGCAAGCCGTTGGCGGTGGTAAAATTGATGAGGCCGCTGAAGCCGCTCCAGTCGCCGCCCGGAGAAAAGACGCCGCCAGCGCCGATGTTAAGATTCAACACGCCCGTGCCTTGCAGACCAAATGCGGCATTGGGCTGTCCAAAAGTTTGCAGCGTGTTCGTGCCGAAGGAGGAGATGGTCGCGCTGGTGCCGACGCCATTTAGAAACAGTGTGCCGCCGTTGAGGGTAATGGGGCCGAACCCGTCGGCGGAATTATTATTGACGAGTTGTAACGTGCCGCCGTTCACCAACGTGCCGCCGGTGAAACTATTGCTCGCATTCAGCGTGAGCGTTCCCGTGCCGCTCTTTGTCAGGCTGGCGAGGCCGCCCAGCACGCCATTGCCAATGGTATAGGCGAGCGAGTTATTCGTGACCAGCACCGTGCCCGGCTGCACGACGCCGATGATGGAAACGTTGCCGTTGGTCGAAGAGTCGTCGAAGCGCACCTGATCCAGGTTATAGAACTTATCAGCCGCCGCGCCGTTCAGCCAGTTCACGGTCGAGGCCAGATCCCAGTTGCCACCGTTGGTTCCCTGCCAGATGAGTGAACCGGCATTGCCCGTGACGACGAGTTGCACACCGGATGAAGGCGTTTGCAGGCTGAAGTTCTGGCGTGTATTGGTCGGCAGATTATTTGCAAAACTGACGCCGTTGGCCGTGCTGACTGAAGCCCCACCGATTAAGTTATAAGTGCCCGCACCGAGCGCGTTATTGACCAGATTGAAGTTATAAATCTGCAATCCGCTCATCGTGAGCGCGCTGTTTTGAATCAGGATGGCGTCGTTCGCACCGGCGGGCGAACTCGACAGATCAAAATTCAAAGTCGGCGCGTTTAGCGTGAGATTGTTGCTGATGATCAGCGTGCCGGTGCTGCCACCGCCGGGACCGGGCGAAACTCTGCCGCCGGTCTGGATGGTCACGCCATTGCCAAGAATGCCATTGCCGCCCAGCGACGCACCGTTAGCAACCGTGACGGGGCTGCTGCTGAAACTGCCATTGACCTGCAACGCACCGCTGCTCACGGTGGTTGTTCCGGTGTGCGTGCTATTGCCGGTCAAGGTAAGCGTGCCGGTGCCGGTCTTCACCAGGTTCAACGAGGTTTGGAACTGGCCGGCAAACGTGGTGCTCAGATTGAGCGCGCCCACTTGCATGATCGGCGCACCGGCATAGTAATCATAGAATGCGGCGGCCGGGTTGTTGCCGGACAACGCTCCAAAATAGAAAGTATTGCCACCGGAGTTATCATAGAAGCCAAAAGTAACCGGCGCGTTCACCGTCGTCAGCGCATTATTGAATCCGCTGAAGGCGCCGCCGTTGGCAACGAGGCGCATCCCGCCGCTGCCAAGGAAATTCACCGTGCCGGTAAAGGCGCTACCGACGCCTTTGAACTGATCGGTGGCACCGCCGTTCTGCACCGTGAGGTTCAGCGTGCCGCCGCCGGTGAGCGCGCCCATGAGATTGATGCTGTCGCCAAGATTGAGGTTGCCCGTGCTGCCGGCGGGCACCACCAGCGGATTGACGAGGGTCAGATAGTTTCCGGCATTATAGTTGTTAATCACGGTGCCGGACTGAATCGTCAGTGCTCCGCTGCCGAGCGAACTGCCGTTGTTGAGCTGGATGGTGCCGCTGTTCAGGTTCACCGGGCCAATGAAGGGATTGACTGTGTTCACCGTCAGGGAACCTGCACCGGACTTGGTGAGGCTGCCCGTCCCGTTGATCCCGCCCGTGCCACTGAGCGTGTAGTTTTGACTAGCGTTGAAGACGATGCTGCCGGGCGCGACGGGGCTGTTGATATTGATCGCCGGACTGGCCGAGCCGGTGTCGTCGAAGGAGACGTTGTCGCTGGTATTAAAGATCGTCAGGTTGTTGCCATTAAACCAGTCGGCTGTGTTTGTAGTGTCCCAGATGTTATTAATGTTATCACCACGCCACACCAGGTTTTTTGGAATGTAGGTGACAGAAATCAGCAAGCCCACGGTATTGGTCAACGTGCTGCCGTCGGGATTACTTACCGCAAAGTTAAAACTGGCCAGACCGGTATAACTAGGTGTCGGCACAAAGTGCGCAATGTGACCGTTGTTCAGAGTAACGGTGCCATGCACAACATTGGTTACGGTATAAGTCGAGCCGTTGGTATAACCCAGCGTATAAGGCCACAGGTCAATGTCCGTGAGACCGGTCTGCACGAACGCGTGCGGCCCGGCCATCCAGTTGATGTAATGTTCTAGCAACGTGTAGCCATCGCCGGAGACCACGTTATTATCCGCCACGAGCGGATTGGAGCCGGTGGCATTTTCCCAGAGGTCAGGCATGCCGTCCTGATCGGAATCCGGCAGCGCCGTGGCGCCCTCAATCGTGCCGAAACCATTGTTCGGCAGGCCGGTTTGGTTGGGATTGGTAATGATCGCGCCCGACGTGCCGAGTGACATCACCTGGCCGATCACCAGCGCATCCAGCGGATCAGAAGGAAATGCTCCGGCGTTGGAAACGTTATTCCGGTAGGCGTTCTCTGCGGAAACGGTGGGCGTGGTGGGCGTGAACGGCGACCATGGCGCGGTCGCGACTATGCTGCTGCCGGGTTCGGAAGGTGCGCCGTTCAACACGCCGTCCTTGCTGGTATCCATCATATTGCCGACGCCATAAATCGTCTGGTTCCCGTTCACTTGGAAAAAGTCACCGGTCAGGCTCGTGCTGGAAGGTCCGATGATGAAATAGTTATTGACGATATCATGGCTGTAATGCCCGGCAGTGTTGCCGACCGTGTAAGCAGCCTGATAGTCATAGACGACATTGTTGATATAGACCGTGCTGGCCTTAGCCAGAGGTTGACGATTGTGTGCGTTGACCCAAAGGTTGTTGAAAAAGGATGCATCGCCGCCCTCGACGTGCGCACCGAACTGCTGGTTAATGGGATCGGCGATGATGCAGTTTTGAATCGTAAAGTCAGCGGTATGGACCGCGTCAAAACTGTCCCACTGGCCAAACTCCACCGAGGTATGGTCGAAAATCATGTTGTTCGCATAGCCGCTGCTGGCACCGATGTTGACGGCACTGGAACCGGTGCTGCTGCCGCCCTGCCGGACGCGCAGATGACGGCAGATGATGTTGTTCTTGCCGTAGAAGGAGAGTTCATTACCCATCAAACCAATGCCGCCGCCCGGAGCCGTCTGGCCGGCGATGGTCAACCCGCTGGCAGCCGATACTGCGGAATAGAGGGTAATATAGCCGCCGACATCGAAGACAACAGTGCGACCGCCCCGGCTCACCGCGTCGCGGAACGAACCTGGACCACTATCAGCGAGCGTCGTGACGTGATACACCGAACCACCGCGTCCGCCGGTAGCGTTCCGGCCATACCCCAGCGCACCGGGAAAGGCCAGCGGAGGAGGGAGCGCCACCGGATTAGTATAAGTGCCGGTGGCAATCGCAAGATAGAGTTCGCCATTGGTAACTATGAACGAAGGATAGGTATTAGTAACCAGGCCGTTGCCGCCCATGTAAATACCGGTGGGCATGGTTCCGGCGATAGAGCCTGATCCATCGTTGTTAGTTGAGATAAGTTTGTAATTGCCCAGCGTGAGTGCCGGGCCGGTGTTGTTGATCTGGAAAATAGTTCCGGTGTTCAACGTAAAGGTGCCATTGCTGATCACGAACGACGGCGTGCCCGGATTAAAATTCAATCCCATCGTTCCCGTGCTGGTGCTGATGCTGCCGGCCAGCGTCGCCGTCGAAGTGAGATTGCTCAACGTCTGGCCGGTGACGAGCATGAACCCGCTCCTGGCAGACACATCAAACACTCCGCTGTTGCCAACAATGATGCGCTGGCTGTTGTTGATCGAGCCGGAGCTACCCAGTGCCAGCGTGCCATTAGTGATAGTAGTATTGCCGGTGTAAGAATTCGCGCCATTCAACGTCAGCGAGCCGGAACCAACAAGCGTCAGGCCACCATCCGGCGTGCCGCTGCCATGCACGATCGGGGCGGCAATGGTGATATTGTAACCGTTGGGGTTAATATTGGCGCCGCCGCTGTTGACATAGACCGTCAAGCCCGCGAGGGCGGGCAGGAAATACGATCCGCCCGGATCATCCGCATTGGCCGCCAAAACGCCGCCGTTGAAATTAATTTGGGACTGATGCGTGCCGGCGGCGCCAGACGAGGCGAAGAAGTTGCCCACCGTGGCGGTGCCCCCATTGAGATTGAAAAGGGTGATTTGAGTGATGCTGCCGATGGTGTTGAGCAAATCAAACGTGTTGGCCACCGTCAACGCGCCCTGGTCCTGCACCGTGACCGACGAATTGCCGGGGACACGGGATCCATTGCCGAAGCTCAGTGACGCCGCACTCACACTCGCATTATTTTGCACGGTCAACGAACTGGTATACGGATAACCTGCCCCGCCGTCATAGATTACTTCAATCATACCATCCACCGTAACTGCGGCTGAGTCGGAAACGTTCAATGAGGAAGGTCCACCGATGCCGCTGATAACTAAGTTGCCGCTGGCAGTGCTGTTGCCGGTGCCGCCCAGAATAAGTTTGCCGTTATTCACCGTGGTGGTGCCCGAGTAACTCGCCCCACCGCTGCCGCCCAACCCAATGGTCTGGGTTCCCGCGCCCGCCTTGATCAGCGAGCCGGGGCCAGTAATAGGGCCGGCGTAAAGTCCATTTGCATTGTTGTTGCCCACGGTCAGGGCGACTGCCGCGCCCGTCAGATTGGTGAGACCAAGGCTGGTGTTCGTGCCATTCAAGCCACCAATCGCGGTGGCGGTGATGCTCGGATCAAACAGCAACGTGCCGGTGCTGTAATTCAAAGAACTGTTCTGCAAGGCCAGTGGACTCGCCAGTTGTAACGGACCATTGGCCAGCGTGGTCGGACCATTAAAAGTATTGGTACCGCCGAGAATCAACGTGCCGTTGTTACCGGCTCCACTGTTGACGGTCAAAGAGTTTATACCTGTATTACCGGCCGAATTGATGGAACCATTCACACCGAATGTCTGTCCACTCGCCGCGTCCAGCAGCGCCGTGGTGCTGTCACCACCGGTCGTCATGCCAATGCCGATGTTATTGTTTATGGCAAACGTGCCGCTGCCCAGCAGGTCGCCGCCAGTTAGATAGATGGTCGGCGTATTCGCCACGCTGTTCGGAGAAGTTATGCTTAGCGCGCCGCCATTGATTGTAGTATTGCCAGAGTAAGTATTATTGCCATTCAGGGTAAGTGTGCCGTTACCAATCTTAAGCAAGGCTCCGTTGCCGTTAATTACACCGCCCAGCGTCAAGTTATTGCCGTTGTTATCCACTGTAGTGGTCACGCCGGAACCAATGGCTACGTTATTACCGACGTTCAGGCCATTGATGCCAGCCTGTAGCGTGCTGCTGGCGGCGACACTCAGATCACCGGCACCGACCGCGCTGTTGTTGCCTACTTGCAACGTTCCGCCGCCGCTCAAGATGGTGCCGACGCTGCCCGCCGAAGGTCCGTAAGTGTTAGCGCCATAAAGTGTGGTTGTGCCCGCGCCATTCACGGCCAAGGTCTTGGTGACGCTCGGTTTGTTGGAGATAACTCCCGAAACCGTCAGCGACTGTCCGCCGACCACGCTGACTTGCAGATTATCATTTAGCGCCACCGCCGTTTGAATTGTGTTCGCCGTTCCCGCGCCGACGCTGATGGCCGCGCCACCGCCTTGGTTGTCCAACGTCAGTGTTTTTCCAGCATTCGCAATCACGAAGGAGTGGCTATTGGTCAGGAATATTCCACCCACAGTTTCATTAGCGTCCAGCGTCACGGTTCGCACGGTCGAGCCAGCACCAAACGTCGCCGAATCGCTTGGCGAATGCGGCACATTGGGATTGCTGCTCCACTTGGTCGCATCGGACCAGTTGCCATTGACATCGTTGGTCCAACTCGCCACTACGCCGGCGATGGATATGGTCACGTTCAACCAGCCGCCGCTGGTGTTGAAGGCGTAGGCCAAGCCCGCCTGCGCGTTGGCCACATGCGGATTGCCGGCGCTCAGAGTCGTCCAGGTGCTGTCCAAGCCGGTGCCGCCGATCGCACCGGTATATTGGATCAAGTTATAAGTTCCCGGTGTGATGTAAGCGATCGTGCCGCCGGACTGATAAAGATTAACCGCGCCGCCATTGAGCGTCAGTCCGCCAGGAGTGCTGACGACGAGATGGTCGTTGGCCGGCGTGGAGTAGAAGGCGAAATTAAGCAGCGCACCTGGATTAAAATTCAACCCGCCCACCGTCAACGTCCCAATCGTGCCATTGCCGGAAGCCAGCGCGCCCGGAACGACGATGCCGCCGCTTAAGTTTGTCACTACACCAGTAATTATGCCCGTGCCTTCGAGCGTGCCGCCGCTGGTAACAGTCACACCGCCCGTGCCAGTGCCGGAACCGGTCGTGTTGATGACGCTTAAAAGTCCGTTGCTCACGGTCGTGCCACCTGTGTAAGTGTTCGCTCCCTGTAACGACAGCACGCCAGTTCCCGTCGAGCTTGCGACTGTTAGCGCACCGCTGCCGCCGTTGCCAACCGGATTGACGTAAGTAACATCGTGACCATTGACATCAATCGTCGCATTGCCCGCAAACGAAACCGCCTGCACCACCGGTGTGGTGGCACTGTTCACAGTTATATCCTGAAAAGTTCCGCCGGTGCCCGGCATAAGAGCAGTATTATATTGCAACGTGCCGTTGTTGAAGGTAAGACCGCCGCTGTAGTTACCGCCGCCCAGCGACCACATGCTGCTGATGTTCAAAGTCGCCCCACCGGTGATAACTGCGCCACCGTAAAAAGAGTTGCCGTTGGTATAATTGAGCACCACCGTTCCCGTGGCAAAAACCGGCGTGAGATTCGCAGTATCAAATGTCTGGCCGTTGGCGATGGAGCCTGAGCCCGGCAGCAAACCCGCGATATTCCCATTCGCCGCCGAGGACGGAATGCCAATCACCAGCGGGCCGGTGCCAGCCGCGCTGCCGACCTGACCATCCACCGTCAACGTGTTGCCCGCCGTCGCGGCGAGTCCACCACCATTGCCAAGCAATGTGAGCGGACGCTTGTTGGCGCCCGCATTGTCGAGCGTGAACGTGGCGTTCGCAACAATCGTCCCGCCATTCAAATTCGCAACGGTTGCATTCGCCGGCGCGCCAAGACCAGAATCGGCCGTGATGACCAGATTTCCAGCATTCACATAAGTCTGGCCGGAGTAAGTGTTCGCGGCGGCAAAAACCAACGTCCCTTCGCCGGCCTTGATGATCTGATTCGCATCGGACGTGCCGTCGCGTCCGTCGTTGACGGTGGGATACATCGTGAAATAGCCGAGCGTGTTGTTCTGCCACATCACGCTGGCCTGCGCGCCATTGGGACTTTGGATGCGGGCAACTTGATAAGTCGCGCCGCCGCTGCTGCTGATGCTGGCATTGTTCGCACCCATGTCGGGCGTGACCAGCAGTCCACCGGACAATATAATATTGTTGGCTCCGGCCAAGGTGGTGGCGGAGGGCGTGTTGAAACGCAGCGACGGAATGTATGAATTGTTGTTGGCGGCGAGATTGTTCACCGTCACGTCCACATTGGCATTGCCCGCCCAGGCCGTTGAATAAAATCCCGCCACCTGGCTGCCGCCAATGACCGTGTAAGGCGAAGTGCCCGCCGTGCCGTTCGCCAGGCTGGTGCTCGCCCAGTCGTAAAGACCGACCGTCGCGTAGGCCGCCGTGGGATTGGCCGCCGCCGGGCCTTCTCCCAAAAATATTCCCAAGGAGGCGGCGCTGGAACCAACGGTGGTCGTCTTGATGGTCGCCGTGGCCGGAACACTCACACCACCGCTGCCAATGGTAGCTGGTCCGATATAACGCACCGTCGCGCCGTAGCTCACCGTCAACGCACCGAGCGACAACGTGGGATTGTTCGCGCCGGACGCCGGGGCGGCGCTGATGGTGGACTGTCCCGGGCTGATCGTCGTGCTGCTAAAACTATGGCTCGTCGCCGTGCCGGCATTGCCGTTGATATTCAAAGTGCCGCCAGCCAGCGTCAGCACCTGCGAGGGAACCAGCGTGCTCGTTGGCGAACCGCTGGCGTTGTAATCCAAGGTGAGTGCGCCGGCATTGAGTTTGAGTCCACCGGTGAAAGTATCCGTCGCGCCGCCCAACGTCAGCGCGCCCGAGCCAATCTTGGTCAAGCCTGCGGTGCCTGCGATGACCGAACTGATGGTGGCAACTTTGCCACTCGCTAGTGGATTGACCGAGATAGATGGCGTGGTGCCAGCCAGCGTCAAAATGTTCCCCGCCGTGCCGTTGTTATCCAAAGACCAACCGGCGGCGCTGTTCAAGTTAATGTCGCCGAAGATAAGATTGCCGATCGTCCTGGCTGAATCCAAGTGGATCACGGTGGGATCCGTCGTCAAATCCACCTGGTTGAAATTCGCCGTGTTGCCGCTGCCGGTCGCCACGGTGCCATTCAACCAGTTCGCGCCATTGCTCCAAAGTCCGCCGGTGGCAGCGTTGGTCCACACGCCGGTTTGGGCCTGTAGATTTAGTGCGCCCACCACCAGAAGGAGGGGAATCGTTGCGTAAATTCTGGTTAGTCTGGCCGCGACCGGCAGACAGAGTTTGAATAGGTGTGACATAGGTATTTGTAGTTTGGTTTTCATGTTGCGCTCTACTCGAATCGTCTAATTAATCTTAAATACTACGGCAATTTCGTTGGGTGATTTTACTGGAGCCTTGATGCTGAGTGCCTCGGCGGTTTGAGACCATTGGACTTTTTCATCACTGCCGAGGAGTTTTATGCTTCTGATTTTTTTCCCTAGCAGCTTCGCCGCCGTGCCGAGCGATTTAATCTGCAAATCTTGTTGCGGAGTTCCGAGCACGATGGCGTAAAGTGTTTTGCCTTTGGTCGTAAAACGCACGTCGGCGGCGGTGAACGGCTTGCCTTTGCCTTCGTTGAAACCTTGCGCGGATAGCGCCGCGCCTTCCGAGGCCGGGCCTTCGCCGAAAACTTTCCACGGGCGCGTGTCGAAGATACATTCTTTGTTCACGTCCATCCACGCGCCGATGCCTGCCAGCACGGCTTGTTCCTTGTCGTCAATCGAGCCGTCGCCGCGCACGGGAATGTTGAGCAGCAAATCGCCGTTTTTGCTGACGATGTCGCACAACATTTGAATGACGGTCTTGGCGGTCTTGTAACGATTTTTGTCGTAAAGCGAGCGGTCGTAATGCCAGTTGCCAATGCAGGTGTCCGTCTCCCAAGGTTGCGCCTCGATTTTATTGGACGCGCCGCGCTCGATGTCGCGGACGATGCATTTTTGCTGGCTCTCGGAAAGCATCTTGCCGAACAGGATGGCCTCCAGTTTGCCGTCGTGCTGCTGCATGTTGAAGTTGTAAAAGTCGGCGGCGATTTTCAAGCCGGCGTCGCTGACCGGCCAAAGCGGCAACGCGTCGTCGTCGAAATAAATCAAATCCGGTTTGTATTTGTGAACGAGGTCAATCGTGCGGTTGTAAAATTTATCGCAGTAAGCCTGGTCGGGAATGCTCGCGCCATTTCCCCAGTTCCACTGGCCATGAATTGAACTGGCGTTGCTAAAGTTCAAACTGGGCGTGTGATTTTGCGCGTAAAGCTCCTGCGGATCGAGGCCGTCCCACCATTTGCCCTTGCCGTCGGCCTTGGTCAATTTGCCATCGTAAGTCACGCCGGCGAGCGGGCCGGTCTTGTCGGCGCTCTGGGCGATCTCGTAAAAACTCCACGCATGCGCGGCGTGAACGCTGACACCGAACGGCAAGCCTTGTTCATGCGCCGCCTTGGCGAAATCGCCAACGATGTCCTTGTGCGGCCCGACATTCACGCTGTTCCACGGCTGATACTTGGAATCATACATATCAAAGTTGTCGTGGTGATTGGCCATGACGAAAAAATATTGCGCACCAACTTTTTTGTAGAGCGCGACGAGCTTTTCCACGTCAAAATTTTCCGCCTTCCAAATGTGAATAACGTCCTTGAAACCAAACTGCGAAGGCGGCCCGTAATGGGCGACGTGATATTTGTTTTGCTTGCTGCCTTCCACATACATGTTGCGCGCATACCAGTCGCCGTCCTCCGGCACATTCTGCGGTCCGAAGCAGGCCCAGATGCCGAACTTCGCGTTGCGAAACCAGTCCGGGCATTGATACTGGTGCAGCGAGTCCCACGTCGGCTGGAATTTCCCCGGCGTCACCGGCTCGTTGGTCGTGCTGACGATGACGGTTGGCACGGCGGTTTCAGGAATGGGGTCAGTGAGAATTTGCGCGCGCCCACAATCCGCAAAGGCAACCGCACCCAAAATTAGGAGAATTGGCAGGATGTTTTTCATCTTGAACAATGACCAATAGACAAGGTTAAGAACCAACTTGGCATGGCGGTAGTTGGCAGCCTAAAACCGTTCAAGGAATAAAAATTCATTGTCACAAAGAAATTTTGAAGACGATGGCAATGTCGTTCGGCATTTTTCCCGGCACCTTGACCATGAGCGCGTCGGCGGCTTGTAACCACTGGATTTTCTCGTCGCTGCCCAGCAGCGTGATGCTGCTGATCGGCTTGTCGAGTAGCTTCGCCGCACTGCCGAGAGACTTGACATGCAAATCCTTTTTCGGCACGCCCAATACAATCATATAGAGTGTTTCGTCTTTGGTCGTAAAGCGAACGTCCTCGGCGGTGAACGGTTTGCCTTTGCCTTCGCTGAAATTGCCCACCTTGACCGGCGGCGCTTCGGCCGATGGACCTTCGCCGAAAACTTTCCACGGGCGCGTGCCGAATATACATTCTTTGTTCACGTCCATCCACGCGGCGATGCCTTGCAGCACGGCTTCCTCCTTGTCATCAATCGTGCCGTCGCCACGAACAGGAATGTTCAGCAGCAAATTACCGTTTTTACTGATGATGTCGGCCAGCATTCTGATCACAGCCTTCGCACTCTTGTAGCGGTTGTTGTCATAAACCGCGCGGCTGTAATGCCAGTTGCCGATGCAAGTATCCGTCTCCCACGGCAGCGGCTCGATTCGGTTGGCCGCGCCACGCTCGATGTCCCAGACGATGCACTTGCGTTCTTCGCCATTAAGTTGCTTGCCGAGAATCACCGCCTCCAGCTTGCCATCGTGGTGCGTGATACTGCTGTTGTAAAAATCAGCAGCGATTTTCAACCCCGCATCGCTGACCGGCCATAACGGCAAAGCGTCGTCGTCAAAATAAATCAAGTCCGGTTGATATTTTTTGATGAGGTCGGCCGTGCGGTTGTAAAATTTATCGCAGTAAGCTTGGTCGGGCTGGCTCACGCCATTGGTCCAATCCCAGCGGTCATGAATGGAGCCGGGCTTGTCAAAATTCGGGCTGGGCGTGTGCCGTTGCTCGTATAAATCCTGCGGGTCGAGGCCGTCCCACCACTTACCCTTGCCGTCCGCCTTGGTCAGCTTGCCATCGTAAGGCACGCCGGCGAGCGGGCCGGTTTTGTCGGCACCTTGGGCGACTTCATACCAGCTCCAGGCATGAGCGGCATGGAGGCTGACACCGAAGGGCAGTCCCTGTTTGCGCGCGGCCTTGGCCCAGCCGGCGATAAGGTCTTTTTGCGGGCCTACCTTCACGGCGTTCCACGGCTGATATGCGCTGTCCCAAAGATCAAAGTTGTCGTGGTGATTACCCAACGCGACAAAGTATTGTGCGCCGACACGTTTGTAGAGTGCGACAAGTTTTTCCGGATCGAACTTCTCGGCCTTCCACGCATGAATTACCTCCTTGAATCCAGCTTGCGACGGCGGACCGTAGTGTTCGACTTGGAATTTATTCTGCGGGTGGCCTTGCACATACATGTTGCGCGCATACCAGTCGCTCTGCTCCGGTTCGCATTGCGGACCCCAGTGCGCCCAGATGCCGAACTTGGCGTTGCGAAACCAATCCGGCACTTGATACTGCTTGAGCGAATCCCACGTCGGCTGGAATTTGCCCGGCGTGACCGGTTCGACGGCGGTGCTAACGATGACGCGCGGAATTGCGGTCTCGGGGATGGGGTCGCCGGCGCGAACACATGCCATGACGCAAAGCCCACTGGCAAAAATTAAGAATCGCTTTTTCAAATTGAAAATAGTTTATTGAATTAAAATTGTCGGCCCGCAGCGAACCCAACCACTGCGGGCCGAATCACCCCAAACCACTGCTTAACTTTCTGCCGAACCCACGACCAGCGGAAATTGGTTCGTCAGGCAAACCGCTTACGGTTTACGCAGCCGGTAAAACACGTTTGTCTTGGCCGGATTAATGGTAATGCTATAACTCGTCCCGGTTGCCGTATTGGAAATGTCATACCAATCAGCCGGCACCGCCAGATTCACGGAATTCGATTGAACCAGCCAGCCCAGATGATCCGCCGGCCACGAGAGGTTGAGCGTATTGCCGCCGGTGATGCTAAACGTGATGTTTGTCGGATTAGTTGCGATAGTGACAGGCACCACGACTTGCAAACTGCCGACGCCGGTAATATAGGGTGAACCGGTGGTGCTATTGTAAATGCCCGGAGCCTGGCTCGCTCCATTTAGCACCAGGTTGGTTATTGCGTTCGTGACCGAGAAGTCCAACTGCAACACCGCTCCGCTCGCCACGGTAACGGTGGAATTCTCAGCCAGCGTCGGCTGGGCAAGTTCCAATGTGCCACCATTGATTATCGTGTTACCCGTATAAGTATTGGCTCCCGTCAGATTCAATGTGCCGGAATTTTGCTTGATCAAACCCCCGCTCGTATTGGCTGTGAGGGTTGCAGTTCCAAGAGTCGCCGCAGTGGTGTAACCGCCGCCGAAGAGCGTCACGGTCGGAGCCGAAGTGTAACCGACGCCCGGACTGGTTATCGTGACGCCGGTCACCGAACCGCCGGAAATATTTGCCACCGCCGTGGCTCCGGTGCCTCCGCCGCCGCTGATGGTCACGATGGGTGTATCAAGGTAACCCGCACCGCCGGTCGCCACCGGGATGGTGCTGACGCCGTTGCCGGTAGGTGCAAGTAAGGGCTGCGCGATGGTAATGGCGTTGCCTCCGTCATCAATGAGCGCGCCGCCGCTGTATATTGTCGCCGCAGTCAAGCCCTGCATGAACGTCGCACTCGCCGCGCCGGCTTGCAGTGTGCCGCCGTTGAAATTCAAACGGGAGGTGCTGGTGCCAGCTACCCCGACATTGTTCGCCGTGACCAAGCCGCCCAACAGGTTGACCGTGCCAACCGTGGTGTTGCCACTAATACCAAATTGAAGCGGGCCACCGGTTAAATTGACCACCGCCGACCCGGACACATTCAATATGCCAATGCCACGGTCGCCCACATGGATACCCTTATTATCATTCAACGTGCCGCCGCTCACATTTGCCACCCCAACCGCGCCAGCGATATTGGCAATGGAAAACTCTTGAGCATCGTCGTTGAGCGTTCCGCCGCTCATGTTGAAAACGCCTTTGGAAGCACTATTCCCAAAAGCACCACCCACAACAAAATAGGCATCCCCTGCATTGACGTCCCCAATCGTGACGGTTCCACCGCTCAAGTCAAATGCACCGTAGGCACCCGCCGCTTGGCCGATATGAAATTCCCCAGCGCCGCATTCGAGGCTGCCGGAACTCATAAATACAAATCCGTTGGCATTAGTTACATTGCCAATGGCAAAGGCGGGATTGTTGACCATGTTGGCGCTCACCGAGCCGCCGGCGATATTCAGAATCGCGTTACCGGCTGCATTGCCAACGATCACCTGGCTCGTGGTGGTGCTGATCGCGCCGGCGCCATTTACCGTCACTATGCCGCTATTGACTGTCGTCGTGCCGGAATAATTGTTTGCGCCGCCGAGCGTCAAAGTGCCATTGCCAGTTTTGGTCAAACCGCCATTGCCGGAGACGACCCCATTCAGCACGGTGCTATGTCCACCATCGGCGACCGTCAATAAGTTGCCGCCGTTGTCCAGGTTCTGTCCCAAGATCAAATCGCCCGCAGCGGCATTCAGTGATTGCGCCGCCGTCGTCAGATTGACTGGCACGTTCAAGTTTTGAACGTTCGCGGAATTGTTGGTCACACCGCCGGCAGTGATTGTCAAAGTGCTGCTCGGCGTGCCGATGTTGAAACTTCCAGCCCCATTGGTGAAAGTCACGCTTGTGACGCTGTAGTTGTTTTCCATGGACGGCGAGGGTCCGGTCGTGCCGGCAAACACCAGAGCATCCCCAACCAATCCCGGTGCGAAGGTGCTTACCCAGTTCGCGCCATCGTTCCAGTTGGCGCTGGATCCATAGTCGCCGCCGTTCCAGACATCGGTTGCCGCATTGACCGACAAAGTGGTGCCGCCCGAGCCGGACAACGAATTGGCGTCTGTGGCGGTGACCGTCAACAACTGGCTGCCAGGAGCGGTGCTAGTTGGAACCGTGAACGTGTTGGTGTAAACATTGGCATTAGACAGCACCAGACTCGACGTTGGAGATCCACCGAATGCACTCAAATCAATAGTTACACCGGTGCTGGGATTAATTGCCCCGCTGCCCGGTGTCACTGTCGCGGTGAACTTCACATTTTGCCCGCGCACTGCTGATGCGGGATTAACCGTTACGGATGCAACCAATGGTCCTGAAAGCGTGGCGTAATGTAGCACCAGATTATTGCCGCTCAATTGAAGTGAATAGTTGGCAGCATTGGCCGGCCTGGTGCCGTCCCAAATCAGTGCCGGCAGAGTGGTTATGTTTGGACTGTTGGCATTGTTGAATAATACATAGTCGGCGGTCGCATCCAGATTGGCTGCGCCACTCAAGGCTTTCAGGTGCAACAACCCTCCGTTGAAAGTCAAAGTGCCGCCGACCACGATCTGGTCATTCCCGCTGCTTGCGGTAGTAGAAATATCAAAATAGCAGGTGCCGCCACCGCTCAAATCAAGGTCGTTGTTGAACGTCAGCGTGCCCACCGTTCCAATCGTCGGCAACGCCGTCGCCGGATAGATATTGACCCCGGAAGATGTGGTGATGGAGCCGTTGATAGTGCCGCCGCCGGAAAGTGATTGGCCGGCAGACAAGGTGGGCGGACTAATTGCAGATACGTCAAGCGTGGCACCATTCGTCACCACATAGCCGGCCGTAGCCGAGGATGCAGACTGCAACGCCAGCGTGCCGGCGTTCACCGTGGTGAGGTTGGTGTAAGTATTGGCTCCGGTCAAAGTCAACGTGCCCGCGCCCTGCTTGGTCAAACCGCCGCTCACATTCGCGGCAATTGTCGCCGTCCCCAAAGTCGCGGCGGAACTAAATGCACCGCCGGTCAGTGTCACCGTGGGTGCTGATGTGTAGCCCGTGCCGGGACTCGTGATCGCAACGCTGGTCACTGAACCGCCCGCGATGTTCGCCACTGCCGTCGCCCCCGTGCCACCACCGCCGGTGATGGTCACAACCGGCGTATCCAAATATCCCGCACCACCGCTGCTCACCGGAATCGTGCTCACGCCATTACCCGTCGGTGCGAGCAATACTTGACCGATGTTGATGGTAAATCCGCCGTCATCAATCACCACGCCGTTGGTGTAAACTGTCGCCGCATTCAAGCCCGTCAGGAAGGTCGCGTTATCCACAGCCGCTTTGAGCGTCCCGCCGTTGAAGTTCAACCGCGCATTGACGGTCGTGGTGCCGACTTTGCCGACCCCGTTCGCTGTCACCGTGCCGCCCAACAGGTTGATGGTGCCAAGCTGGCCAGCAGCACTAACACCACCAAAACCAAGCGTGCCGCCGGTCAAGTTAGCATTCGCCGAACCGGACACATTCAGAATACCAGAGCCACGTTCACCCACGTGAATGCCCTTAGTGCTGTTGATCGTGCCGCCGATGATGTTTGCCACCCCGATGGCACCAGCGATGCCGCCGATGGAGATCGACTGGGCGTTGTCGTTGAACGTCCCGCCGCTCATGTTGAACACCCCTTGGGAAGCGCTCGCGCCAAAGGCCCCGCCCACTACAAAAAAGGCATCCGCAGCATTTACATCCCCGATTATCACATTGCCGCCGCTCAGGTCAAACGCGCCGTAAGCCCCCGTCACCTGGCCGATATGAAATTCCCCCGCCCCGTTTTCGAAGGTGCCAGAACTCATGAACACAAATCCGTTCGCCCCCGAGACATTGCCAAGCGTCACGGACGGATTGTTGTTAAAGTTGGCGTTCACCGTGCCGCCATTGATGTTCAAAATCGCATTGCCAGCCACATTGTCGACAATGATCTGGCTAACGCTGTTGCTGATCACGCCGGTGCCATTCACCGTCACCGTGCCGCCGTTGACCGCGGTGGTGCCGGTGTAATTGTTCGCGGCGCCGAGCGTCAAAGTGCCATTGCCGGTTTTGGTCAAACCACCGCTGCCGGAGATGCCACCATTCACGGCCGTGCTGAAGCCGCTATCGGCAACCGTCAATAAGTTGCCGCCATTGGTGACGCTTTGGCCCAGCGTCAAGGCGCCTGCCGCCGCATTCAGCGTCTGCGCCGCCGTCAAAGCTACCGGCACGTTCAGCGTCTGCGTGAGACTGGAGTTGTTGGTCACACCGCCCGCAGACAACGTCAGATAGCTGCTGTTGACGGTGCCGATGGTAAAGGCGGTCGTCGCCGTGCCGGCAAAAGTCACGCTCGTGACATTGTAATTATTATTCAGGCTCGGAGCCGGCCCGGTGCCGCCGTCGAACACCAGCGTGTCGCCGACGATTCCCGGAGCCAAGGTGCTCACCCAGTTGCCGTTGTCGCTCCAGTTGGCGCTGGTGCCATAATCCCCGCCGTTCCACGTTTCCGTTGAAACGTTGATCGTCAATGAAAAGTTGTTGGTGCCGATCAACGGCGTGGAATCAACCACCCAAACTCCCAGATTGTAGCTGCCCGCCGCCGGCCCAGCCGGCACGGTGATCGTATTCGTGTAAACATTGGGCGTGGCCGAAAGGGTTAAAGGTATTGAACCGGATAAACCAATGGAGGCGGCATTCAAGAAGACACTGCCGCTGCTGCTGACCGTGCCGCTGCCCGGCGTGACCGTGGCGCTGACCAGCGTGCTCTGATTGCGAACCAAAGTTGACGGACTGGCGGAAGCGATCAGCGTGGGCGCGGTGGCGCTGGAAGTGTAGTGCAGCAAAATCTTCTTGTGCACCGTGTCATTCGAGATGGAATAGGCGTTGTAATTCGCCGGTTGCACGTCCCAAACCAGGCTGGAAAAACTGCCCGAACTGCTGCCATAAGTTATCAGCACATAATCGGCGGTTGCATCCAAGATGGACAAGGTGCTGGGGGCCTTGATATGGACAACACCGTTCAAGCTCAACGCGCCCGTCACAATAATCTGGTCATTGGTGCTGGTGGCATTGGTGGTCAGATTGAAACCGGCGAGTGCGCCGGAATTGTAGGTGAGGTTGCCGCCAATGGTGTTGGTCGCCCCGCTGCCGGCGCTGGGAAATGTTTCGCCGCCGCTGTTCACCGTCACATTGCCGCCAATCGTGCCGCTGCCGCCCAGAATGGCGCCGCTGCTCACCACCGTGCCGCCCGTGTGTGTGCTGCCGCCGTTCAAATACAATCCACCGCCCGAACCGGAATTCGCCACGGTCAACTGGCCGCTGCCGCTGTTGCCGATGGCGTTAGCGTAGGTGATTGTCTTGTCGTTGATGTCAATCGTGCCATTGCCGGTGAACGTGACCGGAGCACCGCTGATGTCCAAAGCCGTGCCCGCCGCGCCGGTCGCCAGCGTCGTGGCGTATTGCAACGTGCCGCTGTTGAAAGTCAGGCTGCTATAATTTGCCCCGCCCAAGGCATACTGGCTGTTGATGTTCAAGGTGGCCCCGCCGACAATTGCGACATTGTAAACCGAGTTACCATTCGCCCCGTTTGGAAAGTTCAAAACCACCGTGCCCGTGCCAAACACCGGCGTGGTGTTGGCCGTGTCCACCGCCTGACCGTTGGCGATTGATCCCGTTCCGGGCACCAAGCCCGCCACATTTCCGTTTGCCGACGATGCCGGAATGCCGATGACCAGCGGTGCTTGCCCGGCTACTCCAGTGACCTGACCGTCAACGGTCAGCGTCTGCCCGGCCGCCGCCGCCAAACCACCACCAGCACTGCCAACAGCGACCAAACGCTTGGCACTCCCGGCATTGTCCAAAGTTATGCTCGCCGTGCTTAACAGGGTGCCGCCGTTCAGATTCACTTGCGATCCAGTCGCGACTGCTCCCAAACCGGAGTTGGCGCTGATAACCGTAACGCCACCGTTCAGATAGCTTTGTTTCGTGTAGGTATTTACCCCTGAAAGCACCACCGTGCCCGCCCCGCCCTGAACATAAGTAGTCGTTCTGCCCGTGCCACCGTAATCACCAATCGGGGCAGTTATTACCAACTCGCCAAGGGTGTTGTTTTGATAGAAATCTATCGGGTAAGTAGTATTGTTCGCCACAGCGCTTGAGGCAATAAAGCCATTACCGGGAACGATTGAAGTATTGTTAGCGCCCACATTAGGCGTGACCAAAATTCCGCCGACCAAGAGACCGTGCCCCCCACCGCCGCCGAGCGTAAGTGCTGCTGGAGTGTTGAACCGGACCGTATCCACGAACGGAGTTGACGCACCAGTTGCCGCGACGCTCGCCGTCATATCGTAATTAGCATCAACATTGGCCCAAGTGCCAGAAATGGTGGTATAAAAACCACTGACCTGACTGCCGCCAATGATGGTCCACGGAGTTGTGCCCGCCGTGCCATCCGCCTTTGATGTGCTGGCCCAATCATAAAGACCAACGGTGGCAATGGCTAAGCGAGTTGTGCCATTCCAAAGCAAGCCCTTGGTGCCAGCGCCGGCGGTTTGGTTGTTATTTCCCGTGCCGATGTAGGTGGTCGTAATCGTCGCCGTGACCGCCAAATTGCCGCCACCATTAATAGTCGCCGGCCCGTCAAACCTCGTCTGCGATCCGAGCGTTTGCGGAAAAGCGGCCATGGTCAAAGTGGGGCTAACCGTCCCCTCAGCGGAAATCACGTTATAGCCCGCATTGACGGTTACGCCGCCAAAAGTCTGGGCGCTGGCGTTGGCCGGATTGCCGATGATCTGCAATTTACCGCCGGCCAGGGTCACGGGGGAGAAACTGCTCAACAGGCTGTTGTTTGCGCCGGCGTTCGAGAAATCAATCGCCAGCGTTCCGGCACTGACGGTGACGGAACCGGAAGCGGAACCAACATTGCTCACGGGGTTGACGGTGAATGTGCCGGAGCCGGTTTTGGCCAGGTTGATATTGCTCGCGCTTCCCTTGTTCAGATTCCCGCCGAAAAATGTGTTGCCCGTCCCACCAACGGTCAGCGTCTTGATACCAGCCGTCCCGCCTGCAGGACCGCCAGAAATGTTGGCCGCAAAAGTCAGCGTGCTGCCGCTGTTGTTAGCGATGGAGTAGCTTTTCGCAGTAGCATCGAGGCCCAGCAATATCACCGTGCTGAACAGCTCGTTGTTGGCCACCGTGGAGTTCATCGTGAACGCGCCGCTGTCGTTGAGCGTGAGCGTCTGGCTGCCCACGGCGCCATTGCCGATGGTATAAGCCGCCGCGCTGCCGGTGTTGAAAAGGAGGTTTAGAATTGTGACGCCACCGCCCAAGTCAATCGTGGTATTACCATTCCCCAAACCGTTGAAAGTGGCCGTATCGCCGGTGCCGGGCACTGGTGAGGCACTCCAATTCGCGCCAGCCCAAGTGGCGTCCGTTGCGCCAGTCCAACTGCCGCTGGCAGCTTTCAGATTTAATCCGCCGGCCAAAAAGAGCAGGCAGGTGATTTGAACTAATGTGTATTTTTTCATGGGGCTTGTGGGTTGTTGTTTGAGAGGTTTTAGCGAGTCCAAAGCAGTCGCGTAGCGTGGAAATATGCCGACGAACGGGCATTCACAGAATTTGCCCGCGTCTGCACGGCATTATGGCATTGGCTAAACATTATTTTGGGTTCTACTTACACACGCGGGAAACGGCTGCCAAAAAGGTTCAAAAAAATCGAAGAATTTTTTCAGGCATCGAAAACGAGCCGCAAGTGAATGAGAAATTTATCCAAAGCCCAAGCCCTAGTCTGAAGTTCCGCTCGAAAAACAAACGGGCTCTTGGGCTCGCCCAATTGGTGAACTATTCCGTGGCAGACTTGGCAGAATCGCAATTGATCAACGCCGTCGCTTCCTGCGAAAGGTGGCGGGCATAAACCCAGTCATACCAGAAACCGGAGCCTGGTCGGCCATGATCCAAACTGGTCTTGAATTTTTCGTCAATCAACTGGTGGCTTTGTGCGAGTTCAGCGCAGGCTTCGTTGGTCTGACCGTTTTGATAATAAGACATAGCCAAAACGGCATGAACGATGGCCTCGCTGCATGGAAATTTTGAGCTTTGTGCCTGGGCGTTCTGACACCACTGTATGGCCGCCTCATAATTGCCGCACCGATATTGCCATAGGCAAAACGGCATGAACGTCCACTCGCTGCGATGGTCTCTGGGCAGCGCGTGGAGCTGTTTTTCCGCCACCGCTGCCATCGGCTTGAGCATTTCGATTTGAGATTTGTTCAATGGCAGCAATAGCGAGGCGATGAGGATGCTGCCGTTTGGATTCGCGGAGAAATTGGTGACGGCCATCTGGAAAAAATTCCCGTATTGTTCCGCGTCACCACTTTCGGACAGGACCACGCTGAAGGCCTGATAGTCAAAGATGATCTGGCTCAAGCTGTCCAGCTTGTCCATTTTGACGAGGGCGGAATAGCGTTCGCGGGCCGGCTCCCAGCGGCCTTGCAGCGCCTGCCACTCGCCCACCGAACGCAAGGCCGAGGCGCAATCCAAAGTCGGATTGAGCGGGAAATTTTTCACCTGATTAAGCAAGGCATCCGCGTCATCAAATTTACCCTGACTTACAAACATCACGGCCTGCGTGATCTTGGCGCGATCTTCGGCTTCCGTCCGCAGTTGAGCCTCCCGCTCGCGGGCATCCCGTTCGTGAAAACGCGCTTCGCGTTCGCGGAAAAAAAGCCAGGTGGACATGCCAAGACCAATCAACAATGCCAGCGTCACCGCGCCGCTGGCGGCAAACACAATTTTATTTCGCAACACCAGTTTCTTAAACCGGTAACGTCGGCTGGGCGGACGGGCCAGCACTGGTTCACTTTCAATGTAGCGTTGGATGTCGAGCGCCAGACCGTTGGCCGTGTCGTAGCGGCGGTTCCGATCCTTTTCCAGCGCCTTCATCACGATCCAATCCAAGTCGCCTTTGATTTGCGAAATCAGTTTCGGCGGTTCCGTGTGGCGTTGCCCGGCAGTCAGCGTCAACTCCGTTCGTTGCAGCGACGTGATCATCGTCGAGGGCAGTTGCGGGTCTTTTTCACGCAAGGTCCGCCGCATTTCATCCAGTCCCGACTGCATCAGAACAGTGGTGTCGAACGGCGTCCGCCCCGTCAGCAACTCATAAAGCAGCACACCCAGGCTGTAAATGTCGCTCCGCGTATCCACGTCCAGCCCGCTGATGTCCGCCTGTTCGGGACTCATGTAAGCCGGAGTGCCGACAAATTGTTCGACGGCGGTGAACATTGTGTTGTTCGTCAGCCGGCCTTCCGTTGCTTTCGCAATGCCGAAATCAATCACCTTCGGCACCGGCACGCCGTCATGTAAAGACACGAGTATGTTCGACGGCTTGATGTCGCGGTGAATGATGCCCTTTTGATGCGCGTGCTGGATGGCGCGGCAAACTTGGATGAATAATTTCAGCCGCTGAACCGTGTCGAGATTGTTTTCGTCGCAGTATTTCGTGATGCGCGTGCCGCGCACGAGTTCCATCACGAAAAATGGCCGGCCGGTTTCCGTCGCCCCCGCATCGAGCACGCGCGCGATGTTCGGATGATCCATCATCGCCAGCGCCTGCCGCTCCGCCTCGAAACGCGCGATGACACTTTTTGTGTCCATACCCAGCTTGATCACCTTGAGCGCCGCTTGCCGACGGACTGGCTCTTCCTGTTCCGCCAGATAAACCACCCCGCAACCACCCTCGCCAATTTTCTGCAACAGCTTGTAACGCCCGACCCGGCTGCCGAGTTGTTCGTCGGTCAAATCATCGAGTTCAATCCCCGTTTCCTTGAGCGCGTCGGCCGTCTGCGCATCCAACTTGGGAACATTCACCGCCGCCCGGCACTGGTCAAAAAAATTCTCGGCAGCATCATTGGCCCGCAGCATCTCCTCAACCGCCGCGCGCAACCGTGCGTCACCCGCGCACGCCCGGTCCAGAAACTGCGCCCGCGAAGCTGGCTCCGTGATGTGCAATGCGGCGAGACACACCGCCTCTTCCAGTTGGCCTTCCGACTTCATCCGTTCTGCTCCTGAATCAGACGGAACAATTTGATTCGGGCGAGAATCCACTGGCGCTTCACAGTGCTCAAACTGATGCCGAGCGTTTCCGCCGTTTCTTCATTGTTCAGCCCGCCGAAAAATTTCAGAGAAACAATCCGCGCTTTCTGCGGGTCTTCGGCCTCCAGCCGTTGCAGCGCCTCGTCAATCATCAGGATATGTTCATCGAGCGTCGCGGCGGTGATTTCCAAATCCTCAATGGGCACACGCTCCTGCCCGCCGCCGTGTTTCAAGGCGGCTTTTCGCCGTGCGTTGTCAATCAGGATGCGCCGCATCGCATCCGCCGCCGCGCCAAAAAAGTGTGCACGGTTTTTCCAAGTGCGATCGCCCGCGCCCACCAGTTGCAGCCATGCCTCATGCACGAGAGCCGTCGGCTGCAAGGTGTGTCCGGCAGCCTCTTTGGCCATCCGCGCCGCTGCCAGCCGGCGCAACTCTTCATAGACCAGCGGAAACAATACTTCCGTGGCCTGGCTCTCACCGCGCCCGACTGATTCCAAAACCAGCGTGATGTCGCTCATGGATTGTCTCGGACAAAGTAAAACATTCGGCAACCCATCGCCACTGTGATTTAAACACTACTCGACAGATATAATGGTTCTTAACAACATCGGGACGGTGGGGCGAGCCTAGCCGAACAATCACAAAGCGCACGCGAGGAGACGTTCCGCGCAGGTTCCCGTAAAGACCATCTCCAAGTTTGGGCAGGAATTTTCGGCAGGATTTGTTCACCTCACCGGCCATTTTCCTGTTGCGCCGCTGTCAGCAAAAACGTCAGCAGGGGTGTAATGAAAGTGCTAGGGAGGGTAGTGGCTGTGTTGTGCTTGATTCACCTTCAAAACATGGCATTTTTAGGGCTGAAACGACGCTTAAGGCGACCGATAGTGAACCCACAGCCCGCCGATGGCCAGCAGGGCAAGCACTAGGAGGACGGCGGTTCCGGCAACAAAATGGGCCGGCGTGATTCCCGGATGAATGATTTTCGCGGCGTCCACGCCGTTCAGGGACAGGACGTAGGCTTCGATGTTGGCGATTTCCGGCAGGGTGAGCGAATGGGTGGTTCCGAAGGCGGGCATCTGCAATGCCGGGCCGGGGCCGGCGGATGTGGCTCCATGCTGAATGACTTTGTCAATGTTCGCCGCGAACACGACCGGATCGTTGGTGAACAATGCCCGGGAGATTGGGGCCAACGCCGGCACCATGCCCGCCAGCGAACCGGGATTGGGCACTTTGCCTTCACCGTCTTTGCCGTGGCATTTGGCGCAATCCATGGCGAATAAAACCGCGCCGTGTTTGGCATCGCCGATCATTTTGACGACAGTCGCAGACGCGTCGGGTGCGTCGGTGCTGCCATTCGCTGACGCGACCGTTGATGACGATGTGTTGGTCGCCGTTCCGGCACCTGCCGCCGCCGGGCTGGGCGACGGATTCAGAATGTAATCCGTCAAGCCTTTGAGCTGCGGTTGGGTCATATTCTGGTGCGCCGGCATTTTGGTCGCCGGATTGTGCTTGGTGGGATCGGTGATCTGCGCAATCAGCCATTGGCTCGAACGCCCCAACTTCGCTTCGTTCGATAAATCAGGCCCCACCTTGCCGCCTTGGCCTTCCATCGTGTGGCAGGCTACACAACCCTGGGAAACGAAAAGACCCTTCCCTGCCTGACCGTCGCCGGCGGCAGCGGATGAATTGGTCTGACCGACAGCGGGCGTCACCGGACTGGCGCTGGTCGTTGCGGATGCAGCCACTGAATTGGTGGGAGCCGGAGAGATTGCGACAGTTGCCGGCGCATTTGTGGAAACCGACAGTGATGCGGCGGCTACTGGGGACGCACCGGGAGCAGCCGCGCCGGGTGCGGGATTCAGAATGTAATCTGCCAGTCCTTTGAGTTGCGCCGGGGCCAGATTGTTGTGCGGCGGCATTTTGGTCGCCGGATTGTGCTTGGTGGGGTCGGTAATCTGCGCGATGAGCCATTGGCTCGAATGGCCCAACTTTGTTTCATTGGACAAATCGGGTCCCACCTTGCCGCCGGTGCCGGCAATCGCATGGCAGGCCATACAACCTTGGGAAACGAAAAGACCCTTCCCAGCCTGACTGTCGCCTGCGGAAGCCGCTGCGGTGGTCCCGCCAGAGCCGGCCACTTCATTGGTTGTTGCCACCGCCGCCGGAGCCGGGGCCGGTGCGACACCAAGCGCCGCCCCACTGCTAACCCAGTTACGAATCGTTAGCCGTTGCGCGGCGGTGAAGGCCAATGCTTCAGGGCTGCCAAGCAGCGGCATGGCCTCCTTGTAATACCAGCCTTTCGGACTGTCCCAAACCCGCCGCCTGATCTCGTAACGATCGGCGAAGGTGGATTTGTAATCCAGCCAGTTGTAAATCCGGGTCTGCGGGTTGTGGCATCGGGAACAACTGACGGCAATGATGGGCTGAATATCGCGCAGGTAAGTAGGATTCTGGTTGGTCGATGCCGCAATGTTGCCTGCGACGGTATTCGTCGGTGACGGAATGGCGTTTTGCTGGGGCACGTTTGGAGCGGCGCTAGAGGTTGCGGCAGCGGTAACTTGATTCGTCGGCGTTGGCGCAGCCGGAGCAGATGCGGGCGCGTTTGTCGAAACCGGCGGCGTTGCCAGAGTGGCGACGGGATTTGCAGGGGCTGCAATCTGATTGGTCGCCGCAGAAATCGGTGCGGCGGGTGCCGGTGCGGTTGTGGAAGCCGGAGCAGCGGTCACGGGCGTTGCCGGACTCATGGCGGAAGCTGCGGGTGTGGAAGTCTGATTGGTTGACGCGGGTGCAACCGCCTCCGTTGCCGGCGTGTTCGTTGACGCCGTGCTTGCGGCCTCATTCGTTGCGGCTGTGTCGGCGGCAGCCGAGGCTGTGGCGGCTTGATTGGTTGCCGCGGAAGCCGTCGGGGCAAATGCCGGCGTGTTCGCGGCGGAACCACTATAATGACCAATGCAGGTCAGGACGACGATCACCGTCACGAACAGGAAACCGCACAACATGGCGACTGGTCGCTGGAAAGGATTTCGCTTTTCATTGCGATCAATAAACGGCACTGCGAACAGTAACAGAACCAGAAACGCGGGAATGACCACCGTGCCGATCCATTCCCACGAGCCTTTGAACGCCTTCAGCGCCTCATAAAGGAACAGAAAATTCCACTCCGGTTTCGGCGTGAAGGAGTTGTCCAACGGATCGGCCGGCCCGGAAATCGGCGCGCGGACAAACGCGCTCAGACAAATCAGCCCCATCATGATCAAGGCGAACACAAACAAATCCTTGAACGTCTGGTCCGGCCAGAACGAACCGGTCTTGGCCGGCTGCTTGGGTTTCCATGGCCCCACACTGCCGAATTGCCGGAACGCCACGATATGCGCGACGATAAAGAAAACCGTCAGGGCCGGCAGGATCGCCACATGAACCGCAAACGAACGGGACAAGGTCATTTGCCCCATCGCATCTCCGCCTCGCATGAGCAATTTTAAAAAATTTCCGATCAGCGGCACCGTTCCCGCCATGCTGGTGCCAACTTCACCAGCCCAATATCCCGTCGTGTCCCAGGGCAGGATTGACCCGGTGAAAATGAAGGCTGCCGCCAGCAGCAAGAGCACCACGCCCAGCACCCAAGTCAGTTCGCGGGGCTTTTTGTAAGCCGCCCAGATGAACACCCGCACCACGTGAAGCCCCATCACCACGATGAACGCCTGGGCCGCCCAATAGTGCAGTCCGTGAATCAGCCAGCCGAGCGGCACCTGCAAACGGAGAAACATTACGCTGTCGTAGGCGTGATCAACGGTGGGAACGTAATACAGCAATTGCAACACGCCGGTGATTACCAGCACCGCAAACAAGGCCAGCGTGGCGCTCCCCAGAACGTAGGCAAATTTGGTGCCGCCGGGAATTTCGTCAACGGAACCCCAGCGGATGACCGGGGCGACCGGCCAGCGCTTCTCGACCCATTGGCGGAGCCGGTGCTTGGGCTTGTCGGGGGCATCCATATTGCTGATTCAGATGCGAACTTTTTTCGCGACGCCCGTCTGGAACTGTTCCCACTGCACGTAAAGCACGCCGTTTTCAATCTTGTGGGACAATGTGTCCAACGCCCGTGGCGAAGGTCCGCCCTCCACCTTGCCGGTGATGGAAAAAATGCTGCCGTGGCACGGACAGATAAATTTCTTGAATTCCGCGTTCCAGTTGGAACGGCAACCCATGTGCGGGCAGACTGGAGAGAATACGGTCGCCTCCGTGGGGCTATGCTTGATGACCCACACTTCTTGGCTCGTCTCCGTGCGCAAGTAGGCGTCCGTCTCGACATCAGTGAAATTCAGTTTGATGGGCTGGCCCTGCGGAGCGTCGGCAAAACCGGGCGCTTTCGAGAATTGCAGTTTGGATTCGCGATAGATGGGACCCACCAAAGAAGCTACCAATGGATACCCGACCGCCACCGCCAACGGTGCCGCCAGGATGCCACAGGCACATACCAGAAACTTGCGCCGTCCCATTTCTTCCGGCGTTTCGGATTCGGGAGTGGCATCATTCATGTGTCAACTCGTTGGAGAAAGATCGCCACGGATTCCGTGAGTGGGTTTTTCAATATTTGTTGTTTCAACTCATGGGCTCCGTTAATTCTCGGTGCTCCATGTTCACAGGACAAGTTTGCCCGACGCGGCTTCACCCTCCGCTTTCAACTCGCGCTCTGCTCGCAGCCAGTCATCAAAGTCGTGGCCGGGGTCGCTTCCCCGATCCAGATAAAGCTCATAAGCGCGATGCTCGATCTTTTTCGGTTCAGGATTCTGTTTGCCGTTGGAGCCTGGTTGGTGTGGATGTTTGTGATGTTTCCTGTTTTGAATCGTTAATTGTGTTTTCCCGTTTTAGCTTTATTGGGCCACCAGTTCATCCACCCAGTATCCTTTGCGATTGTAATGGCCATGCAGCCCGATTTCGTAATCTCGCGTCAGCAACGACTCTTCCGTGTATTCCGGTGATTCCTTGATGGTCTCGCGCGAGAGATTGACGAACACTTTCCGTTCACCCCAACTGACGCGCTCGATCCATTGCGGTGAAACCAGGACCTTTTTGCCCGGCCACCAGTTGTGGGTATCAACGATGAGATAACGAATCGCCCAAGTCTCGTCATCAATGATAAAATCATCAATGTGGCCAAGCTCGCCGTCCAGGGTTTGGATGTGATGACCACTTACGCTGTAAGTGCTGCGCAAATGGGGATCCCACCCTTTCACGCCCGGTGTGGAAATCGTCTTTTGTCCATGGTCCCGCGCTTCACGGTCCCGCACAAAATAAGGAAAGCCACCCCAACTGTAGAGGCCGCCCCAATAGGTCGGATAATCATAATGCCGATAGTAGGCCTGTTCGAATTGGTGGGAAACCGGTTTGTCGGTGTCCAAGGACGGACTGTCTTCGATTTGTTTTTTGGTCAAATCAACGGCGATGTTCTGTTCTTCTTTATTCACGGCGGTCAGTGCATACGGCGAGATCAGCACCTGCCGATCGGCGAGCCACGTCCCGGTCTCCGCAACCAGATAGCGAATGGTCCAGTGCCGATCATCGAAGTAGAATTCCTTGACCTTCCCGATTTCCCCGTCGAGGCTGTCCAGTTTGTAACCTTCCAGTGTTTTGGCTTTGCTTAACATAATAATTCTTTCGTTGTTTGCATTTAGTTTTTATAAAATTGATTTTACGGTGATCGGCACTGAGGCCTGGACTCAAATGTGTGCCAGCGCGGGCAGCTTCGCTATGGGGTATAACCCGGATATGGGCTTCCGGCTGACGGCGCGGTAAAGTCTGGGGCGCGCTCTAATCGTTCCCGCTTCCTCACGGCGCAACTGGCTTTCCAGTTGCGCCTTTTGCTTTTGCCGGCTTCGCCGCATGGGCGGCACGGTCATCGTGCGCGCGTTGTCGGTTCGGTGCAACGCGGCGCGGTTTCCTGTGCGGCGAAACTTCTTGGCGCCCACCCTGCCCCGGCGACTCAACCTGACCGACGACCAGACTGTTCAAGGAACGCTCCACATCAGAAACGGGGGCCAAGTGGTTCCCCCTTTTGGAACCGGCTAGGCAAAGTTAATCCGTTGGCGAAACGGGGCGGGCCATTTTACCGGGCCACTACCAAGTGGCGAACGAAATTGGAAATGGAATTTATCCTAACAAGTTCTCAAGCTCAGAGAAACGGCGGATCTTTGTTACCCGCGCGGACACGGATAGGACAAATCAAACCTAATCCCTCATGTGAAAAACGGCCAGAAAGAAGCGCGCTCCGTCACGCCGATACTGCCGCCATGGCCGTTCGTCGGGTTCAGTTGGATCAACGGGCCGCCCATGTAATTGGTGCCGATGGCTCGGTCACTATCAACCCTGCGGTCGTGGATTGCGCTGCCACAAAGATCCACGTGCGGGGCATGGCGTTTCGATGAAGAACAATTGATCGAAACCGTCACTCAATAAACACAATTAGCCATGTCTGAAAAAGAACCGAAAGCTGGTGCCACAGTTGCCGACCACAGCCTCGTGGGAAAATATCTTACCTTCACTATACAAAGCGAATCTTACGGCATAAACGTGCTCAAGGTGCGCGAGATCATCCGCCACATTGGCATCACGCCGTGCCGCAGATGCCCGCGCACATTCGGGGTGTCATCAACCTGCGCGGGAAGATCATTCCGGTGATGGACCTGCGTTGATTACTGAACAGCGAGGTCGTAATGGGCGTCAGGTCGGGCTGTTGGCTTGGCAGCTAGCCCGCACAGATCGGAAGCCGGTCCCCGTTGTCCTGAACGTAGGCGTGGAGAGCGATGCCGATTTGACGCAGGTTGCTTACGACACGATTGACTGCGCGCTGGCTTTGCCTTTGGCTAAGGCCGGGAGCAACATTGCGGAAAGGATGGCAATAATTGCGATAACCACCAGTAACTCGATTAGAGCAAAGGCTCGACCGGTTTGTGGCGCTTCCCCAGGGTGTGCAAGACTGACTTGGAAGGCTCCGGAGTTTTTCATTTTGTTTGGAGGTTGTAGATGGTCTGGAGCAACTGGGAAATGACGGGCACGGTCTGGCCGCGGCAATTGCTGTCGGAATCGAAAGAAGAGTGCCGTCCCGGCGATTAACAGCACGGCAAAAATGATGCCTGCCACACGCAGCCAAGGCCGTCGTTTTCTTACACTCATATAACACGCGTTCCAACCAGCAGCTTGACAATTCATCACTACTTGGCCAAGACACTTTTCACCGGCGCAGTCGGCCGATCAGCCTCGCCGATTGCCCAGCGGGTGTTTGGGCCGGAGTCCATGTTCAATATAAGTTGACCGCCTGCTGTAAGTTGTCCGTGAGTAAGGAAGACTTTGTTGAAGGGCTGGCCGTTGAGCGTCGCCGCACGGATATAGGGCCGCTGCGGACCGTTATCTTGAGCGGTGATGATGAACTGGCGATTGGTGCCCACGTTCAGAGTAACCCGGTCAAAGATGGGGCTCCCGAGAATATAAGTGTCGGTGCCGGGACAAACCGGGTAAAAACCAAGCGCGCTGAACACATACCAAGCCGACATCTGGCCGTTGTCTTCGTCACCAGATAGACCGTCGGGAGTGGATTGGTAAAGCTGGTTCATCACCTGCCGGACTCGGAACTGGGTTTTCCAAGGTTGGCCGGCCAAAGCGTAGAGGTAAGGGACGTGATGATTTGGTTCGTTGCAGTGTGCATACTGTCCAAAACCCTGCGCGACCATTTCGTTCATTTCATGAATCATGCCGTGGTAAGTGCCGACCTTTACATCCGAGCCAGCCGCAAACAGGCTGTCGAGCTTGCGGTTGAAACCGGCCTCACCACCGAGGAGTTGGATGAGTCCCGGCACGTCGTGCATGACGCTCCAAGTCCATTGCCAGGCGTTGCCTTCCACAAATGGGCCGCCCCACTCTACGGGATCAAACGGCACATTCCACGAGCCGTCCTTTTTCCGGCCGCGCATGAAACCTGTAGTTGCGTCGAAGACATTGGTATAATTCATCGCGGATTTGGCGAAGGCCGCTGTTTCAGCCTGACGACCGGCCGCTTGGGCTAAGACCGCTGCACAGAAATCGTCATAAGCATACTCCAGCGTTTTGGAAGTGGCGTCGGGAATTTCCGGGCACGATACGTAACCCAGTTGATCGAACAGCTCATACCCGTGACGACCGTGACCGAAGATCGCCGTGCCGTGCGCATCATGTTTCACCGCATCCACGGCTTCCTGAATATCAAAGGGGCGAACGTTCTTGACCCAGGCATCTGCGAGAATGGAGAAGGCGTGGTTGCCAATCATGGCGTTGCGCCAGCCGGGGCTGGACCATTGCGGCAACCAGCCGCATTCGTGATAGGCATTAATAATACCTTGCACAATTTCAGAACTAACTTCCGGGTATAGCAAGTTGTAGAGCGGATGGGCAGCCCGGAACGTATCCCAGTAGCCGGTGTCGGTGTAGGCATAGCCGGAGTGAAGCTTGCCATCATAGGGACTGTAATAAATCGGATGATTCTCCGCATCGCGCTCGTAGAACCGGTGCGGAAAAAGCACGCTGCGGTAGAGCGCGCTGTAGAAAGTGCGTTGCTGTTCTTCGGTGCCGCCTTCGACGCGGACTCGTCCCAAGGTTTCGTTCCAGCGGACTTCGGCTTGCCGGCGGATGGTGTCAAAATCCGCGCGTCCAATTTCCTGATCAAGGTTCCGCTGAGCCTGCTCCGCGCTGATGAACGAGGAAGCGACTCGGCATTCGACGACAGGATTTCGGCTCGTGTCAAAGCGCAGGTAAGCGCCAACGTGCGAGCCTTCCAGTTTGGTGACGCCGGCTTGCACCGCTTGAGTGGACCACACGCCGCTGGCGGCAAACGGACAATCGAAAGTGAGGACAAAATAATTTCCGAAATTGTTGGGAACCGCTCCGCGATTGTTGCGGGCCACGCCGATGATTTTGTTTTCGGCGGGCACAATTTCCACGGAGGAAAATTTCTCGCTGGGAAACAAATCAAGAATGACGAAGGAATCACCCGACTGTTCGAAGGTGAAGCGAAACCGCGCCGCCCGCTCGGTGGGGGTGAGTTCGACGGTGGCCTTCCAAGTGTCGAGCCGCACTTTGTAATAGCTGGGCTGGGCCACTTCGTTGGTATGGTCGAAGGTCGAGGCACGTTCCGCTTCGCTCACGACGAGCTTGCCGGAAACCGGCATCAGGGCAAAGGCGCCATATTCGGGAATCCAGGCGCTGGGCTGATGGGTTTGGCGGATGCCGCGGATTTCATGGTGACGATACTGATAATAAAAAGAATCCTTCTGCGGCTGCGTGTATGGCGCCCAGGTGTTCATGGGGAACGGCAGCGCGATGGCGGGATAAGTGTTGCCGTGAGAAAACGACCCCGTCGAATCGGTGCCTTGCAGCGGATTCGCCAGGCAGACCGGGGCGAATTCGGCCGCGCCAACTGAAACCGCACAGGCCAGGCACTGGCAAAGAATCCAGTCCAAACGCAGGTTGAGATATTGTGATGAGCGCATGTTTTCAGGATGATGGGTCGCAACGCTGTGCCCGGTCAGTTTCTATATTTGATGAGCGGTATTCGCCGGACACAGCACCAGAAAATATCACTGGATTTTTGAATGCCCAGTTACACACAAAGTTGCGGCCCTGTCTATCGTCCGTAACGATGATGACCGTTTGAAAGCCGAAAGAAACGCAAATTCCGAAAATCGAAAAGCATTCCGCTCGTGTTCTCGAAAAGTGTGGAGTTGAATTTAGAGCTTATCCGTAAATAGTGTTGTGTGATTTGTAATCGTGTTTATGCTGTTGGCATGGCCAAAACTCAATCGTGGGAAGTTTCCGATGCACTCTGGCAGCGCGTGCAACCCTTGGTGCCCAAAGCCTCGGAACGTCCGAAACGCCAGCGTTATCAACGGCGTCCCGGCGGCGGACGCAAACCGCTGGAGAGTCGTCAAATCTTCGCCGGCATTGTTTATGTGTTGCGGACTGGCTGCCAGTGGAAGGCGCTGCCCAAGTCGTTCGGCAGCGCCAGTTCCGTTCATAAACACTTTCAGCGCTGGCGCGGACAGGGATTTTTCCTGGCCCTGTGGCAGGCCGGGTTGGCCGAGTATGATGACATGGAAGGGATTGCCTGGGAGTGGCAAAGCATTGACGGGACGCAAGGCAAAGCGCCACTGGCGCAGGAAGCGGTGGGCAACAACCCAACCGATCGGGGGAAAAAAAGGCAGCAAGCGCAGCCTGTTGGTGGACGGTGCTGGCGTCCCGCTGTCCCTTATCGTCAGCGGGGCCAACCGGCATGATGTCAAACTGCTGGCGATCACTTTGGACAGCATTGTGGTGGTGCGTCCCAAAACCAGCCGCCGCCGGCGGCAAAACTTGTGTGCGGACAAGGGCTATGCGGGGCGTCCCGCCGCACAAGCCATGCAGCAGCGCGGTTACACGCCGCATGTGCGCCAGCGCGGCGAAGAAGCCCGCGCCTGCCGGAAGGGGCAGCGCGCCCGCCGCTGGGTGGTCGAACGCACGCACTCGTGGTTCAACCGCTTCCGCAAGCTGCTGGTGCGCTATGAAAAGACCGCCGCCAACTTTCTGGCCTTGCTGCAATGTGCGGCGGCCTTGATTTGTTGGCGTATGTGCTGACTTTAACATGAAACCCTATTTACGGATAAGTTCTTAGCAGTGCCAGCCGCTTTCAACGGAGTTTTGCCTTGCTCAATCATTTGCATTCTCTCCACCCATGTTCTTGCCGCGTTTGGCCGGATCAGTGGCCGGATTGTATTCTGAGTTGGGCACTGGCAGTTGGGCATTGATGGTGGCGAGATAATTCGTCAGCCGTTGCTTCATGGCCGCGGCGCGTTCGGGCTGCTCCACGGCCAGGTCTTTCGACTCGCCCAAATCCTGGTCGAGATGGAATAGTTGCACCTGTCCGGTTTCCCACCAGTAATGCAGCTTCCAGCCGTCGGCGAGCAGCGTGGTGTCAGGCGTGCTGTGTTTTTCGTGCTGATAATGCGGCCAATGAAAAACAAGAAAATCGCCCGGTCGTTTCACCGCCGCCGAGCCGTCGCCGAGAATCACAGATTTGAATGAACCACCTTCGACCGCTTTGGGCCACGTTGTGATCCCAGCCAATTCGCAAATGGTCGGCAGGATGTCGTAACCGACGATTGGAGTGCGGCTAATGGAATCGGGTTTCACCCCGGGTCCTGTGACCATGAACGGCACGCGGATGCCGCCTTCCCACACTGTTGCCTTGTGACCACGAACCGGGCCGTTGATGTTGGCCGGATCGTCCGTGGGAATGCAGCCGTTGTCAGCGGTGTAAATGACGTAGGTGTTGCTGCTGATGCCGGACGCTTTGACGGCGTCAAGCAACTGACCGATGCCCGTGTCCAGATCGGACAGCATCGCGCCATAGGGAACATTGTCATGCCGCTTACCCTTCGGTGCATTCCGGAACTGCTCAAGGGTGGCCGGCCGAGATTGGTTGGCCGCGTGCGTGGCATAGTAAGAAACTTGTAGATAAAAAGGGTGGCCCGACTTGACTTGCTCCTGCATGAATGCAATCGCCTTCCGCGTGGTGCTGAAGATTTTCTTGGGGTCGTCCGGCAAATTTGCGGGGACGCTTCCCGCCCGGTTCATCGTTGGGCCGTCGGATTCATCATAACTAAAATTTGCCGGACCGCCGCCCGCCAGATGCCATTTGCCGAAATGTCCGGCGCGATAAGCCGGGTCATGTGCTTTGAGAAGCTCAGGAATCGTTTTTTCGTTAGCGGGCAAAGCAGAGACATGGTGCGGTGGTATCAGTTTGTTGCCCATATACTCTGGACCAGCGTTGCGCTCGATAATGTCGGTCAAATGCAACGCAGCCGGTGAACGTCCGGTCTGCAACGAGGCCCGACTAGGCGAGCAGTTGCAGTGCGAAGCGTAAGCCTGCGAAAACCTCATGCCTGACGACGCCAATCGCTCGATGTTCGGCGTCTTGAAAAAATCGCTTTTCGACTCTGGCACCAGCGGGTCCATCATGACCGAAGTCGTGCCCCAGCCCTGGTCGTCGGTGAGGATGACGATGAAGTTGGGCCGGTCAACTGCCGCTGTGGCCGAGAATACAGCGACGGCAGTTAGAGTCAGTGCGGTGGTTGGTAGGAATTTTTTCATAGCGCGTTCAATGTAGATCAATATGACTATTTTTTAGAGTGGTGTTTGACATTCTCCAATCCAAACGTTCTTGAGTAACCAAGGTCTTTTGTGCGAAGATCATTGAGAAGAGCGGTTCCGATCGGAGGAATCTCCATGGTTCCGTAAGTGTCCTGTAGCCTGGCCAGCGGCTCGATCATGTTATAAGTGAGCCACGGCAACCACGCGTCCACACCACGACCGCGCGGCGGAGCGAGGGTGAGCGCTTCCGTGCAAAGCCCGGGCTTGCCGTAGCCCAGAGAGCCATTGAGGTCCACGGCCAACTTTGTATCGTAGAGAAATTGCGTTGCCATCGCGGCGTAATGCGCATCTCCCGTCGCGTGACTAAGCCGATAATAGTAGAACGCCCCGCCCGCCAGGAATAAGTCCGCCGAGGAATGGCCGGCTGCTATCAAACTGAAAGCGGTGGTTGGACAACCCTTGGGATAAGCCGCTGGCCTGGTGTCGTCGGGAATGGGAATGTTCCACGAGTAGGCCCAGGTTTCAGTAAAATCCGCCGCCTGCCGCGCTGCATCGAGCCAGCGCTGTTCACACTCCAAATCATGGAGCGCCAGAAATGCCACCAGCGCCAGGTAACCTGCCTCTTTGTCCATGACGTTTGGATTATCCGCCATGCCACCAACATAGACAAAGTCCTCATGCACCTGCCGGTATGACCAATCGCCGGCCCGCAAAGCAACGTCCCGATATTCTCGTTGGCCGGTTGCAGCATAGAGCTTCGCGAGAAATGGAATCGCATCCACCGTGTTCAGCGGACTATCGTTCACGGGCGTGCCTGACCAATCATATTCCCGGCACCAAGAACCTTCGGCGTTTTGATGCTTTACGAGCCAGTCACCAAACCCCTGGCAAAACTTCAGCCACTGTGGCCGGTCAAATCCATGTGCCTTCATGACATCCCAGGCGTCAACGGCGCCAATCATTCCATCGCACGCGATCCGCAGAAAAGTATTGTGGTGACGCCAGTGCGGGCTGGGCTTCGTGTCATACCAGATGCGCGGCAGACCTTCCGGCGTCAGGGAATTGGCCGACCAAAAATCCATGATGGCTTCACCCTTGCGCCGCGCATCTTGATCATTCTTGAGCAAGCCCTGTCGCAATAGATGATATGAAAGCGGAATCTGCTGACCAACAAAGCCCATTTGAAAATTGATGTCGCTCGAACTCATGAGTTCTCCGGAGGGCATCTTTAAACGGAACGGAATTCCCGCCACGCCATTTGTGATCACGCACACGCCAGCGATCAATTGAATACTGGCGTCATAAATCGTCTGCAGATTCACCTTGGCGATTTGCGCCGCCGGATAATCGGTCTGATACGCGGTGCGCCAGGCATGTCGCATGGCGCTGGGGAAATCCGGTTCCGTGGTCACATCCAGCAAAACCTTATACGCGTGCCGCACGCCTAGTTGAACAGGATGAAAACGTTCGGCCCATTGCTTGGGAAGTTCGCCGTTCGAATTCCGTTGCCGGTCACGGCCTGCAAAGTAACTACGCTCTCCTTCGGCACAAGGGTAATAAATGGCCAGCGTGGCATTGCTTTGACCGAACACACCGAGCGATGCCGTTTGAATGTGCTCATCCACCACCGGCCCCAGCCCGCGATCCGCAGCGCTGGTGGAACCATCCGGTGCCGCGTGAATCAGTGTCAACGTGGCACCGTTGCGCGAGTCGCGCATCATCACCATGGGCAATGGCAGTCGATCTTCGCGAATCAAATAAAATTCATCTTCCGGATCGGCGGCCAGGGCGTGTTTCGGAACATGACGATGGTCGCGATACCAGACGCCGGGAATGAATATCTCCTGACGCCGCAGTTCGACTGGTTGAACACCGCTCAAGCAGAATCGCGTGAGAAAGCCGGTGTCATTCGTCGCCACGGCCCGCACGGCAACTGTTCGTGAAAGCAGGATTGTATTGCTGATCGTGCCGCAGCTATAGGTATCCGTAAACTCAAACTGGCTACGCGCCGAAGTCTTGATTGTGCCCGTGCATCGCAACGATTCGCCCTGTCGTTCAACTGACGCGTAGGCACTCTCAAGCCAGCGAGTGGTCCCGTCCGAATCCAGCAACTGTAAACTCAATGGCTGTCGGGTCGCGAACGCTGGCGTCGGTCCCTTTCTCCGTTTCTCCACCAACACTCCGCTTGCCGGTCCGACCTTAAGACTGACTGCGCCAGATTGTAGTTCTTGGACTGAATCTCCTCCGGTGTTCGGAGGCAGCTCGATTGTCTGGCCAACAGATTCGCAAAGCCCAAACGTAAGCAGCAACGTCACCGCACAAAAGCCTGCGCAAAGAGACGGTTGATTTCTCAAGGCGAAGCCGCCACCTGGGAGCGCAGTTTTACGGTGCTCGCTGCCAAGTAACCAATGCTGCAATCGGCATTGCGAAAAAAGCAGCTTCCGTATCAGCAGGCTTACTGTTTTCACGGCTGAAGAGGCGGAGAAAAATTATGCTCGCCACGCTTGGCTGCCTGCAGCGCCTGGGGTGTGTCAATCACTGCGCCAGGGTCGCCTTGGGAAGTCAGCCAGCGATCCAGCTCGCCGCTCAAACGGGTCTTGGTGCTGGCAAATTGCAGGTCGCCGATGAGGTTGTTCATTTCGTAGGGATCGGCGGTGGTGTTGTAGAGTTCTTCTGGCGGGCGCAGCATGTAACGTTTGACCAGGCGATAAATCTTCGGATGATTTGGGGCCGTGAACATCCAGGTGCCCCAGTAGGGATTGTTCAATCCGCCATCGCCTTGCGTGCCCATGAGATATTTCTGAATGTAAAGTTCGTTGGGCGTAAGATTGCGAATGTAACGCCATTGACCGTCGGTGACGGTGCGGCTGGGATAGGCTGAACCTTCGGGAACATTGTTGTGGATGCCGTAAGCAAAAGTCCGGTGCGTGTCCTGCTTCCCAAGTAGCACTCCGGAAAAACTGGTGCCATCAAAGTTGTAGCTTTTGTCAGCCGGATTGCCGCCGGCAAGTTGTAGCAGCGTCGGCGTAACGTCGGCGTATTCCACGATGGCATCCGTGCGCTTGCCAGCGGGAATTTCGCCGGGCCAGCGCGCAATCAGACCCGAGTGCAGACCGGTGTCCCAGCAGGTCCATTTGTTGCCCGGAAATTGCGAGCCTTGCTCGCTGGAGAAGAGCGCCAGCGTGTTGGTCTCCAAGCCGGCGGCCTTGAGCGCCGCGAGAATTTCGCCAACCTGCCCGTCCATGTAGGTAATTTCGGCGAGATACTTGCCGAAGTCACTGCGGGTTCTTTCCGTGTCCGCGATGTTCACGGGAAGCTTGATGTTCTCGGGCGGATACTTTGTTGGATCGCCCATCACCCAAGGCACATGCGGCTCGACCAGTGCGACCACCAGGCAAAAGGGTTGATCCTGTTTGCGCGTGATGAATTCGCGGACGCCATTGAGCGAATGCGGCTTCGTGGGATTGTCCACGCAATTGGAGTCAAAGCCCGGCACGTCTTCAAAGGGAAAACACTTTTGCGGAAACACGTCCACCTTGCCGGCAATGCCGACACGATAACCCAGCGCGCCAAGATATTCCGGCAGGCTTCGCGTGCTGCTGCGGCTGGCCGAATGGTTCCACGCACAACCGTTGCGCAATGGAAATTGTCCGGTGTAAAGCTCCGAACGGCAGGGCTGGCAGATCGCCATCGCCAGATAGGCGTGATTGAAAATCAAACCTTGCGAGGCGAGCGAATCAATGTTCGGTGTATGCGCATTTTGCCCTCCATAAACCGGCAAATCGTTGAAAGTGCAATCATCGGCCAGGACGATAAGGTAGTTAGGCCGAGTAACTGCCGCCGTGACAGAGAATGCGGCGACGACGGTGGTCAAAACCAGAGTGGCAGTCAGCGAAAGTTTTTTCATGGCGTGTTCTTGGTTGGCGAAAATGAATTAGTTCTTTGGACTCGCTGCGCTTGGATTGTTTGCAGCGGGTGAACGCGCCGCTCCTTTCATCATGGCGTCGAGTCGCGCGCGCATCGTTTTGACCCGCTCGGGTTGAGATGCGGCAAGGTTCTTGGCTTCGGAGATATCATCCGCGAGATTGTAGAGTTCGACTAAGTCGGGAGACTGTGCAGCAGCAGGACTTTCGTCCTTTTCATCCTCCGGGTCTCCGGCCCCGGCTTGAGGCTGGTTCGGATTGACGAGCAGTTTCCAGTCGCCCATGCGGATGGCATAGCGTTGCGGCGTGCCCACGAGCAGAAGCGTATCTCGGTCGAGCGGCTTTCCCTCAGTCAACAGCGGCCAAATATCCACACCGTCCACGGGAAGCGTCTGAGTGGAATCAGCGCTGGTCAACTTGAGCAGCGTGGGATACCAGTCAATCAACTGGACAGGTTGCGAGACTTTTTTGCCTGCCGGAATTTTCCCCGGCAAAATAGCAAAAGCACATGACCGCATTCCGCCCTCATAGATGGTGCCTTTGCCGGCACGTAGCGGAAAGTTTGACGTCCGCACTCCCGGACGAACGCCGCCATTATCGCTGGAAAAAATAATGAGCGTGTTTGTCTCCATGTTCGCGGCTTTGAGGGCACCGACAATCTGGCCAATGGCTTCGTCCGCCGCGGCCAGCATACCGGCGAGAGTGGCGCGTGCGGGGCGTAAATTTTTGTAGGGTTCGACGTAGTTTTCGGGAACTTGAAATGGTCCATGAACCGCGTTGAATGGCACATAGAGGAACAATGGCTTGTCCTTTGGTTGCTCTTGAATAATGCGAATGGCCTCCTTGGCAATGAGGTGGGTGGAGTAACCGGGTTCGTCTAGGGGCTTGTCATCGCGATACCAGTCCACCTGCCCGCCGCGAACGTGAGTGAAGTAATCAATCTGGCCATACCAGAGTCCGTATTGGTGATCAAAGCCTCGCTGCATGGGGCGATAAGCCGGCTGGTATTCTCCCAAATGCCACTTACCGCAGATGGCCGTGCTGTAACCCGCCGTGTGAAGAGCTTGCGGCAGAGTTCGTTCGTCCAGCGGCAGACCGTATTTCGACTCGACCTTCAACGCTCCATAAATGCCATGATGAACCGGCAGGCGTCCGGTCATGAGACAGGCGCGGGAGGCGGAGCAAAGTGGCTGCACATAATAGTTTTGGAAGACCGTGCCCTTGATAGAAAGAGCGTCTATATTCGGCGTGTGGATGTCCTTGCCGCCATTGAAACCGCAATCGGCGAAACCCATGTCGTCCACGAGAAAGTAAACGATGTTGGGTTTGTCGGTAGCCGCGCGCGCGAGGCCAGCGACAAGGAACAGGACAAAGAGGGCGATGAATTTTTTCATGGAAGTCAAAGAGCCAGACAAGATCTGATGAGTTTGGTTTCAAAAAATTGTGATGTCTTCATGGGAACGCGCTCGTTACGGTGCGAGATTTATTTTAACCGGCCCGGGAAGGTTGATTTTGGTGGCGTGATTTGCAGCTCCGGGAAAATCTCCTCGCCTTTGCATCTCTTTTTTAGCCTCATGCAACGAATCGCGGTCATGAGTTGGATTTTTCGGCACGTTGTCACCCGTTTGCGCCTTCCAATCATCCAGCAAACCGCGCATCTTTTGCAGCGCTGCGGTGTATTCGGCGTGGCCGGCCAGATTGGAGAATTGAAATGGATCTCTGGTCACTTGAAATAACATTTCCGGCGGCTGATTAGAGAAGGTCGGTATTTTTTGTGCGTCGGTCAGCCGGCCTTTGCCCGCCATGTCCCAAAGTTCCTTGGCGGCAGGAAAATCAAACACGGAACTTTCCCCGCAGACATCATATTGATTTGGCCAGGCATTCCAGATGTAAAGCCAGTCAGCGGTCCGAACCATGCGTTCATGCACGGCAAAGACATGCCAGTTGCGCTCGGCAAAAATCACATTGCGCACTTGTTCAACCGGGTTGCGCAGGATGGACACGAAGCTGACGCCTTGGACAGTTTCCGGGGCGCGCAATCCAGCCAGCTCCAAAATGGTGGGCGCGTAATCAATCGAACTGACGAGCGAACTGGTGCGGCCGGTTTTCACCTGCGGGCCGGAGATGATCAACGGCGTCTGTGTGCCGCTGTCAAAGAGATAAGTCTTGCAGCGTGGAAAGGGACGTCCGTTGTCAGAGCAATAGATGAAATAGGTGTTGTCCAACGCGCCTTGGGATTTCAGTTCTTTCATCAGTTCTCCGGCGTAATAATCGCTGCGGCTTACTTCGTGATAATATTTGGCGATTTCTTCGCGGGTCAACGGGCTATCAAACATCATCGGCGGCACGTTGATATCCTCGGGCCGATAAGTTGGCGCCTTGTCATTGATATCGAACGGGTAATGCGCGTCGTGCGAGGCAAACCAACAGAAGAAAGGCCTGTTTTTCGGACGTTCGCGCAGATGGCGGATCCAATTTGCCTCTCCGCCGGGCTGACTGTCCGATGATGTGTCGAACCCGAGTTGCATCGGTTCTGCCATATCATTCTTGCCTGAAATCACCGTGAAGTATCCGGCCCGTTTTAACTCTTGGACAAAGGTGCGCTGATTTGCTGGCAATCGGCAAAATAGTTCAGGTGCCCCGTCGTTGTGGGGATAGCGCCCGGTGATGATGGAAGAACGGATCGGCGAGCAGGAACTGATGACGTTGTAGGCTTGATCGAAAACCAGTCCCCCCAACGCAATCCGATCCAGATTCGGGGTATGAATTACCTTGTTACCGTAAGGACTGATGTCCTGCGGGCTGATGTCATCGGTGATGAAAAAAATGAAGTTTGGTCTATTAGCGTTTCCAGCGGCGGGCTGTTCGGATAAGGATCCGGCGCCAATGACGAGGGGCGGCAACATCGAACAAAGCACGAGCAAAGCTCGGAATGAAGATTTGCTGTTCATAAATTTCAGTGAACTATTCACTGAATTTCTGCACCTCATCCGGGCCGGGCGTGGCGTAGGCCGGGTCTTTGGCGCGGATGTAAACCTCGCCGTTGTCGAGCGTCTTCATTTCCAGCGGAACGATGGTGGTGCCGCGTTGGTTGATGGTTTGGGCGTTCTCGAAAAGATCGCGCTGCTCGATGCCTTCGCGCGGGAGCGGCGGCACGTTGGCATTGAAGAAGGCCGTGCACCACCATTTGCCGTCGTGCGTTTGGAATGGCGTGCCGTGGCCAAGAAACCTACCGACAAATTTGCGCGGACCGTAGGGGCCAGTGATCTTATCCGAAGTGCAATAGTAGAGATTGTAGGAGCCTTTGCGTGCGTTATCGGTGGACCACGCGGTGCCGACAAAGACGTATTTGTTGCCGACTTTGATGATCGTCGCGCCTTCATGACCAATGACTGATTTCACGATCCCCGCCTTGTTCGTCCGACTGCCGGCGGGATCAATGCGCACCGGCTCGGCCGTAAACTGCGTGAAGTCCTTGTTCAATGGCGCGATTTCTCCGTTTTCCCAAATAAGCCACCAAGTATCGCCGTCTTTGAAAAGGGACGGGTCATGTTTGTCGCCGAGCTTATCGCCCAGCGGATGCGTCCACGGACCTTTGAGTTCCGAGCCGGCAGACAGTGCGAAATTAGCTCTTGCTTTCGGACAATGCACCAATGCCCAACGATCTCCGAGCCAATGGAGTTCCGGTGCCCAAACCAATTTGCCGGGTGGCTTGCGAAAACTATCCCGCTCTAGCGCGAACGGCGCGCCAATGTATTCCCAGTCAACCAAGTCTTTGCTGCGCCAAACCCGAACAGCGGAGCCGACGATGGAGGTCTTGCCGAGACCGGTGTTGTAAGGATCGCTCTGCTCGCGCGGATCGCCTGGATTTGGCGTGGTGCCGGTGAGATAATAAAAATCATCCGGGCCAAGCGTAATGTAGGGATCGCGAATCCAGCCCTGCTTGATGTAGAGCGCGCGGTCGTGGAATTTGAGTCCGGCCTCGATTTCCACGCGCGACATCGCGGGAGCGACGCCCGGCGGAAGGTTAGTGGCCGGTTCCGCTGAAAGTGCAATGCTCGCCAGCGCGGTTAGGAGAAAAAAAGCACCAGCGATTTTCTTTTTTTGATTCATTCTTCGACGCATTTGACGCAGCTTCACTCCACGCCGCCTTCTTTGTTATTTGCGTTTTGATTGCCACGCTCTTGCCCGGGGGCGGGCAGCACATGCGTGCGTTTTGCCCAAGCATCCCATTTGGCCAGCAACTCTTTTGCTTTCTCCGGCTGCGCGTTCGCAAGATCATGCAACTCGGTGCGGTCAGACTTCATGTCGTATAGTTCCCATCCGCCGTTCGTGCCTCGGCGAACCAGTTTCCAATCACCGACCCGCACGGCGGCATTGCCTTCGTGTTCCCAATACAACGCATCGCGGTCGATAGTCTGCGCGCCAAAGACCGGCTTGAGGCTGTGTCCTTCCATTGGGAGGATCGTGTGGCCGTTGAATTCTTTCGGGTAAGTTGCGTTGCCCACGTCCACCACGGTGGCCATGACATCCACCAGATGCCCCGGCGTGGTGCGGTATTCATTCTTGCCCGTGATGCCCGCCGGCCAATGGGCGATGAGCGGCGTCGCGATGCCGCCTTCATGATTGAAATGTTTGTAGAGTCGGAACGGCGTGTTCTCCAGCGTCGCCCACGACTGCCCGCAAAACACCGTGCTGTCCACCGCGCCCGGGTGAGCGCCTTCGAGGCGTCCGTTCGGACCGGATTCGGCATTGCCGCCGTTGTCGCTCATGAACAGGATGAGCGTGTTGTCCAGCAGCCCGCGCTCCTTTAATGCCTGTGTCAACACGCCGATTTCCTTGTCCATGTGCCAGACGCACGCGGCGTAGATGGACATGATCTGATCAAAGCGGTCCTGCTCCGTCGGCGTGAGCGAATCCCACGCCTTGACCCGAGGCTGCCGCGGCGACAAGGCCCATTTCGGATCAATCAAGCCCATCGCCTTCTGCCGCTCATAACGTGCCTCGCGCAGTTTGTCCCAGCCGTTGGTGTAGATGCCGTGACGAAACTTGGCGATATCTTCCGCCGGGGCCTGCAACGGAAAATGCGGGGCGTTGTAGGCGAGATAGAGAAAGAATGGTTTTTTCGCCGCCGTCGCTTCGTCAATGAATTTGATTCCGTATTCCGTCCAGAGATCTGTGGAATACCAGTTCTTCGGCAGGCGCGGATCATCGTTGGCGATCTTCTGGCCATTCAGGAACAATTCGGCTTTGGGTGATTGCGGATAATAAAAACCGCCTGCAGGTGCGGTTAAATGGCGGTCAAAGCCGCGTTTCCAGGGCACCACACCTTGGTTCTGGCCAACATGCCATTTGCCGGTCATGGCTGTGAAATAACCCGCGTCGTGCAAGACCTCCGCCATCGTCACGCACTGGTCATTCAGATGCCCTTGATAACCGGGGAGGTTGTCGTTGTCCGTCATATGCCCGACGCCGGCTTCGTGAGGATAAAGTCCGGTCAGGATGGACGCGCGGGTTGGGCAGCAGCGGCCCGTGTTGTAAAACTGCGTGAAGCGCAGTCCGCCCTTGGCCAGCGTGTCGAGATTGGGCGTCGGGATTTCGCTGCCGTAACAACTGATGTCCGAATAGCCCATGTCATCCACCAAAATCACGATGATATTGGGCCGGCCAGTTGCGGCCGCCGCCGCAGCGAACGGCAACAATAATCCAAGTGCGAAAGCCAGCAACCCGGCTGGCATGAATTTAGCAAAAAAAATCTGTGGTTTCATTGGTTGGCTGGGTTTATTGACTCCACAGTTACCCACAAAGTTACAGCCGCGTCCATCGTCCGTAACGATGATAACGGCAACGAACTTGGGCTTGTTTACAAAATTCTTCAGGAGCGCGGCGGTGTTGCAGACCAGCCGCAGCACGCTGTTTGATTGGAAGTTTACAGATTGTTCGCACGCTGCACCTGGCCCTGAGGGCACAACCGCGCTCCGAATACGGATTTGGAAGACGGATGAAACACTCCTCCTCTCATCGCTTTGGCCGATTGCCTCTTGCGAGACAATCCGTTTAGGATGGGAACAATGAAAATTCGCCCCCTGCCTGCATTGCGTGGAATCCTTCCCGCACTCATGCTCCTCTGCCTGCCATTATTGCCAGCCAGCGGTGCCGACGCCCAACCGCCTCGGCCCAATATTCTCCTGATCCTGGCTGACGACCTCGGTTTTTCAGATGTCGGCTGTTTTGGCGCGGAAATCGCCACGCCGAATCTGGACAAAATCGCGTCCGAGGGTGTGCGCTTCACGCAGTTTTACAACGCCGCGCGGTGCTGTCCGACGCGCGCCTCGCTGCTGACGGGTTTGTATCCGCATGAAGCGGGCATGGGATTGATGGCTGGCGGTGGACGCGGCATGCCCGGTTACGAAGGCCATCTCACCGACCGTTGCGTGACGATTCCTGAAGTGCTCAAGCCGGCCGGCTACCGCTGCTACATGGTCGGCAAATGGCATCTCGCTGCGCATCCGAACCCCATCGCGCGCGGCTTCGACGAGTTTTATGGCATGATCGGCGGCTTCAACACCTGCTGGCAGGAACATCCGAGTTACACACGGCTGCCAGCGGACCATCCCCGCCGCGAATATGCGCCGGACAAGTTTTACTCGACGGATGTCTTCGGCGATTACGCGCTCGACTTTATCTCGGACGCACGCAAAACGCCCGGCAAACCGTGGTTCCTTTATCTTGCGTTCAACGCCGCACACTTTCCGCTGCACGCGCCGGAAGCGGAGATTGCCAAATATGAAAAGACTTACACGCAAGGCTGGGACAAAATCCGCGAAGAACGTTTCGCGCGACAACAACAGCTCGGCCTGCTGCCCAAAGACACCGAGCTGACCCCGCGCAGTTTCATTCCGGCGAACTGGGCAAACAAGCAGACCGGCTGGGCCGACAAGACCAATCCCGCCTGGGACTCACTGTCCGCCGACCGCCGCGCGGACCTCGCTCGGCGCATGGCGGTGTATGCCGCCATGATTGACCGGATGGATCAAAACATCGGGCGCGTGCTCGCCGATTTGTGCTCGCACGGCGAACTGGACAACACGCTCGTCATCTTCCTCTCCGACAATGGCGCTTGCGCCGAGTGGGATCCAAATGGCTTCGACGGCAGCAGCGGTCCGCACAATATTTTGCACACGGGCGACGAATTGAAAAAAATCGGCGGCCCCGAAAGTTACGTCAGCTACGGCAGCGGCTGGGCCAATGCCTGCAACACTCCCTGGCGGCTCTACAAGCATTACGATTACGAAGGCGGCATCGCCGCGCCGTGCATTGTGCGCTGGCCCGCCGTCGTGAAACGCCCCGGCGGATTCAACACCACGCCGAGCGACATCATTGACTTCATGCCAACGATTCTCGAAGTGACCGGCGCGAGCTATCCAAAAAGTTTTCAAGACCACGCCATTCTGCCGATGGAAGGACGCAGCCTGTTGCCGATTCTCAAAGATGAACCGGCCGCCAACCGCCCCATCTTTTTCGAACACGAAGGCAACCGCGCCGCACGCGACGGTCAGTGGAAACTCGTCGCCTTGGACAACGACTCGTGGGAATTGTATGACTTCAACCACGACCGTTCCGAACTGCACAATCTCGCCAGTCAGCGACCGGAAATTGTCGCGCGCCTCGCCAAGGAATGGGATGAGTGGGCAACCCGTTCCTTCGTCCGACAACCCAATTCCCTCGTTTCGACCAACTCCACTGCCTCAACCATCCCCAATCCGCAAGTGGCCAACAAAGCCTTGACCATCTCCTGCGACGCGACACCCGAATCATCGAACGGCGTGATTCTGGCGCAAGGCGGTCGGCAGCAAGGTTACGCCCTGTGGCTGCGCGAAGGAAAACTGGTGTTCACGGTTAGAGTCAATGGAGAGGCTACTTCAATTGAAGCGAACAACATACCCACCGGGCACATGGCCGTCACCGCGCGACTCAACCGCGACGCCTCGATGGAACTGGACATTGATGGTAAGAGCACCGCCAAAGGCAAAGCGCCCGGCCTCATTCCCGTCCAGCCCAAAGACGCCTTGAGCATTGGCCAAGATGACAAAACTCCCGTCGGTGAATATGAATCACCGAACCGGCTGCGAGGCAAAGTCGAGAATGTTCGCGTCGTCGCAGATTGAGGTGGCATCATTCGCGGATGACGGAAGGAATCATTCTTTCGTCGCGTCGGAAGCGGGATGTTTTCCCAGGAGTTGTGGGTAATCAATCACGCCGCAACGCGCCGCCCAGCGGTCATACTCGGCGGATAATTCCTTCACAATCTCCGGGCGCTCATCGGCGAGATTGCGGGACTCAATGCGGTCGGTGGCGAGATTGTAGAGTTCCCACTTGTTGCCCGGCCCGAGCGCGACGAGTTTCCAATCGCCCTTGCGGATGGCGCGGTTGCCTTCGTGCTCCCAACACAGCGTGCGGTTGGTGTTGCCCTGACCGCCTTGCAGCATCGGCAGGATGCTCTCGCCTTCAAGTTTCACCGTGCCGTTGCCCGGATATTTTGCGCCGGCCAGTTCCAAAATTGTTGGTAGCAAGTCCAGGACGTGACCCGGCTCGCGAACAAGTTTGCCGTCATTCTTGGCGGGAATGCCGGCTGGCCAGCGGGCAACGAGCGGCGTGCTGATACCGCCTTCGTAGGCCGTGACCTTGTGCCGTCGCCAAGGCGTGTTGCTCACCGTCGCCCACGGACGCGCGTAGCCGCGATAAGAATCCCGGCTGCCAATGGGCGCGGATTTGTCGCCGCTGTTGGGATCTTCCGCCGCGCCGCCATTGTCGGACAGGAAGATGACGAGCGTGTTTTCCTCAACGCCGAGCCGCTTAAGTTCATCAAGCAATCGTCCGATGGCTCGGTCCATGTGCTCGGTCTGCGCGGCATAGACTTCCATGCGCCGCGCCCATTGCTTGCGCTGGTCATCGGTCAATTGGTCCCACGGCTTTTGCGCGCCGCGATCCATCGGTGACATCTCCTGGCCGGCAGGCACGATGCCCAATTTTATCATCCGGCCCAACCGCTCTTTCCGAACCGCCTGCCAGCCCTGGTCATATTTGCCTCGATACTTCTCAATGTCGGCATCGGGTGCTTGCAGCGGCCAGTGCGAGGCATTGTAAGGCAGGTAGAGAAAAAACGGTTTGGCCGGTGATGCTTTGACGGCTTCATTCAGAAACTCTATCGCGTGGTCGGTAAAAGCATCCGTAGAATAAAACCCATCATGCGGCGGCGTGTATGCTTGGTCGTCCAGAGCCATAGGTTCACGCGGTCCGTCGCCGGAGTTGCCGCCGAAGTAATTCATCGCGCCGTTAATCTGCACGAAGGAACGATCAAACCCGCGTCGCACCGGCCATTCTTCCGGTCGTTTGCCCAAATGCCATTTGCCCGTCATCATCGTCCGATACCCAGCCGCACGCAACAATTCGGCCACGGTGGGACTGTTGGTGCTCAGATGATCCTGATAGGCGGGGCTGTTCGCGGCGGCGCGCGGCCCGGCGGCATAGCCATCAATCATTACGCCAATGCCCACCTGATGCGGATAGCGTCCCGTCATCAACGCCGCACGCGTGGGGCAACACCGCGCCTGATTGTAGAATTGCGTCAGCGCCACGCCGCTCTTGGCCAGGCGGTCGATGTTGGGCGTGGAAATCTCCGACCCGAAGCACCCAATGTCCGAATACCCGAGGTCATCGGCCAGGATTAACACGACATTGGGACGCAGCGGAGTCGCCGCCTGAAGCCGTGGCATTCCGGCAACAAGAGCTAAACTCATCATCGCCCATCGAAGAATCATTCGTTTCATATTTTTTTCCGGCGGATAGGGTGCATCATAACCGACTCGGATAGGAACAAATATCGTCCAAAAAGATGACATCTCCAACCTCGACAATAATTGGTCCAATGCGCAGACTGCCCCACACCAGTATGCGCAAAAAAAATCTTTTTCTTGCCTGTCTGCGGGCACTTAAATTCAACGCTGCGCTCGCTGGATTGGCTGTCAGTTCCTCGACATTCGCGGCGTCGCTTGTGGACAGCGTCAATCCGCTGATTGGCGCGAGCACGAGTATCGAGTATGGCGAGGGCAAAACCTTCCCCGGCGCGGCCACGCCGTTCGGCCTGGTGCAGTTGAGTCCTGACACGATCACCGGCGGCGACAACGGTTCCGGCTATTCGCACGAGCACACGACGATTGAAGGTTTCAGTTTCGCGCACATGAGCGGCATCGGCTGGTATGGCGATTTCGGAAATTTTCTCGTCATGCCGACCACGGGCAAATTGAAAACCGGGCGCGGCGTGAATGGTGGCGGCGACGGCTACCGCTCGCGGTTCAATCACGACACTGAAATCGCCAAAGCCGGTTACTACGCCGTAACGCTGGATGATTATGGTGTTCGTGCCGAGGCTACGGCGGCGGCGCACGCGGGCATTTTGCGTTTCACTTTTCCGCAGAATGATCAAAGCCGCGTGCAAATTGATCTCGCCCGCCGCATTGGTGGAACGTCCACGCGCCAATATGTCAAAGTGCTGAATGTCCATACGATTCAAGGCTGGATGAAGTGTCCGCCCGATGGCGGCGGTTGGGGCAACGGCGCGGGCAAGGCGAATTACACCGTTTATTTCTACGCGCAGTTCAGCAAGCCCATCATCAAATGCGGTGTGTGGTCGGCAGAAATTCCCGCCGGTTGGACGCGCAAACGTGAGGACATCGAGAGCCGGCGTTATCGCGATGTCGTGGCAGCGGCGAAAATTCTCGACGGCTGCAAAGAAATGGAAGGCGATCATCTGGGATTTTTCAGCGAGTTCGCGACCACGAACCACGAGCCTGTGCTGGTGAAGGCGGGGATTTCCTTCGTGGACATCGCCGGCGCAAAAGAAAATCTCGAACACGACATTCCAGGCTGGAACTTTGACGCCGTGCGCGCACAGGCAACCGCGCTGTGGGAAAAAGCGTTCACCGGTCTCACCATCAAAGGCGGCACGGACATCCAGCGCGAAGCGTTTGCCACGGCAATTTATCATTCGATGCTCGACCCGCGCGCCTATTCCGACGTGAACGGCAACTACAGCGGTGCCGACGGCAAAGTGCATCGCGCGCAGAATTTTACTTACCGCACGATTTTCAGCGGCTGGGATGTGTTTCGCAGCGAATACACCTTGATGAGCCTGGTGCGGCCGGACGTGGTGAATGACACCGTGAATTCATTGATGCAGCAGGCGGAGTTGAGCGGCAATGGCTGTCTCGCGCGCTGGGAGATTGTCGCGGCGGAATCCGGCTGCATGATCGGCGATCCGGCAGTGTCGGTGTTTGCCGAGGCGTATCGCAAAGGCATCCGCGGTTACGATGCGCAAAAAGCATTTGAGCTTTGCCGACAGTCGGTGGATTTGAAAAAAGAAAATGGAAACCATCGCCCGGAATACGAGCAGCTCGGCTTCGTTCCGGGCAGCATTTCGATCACGCTGGAGAATGCGTATTTCGATTACTGCGCCGGCCGTTTTGCGGAAGCGCTCGGTGACAGCAATGACGCGCAGCGCCTGATGAAGCGTTCGCAAAATTACCGGAACATTTACGATCCGACCGTCGGTAACATGCACGCGAAAAACGCCGACGGCTCCTGGACGAAATGGCAAGGCGCGACCACTCACGGCCAGGGCTGCGTGGAGAGCAATCCGTATCAGCAGGGCTGGTTTGTGCCGCAGGATCCGGCCGGTTTGATTGACTTGATGGGCAAGGATTATTTCGTGAACTATCTCACGGCATTTTTTGAGAAGACGCCGCTGACGTTCAAGTGGAACGACTATTGCAATCACGCGAACGAACCGGTGCATCACACCGCGTATCTCTTCGCGTATGCCGGCAAGCCGTGGCTGACGCAGAAATGGGCGCGCACCATCGTGGACCATGCTTACGGCGCGGGCGTGAAAGGACTGTGCGGCAATGAAGATGTCGGCCAGATGTCCGCCTGGTATATCTTGAGCGCGATTGGTTTTCATCCCGTTTCGCCGGTGGACGGAATTTACATCATCGGCAGTCCGCTGTTCGACGAGGCGACGATCAAACTGGATTCGCATTATTATCCCGGCAAACAATTCACGGTGAAAGCACGCAACAATTCTTCGCAAAATATTTACGTGCAATCCGCCACGTTGAACGGCAAACCGCTCAATCGCGCCTGGCTGCGTCACGCCGAGGTCGTCGCGGGCGGAACACTGGAACTCGTCATGGGACCGAATCCAAATGAAAGCTGGGGCGCGGCACCGGATCAGTTGCCGCCAAGGAACTTTCCGCCACAGCAATGATGTTGGCGCGTATCGCATCACGATGGCTCACGATCTTGTTCGTGTGTTCCGCCGCCGGTTTCACCCCAGCGCAAACCGCATATTTCTCGGACGGTTATCACGGCGGCATTTACGGACATTACCCGCCGACGTTCACCCAATTCATCGTGGACTCTCTGCGTAGTCATCCTGACTGGAACATCAATTTGGAAATTGAGCCGGAGACTTGGGATTTCGTTCGCACCAACACGCCTGACGCTTACAAAGAATTCAAAGAGCTTGCGGTTGATCAATCGGCGGGCGGGCGGATCGAATTTGTGAATCCAGCTTACGGCCAAGGCTATCTCTGGAACATTTCCGGAGAAAGCGTGATTCAGCAACTGGATCGCGGCATGAGCAAAATTCGGGAGCATTTTCCGAACGCGGCATTCACGACTTACAGTTCCGAAGAACCGTGTTTTACCAGCGCGCTGCCGGAAATTCTGAAATCGTTCGGATTCAAATACGCGGTTCTGAAAAATCCGAACACATGCTGGGGCGGCTACACGCGCGCGTTTGGCGGCGAACTGGTGAATTGGATTGGCCCCGATGGAACGGCAATTCCAACCGTGCCGCGATACGAAATTGAGTTCCTCAAGCCCGGCTCGACTTGGGAAACCATCGCCTGTGCGAATTCGCCAGACTACATCCGGGCGGCGACAGCGGCGCGCATCGAGCATCCGGTTGGCATGTGTTTGCAAGACGCGGGCTGGCGCTTTGGGCCGTGGCTGGATCACGTGGGGAATTATTATCAGCCTACAAAGTCCACGCTCTGGCGGAATTATTTTGAAAATGTCGCGACGCAAAAGCCTGCACAGGACTGGCGCTTCAGCCAGGAGGACGTTCAAGTCAGTCTGGTCTGGGGCGCGCAGGTGTTACAGCGCATCGCGCAGCAGGTCCGCCACGCGGAAAACCGGATTGTCATGGCCGAAAAAATGGCGACGCTCGCTAGCGTTTACCAAAATGTGCCGTGGCCGGGCGAAGCGTTGGATGAAGGGTGGCGCACGCTGATGTTGGCGCAGCATCACGATTGCTGGATCGTGCCTTACAACGGACGCGGCACCAACACCTGGGCCGACAAGGTGGCGCGCTGGACCGATGCGACCTGTCGTCTCAGCGATGAAGTATTGGAGCAATCCATGTCCGTGTCGGTTCCCGCGCAAACCAACGGTGGTGGTCATTTCATCCGCGTGTTCAATACACTCGGCACTGCCCGCACGGAATTGGCCGAAGTGACTTTGTCTGATGGCTGGCAGGGCGATGCAGTAAAAATCAGCAGCATGGCCGGCAAGGAAATCTCGGTTCAGAGTGTTAAGGATGACAAAGGCGGGCAAAGAATTATTTTTCCAACGAGCGTGCCGGCATTGGGCTTCAGCACTTATCGGTTGGCGAAAATAGCCGGTGGTTCACTCGCCAATCTAATTGCAACCGCAGAGACAAATGGCCTTTTCACCTTCGAAACGGATTTATACAAGTTAGTGTTGGATTCCAAGGTCGGCGGCACCATTCGGAGCCTGATCGCCAAGAAGCTCGCCGGACGTGAACTGGTCGAGACCGCCAACACCCGGCGGTTCAATGAAATTCGCGGCTATTTTTTTGAGCGCGGCAAATATTTTTCCACTGCCGATCAGCCGGCTAAAATCGAAATTTTGGAAAATGGCCCGGTGCGAATTCGCGTGCGCGTTAGCAGCGAGATAGAGTCGAATGCGGTGACGCAGACGATCACGCTGGTTCAAGGCGAGCCGCGCATTGATTTTTCCGTGCGGATTGACTGGCGCGGCAGTCCGGGCATCGGCAACGATTTTGGACAATCCGGCAACTTCCAGCGCGAGCAGGATCACAAGGCCCTTTATGACGACCACTACAAGCTGCTCGCACTGTTCCCGCTGAATTTACCACAGCAGAAGATTTTCAAAGATGCTCCATTTGATGTCACTGAAAGCCGGCTTACCAACACCTTTTTTGAAAACTGGTCGGCGATAAAGAACGATGTGATTCTGAACTGGGTGGAGGCGTTTGATGAAAAGCAAGACATCGGCGTGACACTGCTAACGGATCACACGACCAGCTACGCGCACGGCCTGGATCATCCACTTGGGCTTACGTTGCAATACTCCGGCGTAGGGCTTTGGGGACGCGGTTATTCGCTCAAAGGACCGACAGAAGTTCGTTATGCGTTGCTACCGCACGCCGGTGATTGGCAGCAAGCCGATGTATGGACCAAGACCAAGTCATGGAACGAGCCGCTTGTTGCCAAACTATTTCAATCGGATGACGCGCCGGTTGAACCGGACCAATCGCTATTGCAGATTGAAGGCAACGATTGGGAAATTCCGACGGCGCGTGTCACCAATGGCAAAATTCTCGTGCGGCTCTTTAATCCTTCTGCGAACGTCGGCGAGAGAACAATTCATTACAGCGGGGCGATTGCGAAGGTCGAGCTTGTGCAATTGGACGGTCAGGTTGTGCGGGAGCTTGCCATCCAAAAGCAAACCACGGGCGATGCCGTTTTCAAGCTGGCGCTGCCCCAATTTGGCATTGGCACGCTCCGAATCACTCCCGCAGGCACCGGACAGACATTACGCGAGGCGGCAGGCAAGCGGCTGCTGGTCGGCTGTGCGGCAGCGACCGTGGATCTTCAGGATCCGAAACTCGCCGCGCTCATTGCGGAACAGTTCAATTGCATTACTCCGGAGTATGAATTCATGCCCGAACACATGGTGGACGACAAGGGAACATTCACCTTTGCGCGGGGTGACGCAGTGGTTGCGTTTGCAGAGAAACACCAGATGCCTGTCTTTGGACACATGCTGGTCTGGCATTTTGTGACGCGCAAATGGCTCTTTGAAAGCCCGGACGGCAAACCGCTGCCGCGGGAAGAAGCTTTGGCGAATCTCAAAAAGTATATTGACGGAGTGATGGGCCATTACAAAGGACGGGTCCATGCATGGGATGTGGTGAACGAAGCCCTTAGCGACAAAAACGGCGAATACTTGAAGGACACGCCGGCCCGGCGGGCGATCGGGGACGATTACATCGAAAAAGCTTTCGAATTCGCCCACGCCGCCGATCCGGGCGCTGAACTTTATTACAACGACTACAACATCGAGCAGCCTGAAAAACTGGCGAAGACACTCCGCCTCGTCAGTTCCCTCAAAGCCAAAGGCGCACGCCTGGACGCGGTGGGCATTCAGGGACACTGGCTCATCAACTGGCCACCGCCAGACATGATCGAGCACGGCATTGAGGCCATCGCTGCCCAAGGTATCAAGGTCATGATCACCGAGTTTGATGTGGATCCGCTGCCGCGCGAAAACAGCGGGGCAGACATGACGGTGGCCGAGAAGGGAGCCAGCCCTTATCCTGACGGCCTGCCTCCGGAAATGCAGGAAAAACTTGCCCGCCGCTACGGTGAGATTGTAACTGCGGTCGTCCGTCATCCAGCCGTGACGATGCTGGGTTTCTGGGGCACGCATGACGGACGCTCCTGGCTGAACGACTTCCCGGTGAAAGGCCGCACGAATTATCCGCTGCTGTTCGACCGTCGCTATCACCCCAAACCGGCTTTCGACGCCGTGCTCAAGGCGCTTAAAACTGAAAACCAAGTGTCACACCGTAACCAATAGCGTCAGCGAATCTTTGCCCTGACGATTCCGAAATCAATGTATTGTTCGCCGCCGGTATTGCGGCAATGGATGGCGATCACATTCTTGCCGGACTTGATGGCCCCGCGGCCGCGACGGTTGAAGGAGAAGTCTTCGTAGGTGCCCGTGACTCCGACCACCTTGAGCGCCAGCACAGCGTTAAGATAAATCTCCGCGTCGTCGTCGTGATGCAGCCAGCCGAGAAGTTCGTCCCACTGGCACCCGATCAATTCCACCTCGCGCCGCAGCCAGATGTCATCCGTGTTCCAAGGTGTGTTGACGACAGCAGCGGAGTTGTGCGTTTTGCCAAAACCGCTTTGGCCTTCCTGCCAGATGGACGCATCAAAATCAGTTACGAACCAATTGTCGGTCGGTTTTGAAGTTGTGTAACGCCAAAGCGCCGGCTTCGTATCCGCCGCCGTCACAACCGGCTCAAAGCCCGGCAGCTTGGGCATCGGTGCCCAGCCAGAAGCTTTGGTTTTGTCGCGCTTGGCGTATTTCTGCCAGACCGGTTTTTCGTAAAGCATCCGCATGAACACACCGCCCACTACGGGACGCGCATCGAAGCCAACTCTTCTGGCAGACTTGGTCTGATACCAGTCGGACATCGGCGTGCGATCCGGCGTCTGGTTCAGGAAATGCATGATGGGCGCGATCAATGCCTCGAAGTCCTCGCGGTTTTGCGTCAGCGTCGCGGTCCAGGTGATCCAGTCCAGCTTGGTGTAAGTCTGGCGGTTGTCGAGCGGCAGGCCGTATTCGTTCTGCACCTTCTTGTAGTAATCCATCTCTTTGCGCGCGACTTCGGCGGGAAACAGATTCAAACCAAGAACATTGTCCCAAACCAAATTGTATTTTTGGCTCCAAGAACCCGGCTTGTCGAAGGCGAGGCGATAGTGATCGCCGTCATCGGCTTCCTTCACCCAGCGCTGGGCAAATTCGCGCGCGAGCTTGAAATACTCGTCCGCCTTGGTCTTGTCACCGCGCATTTCACACAACTTGGCGAATGAGCCGAGACCGCAAATCGCCTTCACGCTCAAGTTCACGTTGTGCGCGAGGTGCCCGGCAAAGTCGTCGGTGCAAAGCTGCTTCTCGGGATCGAATCCTTTTTCCTTTAGGTAATTTACCCATTGTTCAAGCTGCTTCCAGTAAAGTCCGGCGAAGTTAGCATTGCCTTCCATCTCCGCAACGGCGGCGAAAAGGCAGAGCAGGTTTCCGCTTTCTTCGACCGGCATCTGGTTGTTCACGCCATGCTCGCCGTCGCCATAGACCTGGCCGTTCGCCTTGGGATAAGTGCCGAGGTCGTGTGGCGCGAAGGGAAACTTCCAATGCTCGCTCGCGGCATAATCCATGAACGGCACGATGAATGATTTTGCGAGCGAGGGGCCGAACAACAGAAATTGCGGTGCCATCGGATAAAACACGTCCGAGGTGCTGATGCAGCCGTTGGAGTGGTTTTCCTTGCAGAACTGGAGCGGCTGGCCGTTTTCATCGGCAACGATTTTTCAGGCGGCAAAACACTGGCGATAAGCCAGCGCGCCGAGGCGGACGTAATTATCCCCGCCGACATTTCGCAAATCGGTCATCAGTTCGTCATCAAACGCCGCGCAGCGTTTTTGTAATGAGGCATAATCTTTTGCCGACGCTTTCAACAGGTCAGCCGCCTCCCAGCCGTTGCGCCGCCAATACGGACGCAGATTTTTCCGCATGTATTGAATCGAATACAGATCGTCATAGGCCAGCATCAACCAGTTCGAAGCGGTTTTGTTTGGGACGTAATCCAAACTCGTTGCGAAGGCAAGCACGGTGTCATTGCGATCATTGTTTTGCAGCGTCGGTTCGGCTGCGGGCGCGGGCAATTTGCCGTCGGCCAAAAAACCAGCCCGCGTTGCTTCGGCTGTATTGGCGGTCAGGCTTCCCTTCGCGCCATCGGCCAGCGCCAAATAGAAATAACCCCAGTCAATCCGCAAGTCGTCACCGCGCTTTTGCAGGACAGGTTGTTCCACCGTGCCGACACGCCAAGCTTTGATTTTTGCGGAATCAGCTTTTTGAAAATTGACGGCTTGGTCCGGCATGTTACAGGCGATGGCCGCACTCGCATCTAAGTAGGCCGAAACTTTGTGCTTTTGTTTGTCGGTTGACCGCGATTCCCACGTCAGATAAGTCACCGGCCGCGACAGCAAATCCAGATCGTCCGGCAAGGCGGCCGTCATGAACGTGAGCGTGAGGCGGACGTCTTCGCCTTCAAAGGAATAAATCGTCCGCGTGGGCAGCACTTCCACGCCGGTCTGCGGCAGCGCCGGAATATCCGCCGGCTCCGTGCCCATGACGCGGAAATTCTTCCCGTCAATCTTCACCAGCCCGGTCATCCGCCGCACCTTGCCGGTCCAATGTGTCGTGTCGGCGTCAGTCAATTTGTCCGCTGGCGACCAAAGGCTGAAATACGGGTCGCAGGCCGCCAGCGGAACCGACGGCGGGTGGAAAGTTTCGGCGCGAAGATTGGCTGAGCCGGCGGTCAGCAGCATGGCGGCGCACAAAAGGGCGGCACGCAGAGGCAAGTTGGTTTTATGGATCATAATTTTCATCTGGCTTGATTGCGGCAAAAGATTACGCGATGGCTGCCCAAAATCAAATCGTCTATGAAGATGATTCTTTGGCAGGGAAGCAGTTTGGCGTTATGGTTTTTTGATTTGCACGATTTGCGTGACTCATCGGTTTGGACGATTGAGCGCCTGACACCGCCCGGTTAATCTGGATGAATACTTTTATGATTCGAGAACACTCGATTGGATTCCCCTTTCTCCGCAGGTGGGTTTTGGTTTTGGCATGGCTATACTTGCCAACTGTAAAATGCCCGGGCGCCGAAACGCATCAGTCGCCGCCCAACATCGTGGTGATTCTTGCCGATGATCTTGGTTTTTCCGACCTTGGCTGTTTTGGTTCGGAGATTTCGACTCCTAACATTGACCGCATGGCCTCCGAAGGGCTGCGGATGAGCCAATTCTACACTACGCCGCGCTGCTGTCCATCCAGAGCAGCGCTGCTCACCGGGCTGTATCCGCAACAAGCCGGCATCGGGAACATGATGGAGGATCGAGGTGTTCTTGGTTATCGCGGCGAGTTGAACCGAAATTGTCTCACGATTGCGGAGGAATTGCGCCGGGCGAATTACCACACGGCCATGGTCGGAAAGTGGCATTTGTCCCACATGTATTTTGACGAAAAAAAACAGTTGAACTACGAGTCCGCCGAGCCGTTCTGGGACAACAAGAATAGCTGGCCACTTCAGCGTGGCTTCGAAGATTACTTTGGAACCATCCATGGCGTCACCAGCTACTATGACCCGTTTTCATTGGTGCGCGGCAACATGCCCATCCGCGCGGAAGGCACCAATTTTTACTACACGGATGCCATTACTGAAAACGCAGTTGCCGACATCGGGCGCCTTGCGTGGGGCGGCAAGCCATTCTTCCTCTACGTGGCCTACACCGCGCCGCACTGGCCGTTGCAAGCGCCGGAAATGGACATTGCCAAATACCGGCAACGCTATCTGGCCGGTTGGGACGCGGTCCGCAACAACCGGTATCAGCGGCAAATCGAGTTGGGCATCATTGACAAAAACTGGCCCATGTCGCCGCGCGATTCGCGCGTGCCAGCCTGGAGCAATGTGGTGGACATAAAATGGGAGGCAAACCGGATGGCCACTTATGCCGCAATGATCGAACACCTCGACAATGGCGTGGGACATATTCTCGACACACTGAAAGCCAAGAGCATTGAACAAAACACGCTGGTGATTTTTTTCTCCGACAATGGCGCCTGCGCCGAGATAATTGCGCCGGAATGGTATGACATTCCCAGCCGAACCCGGGATGGGCGAAGCATCAAAGTGGGAAACAGCAATCATTCGACTTTTGCCGGGCCGGACAATGTCTGGCAAAGCTACGGCGTGCCGTGGGCAAATGTCAGTGACACGCCGTTCCTGCTCTACAAACACTTCACGCATGAAGGCGGCATCGCGTCGCCATTCATCGCGCACTGGCCGGCGGTGATTCAGAAACCCGGCGCGGTGTCCGGCCAACTCGGCCACGTCACGGACGTCATGGCCACCTTGGTTGAAATTGCTGGCGCAAAACATCCGGATAATTACGAGGGCCACCCTATCCAACCTCTGGAGGGCAAAAGCCTGCTCCCAATTTTCGAGGGAAAGCGCCGCCCGAATTCATCCCCGATTTTCTGGGAACATGAAGGCAACCGCGCCGTTCGACTCCAAGAATGGAAGTTGGTGGCCCGCAATGGACAGGCGTGGGAACTTTACAATGTGGAAACAGACCGAACCGAACAAAACAATCTGGCCTCCACGCATCCCGAAAAAGTAGAAGAAATGTCAGATTTGTATGCCGCGTGGGCCAAGCGGTGCAATGTCCTGCCATTCGATGAACTTCCGCGTGAACGCCCGACCGTTCCCACCAATGACACGCCAGAAACTGCCCGTTATAATAACCATTGACTCCAGCTTGAAAGCATTTCAAATGGGCAAACCAACAATTTTTGTGGCTGGTTTGACCAAAATCCGCTGAAATGAGCCAGTGAAGAAAACGAACGTGATTGTTGGCATCGTCGAAGATGATGCAGTTTTGCGTAAATCTCTCGCCCGGCTGGTTGGCGAAGCGCACGGCATGCAAAATGTGATCGCTTGCGCCTCCGGCGAGGAGGCGCTGCAGAAACTGCCCGCGTTCAAGCCCCGGGTCGTGCTCATGGATCTCAACCTGCCGCAAATGCCCGGCACGGAATGTATCCGCAAGCTCAAGGATCTGCTGCCAGCAACTCAAGTCATCGTGTTGACGGTCTATGAGGACAGCGAGCACATTTTCCGCGCGCTCAAAGCCGGAGCCAGTGGCTACCTGCTCAAGCGATCTGAACCGGACGAGGTGCTGGAGGCTATCAAAAACGCGAGCGAAGGCGGCGCCCCCATGAGCAGCCAGGTTGCCCAGCGGGTCGTCCATTCGTTTCATGAGCCGGCGGCGGCAGGTCTCGACACCACCACGCTGACTGATCGGGAGAAGGAAATTCTTACCTTTCTTTCCAAGGGTTTTGCCAACAAGGAAATTGCCGAAAAAATGAGCATCAGCGTGCCCACCGTGCGCACGCATCTGCGCCACATCTACGAAAAGCTGCACGTTCGCTCCCGGACGGAGGCAATTGTCAAATACCTGAAATGATTCACGGCGACTGCGCCGGCAGCATCACCGATGTCGGACAACATCGGACTTGATTGTAAAATTGGTCTGCATCTTTCCGCTGGTTGTCAGGCTGCAATCTTCCGCCCAGAAATCTTGGAACCAAAACAGCCAATATCAGAGCAACCAACACGTCCGCCAAGCGAAGAAAGTGCGCAGTCTGTAAGAACTGCGCACTTGAACGAAGACAAGATGTTTTCGTTATTTACAAACGTCTCACGGATACACCAGGCGGAAGAATACGGTCGGATTCGTCGCGCTCACCGGAATGGTCACAGCGTTGACGTTTGTAGAATTCGGCCAAGTGGACCAATTGGTGTTCAATCCTGTCGTAAGCAAATTGGTCTGCGCTTGCAAACGCCAGCCGATGTGATCCGTCGGCCAGCTCAAGTTCACGTTTCCACCGGCAACCGAATATGTGATGGGAACTGAATTCGTGTTCACCGGGTTGACAACGGTGAGCACCGAGATGCTGCCATCCAGCGCGAGATTGTTTGTCCAAGTCGCACTTCCGCCGGTGACGGTCAGTGCGCCACCGTTGACTACGGGCTGGCTGAAAAGCGTGAACGTGTCACCAACGACGAGCGTTGATCCCAAATTGGTCACCAGCACGGAACCGGTGCCGGTGTTGCTCAAAGTGCCGGATACCATTGTAAAGTCGTTGGATTGCGCCAAAGATTTGTTCACTTCAATGAAGAGATTGCCGGCCAGCGTCAAATTGCCGTTGATGGTGAGCGCGCCGACTGAATTGCCAGGGGCCACCGGGCCGTTCGCCAGAACGCTGCCGTTGACTGTGCCAGAACCGCCGAGAGTTTGCGCCGCTCCCAGCGTCCACGGCGCAAATGCGGTAACGTCGAAGGTCGCATTTGAACTGATCAAGACAGCGGAAGAATTCGAGATTGAACTGGTGCTTTGGAGCAACAAGATGCCGCTCTGAATGACCGTCTTGCCCGAGTAGGTGTTCGTTGCGGCCAGCGAAACTGTGCCGGCGGCACTTGAGTTTTCATATAGGCTGCCAACGCCGCCAATCGGGCCAAGCAAGCCCAAAGTTGTGTCTGCCAGCGCCCGGATGAAGTTAGTGCCGCTGGCCAACGTAATCGTGCCGCCAAAGGTATTGCCTTCCGCAGCGGAATTGCCGGTGCCGCCAAAAGTGCCGTTATTGAGATATACCGGTTTGGTTTGCAGCGGGAGCACCGCGCTGTTGAGCGTGAAGACCTCCAGGTTTGCGCCCGCCTCCACGGTGATAATGTTGTTCGTGCGGCCCATCGTCATGCGGCGCTGGAAGGAGAGCGTTCCCTGCTGAACATCCACGTCACCCAGGTCGGAATCCCAGACCGTAGTGCCGCTAACATTTGCCTGGCCGCCATTCAAAGCCAAAGTGCCGGTGCCAATCTTGGTCAGCTTGTAACCGTTGCCGTGGAAGCCTGGATCCGTCTCATTCGGCATGCGGATGCCAAATTGAGTATCCGCTCGGATCGTGGTGTTGGTTGTCAGCGTTACGTCCAGCAAAGCATTGTTCTGTCCCACACCACCGCTGTTAATCAGCGCTCCCGTGCTATTCACACCACTGCCCCCCACCACAACCGGTTTTGCACCCAGATTATTGTCATTCACATCCAAGCTGCCGCCGTTTTGAATGGTGACGGCAGCGGTGCTCGCGCCAAACGCAGTTGCATTTCCCGCCACCAACTTGCCCGCCTTGATGCTGGTGTTGCCCGTATAAGTATTGGCCGTGTTCAACGTCACGGTATTAGTTCCATCTTTGACCAACGTCATGTTCCCGCCCAAAGTGCCCGAACCTGAGAAGGTGTAATTCAGCGCGTTGTTGCTCACCACCATGGTGCTTGGGGTCAGCGTGGTCGTCAGGTTGACACTGGCGTTGCTCGCCGAGTCGTTGAACAGGACGTTCGCGAACTGTGCATATGCCAGCGGCGTGCCGGCCACAATCCAATTAGTTGTGGCCGTATCCCAGTTGCCACTGATGGCTCCCGTCCAAGTTGTCAACGCAATGGAAGTCACCACCAAATCAATAGTCTTGTTCGGCACGTTTGTGACCAGATGCCCTATAGTTCCCAACGGCACAGCTCCAAGTGTCAGGTTGCCGGAACCGCTAATCGTCCCATAGCCAAACAATGGAAACTGCCCGACGCCAAACGAGCCGGAAACATTCACGGCCACTGCCCCATTCAAGATCAGGTTTGTAATAATGCCCGCCGGCGCGTTGGTCACCGATAACTGCGCCTCCAGCGAGGAATTGGCTCCACTGCCGACGGTCACGCTCGGCACGTTGACAGTGGCGGGCGGAGCCGATTGCAAGAATGCAAGCGTCGAATTTGCATTCACCAAAATGCCGTCCGGCGAAGCGTGTGCCGGACCTAAAACCAGTTTGCCGCCATTCACAACCGTCAGACCAGCGTAAGTGTTCGTGCCCGTCAAAGTCAGCGTGCCCGTGCCCGTCTTGGTCAGGCCGCCAGTGCCAGAAGCGATCAAAGCTTGAGACGCAGTGACGGAAAAGTTCGTTGTGTCAATCGTCAAGCCACCGTCTTCCATGAAGGCATTGGTCAAGCCTGATATGAACCCGGTGTCGTTGGCGATGGCCTTAATGGTGCCGCCCATGAAGTGGACTTCAGCATTGCCCGGCGAACTGCCGAACAGGGAACGGGTCATCAACAGGCCGCCCGGGCGAAGATACAAAATGTCGTTCGCACCCGACAGACCCAGGTTCACTGCGCTGTTGCCAGCCACGCCCGTCAACGGCGTGAGATTAATCGTCCCGGCAACATCCAGGATGTTGTTGGCGGAATTGTCTCCACCCGCCAGACCTAAGCGCAGATTGCCGGTGTTAACGCTGACACACGCGTTCAACACGCCACCGTTGGTGACGACCAGACGAATCGTCGAGCCGGGCAGCGTGTTTTGCAGCCGCCAGCCGTCGCTGCAGGTAAACAGCGCGCCGTCCACAAGGACGTCACCTTGCTGCTGCGTGAGCAAGGAGGTTTGCGCCGAATTGCCTTTGATGATCAAGGCGCCCGTTCCAGTTTTGGTGCCGATGCCGCCGTTTGTTAGCGAGCCGGTGATGACCACATCGCTGTTGAAGGTCAGGGTTCTGTTCCCGCCGCCGCCCAAGTTCAATGCGCCCGCCAAGATCAGCGCGCCGGTGTTCGCGGCATCGCCCAGGATGATCCCCGTGTTGGCGGTTTGGGTGATGACGTTGGACAAGCTGCGAGCCGTGGTGCTGTCGCTGGCCAGCGCGCCGAAGTTCAGAGTGACCGCTCCACTGCCGAGAGCCTGATCGGCGCCGGCATAAATTGTCCCAGCATTGACGGTCGTTCCGCCCGAGTAGTCATTGACCGTGCCCAAGGTCAGCGGCTGAAAACCGTTCATGGTCAGTGTGCCCACGCCGCTGATTTTGCCCGCGCCCGTGAAACTATAACTCGGTGCGCTGCCGTCCACCGTGATCGAAACTGGTGTCACCGGTAGGGTCAGGTTTATGGCCGTCGTCGCCGAGCTGCTAAAAGTCACCTGGTCGCCAAAGCCGCCGGACTGCGCGTAGTTGGTGGGATTGCTGGTCGGAATATCCAACCAATTGATGGAACTCGTATCCCATTGGTTGTTCGCTGGCGCGCTGGCCCATTGAATGGCTTTGACCACGCTGGAAATATTTAATTGCAGACTGCCGCTGGTCGTCACCAAGGAGGCAGACACTCCCGGCGGCACGCTACCAAGATGAAAATTTCCAACGCCGGTGCCGCTGGTGAAATCAACCAAGTTGAAAGTGCCGGCGGTCATGCCCGTGCCGGTGATGTTGATGGCGATGCTACCGTTGCCCGTCAAAGTTCCGGCCACGATGGAGGCGGAACCGGCGTTGCCATTGGGGAAATTCAACTGCAACGTGCTCGCGCCCGCAGCGCCCATCGTCAGCGACGACACCGTGAGCGGGCCGCCGCCATTGGTGTAGCTCAACGTCGCGCCGTCGGCCACCACCACGCTGCCGCCGCCGTTGAGTGAGCCAGTGCCCAGCACCAGCGTGCCGTTGCTGACGACGGTTGATCCTGTGTAGGTGCTGTTGCCGCTCAAGACCAACGTGCCCGTGCCGAGCTTTTTCAGACTGCCGGTGCCCGCCAATGATTGAGCAATCGTGATGTTCAAATTCGTCGTATCAATAACCGCACCGCCACTTAAAATATTTGCCGTAAGCAATCCCTGCATGAACGTCGTGGAACTCCCCGTCGGCTTCAGCGTGCCGCCATTAAAATTGAACACCACATTCGTCGCGCCCGCATTGCCTTGTGTGACTTTGGCAATCCACAAAACGCCACCGTTGAGATTATAGGTGCCGTCCGCATTTACCGAGTTTCCAATGGTCACGAGGTTCCCGCTGCCGGCACTGCCCCAGACCAGGCCGCCATTTTGATTGAATACGCCCGTGGCACCCGCCACCAGGTCGCCCACCAGCACACTCACCGCCGAGCCGTAGAGTTCCAGGGTGCCGGAGCTGATGTCAAACCGGCTGAGACTACCCGCGCCGGCAATGTCGCCAATGCCCGTTCCGTTGTGGCCCAAGCGCACGTTGCCCCCGCCGCCAATGCGAACCGTGCCGTTGTTGGTGATCTGCATCGCAACCGTTGAACCCGTCGGCGGTTTGAATCGTAAACCATCCGTGCTGCAATCCGCCACGGCGGCACTTCCGTCCACGATCACCGTGCCTTGAAATAGATCCATGCCGCGCGTGCTCTTGGCGCTGTTCATGATTCGCACCGTCCCGCCGTTGGTCAGGTTCAGCCAGCCGACGGATGTTCCGGTGGCGGCGTTGTTCGTCACCACGCCCGTCAGTCGCAATTCAGAATTGGGAGCGATAAACCAATATCGGCCGCCGGGGGCAGTAGTTATCAATGGATTTGCGACCGTATTTATGCCAGTGGCGTTGGTAAAGAAGGCCGATGCTGAACCGCTCATCGTGAGTGTATTGCCATTAAGAACAAAGCCGCCGTTGCTGAACGTGACAAATCCGACCGTCAGGCTGCTGATGTTGTTGGTATTGTTTTGCTGGGTGGCGCCGTTGAAAATCAGGCTGTCGGCGTTGACCGGGGCGGTGCCGCCCCAGTTGGCACCAGTGTTCCAGTTGGCGTCGCCACCGGCTCCCGACCACGTTTTGTTGGCCGCTTGAATCGGCGGGAGGAAGAGGCTGGCATTGAGTAACGTCGCGGCCAACAGGACTCGTATTTGATTAGTTCTTTTCATGGCGTAGGGTGTGGTTTGCTCTGGTTTAAGTTGAGGTTTCGACTGGCAATTGAAACGGCTGCGAGTTTCGCGCACGCGCGAATCAATCTAGGATTCGCTTTATTCTCCACCAAAATGCCTCGTTTGAAAATCGTCCAAAGCGATGAGCCTCGGACAAGAGACACGAGCACTGGCAAACCGGCTAAAAAATCAGCGACGACGAATCACGATCAAACCCGTCAGGGCTGCGCCGATCAAGGCCAACGACGACGGCTCGGGCACCGAAATGATGGTCAAGGTGGCGCTATTGAAGGTTGTGGTTCCGCCGCCGGATAAATCGGCCACGAACAACCGCCAGGCTCCATTGGGATTCGCGCCGCCAAAAACGCTGAAATTGGACGTGGTGGCCGCTCCCGCCAACAGTCCGCCGGCCGACAGCGAGTCAATATTGCGGCCATCTGGAGCCCACAAGCCTCCATTTAAAAGCGCCGCATAGCCGCTGACCGTTTGGTAATCATGAATATTTCCGTTGGGTGCCCCGTCGCTTAAGGTGATATTTAGTCCGGCATCCGAATAGCCGAAGGCGCTGCCGCCATTCACGCCCACCCGGTTCAAAAGTATAGCCAGCCCTCCGTTCGGTCCGGCCAGATAGGCATATAAATCGCCGTTGAAACCGCCGGTGATGTCCAAAGTCAGGGTTATCGCCATGATCGAGCCTCCAAGCCCGGAAAGGTTCGTGGTCAGCGTCAATCCGATGGGACTGCCATCCGGCACCGTTTGATTTTCATTCAGCGTGAAGCTGTTCGTGTTAACTTGCGCCGAAGCCACAGCGCTGCCCAAGGCAAGGGCCAGCGTGACCCCGAATAGTTTTGGTGATTTCATAATCTGAATTTTCTGCGCCAATTCGACAATTGATTATTGCGGTGGTGAACCGGCCGAATAGGGATAATAGAGCCGGTAAAAAATGATAGGCGGATTGGTCTGACCCGCATCAATGAAATTCCAAGAACCGTCGGTTCCGGCGATCACTGTCCCCGCATTAATCCACGGACCAGAAAGGCTGGTTGCGCTCTCAACTCCGTAAGTATAGCCAGGAACGCCTGAACCACTGAAGGTCGGGTGTCCACTTCCATCAGTCGTTGGATTGCTAATGCTCGGAGCAATCGCCGCCGCGGATTCGAGATAGACTGTTCCATTAGCCGTCAGATTTCCGTCGGTGACAGTGTAAGTGAAATGATCTTCAGCGGTCGCCGCTCCATTGTAATAGATGTAATTTGCATCGCTGGACACATTTGTTCCGTTAAAGCTGGTGGCACTGACACTGCTGAAGGTCACTGCGTCTCCATCCGGATCGCTCCAGCCTGCTGCCGCGCTCAAATCTGTAATTGTAATCTTCCAATTTAGTCCTGACGTAACAATGTTGGTAACAATGCTGGCCACCACCGGCGCATGGTTCGTGACAATCAAATATAACTCGCTGCCGACTATCCCCAGCGAGACGTGTTGCCCGGTGGCGACGCCAGAACCGCCCACCGTGACCGATGGCAAAGTTCCAGCCACCAGCCCCGCAGCATTTGTGGAAATGATTTTGTAACCGCCGGACGTCAGAACAGAGCCGGTGTTGTTGACATTGAATCCGGTCGAGGCGGACAATGTCAGCGTGCCGTTGGCGACTGCCAGCGCCGGTGTTCCTGAAGCATACGTCAACCCTACCGTGCCGGAGGCCGTGTTGACATTTCCATTGATAATGCCGGTTGAGGTGAGGTTGCTCAACACCTGTCCGTTGCCGAGTGCAAACGTGCTTGAAAGTCCCGACACATCGAAGGTGGCCCCGCCGTTCACAGCGATGCTTGCGGAGTTTGCAATCGAACCGGTGCCCGTCAATTGCATCGTTCCATTGCTGATGACCGTGCTCCCTGTGTAAGTATTCGCACCCGCCAAAGCCAGCATGCCCGTCCCTGACTTGGTCAGTCCACCGCCACCGCCATCCAGCAAGGCTTGATTGATGGTGATAGCGAAGCCGCCATCGTCAATTCTCGCGCCGCCAGCCTGCACCAGGGTTTGGGAGAGACCTTGAAAGAAATTCGCATTGTCGTTCCGTGCGCGCAGGATGCCACCGTTAAACTTGAACACAGTGTTCCCCGTGCCACCAGTGTTGGTGACGCCGCGGGCGGCGAAATCACCCCCCGGCCAAAACGTCATTTCCGAGTAGGCGGCATCGCCCCGCAACGTGGCTAATCCGTCGGCTAAGTCAGCATTGGGCAGGCTGTAGAGGCCGGCGAGATCCACATAGTTGGTTCCAGTCGAAGCCTGCCGCCCGGATCGCAGGTTGCCGACGGTGGTCGTGACGGTCACGGTGGAGCCGTTGGTGATGACCAGTCGCGCAATGCCATTGACGGTGAAGGTATCCGCAATCAAACGATCCGAGTCGGTAACTGTGGCCCCGTCATAAATCAAAGTGCCATCCTGCACGTCTGACGCACCAGAGTAATTAACGTTTCCTTTGATGGTCAGGGTGCCTTTGCCCTGTTTTGAAGCCAAGATGCCGTTGGTCGCGCCTCCTGCAAATATCACGTCACTGTTATTGGTCAGTGTGCGGCCGCTTCCACCAAAGTCCACCTTATTGCTGAAAGTGATCGAGCCGGTGTCCGTGGCATCGCCTAGGGCTATGTTTGCAAGGATTTTTATGGAGTTGGTCAGCGCATGTGCGGTCGTGCTGTCAGACGTGATCGTGCCGCCGTTGATTGTCAATGAACCGCTACCCAACGCGTTGTCAACGCCCACGCGGATTCTTCCTGCATTTAAAGTTGTGCCGCCGCTGTAATCGTTCGTCGTGCCAACAGTCAGCGAACCGGTTCCATTCTTGGCCAAGCCGACGGCGCCGCTAACCTTTCCAGAGCCGGTGAAGCTGTAAGATGTCGTATTGTTGCTCACTGCAAATGAAACCGGAGTTACAGTCAGCGTGACGTTGATGGAAGGATTGGCTGTCAGCGTGTCGTCAAAAGTCACCTGGTCTCCAAATCCACCCGGTTGCGCATAATTGGTGGGATTGTTGGCATTGCCCAAGTCTTTCCAATTAATCGAGCTGGTGTCCCACTGGTTATTCGCCGCCCCAGACCACGCGATGAGTTTGCTGACACTGGAAACACTCAAGCCGACGGACGTGGCATTGGTCACGAGCGTTGCGACAACACCCGGAGTCACGCTTCCCAAAGTGAAGTTACCCAGGCCGCTCACGCTCGCGAAGTGAATTAACTCAAACGTCCCAGTTGCAAGAGCAGCGCCGGTCACGTTGATTGTCGCCGTGCCATTGGCCGTGACGATGGTGGCAAATAATGGCGCGGTTGTGGGATTGCCCAAAGCTCCCGTATCAAAGGTCAACTGACCTCCGGTCGCATTCACATTCAATGCAGAATTCGTCATCGCATTGCCAACCGCCGCCACCGACAACTTCAAAGTCGCCGCGTTTGAAATCGTGACCGCACCGCCGCCGGCCAAGGCGCGCGTGGAAACGGCCAGCGTGCCGTTGCCCACGGTGGTGCCGCCGGTGTAAGCATTGGTGCCGCTCAAAGTCAGCGTGCTGGTCCCCAATTTGGTCAAGCCACCCACGCCGGGAAGAGGCTGCCCAATCGTGATGTCGAAATTGGTCGTGTCAAAGATGGCCCCGCCGCTTTGCACGTTGGCCGTTTGCACGCCTTGGAAGAACGTCGTTGAAGCCGCCGTGGGTTTCAACGTGCCGCCGTTGAAGTTGAATGTGCCGCCGGGTGAACCGGCAGTTACTTGGACTATCTGCTTGGTCCACAGCGTGCCGCCGTTCAAATTGTAAGTGCCGTTCGCCGTGGCCGAAGCGTTCGCAAAGGCAATGCGGTTGTTGCCATTCCCGGTAAACTCAACCAAGCCGCCAGTCTGATTGAAAATTGTCGTCGTTGAAGCCGCCTCGCCGACAAAAATGTCGCCCGATCCGGCCCCGGCGGTGACGGCCATGTTCAGGATTCCAGAGGACACGTCCACCCTGCTCGATCCGCCGATGGCCGTTTGGCACAAACGGAGGTTGCCGCCGCTGCCGATCGTCAGGCTCCCGTTATTGGTCACTTGAAATACAGCCGTGAATCCCGACCCCGACTGCAGGCGGAAGCCGTCGGTTGTCGTGGCCACGCCGCCATCAACGATGATCGTCCCGTTGGTAAGTGTAAAAAAGCGATTGGGTAGGAAACTTGGGCTGGTGATGCGCAACGTGCCGCCGCCGCCCATGATGGCCAGCGGATTGGCCGCAGATCCATTGGTGAGTGCCCCGGCAATCCGCAGTTCTGAACCGGATGCAATGTTCCAACCCACGTTGTTGGCCGTGACGTTCACGCTGAGAGCGAGGATGTTGATTCCCGCGCTGTTGGTGAGCGGACCGTTCAACGAGAGCACATTTCCAGCAGTGCCATTGAGCGTGAACCCGCCGTTGGCCAGCAGCATCCAGCCCGGAGTGAGACTGCTGATGTTGTTGGTGTTGTTTTGCTGGCTGGTGCCGCTGAAAATGAGGTTGTCGGCCACGGACGGGGCCGTGCCGCCCCAGTTAGCCAGCGTATTCCAATTGGCGTCAGCGCCGGCTCCGGACCAAGTCCGGTTGGCGGCGTGGACTTGGGGCAGACCAAGGCCGATATTTAGAACTGTCATTACAATCAGGGTGCGGATTTGAATGGCTCTTTGCATAACGATGGGATGGGACAGGTTGGCGGCTGGTCTTAGGTTTAAAATTAGGGCTTTGCCGATCAAATGACACAGTTGATCATCAACACACCGGCAATTGACTTGGCTTGACTTTTATTTTCCACTAATTAATCCCCTTTGGGAATCGTCCAAAGCGATGATACGCAACGGCCGATTTTGCCCGGCTTGATGGAAATGCTCGTTGCCTTGCCGCCCCGAAATTTGCCATTATCCGCTTAAATTCTAGCCATTGTGTTGAATCGTCTTTTCATTTTCAGCATTCTGCTTTGCGGCTCTTCTGCTCAAGCTGCCGCCTCGACGGATATGGCCCATGACGAAACGGCACGCGATTACCTGATTCACGTTTGGCAGACGGACAAAGGGCTGCCGCAGAACTGGGTTTCCAGCATCGCCCAGACGCCCGACGGTTATCTGTGGGTCGGCACGCGTTATGGCGGTCTCGCCCGGTTCGATGGTGTGCGGTTTGTTCCATTCAATCAGCAAAACACCAGTGAATTGAGAGATGTTCAGGTGGAACATTTGAGTGTGGATGAAACCGGGCGTCTCTGGATTATCATGGGCAATGAATCCATCACCGCCTTTCAACATGGCCGCTTTCAATTATTTCGTCGTCCGCGCAGTGAACCAAAGCTGCGCCTGGATCGGGTTCTATGGGTCCACTCCAATCAAGTGTTGTTTACCGGCGAGATGCCATATCTCGGAAAGCTTGATTTGTCGGCCAGCAACCGCTGGGAGATGGTTGATCCTGGCTCCATGCTGGCACCTGACACCCAAACTTTTTTACTCGATCATGACGACGTGATTTGGTTCATCACTCGGGACAAACTTCTCGCCCATTTCTCCAACAACCGTTTTGATTCCGCTCCGCCGGGCCTGCCTGAAAGCACAGCGGTCGCTTTGGCTCTGGATTCAACCCACCAACTCTGGATCGCCACGCCGCATCATTTGGTTGCATGGGACGGCAAAAACTTCATGGATCGCACGCCGACAAATGGGGCTGCGCTGGATAGCATCCTGCAAATGTCGTTCAGCGGTGATGGCGGACTCTGGGTTCTCGAAAAGAAACGGCTGCGCAAGTTTTTGAAAGGCCAGTGGGCAGTTGAAATCAACTCGGAAGAATTGCTCGACAGCATCACCTCGGGAACCTTCAGTCTTCACGGCGACGCGCAAGGCAATGCGTGGCTGGTGGCCAACGGACGCGGTTTGTTGCATTGCAAATCGGATGGCACGGCACATCTGCTGTCCGAAAAAACCGGGCTGCCCAGCCGGTTTATCACTTGCTGGTTTCAGGATGCCGAAGGTGACATTTGGATTGGATTGCATGGTGGCGGAATTGCACAAATACGTGAACGACTGTTCCGCGCGTTTGGCCAGGGCGATGGCTTGCCGGACAAGGTGGTCAGTTCGGTATGCCTAGATACGAGCGGTGAGCTTTGGGCGGGAACCATGTCGGGTGAGTTGGCTCGTTGGAAAAATGGCGGGTTCGTAAATGTGCTTTTGCCCACCCCGGAAAGTGATCCCAATGAAAGCGTCACTGTCTTTCCTGCCAACGACGGTGGCGTCTGGATCGGGACCTTAAACCATGGGCTGATGCGGTTTCGGGATGACGAGATCGCCCGCCCTCCGGCACCGTTCGGGAATCCTTTTTCTCCGGCCGCAAATATTCGTGTGATATTTAATGACAGTCGTGGGCGGTTATGGGGTGGCGAGCTTACTGGTCTTTTTTGCTTCAACCATGGCGAAGTCAAGCAATATGGTTCGGCGGACGGCTTCGTGGATTCTCATGCGGTCGGCGATATTGCTGAAGATGAATCAGGTGCGATCTGGATTGGCACCGGTCCCGGCGAACTTTGGAAGTATTTTGATGGAAAATTTACTCGGTTTACACCACCGACAGAATGGCCTTCGGTGCGATTCTCCGACATTTTGCCGGACACAAATGGTGTCGTCTGGATCGGCACACTGGGTGGAGGTTTGCTGCGATTTAGCAATGGGCATTTTACGCGCTGCCTGAAAACCGACGGACTGCCGGACAACAATGTTTCGCAACTGCTCGACAGCCAGGATGGTTACCTCTGGGGCGGAACCTATGCCGGAATTTTCCGAGTGAGCAAGGCCGACTTGAAAGCCGTGGCAGCCGGAAAGGAAACGCGGTTGTCGTGCCGTGTGTATGGACAATTCGATGGACTTCCGGCCTTGGAATGTTCCAGTGGTTTCCAGCCGTCGTGCTGGCGGTCAACCGATGGCCGCCTCTGGTTCTCGACAGCAAATGGAGTGGCATCGGTTGATCCGTTGAAGACCGTTCCCAATCGAATTCCACCGACCGTCATCATCGAAGAAATGCTGGTGGACGGCAGCTTGATTGATGTTCCGCCGCGTATCGGCGCTCCGCTGGAAGCGGCCAAGTCGGCATCTCCCGTCAGAGTTTTGCCTGGCCGGCACTATGTGCAATTTCGTTTCACCGGCTTGAATTTTGCAGCGCCCGATGGCGTGCGCTTCCGCGTGAAGCTCGAAGGGGGCGATGAGAAATGGCAAAATACCGGCGGCCAGCGGCTGATGGGTTATGGCCCTCTGTTGCCAGGCGACTATCGTTTCCGTGTGGGCGCCTGCAACAACGATGGCATTTGGAATGAGGAAGGCGACACGCTGGCGTTTACGGTAATGCCTTACTTCTGGGAAACGTGGTGGTTCAAGGCCGTTTTGGGTTTGGCGACACTTGCGACCTTGGGTCTGGTCGTTGCCTTGATCCAGCGCCAAAGATACCGGCGCAGACTGGAGCGCGTTGAGCGGCAGCGTGAAATGGAGCACGAGCGCGCCCGCATCGCCCGCGACCTCCATGACGACCTCGGCACCAGCCTCACTCAAATCAGCATGTTGAGCGCCCTCGCCAACCGTGAAAAAACATCGGCGGACGAAGCGAAAGAACTTATCCAACAAGTGCGCGGTCGCGCCCGGGAAATGGTGATCGCCTTGGATGAGATTGTCTGGACCGTAAATCCCAAGAACGATTCGCTCGCCGGACTGGTCAGTTATCTCGGCCATTTCGCCGAGGAATTTTTCCGGCCTACCGGCATCCGTTTTCGCCTGGATATTCCGCCGCAATTGCCTTCCGCCCCACTCTCCGCCGACTCACGCCATCATCTGTTCCTGGCATTCAAAGAAGCTGTGAATAATGTTGCCCGTCATTCTGGTGCAACGCAGGTTTCTGTGAGCGTTAAGATTCTTGCGGACGAAGTGGCCATCCACGTTGAAGACAACGGGCGCGGCTTTGAAACTCGGGCCGATTCCAGTTTTCAAACCGGCAATGGCTTGACCAACATGCGGCGCCGGCTGGAACAAATCGGCGGACGCACGGATTTGCAAAGCATCGCCGGCAAAGGAACCACGGTGACGCTTCATATTCCCTTGAAAAGTGTTTGAACATGGAAAACCCCCAATTCATTCGCACTGGCCTCGACTTGCTGAACCGGTGTTCAAGCGGTTTGCATGGGCCATTTCACGAGAGAATCATCGCTTCGGACGATTGTAACCTTGCTGGTAAATGATTTAATGTGAGCAGTTAAATCGCCACTCTGCTCAATGCTTATCGCTCATGAATACCATTATTGACGCCCATAAATTTCTGCGTTCGTTGTTACCAGGCATCGTTGGCATCGCTTTAGTCGCGACCGCAGTCTCTGGTGTCCAGGCACAAACGATTTTCTTTTCCGACAGCTTCAACCGGCCGGACAGCCTTAAGTTGGACGCCACCACCAATAGCATGACCGGCATGTTGATGACCAATGGCACATTCACGGTATCCAATATTTGGCTCGAACCGATTGATGTGGGCAGAAGCGTTCCGGGCGACGCAGCGATCACAAACAACACGCTGCGCCTGGGGGGCAACGGCCATTCGGTGAACATCGTCCTCGATCGCAACTTCGCAACGCTCATGTCCACTGGTATTTTGTCCGTTACCTTGAAATTGAACGGCACGCCTGCGCCCAACGACAGCACTGCCACCAACCGCTATCAGGGCATCGGATTCGGGTTCAGTCGCTCCGAGGGCAACGTCGTGTCGGCGAGCGTGGATCGCGTATTAAGTCGCGTGGCGGACGTGTTCGTTGCCGAAACCGCCAATGGTCGCATACGAATCAACGATGAATTGTGGTCGTTGCGCAACCAGACCGCCGGCCAGGACGTCGCGCCGACAACGGCAATTCCGGCCACCAACGGAGCGACCGCTTTTGTCGCGGGAACTCTGCGCCTTGACTTCACCATTACCAACGCGGCCATCGGTTCCACCATCGCTTATGCGATGCTGTTTGATGCCGGAAACACTGGCTTATTTACGACCCTCGCCAACCGCTCTTTTATTTTGAGCGACAACTTCCAGCTCTACGCGGGCATCGAGAATCGTTCAACGCCGTCGGTCCTTTTTGACGACCTCACGATTTCCGCCCTCGGCGCTTATGGCCCGCCGGTCAACACCGGACTCGCCTGGCGCGCACAGGTCAACAACACTTGGGACGCCACCACCACGAATTGGGTGGATGCGACTTTCGGCAACGACACCAAATTTTCGGCAGGTCAAAACGTGAAGTTTGATGACAGCGCCTCAAACGCCACAGTAAATGTCCCCGCTGCGGTCGGGCCCGGCATCGTGTCGCTCGAAAACATCAGCTCGAACTACACGTTCACCGGCGCAGGTGCAATCACCGGCACGGCCAGCTTGTCAAAAATCGGATCTGGCACGGCGACGATGAGCTTGAGCAACGGCTTCTCAGGCGGAAGTATTCTTTCTGCGGGAAAATTTCGCGTGGGCAATGACAGCGTATTCGGCAGTGGTCCACTGACGTTGAGCGGCGGCTCGCTGTCATCCGACAGCACCACGGCCCGGACGCTGGCTAACGCCACCAAAATCACGACCACCACCACCCTCGGCAATGCCACTGACAACGGACGAATTACTTTCAGCAGCCCGATTGATTTCAACGGCGCGGGACGCGCGCTCACAATCAACAGCGATGTGTTGTTTGCCGGCGGCGCGGCGAACGGAATCCTCGGCTCGAAGCAGGGCAAAGGCACGCTCACCATCAATGGCGTTGTGAATTATTCCGGCGCGTCCGACGCGCAGGATGGCACGTTGATTTACGACGGCGCGAGCGTGACAAACACGGATCGCTTGATTGCGGATACTGCCGGTGTGAACGGCATTGCGCGCCTCGTCATTTCCAATGGCTCCACTGTGACGGTCACGACCACCGTCGGCAATTTTCGTTCCGGTCGGCAGGCTTCGACGGGCACAAACTACGTTGATCTCGCCGGACTTTACAGCCTGCCCAATGCCGACTCTGCGGATGGCAACATCACGCTGCAGGCGAACACTGCTTACTCGGAAATGACCTTCTGGCCCGGCGGCGATTTTACTGCGCGCAGCGTTGCCCTCAACGGCACCGGCACCGGCACGACAGTTTTCAAATTCAACGGCGGCATTCTCCGCGCGAGAAATGACAACCCGACCTTTTTCCAAGGCCTTTCCCAAACTTTGGTTCAAGCCGGCGGCGCGAACATTGACGATGGCGGTTTCAACATCACCATCAATCAGAGCTTGCTTAACGGCGGCGGTGGCGGTGGACTGAACAAAATCGGCGGTGGCACGTTGCTGCTCAATGGCAATAATACTTACACCGGGAGCACAGTCGTCAGCAACGGCGCGTTCGGTGGCAGCGGCATCATCAGCGGCCCGGTCAGAATTACATCCGGAGCCACGCTGGTTCCGGACGGTGCCACCAACACCATCGGCAGTTTGACCATCAACAACAATCTGACGCTGGATGCTGGCAGTTTTGCGTTCATGGGAATTGACAAGGGAAACCTCACCAACGATTTGGTCACCGGCTTGAACAACGTCAGCTACAGCGGAACGTTGATAGTCAGCAACGTCAGCGGCACTCCGTTGATTGCGGGCGATTCGTTCACTTTGTTCAAGTCGTCTGGGACGGTGACGGGCAATTTCAGCAGCGTTACCGCTTTGCCGGTGGCAGGATTGCTGGCCAGTTTTAATCCTAACAGCGGTGTGTTGAGTGTGTTGACACCGCCAGCGGGAACCGATTTTTACACCGTAAGCGGCGGCAGCATTGATAACGTCTTCTCAGTGTTGACCAATGATGTGGGCAACGGCTTGGTTATCGTGGGGGTCTCCACTCCGCCCAATGGCACGGCGGTCATCAGCGATTCAAACATACTTTATACCCCGAACACCGGCTTTGTCGGCGTGGACATGTTCACTTATACCAACCAAGATATTCTCGGATCGAACAGCGTGCTCACGGTGGTGGTGACCGTAACCACGCCATTGAGCTTGAATGATCACTATCAGGTTCTGCGGAACAGCAGCAGCAATATGTTGGACGTGCTGCGGAATGACGGTGCCGGCATGTCGCTGATTTCATTGACACAACTCCCCACCAATGGCACGGCTTTTGTCAGCGGCACCAATGTGATTTATTCACCCAACAGTAATTATTTTGGTCCGGATACTTTTGTTTATGCCGCGCAAGATACAAACAGTGTAACCAATTCTTCAACTGTCACAATTGATGTCCGTCAATATCCTAACTTTGTTTTCGTACTCGCCGACGACCAGGGCTGGACCGGGCTGAGTGTGCTCATGGACACCAATCGCGCCAACTCGAAGAGCGATTATTACAGCACGCCGCGCATCGAAACGCTCGCCAGTCAGAGTCTGCGCTTTTCATACGGCTATTCGCCGCATCCGGATTGCTCGCCCTCGCGCTATTCCAATCTTACCGGCAAAATGCCGGCACGGACTAAGATGACGGATATTGTCGGTCGCAACAACGCTCCGGTTTCCGGCCAATACAAACTCATCGCGCCCGGAAAACTGACGGATTCTCTCCTGACCAACGACCTCACCACAGCCCAGTTGTTGAAGGCCATTCCCGGCGCGAATTATTCCTGCGCGCATTTCGGCAAATGGCATCTGAATGGCGGCGGGCCGGTGATGCACGGATTTGACGCGGATGCTAACGATGGCGCTACCGACAACACCACCGGCAACCAAGGCACTGCGCCCATCAATCCTGATCCCAAGCTGGCTTACAGCGTAACAGGCCGCGCGCTCAATTTCCTGGATTCCCGCGTGACGAACGGCATTCCGTTCTATTTGCAAATCTCCCATTATGCCGTGCATGAAACAACCCAGACCAGCCAGTCTTCCTTCAACGCCTTCAACGGCAAGCCTTGGGGGACGTGGCACACCAACCAGTGGTATGCTGGCATGACCTTGGATCTGGACATTAATGTCGGACGCCTGCTCGACAAATTAGACGCCTTGGGCATTCGCAACAGCACCTATGTCATTTATCAAAGCGACAACGGCGCACCTCAAGCACAGTCGCAGAATTATCCGCTGCGCCGCTACAAACCGGAAGTCTGGGAAGGCGGCACGCGCGTGCCCACCTTCGTCCGCGGCCCCGGCATTCCCGCCAACAAGCAGTGTGATGTGCCTGTTTGCGGAATTGACATACTGCCGACCATCATGGAATGGGCCGCCGGCTCCACCACCAACGTGCCGCCGGATGTTGATGGCGGCAGCCTGGTGCCCTTGCTCAAGGCCGTTGCCCAAGGTTCCAATTCACTGCCTGCCATTATGCGCGGCGGCGATTTTGTGACCCACTGTCCGCACTACGTCGGACCGCTGCCCTGGCCGAACGACTGGCAAGTTCTCGACAAGGACATGCGCCCGCGTTCAAGCATTCACGACGGACGTTACAAACTGGTGGCCAACTACGAGCCGGGCACGATCGAACTCTACGATTTAAACAGCGACATTGGCGAACATACCAACTTGTCCCCGGCTCAATTGGCGATCAAATGGCAGTTATGGGTGCGCCTGCGTGACTATCTCAAGATGGTCAATGCCCAGATGCCCACGCTGGATCCGACTTATCCCGGCACCACCAATGGCACCTTCGTGCTCGCCGGCGCAACTGGTTCGTTGGGCGACGCCGATTCCGATGGCCTGTCCGACGACTGGGAATTCCGCGAATTGCTCACCTATCAATACAACGGGAGCGATGATCCGTCTCACAGCGGCATGACCTTGGCACAGGCACACGCGCAAAACCTCGACCCATTGGTGCCCAATGCCTACCGCATCAACACCATCACTCCGGTCGGCACAAATCAGCTGCAACTGACTTGGAGTTCCACGCCCGGCGCTTCGTTCACCGTTGAAGTCTCGTCCAATTTGGTGGAATGGGTGCCGGCTCAAACCGTCACAGCTGGCGATGTGTTTTACGGCACTGCCACCATTAACATCATCGCACCGCAGGATTTCTTCCGGGTTCGAAAGCAATAGCGTTCAAAAGACTTTGTTGAATTCGCCAGCTTCAATCACGAAGTAAATAGTATAGAACAAACACCATGCAACACAGGGGACTCATCGTAATGGCAATGGCCAGCTTGTTGTTGCTGCCCCAGCCTGTTCAGGCGCAGCTCCATTCAGCCGCAAGGTGGATGACCGAATTCGGAGAGGTTTCCTTCACCGGAACGCCGTGGACGGTCTGTGTGTCAGAAACCAACCGAACATTTCAAATTTCATATCGCTATGATTCCGGCACCAACGGCGCTGCGTGCATTAACTTTGCGTCGCCGGCAGATTGGCGTGCGAAGCCGGGTTGGTTCATCTTTGTTGAAAATAACGAACGGGTTTGGGCTTACGATGGTGGCAGCAACCTCTTTTTGCAGAGTGCCATTCCCTACAGATTAGGCCCAAGATGCGCGAGCTATGGCCCAAGTTATTTTCCTTATGCCGTGCCCGGCGAGGTATTTGGGAGATTGTCCAAACACACGCAAGACGCCATCAAGGACGATTACAGCGAATAGTGGAAAGCTGCCGCGCGATGAAGGCGGGATGTTGTTTTCAACAATTGTGGCCTACCGCATCAACACCATCACTCCGGTTGGCGCCAACCTGTTGCAGTTGACTTGGAACTCCATTTCAGGCGGCTTCGTTCACCGTCGAAGTTTCGTCCAATTTGGTGAGTTAGGTGCCGGCACAAACTGTCACCGCCGGCGATGTTTTTGCAGGCAGCGCGACCGTCGTGATAACCAAGCCGCAAGAGTTTTTCCGCGTGAGAAAACTTTAATCGAGGGCCGGAACCGGCGCGGCGCCAATCAGCGCTTCGTTTCCACACCCAACTGCTGACTGATTTCCGCGAGCTTTTTCGCTGGAATCTTTTCCACCTCACGGTCGTAGGTCATGAGACCGTTGATTTCACCTTCGACATCCGTTGTCTGCGTGTAAATGCCTGCCGACACGCCCTTGGCTTTGAGTTCAGCGAGGACTTTCACAGACTTCTCGTAACGCCCTTGATATTCCTCCTGGGTTTGCGGCAGACCGCCGTAACCCCAGTTGCGTTTGCTCTCATCCCAAAGATGCCCTTGTGTTGGCCAGCCGTGGCCGCCGAATTCGCCGACGACCTTGACGTAATCCTTGAACCGCTCTTGCTCCAGCGGGAAGCCGGGATCGGGATAACGATGTGCGTCGGCGATGTGGCCGACCGGCCAGAAATTTCCACCACTGGCGATGTTGATGAGCCGGGTCGGATCGTAGGCCACTACCCACTTGCCCACTTCCATCGAGCGATGTTGTCCCCAAGCCTCGTTGAACGGATCCCACACGACGATGCACGGCTGATTGTGTAATTGGTCAATCATCGCCTTGAACTCTTTCAGCCACTGGGCGTGATCGGCGTCAGTCCATTCAGCGTCGGTTGGATTCGGGGCCAAGCGCGTCCACTTGGGGCTGATCTCCTGACCGCCGCGCTGCTTGCCGCTGCCCGCGCTGACTTGGTCCTGCCACAGCAACATGCCCACGCGATCGCAGTAAGCGTAGTAACGGCGCGGCTCCACTTTGATGTGTTTGCGAATCATGTTGAAGCCCGCCGCTTTCAGGAAATCAACGTCGAAGCGCATCGCCGCGTCCGATGGCGGCGTGAGCAGGCCATCCGGCCACCAACCTTGATCCAGCGGGCCCCAGTGAAAAATTTCCTCGCCATTCAAGGTGAAACGCCAGTTGCCCTGCGCGTCTTGTTTCCGGCCGACTTCGCGAATGCCCGCGTAGGATTTCACTGAATCAACCACTTTGCCTTTCGCGTCGAGCAACTCGATCTGCAGGTCGTAGAGATTGGGATGCGCCGGCGACCAGAGTTTCGCATCGGCGATGGCCAGCTTGAGTTCGCCGGCGCCCGTGATTGTGGCTGCCTTCTTGCCATGGAACGAGGCGGTTACGCGGACTTTCGATTCGGCAGCCATGCCGCCGACCACGTTCGGCGTAAGCGTGATGATGGCAGGATTGATCGTTGTGACAATCTTCGCGTCCACCAGATATGTCGCCGGCACTTCTTCCAGCCACACGGTCTGCCAGATGCCGGAGACGGACGTATACCAAATGCCTTGCGGATGGAGGGTCTGCTTGCCGCGAAGCTGCGTGCCGCCGGTCTCGTCCCAGACGCGCACGACGATTTCGTTGGCCCCATTCTTCAGAACCTCCGTGATGTCGAAACTAAACGCCGTGTTGCCACCGATGTGCTCGCCGACCTGCTTCCCGTTGACCCAAACGGTTGCATGATAATCCACCGCTTCAAAATTGAGCAGCACGCAGTGGCCATCCGCACGCTTCGCGTCAAAGGAACGCCGATACCACAACGCCTGATCCGGATTCAATGTCTTGCCCACGCCAGATAATGTGGCCTCAATCGCAAACGGAACGAGTATTTTGCCCTGCCACTCCGTCGGCGTGGCGGCATCCTTCGCAGTGACGACATAATCCCAGAGGCCGTTCAGATTTTTCCAGCCTTTGCGTTCGAACTGCGGCCGCGGGTATTCGGGCCAGACGTTTTTCGGCGACACCTCATGCGCCCAGCGCGTGGTCATCTTGCCGGGGACCATTTGCCACTGGACATCAGCAGCATCGCCTGATGCGGCATTGAACATAGCCAGCGCCGCAAGCAGCGGAACAATATTTTCAAGTTTCATTCGATTGTTGTTTGGTTATCGCGGTGGTCTCGTCCGTCAAGGCACCGATCGCCGCCAGTTCAGCGCAGCGGTCGAGAGACGTTTGGTAATCTCGACTTCTTTCGCCGCCAGATTGTTCGTCTCGTTGCGATCGGCCGCGAGATTGTAAAGCTCCGCGCCGGAACCATCGGCGTTGATTAACAATTTCCAGTCGCCGTCGCGCACGGCAACGTTTGGACTGCGATTGTCTTTCTGGGGCGGATATGCGAAAGACGTTTCATTGCGGCCATATTCCCAGAACAGCGGCTGGCTGCGAACCGGCTCGGCTCCGGTGAGCGCAGCGCTCAAGTCTTCGCCGTCGAGTTTTCCCGCGACGGCCGCCGGCATTTTCACTCCGGCGATTTTGCAGAACGTCGGGAGCAAATCCACGGCGCACATGACGGTGTGCTCGTTCAGTTTTCCCGCCGGCGCATGTCCCGGCCACCAGACGATCAACGGCTCGCGATTGCCACCTTCGTAAAGACTCAACTTGGAACCGCGCAATCCGCCTGTGCGCCGTTGTTGATAAGTGGGCAGTGGCCCGTTGTCGCCGCTAAAAATCACCAGCGTGTTCGTTTCAATGCCGAGTTCTTTCAAGCCGTCGAGCAGCCGCCCCATCTGCACGTCATATTCGTCCAACACGGCTTGAAAATTCCGTTCACCCTCGCGGTTGTTGCCCGCGTTGTATTTCGCCGCGAGATCGGGCCGTGGCACATACGGCGTGTGCGTGTCGTCCGGCCAGAGATTGATGTAGCACGGCTGGTTCGGATGGCGCTTGAGAAAATCCAGCGTCTTGTCCACGAAAAATTTTGTGCGGTCCCAGCGCTTGACCTTGTCTTGCGGCGACCAAATCCAGTTCGTCGCGGTGATGTCGGGATGCGGGTCAGGACTTTCGTAGGTGCTGGCCCATTCGTCGAAACCGTATTCCTTGATGTGCGGCGCGTTGGTGACATCGCGTCCGCCGCCCATGTGCCATTTGCCGAAATGGCCGGTGGCGTAGCCGCCAGCCTTCAAAATGCGCGCAAGAGAAGGCGCCTGCGGATCCAGAAAGTCAGCCTGCTCGCACTCGGCGTTGGCCTTGCGCTCGTGCAAGAAACTGGTGATGCGCCAGCGCGCGGGGAACATGCCCGTGGTGCAGGCCACGCGCGACGGCGAGCAAATCGGTGACGCGACATAGAATTGCGTGAAGCGAATTCCTTCCTTCGCCATCCGGTCCATGTTCGGCGTGGGAACAAATTTGCCGCCGTAACTTCCGACGTCGCCCCAGCCAAAATCGTCGGTGAGGACAAAGATGATATTGGGTTGAGTCGCGGCGTTGGCGGCAATCAGGCCGATTCCAAGCAGCACTTGAGTGAGCCAGATACGAACGTATTTCATAAATAAGCTTTCAATCCGGTTTCGTCCGCTCTGCTGGACGCAGCAAACATGCTTGATAAGCGCCACTTCGCTAGTTAATTGACCGGCTCGGCCAGCACGCGCAAAAACAAGTTAGTTCGGCCCGCGATGGCTGACGCCGGCAGTTCCAGGGTCACAACTTCGTAACCGGCCTTGTCTTCGTTTGACTGCGCGTTCACCTGCACAGGCGTCGTTTCCGTCCACGTCAGCAAATCACCAGACGTGAAATAACGGTAGCGCAGACCGTAATTCGCTGCGCTGACAAGTCGCTGGTAAGTAAACTGAAAATCTTGCGACGGTGTCAATGCCGCACCTTTCAAGCTGGCGATAAACGGATCAGGCGACGCCGGGTCGCCGCCGAACGCCCATTCGGCAAAGTTGCTCACGCCGTCGCCGTCCGGGTCGGCGTTCGGCGCAGCGTTCGTGTCGGAGAGACCGTATTGCATCGCATAATTGATGGCCAGGCCGTTCGCGAGCGGCAGCTTGCGGATGGCAAGATTGTCCATCTGCACATAGTTCGAGGCCCGAGTGCTCAAGCCGAGGTAGTTGCTGTTGTTGCGGTCCCATTTGAACGTGCGCACCAGGGAATTCGTATCCGCGGTGTTAATGTCCACCTGCACGCCATTGAAAAACACGCTGACGGTGACCGTGTCGTTCGTCGTGAAGCCCGTGATCGCATAGCTCGCCGTCAAAATTCCGTAGCTTGCGCCGACGGAAATCGTGTCGAGCAATATGCCGTTCGTCCAGACTTTGACGTTTCCGTTGTAATCCAATTCAACAAAGAAATCCGACACACCCAAATTTGAATTGCCTTGTTTGCCGCGGAACAAGATGCCGTTGGTGCTGCTGATATCGCCGCCCGCTGCCGCTTCGGTTTGCGAAAGGCCGACGCCCCAACCAGCGTAACGATTGGCGTTGTCGGTGCCGTCGCTGTTGATCTCCTGAATCGTCAACTCAACGCTGAAACCACCGGCGCTCACGATATCCGAACCGATGAAGTTGTTCATGAGTCCGCATTCGATCATGCCGCCTGGACCTTTGTAGAGCGTGTTGTTGACGATTTCCGTGTATTGCGGGTCGTAACCTTCGTAATACGCCGCGTTCGCTCCCATCGGCGGCACGAAACTTCCCCACATGCCGGTCGAACTTGCCTGAATATTGGTGGTTGTGCCGTTGGCAAAGCGATTAAATGCATCCACGAACAAATCGTTGGCGTTCGTCGCCGGCACGACGGGCGGGAATAATGCGCCAGGGCTGACGAAACGATTGGTGGGCAATCCGACGCGCAAAGCCCACGCGTTCCAGTTGGTCACCATCTGATCGAGCAGCGTCGGTTGGGCGTTTGCTACGTTCGTGGTTTCCGACGGGTCTTGACTCAAATCGTAAAGTTCGAGCGTGTTTGCCGGCGGAGTGCCCAAAACCGAAGTGAAGTTTTTGGTGACGAATTTCCAACCCCCGCTGATCCACGCGCGATTGCCTTCGTGCTCGAAACCGAGAGTGCGCGAAATCTCATTCGTGCTGGTGAACAGTGCTTTCAGACTTTGTCCTTCCAGCGGCAGCACGACGTGGCTGTTGAATTGCGTCGGATAGCTTACGCCGGTCACGTCCACAATCGTCGCCATGATGTCAATGACATGGCCGGGCTCGTTCTCCCACTGGTTCGTGCGTGTCAGCCCCTGTGGCCAATGAACAATCATTGGCGTGCGGATGCCGCCTTCGTGATTGAAGTGCTTGAACAACCGGAACGGCGTGTTGTTGACGTGCGCCCAGCCGCCGCCGAGATAAATGATGGGTTGGCCGCTCAAGCCCATGTTCGTCAGCGATGAGCCGGTCAACGGCATGGGATCCGGCACGCCGCCGGTCTGACCGAACACGCTGCCTTCGTAATTGCCGCCGTTGTCGGACAACGCGAAGATCAGCGTGTTATCGAGCTGGCCTGCCGCGCGCAACCGCTCCACGACGCGCCCGATGTTCAAATCCATTTTTTGAATCATCGCCGCATAAATCGCCATGCGCTGGGCGAGGTCCGCCTGGCGATCCGAGGCCAGCGTGTTCCAGGCCGGAATGACTTCCGCCGAAATACCGTTCCACGGCGCGGTGCCTTCGTTCGGCGACAGCAGATTCCGCGCTTCCAGCACGCCTCGCACAAGAATATTGGTGTAGCGCGCATTGCGAACCGCATCCCAGCCCGCAGAATAAACGGGCACGTTTGTGTTCACCCAGTTGAGCGGCGCTTGAATCGGGAAATGCGCCGAGCCGAACGCCATGTAGAGGAAGAAGGGTTTGTCATTCGTGTGCGTCACCAAGTTGTTGCTGATGAAATCGAGCGAATAATCGCCGATGGCGTCGGGTTGGTAAAAAGTTCCCGCAGCGTAAATGCGGTTCGTGACTTCGCCGTTCGACGAAATAAACGTGTAAGAATTGGTGTCCCACGTGTCCTCGCTGTGATCGGTGCCGCTCACATAACGAAACACCTGTTGAAACCCGCGTGATTCGGGCAGCAGCGCACCGTTGCCCAAATGCCATTTGCCCGACATGTAGGCGCGATAACCATTCGCGCCCAACAACTCGGCGATGGTCACGTTATTGTCGTTGCGTAAATTGGGTAGCGCCTGCGATGGGTCCACCGCCACTTGCGCCGTGTAAAGTCCCGTGAGCACCGCGCAACGTGTCGGGCTACACCGCGCGCAATTGTAAAACTGACGGAAGCGCAGACCTTCAGACGCTAGATGATCCAGATTCGGCGTGGAAATCTCGCTGCCATAGCAACTCCAGTCGGAAAAGCCCTGGTCGTCAGCAAGAATCAAAACGATGTTTGGCGGAATGCGCGTGAACGTGACTAAGTAGTCCTTGGTGATCGAATTGTCCGGCGCGGTTACCCGCACATCAATCATATTGGGTCCGGCCTTGAGCGCGACCGGACCGCTCGCTGCACCTGACGAGACAAGGTTCGTCACACTATTGCAAATCACTCGAATGGTGGTGCCCGGATTGGCGCTGGTGGGAGTGAGCACAACCGCGCTGTTGCTGTATGGCCCGCTGGCCACGTAACTATACACGTTTGAGTTAAATGCCGGGGACAACGTGCCAACGCTCAGCGTCAATCCAATCAAATCAGCCGGCGTCGCGGGAATCGGCTCGGTAATAATTCCGACCGTTCCATCCACAGCGAGTTTGTTCGACCACGCCAGCCCCACGCCCGGAGTTGATGGAGAAAACACCACAAAATTACCGTTCGACATTGGCTTGCTGAAAAATTTGAAGCTGTCGCCCGCTGCGAGAATTGGACCAAGACTCGTGATGCTCACGATGCTGGCGCCGACGTTGGTGAGCGTCCCGCTCACTTGCACAAAATCATTCGTCGCGGCCAATGACTTATCCACTTCCAGCAGAATATTTCCGGCCAGCATGAGATTGCTTTGTAAAATGATTGTGCCAACCGAAGCGCCCGGCGAAAATGTTCCGCCCGGTTGCACTGTCACCGCACCCGCAACGATGCCCGTTCCACCAAGAACTCCGCCGGCAACGTTGACCAATCCATTTCCGTTAAGTTGGCCGCTGATTAGAAGCGTTCCATTGCTGATGACGGTGCCGCCGGTGTAAGTATTGATTCCGCTCAAGGTCAGCGTGCCGGCGCCCAGTTTCGTCAATGCGCCGCTGCCCGCCAGCGGCTGGCCAATCGCGATGTCGAAACTCGTTGTATCAACGATCGCCCCGCCGCTCTGCACATTGGCGGTTATCAAGTTCGGCATGAAAATGGTGGAACTTGCCACGGGCATCAGCGTTCCACCGTTGAAGTTAAATACTGCCGTCGCGCCAGGAGTTGCATTCGTGATCGAGCGCAACATCAATGTGCCGGCATTTAAGTTGTAGGTGCCATTGCCCGCTCCGTTGGCGCCATAAATCAGATTGCCACATTTCAGATCACTGGGAACATTGACCATTGGATTCAACCAAACCAGCCCGCCGCTCTGCGTCACGGTGGCGGTAACTCCCGGATTCTCACCCAAGGTGATGCAGCCGCCATAGGACGGGGATCCAAGATTACCGGTGGGAACAAGCAGAAGCGTGCCCGAACTGATTTTCACCGAAGCCGTGCCCGCCGCCAGACTGCTTTGCAATTGCCCCAGGCGCAAACTGGAACTGCCACTGATCTGAATGAAACCGCTGTTGGTGATGACCCCCGCCGCCGTCTGCGCCGCATTCGTCGGACTGAACCTTAAGCCGTCATTTGAAATGCTTGCGGAACCACCATCAATGACCAGCGTCCCATTGAACGTGGTCAGCATCCGGGTGGTCTGGAAGCTGGTGCTGGTAATGCGCAGCATGCCGCCGCCGAGCAGAAAGCCCAACGGATTCGAGGACGAGCCATTGGTCAACGCCCCGCCAAGCCGCAACTCGGAACCAGCCGCGATGTTCCAGCTTTGGGAGTTGGCGGACGGAATCGTCACGTTCAGATTGATAATGTTGGTTCCGGACGAGTTGGTAAAAGTTGCCGACGCGTTGTTCAAGGTAATCGGGTTGCCATTAAGCGTGAAGCCGCCATTGTTGAACGCCACCCAGCCGTTGGTCAGATTGGAAATGCTGTTGGTGTTGTTTGGCTGCGTGGTGCCGCTGAAAATCAGGTTGTCGGCGTTGGTCGGCGCGGTGCCGACCCAGTTGGCGGCCGTGCTCCAATTGGCGTCGCTGCCAAGGCCAGACCAGGTCTTGTTGGCTCCTTGGCCTTGTGGAACCAGCAAACCAAACAAGAATGCACAAGCGAATATGCCAGAAATACTTTGTCGTAAAATCACAATGAAAGATAATTATCGGAACCGCAGATGGACAGGCTGCACCATGTCGTGCTCTGTCGTCTTCACATTACCAATACCCCACAATGGTTGTTCCCACAAAGTCAGTCTGTTGAGTGTTCACGGGATCATTGAACGGGCTTACCGTGTGGGGCAACGCCGTATTGACTTTTTTCCACTGCACAGAACCATCAGACGCCGCCACGTTATTTCCCTCCATGCCGATGTCCATGGGCGTGGCCAGCGAGCCGGTGGAAGTCACTTTTAATCCGGTCCGTGTGTGCGGCGTGCGCGTATAAGGAGCGCCCAGTCCGCTCCCCTTTTCACTGACATCTGTCATCAGCACCGTGTAAGGGGTCATTTTATCCGTTGTCCTCCTTGGCGAGTCCCAAGGGGCCGGCTGCGTGCCATAACTCAAATCGCGTGGACGCGCGTCTGTCGTCGTGTTCAATCCCCACAACGAATAATAGCCAAGCCGCGCGCGGTTTCCCGGCACGTCCACATAAACCATTCCGGGACTGCCAGCATAAGCGGGATCCACAAAGTTTCCGTAATTGGGACATTGCAGGGAATTGGTCGCCATGTGCATGGTGGTGGTAAAATACTGGTAGATGTTCAAAGGAAGCCAAACCAAATGGGATGACGCGCTGGGATATTTTTCCTGATTGTCACCCGCATACATCATTATTCCCATGACCAGTTGGCGCATATTGGATTTGCAAACCGCGCGCCGGGCCGTCTCCTTCGACTTGGCCAATGCCGGCAACAGCATTGCCGCCAAAATGGCAATGATGGCTATCACCACCAACAACTCTATCAGCGTGAAGGCGCTCCCCCTTACCGAGCCGGCATGGTTCTTGTTCGCTGTTTCGGATTTCATGAGCTTTTCCATAGTATGTCAGCCTCCATGACTCGTCCATCGTCCGAAGCGATGATAAATCAATCGTTCCGAAGAGAGAGCCGTAAGAAACCAGCCTGATTAGTTAGCGTCAGCGATATGGTGTAAAACCCTCCAGACAGGATTGTCGCTGATATTTGAACACAGGCGGAATTCTCCGTTGAGGAATAAATAACCGTCGTTCAGTCAGTAAATCCTTGAACGGAGGGCTTCGGAAGAAGTAAAGCAGTGATGGAATAGCCGAACAAGCGCGAAAGCGCACGCGAGGAGACGTTCCGTGCATGCTCCGCGTAAAGACAATCTCCAAGTTTGAGCAGGAAACTTCGGCAGGATTTGTTCACCTCACCGGCCATTTTCCTGTTTCGCACTGTCAGCAAAAACGTCAGCAAGGGTGTAATGAAGGTGCTGGATCGGGTAGTGGCAGTGTTAGCTTGATTCACCTGCAAAATATGGCATTTTGAGGTCGAAAACGACGCTTAAGGCGACCGATTCCGACCCTCGCCTCCAATGCCAACTGTGTGT
>OCTA010000080.1_pt1 | contig 90251 bp, 69 predicted proteins | sample 1538991 | NCBI WGS metagenome assembly OCTA01 (sample SAMEA3539302, study PRJEB22396) | soil metagenome | biome: tundra; feature: field; material: soil | place: USA | collected 2010-05 | depth 0.15 m
TCGTCTTGACCCAAACCTCGGTCACGCTGCGGACCGGGGCGTCGATCAACGGACGGCTGCTCGCGCAGACCGCGGTGAATCTTGACGGCAGCTCGGTGGTCGAACCCGCACTGTAGAAGGAACCGGACAAGTCACTCATGTGACTACTCGATCGTCGTGTAGTCCTTGGCCTCGCCCAAGCGCCAAGTTCCATCGCCCACGACTTCCAGCACGTGCTTGTGATGCTTGAGCAGGGTGGAACGGTGGGCGACGCTGACGATGGTGCTGGACGTTGCCTTCAGTTGCGCGTACAGCCTCTCCTCGTTTTCCACATCCAAGGCACTCGTGGCCTCGTCGAGCACCGCATAGTCAGGCTTGGTCAGAAGCACCCGAGCCACGGCAAGGCGCTGCTGCTCTCCGACCGAGAGCACCTTGGCAAAGTCCAGCTCCGCATCGAATCCGCCACACCGATCGACGATATCCGGCAGGTTCACTTGCGCTAGGACTTGGCTGAGCTCTTCGTTCGAGATGTCTCGATCGATCATGGGATAGAGAAGTTGGCTGCGCAGAGTTCCTAATATCATATAGGGACGTTGAGGCAAGAACAGCATCTGTTCTAGTTTCGGACGCATAATGGTCCCCGAGCCGGAGTTCCAAAGGCCAGCAATCGCACGCAGCAGCGAGCTCTTTCCCCCACCGCTCGCGCCAGCGATCAGCAGACCCTCGCCTTGGTCGACAGCCAGCGAGACATTGGTGATCAGAGTTCTCTGATAGTTCGGTGTCTGCAAAGTCACGCGGTCGAGCTCCAGGCGGGGATGCTCGCGCCGTTCAATCGTGTCGCCCAGCTTCGCCTGTCCGGCCTGCTGTCCCGCCAAGGACTTCGAAAATGTGTGTAGGCGCTCGATTCCAGCCGCGAAGGCGCTGAGGGCTTCAAAATTTTCAACGAATACAGTGAGCGCGCTCAGCATCGCCGCAAAAGCCCCCACCGCCTGAACGACACGCCCGACTTCGAGTTCACCCGAAAGCACCCTAGGAGCAATGATGATGCATGGAAAGATCAGTGTTACGAAACTGTATCCGTACTGATAGAGATTCAGACCCAAGGTGCGCCTGATGAGCTTCTTGTAGTTGCCGAAGGCCTCCGCAAAGCGCTGTTTCACGTGGGACGCTTCGCGCGCTTCCCCCTGGTAGAACGCAATGGCCTCGGCATTCTCACGAATGCGGATTAGGCTAAAACGAAAGTCAGCCTCTCGTCTCAATTGCTGGAAATTGAGTTCGATAAGTGGCTTGCCAAATACGCCAAAAGTGACCAGCGTGCCCAGGATGGCATAGAGACCGAGGAACAGGACCAGCGTCTTGGAGATCGCCCAGAGAATGCCGCTGAAGGCGACGAGCTGCAGAACGGCGCCCACGACCTCCAAGAGAAAGGTTAGCGATTGCCGCGTGAACGTATTGACATCATCGGAGATACGCTGGTCGGGATTGTCGATGGTTTGATTGAAGGTGAGTTCGTAGAACGCCCGATTCTTGAAGTATTGGCCGAGGAAGTGGTGCGTGAGCCAACGCCTCCAGGAGACAGCGAGCCGGTCTCGAACGTAGTAGTAGAAGGCATAGATTGGAACGGCAGCGATGAGCACGATGCCGAAGACGCGCATCGAGTGCCAAAAGCGCGCGCCGTTCCTGGCCGCAAGAGCGGATGTGAATTCTCCGGATTGCTGATTGAAAAGGACGGTGAACTCAGTCCGTCCCAAAAGAAGCAGAATCAGAAGGGCGAGCAAGCCGCGCGATGTCCACTTCTCACCCAGAAACCAATAGGGTTTGGCGATGTTCCAGAAGCGACGCCAGAGGCGCCTGTCGAAATTCTTCGGCCGTTTCGGTTTCTTCGTCGACACCAGTGACCCAGGTTGTGGCTTGCTCGTCCGCGCGATGGGTGCGAAAATACTCTCGCATCTTAACTGTGCTACGAGGCGTGCTGGCTCGGGCTAAGACTGGGGCTCGGACTCAAATGACGGAATGTCTCGGCGACAAGTTCGCGGCTCGCGGCTGTCCAATCCTCCCGATCAAAACCGTGGACACGGCCGCGCGCCTCGTATTTTTCGTAGGCCCGTTTGGAGATGTCGGCATCCGAGGCGGACCCGGCTGTGCGCGGCGCGGGAGCCGCCGTAGAACTATTGGGGTGCCGGCCTTGAGGGGGGAAATGGGATGTGTGATGTGCCATGATCGGACTCCTTGTGATGGATGATTGTGGTTGAGCAGTGAAAGATGTGTTGGGTCGTGGCGGTCATCACCGGTTGCGTCGATAGCCCTGCCACTCGCTGGCGGACTCGCCGGCCGTGCCTTGCTCTTCATGCGAGGCGCTGACTTCGGACGTGGTCGTGGGCGCGGAGGCGACGACGACGCTGGCCGGACGAAGCAGACGCCCGCCCATCCAATAGCCCTTTTGGACCTCGTGCAACACTGTTCCCGGCGTCGTGTCGGTGCTGGGTGCCTGCGCGACCGCGTGATGCACACGCGGATCGAAAGGCTTGCCTTTGGCTTCGATGGCGGTCACGGCGTAGCGTTCGAGTTTTGACCTGAAGAGGCGCAAGACCAAGTCGACGCCATCCTGCACCGATTTGGCATCCTTCTTGTCGCCTTCTTTCCACGAGGCGATGGCACGTTCCAAGTTGTCCGCTACCTCCAGGAAGTCAGCCAGAATCGTCGCGCGCACCTTCAGCTCGTGGTCTTCAATCTCCTTGCGCACGCGCTGCCGGTACTTTTCGAAATCGGTCTTTTGGGCCTCCAAGCCGTTCGCTTGTTGTTCCGGACCGGGCAGCGCAAGCTCCACTTCTTCCGCGCAGGCCGAGCCGTCAGCCCCAGGCGGTGCGGCGTCCAGGGCGCGGTCAAGATTGAGCTGTTGTGGCTCGTGAGTTTCAATCATGGGAAAGATACTTTGCGCTAGTGCTTGAGGGCCTTGAATGCAATCTCGAGATCATGCCAGGCGATCTCAACGCCGCTCTTGAAGTTGTCCCATTTCTCCCCATTTGCGGCCCTGAACGCGGTCAGTTTGGTCTGCACCAGGGCGTGCTTGTCCTTGATGCAATCAATCTGCTTGCGATACTCGGTCTTGGCCTCGGTGCCAGCTTCATCGGCCTTAGCCACCAGCTTGTCGAGCCTCGTGCCCAGCTGTCGGAGACGCGTTTCGATCTTTCCTACCTCTTGTCCTACTGTTTCCATGGAATCTCCTCTTCGTTGCGCGGTACTCTGGTGTTGCAGCATTCGGGCCACCGGCTAAACACATAAGTTCAACCCCTTGCGCTCGTGATTGGCCCGAAAGACCGATACCTTCAATCAGGATGAAGCTCCTTCTCATTCAATTCGATGGACCCAACGTGCCGGTTAAGACCTTCAGAAGTCAGACGGAGACAGTCTTCCAGCCCGAGGCGCGGAGGGTTGGTTTTGAAAGTCAGCTGTGTGAGGCTGGCCCTTCGCGGACCCTCCACGGGAGACGTGCTTTGAAGGATGTGGGGTGGCTGTCCGGAACGAAGTCGGCGTCGGCTCAAGTTGACCAATGGCTTGCAGACTTTCGCTGTCGGCAACCGAATCGCTGGGCTGGTCAGCGGCGACGGCTGGCAAGGGAGCCGGGCTGGGGATGCTTGGCAGTGGCGTCACCACCGGTTCACGCTCCGTGACCGTAATCTCCGAAGAACTCGAGGCTTGCCCTTGTTCCACGCCACTGCCTCTCGACGATGCGGGAGCAGACACCCACGCCGTGACAATCAAGAAGGCGACGAGTGCGGCACCGATCGCGACTCGCCGGTTAGGGAAGCGCCGAGAGCCGGCAAGCGAGACGTGCTTCCGCCGCGTTTGCGTGCCTGCGTTCGCAGGGGATGACTTCCTTCTTTGGGCGAGACCCGCCTTGTTGGCCGCGTGTAAGGGTTCATTCGCCATCGAATAGAGTGCCCTGGTCTCACTCGACGCGGCACCAGCCGGTGGCTCTTCCTCGAACGCTGCCTGCACGATGGGGACCGATATTTCGGAGTTCGATTTGGCAAGTGGAAGCGAAAAGATGCCCGAAATTGGAGTCAGCGAGCGCGGCGTTGGCAGCAGCGGTAGCAGACGGTCCTCGGTGGCATGGATGAGGTGTTCCATGTCTGGAAAACGGTCCGCGGGATTCTTGGCCAAGGCGCAAGCAACAAGGTTCACGACGTCGGACGGCAAGTCGGGCCGGTACAGAGTCACCATGGGAGCTGGTTCGGTCAGGATGCGCTTGAGTAGGTCCAATCCCGGCGGACCCATGAACGGCAGCTTGCCGGTCAGGGCTTCGAAGAATAGGACACCAAAGCCGTAGACGTCCGCGCGCCCGTCGATGTTGGGGGAAAACTCGATGGCTTCGGGCGCCATGTAGGCGGGCGTGCCAAACATGGCCAAAAGCTCGGTCACAGGCGCTGTCTCTCCAACCTGCCGCATGATCACGGAGATGCCAAAATCGAGCACCTTGGTGGTCAGCAGGTGTCCGTCGGGACCGCTGCACAGGAAGATATTCCCGGGCTTCAAATCTCGATGGACCACACCCTGGGCGTTGGCGGCTGCTACACCGCGCATGGCAGGCAACAACAAAGCCATCGTCGCCTCCAAACTGATGGCGCCGTTCCTTGCCAAGTAGCCGCCGAGAGTTTCCCCGTCGAGCAATTCCATCACGATGCACGTCATGCCCTCGTGGTCGATGACGTCGAAGATATTGACCACGCTGGGGTGATTGACCTTACTGGCAGCCAATGCTTCACGACGAAATAGCTCAGCGACCTCACCGTTGGAGACGAACGACTGAAGAATGACCTTGAGTGCGACGCGTTTCCCCGTGTGCTCGTTGACCCCTGCCCAAACCGCCGCCATTCCACCCTTCGCGATAAGCCTATCGACGCGATACTGGCCCGCTACAATCTGGCCAGTCCGTAGGATCGTTTCGAGGTTGGCTTGCCCAGGCATTTCTCTGCCCATCCTCGCAATAAGGGTGCCGGAGAAAACTCCCGGCGGCGCGGGCTCGATGCCGCCGCCTCCCTCGAAGTGAATGAAGGAACCCGTCATCTTGATTGAGCCAAGCACCGGCCAAAGGACGGGTGGCGATTGTGCGCCTGAATTCGCCAGTGGACCGTTTCTTGCGTATCGCCGGGTTGAATAGGAGCCCAACCATGCATTGCAAAGAGATCATGAGTCATAATATTCAGTGGATCCCGCCTGACGAAACCGTTGCGGGTGCCGCCAAGCTGATGGCCTTTCACAACTTGGGATTGCTGCCGATCTGTAGCCCTGATGGCAGACCGATCGGCGTGATTACCGATCGAGACATTGCTCTCCGCGTGGTCGGAAAGGATCGGCTCGCCGCCCAGACCGTTGTGGAGGACGTGATGACAACGCCGGTGCAATCCGTGGCGCTCGACTGTCCAGTGGATCGCCTCGGGGAACTGATGACCAAGGCGGGAGTATCCCGGCTGCTCGTGGTCGGCGAAAGCGGTCGTCTCGCTGGACTCATCAGCGTGGCCGATTTGCTGGCCCACGTGCCCGGACACTACGCCTTGGAAACAGCTCGGGGTCTCTACGCCCGGGAAACCAGTGATCGCTCGGTTGGCCACCCGCACCGAGCGTCCAAACCGACCCCCGAGTATTTCCATGGTGCCCGCGACCTAACGCCTGATGCCGACTCGACCGTGGAGAATCCCGCCCGCGTGGAGGCCAACAGCGTGGTCCACGGCGGCACCAACGACCTTAAGGAATTCCCCGCCTGACCCGCTTGCCTGCCCATCGTGCACTTCTCGCCGCGCTCCGCCGGAACCCTTTGCTCGCGACCATCATCCAAAGGCGCGCCAACCAGCAAAGGTGTGGCCAAACGGATTTCCTAGGTATGGAGAGGTCATCATGAAGAACACGATTGCAGCGTTGCTAGTTGTTACCGGAGCCTTGTTTGCAGCAGCGTCCATCGCGCACGCGTCGGGCAAGCCGATGAAGCTCGCAGGGGTGGAGTTCGTGCCCGCGGCTGACATCAAATGGAGTGACGTGCCAGGCATGACCGGCGTACAGGTCGCCGCCGTTGACGGCGACCCGAGCAAAGGGCCCAGCCATTTCTTCCTCAAGTTTGTGGGTGGCTTCGCGGCGCCTCTTCACCACCATTCGTCCAACCACTTCGTCACCGTGGTTTCGGGAACCCTGGTCATCACCATCGACGGAACGGACCACAAGCTCCCGCCCGGCTCCTTCTTTGCCTTTTCCAACAAGACCAAGCACATGACCCGCTGTGAGGCCGGGCCTGAGTGTGTGTTGGCGATGGACGTTCGCGGAAAGTGGGACGTCCAACCCGACGGGGAAAAGTCCGGGGCAAAGAAATAGCTGGGTGGGCGAATGCGGAAAACGTCGGACGTGCAAATCTTGCGTCGGCGGGGCTGATGCCTAGTCTTGCCCCTGGACTCGGCCAAGATGGGTCAGGAGATCTCCGGCCTGCTGGCGTACCGCGGCCGGAGGTGCGCGCCCCATTCCCAATTTCGGATCTCGGGCAGATCTTCGCCGTGCTTTTCGATGTATTGCCGGTGCTCGATCAGCTTGTCCTTGAGCTGCTGCTTGACGTAGGTGCCCCTGGTTCCGGTTTGCGGCAGGCGGTCGATGGCGTCCATCACTAGGTGGAAGCGATCCATCTCGTTGAGCACCGTCATATCGAAAGGCGTGGTAATGGTGCCCTCTTCCTTGTAACCGCGCACGTGGATGCTCTCGTGATTGGTACGGCGATAGGTCAGCCTGTGAATCAACCACGGGTAGGCATGAAAGGCGAAGATGACGGGCCTATCTTTGGTGAAGAGCTCGTCGAAATCCATGTCGGAGAGGCCGTGCGGGTGCTCGGTTTGCGGTTGCAACTTCATCAGGTCGACGACGTTGACCACCCGGATCCTGAGGTCAGGCAAATGCTCGCGTAGAATCGATACGGCGGCCAGCGTTTCGAGCGTGGGCACGTCCCCACAGCAGGCCATGACCACGTCGGGCGCGGCGTCCTGATCGTTGCTGGCCCACTGCCAGATACCGATACCCTCGCCACAGTGTTTGACGGCTGCATCCATCGACAGCCACTGGGGTGACGGGTGTTTGCCCGCGATGACGACGTTGACGTAGTGCCGGCTGCGCAGACAGTGATCCATCACCGACAGCAGACAGTTGGCATCCGGTGGCAGGTAGACACGCACGACCTCGGCCTTCTTGTTTAGGACGTGGTCGATGAAACCTGGATCTTGGTGCGTGAAACCATTGTGATCCTGGCGCCACACGTGCGAAGCCAAGAGGTAATTGAGCGAGGCGATCTTCCGCCGCCATGGCAGACGCGACGAAACCTTCAGCCACTTGGCGTGCTGGTTGAACATCGAATCGACGATGTGAATGAAGGCCTCGTAGCAATTGAAAAGGCCGTGCCGTCCGGTCAGTAGGTAGCCTTCTAGCCAACCTTCGCATTGGTGCTCGCTGAGCATCTCCATGACCCGACCGGTGGGCGCAAGAAACTCGTCGTTGGCTTCAGTCGCGGCGATCCATTGCCGTTTGGTCACTTCAAAGACGGCCTCAAGTCCGTTGGACAGCGTTTCGTCAGGGCCAAAGACGCGGAAATTCCGCTGCTCGTCGTTCAACTTCGCCACGTCTCGCAGAAAGCGCCCGAGCACATGCATGTCGCCGACGCCGCGCATGCCCGGCGTGAGCACATTGACTCCGTAGCTTTGGAAATCCGGCATGCGCAGTTCGCGCAGGAGGATGCCGCCATTGGCGTGGGGATTCGCGCCCATCCGTCGTTCGCCCTTGGGCGCGAGTTCGGCCAGCTCGGCTTTCAGGCGCCCTTGCTCGTCGAAGAGATCTTCAGGCCGGTAGCTCTTGAGCCAGTCTTCCAGCAGCTTGAGGTGTTCGGGATGGGTGGCCGGATCCGAAAGGGGCACCTGGTGCGAACGGAAGGTGCCTTCGACCTGAACGCCATCCACCACATTCGGCCCCGTCCAGCCCTTGGGCGAGCGAAGGACGATCATCGGCCAACGCGGCCGCACGAAGCAGCCGTTCACCCGAGCGTCCTGCTGGATCCACTTGATCTTCTCAATTGCCTTGTCGAGGGTGGCGGCCATGGCCGCATGCATGGCCTTGGGTTCATCCCCCTCGACGAAGTAGGGCGTCCAGCCGTAGCCGCGCAGCAACTGTTCCAGCTCTTCGCGCGAGATGCGAGCCAGGATGGTCGGATTGGAGATCTTGTAGCCGTTGAGATGCAGGATCGGCAAGACCGCGCCGTCGCTGGCCGGATTGAGAAATTTGTTGGAATGCCAGGCCGTGGCCAGCGGACCGGTTTCCGCTTCGCCATCGCCGACCACACACGCGACAACCAGAGCGGGATTGTCGAACGCCGCTCCGAAGGCGTGGCTGAGCGAATAGCCGAGTTCGCCGCCTTCGTGAATGGAGCCCGGACATTCCGGCGAGGCGTGGCTGGGAATGCCTCCTGGAAACGAGAACTGAGTGAAGAGCTTGCGCAGCCCCTCCTCATCCTGGCTGATGTTCGGGTAGATTTCGCTATAGGTGCCTTCGAGGTACGTGTTGCCCACCACGGCCGGACCACCGTGGCCAGGCCCCGAGACGTAGATCATGTCGAGGTCGTACTTCTTGATGGCCCGGTTGAGGTGCACGTAGATGAAATTCTGCCCAGGCGTGGTGCCCCAGTGTCCGAGCAGCATGTGCTTCACATCCGCGAGTGCAAGCGGACGCTTGAGCAGGGGATTGTCGCAAAGGTAGATCTGGCCGACGGACAGATAGTTGGCCGCGCGCCAGTAGGCGTCCATCTTCTGGAGAACCTCTGGCGCGATCGAATGGGTTTCCATGGCGCGGGATTTTTTCGTTCGACCTCAGCGCAACAAGAGTCCCGCGGCCGCCCAGCCACCCCCGATGAGAAGCACCACCCAAACGAAGTCGCCTCCCCATCCCCAGGCGCGGTGTCTGGCCGCTACAGAGCTGGCGGAATAGGTCGCGCGCAGTGCGCGCCGGCGCTGGACGTACCTTGGGTAGGGTGGTCCCCAGCCGCGGTAGCCCCAGCCGTAGCTGACTGGGGACACGAGAAACAGAAAAATGAACCCCATCCAAAGGAACCACAATGTACTGGTCATCGATATCTCGCTTTCGCTCGCAGATCTAAGCAACGCCGGTGCCAGTCTTCCGCCCGGTCCACGAAAGACTCGCAAATGCGAGCATCCCGGCCTGCTCGACGCGGTTTCTCCCGCCGGCGCCAGACGAGTTCGAGGATGAGTTCAATCAAGATGAAGGCGCTGCTCGGTCAATTCGACGGAGAAGGATGAGTGAAAGTCGCGCCTACTTGAGCAAATCGCCGATCCGCCGGACGCTCATGTCCGCATCTGGGTACCTTGCCAATATTTGCCGATCCATCGCGTAGTGGCCCTGGCGCACGAAAACTGTCGTTACGCGCGAGCCCCAGACCTTCTTGATAGCAGTAAGGATAGCCAGCTTGTCGTCCACAACCACATAGTGTGCCGCTCGGTACCGGGCTTCCACGTCGGCTAGGTTGTTCTCCTTGTGGACGTAGATCAGCACGTGCCCATCGACTGCTTTGTGCAGACCAGAGCGGTCCACTTTGCGCGGCTGAAATACGACATCGCCGTCGGAAAGAAGGACCACCTGCGCCGAATGCCTGAAACGCTTGATGACATCGAGGGACTTCGGGTAGAGCCGCTTGGCAAACGGATAGTCGATGAGAAATCGAGAAACAGCCAAGAGCCCCACGTCGTGGGGATGGTCGCGGCGGGCCTGTTGTAGGGCGCCCAAATAGTCGGCGTAGCCCAACTGGGCGCGCAACTTTTCGAAGATGGTCCAATAGCTGCGCGCCCGTTTGGGGCCGACTTCGCGTTTGAGATACGCGTTCAGGTCAGCAATGATGCGGTCATTGTCAAGGAGGGTGTTATCGACATCAAACAGGAAGACGACTTTTGCTCGAGTGGAATCTTTCCGGGTCATTCGCATGGTTGCAACCAAGGTCACAAGTGCGTAAAGAATTCGTTCAAGGCGGCCACGACCTCGGCTGGGATCTCGTGCCCGCCGTCGAATGGGAACCACGTCACTAGCATCCCGGCGGCTGCCATTTCGCTTCGCATGCGCTCTGCAATCTCGAACGACAGGGTGGGATCGGAGCGGCCGTGCGAAATGAAGACGTGCAATCCTTTGCGTTGGGGGAAGTTGGCTTTCCACGACGCCTCGTCGACAAGGGTGCCCGAAAGCAGCACCAGCGCACGCAGTGGCTCGTCCGACTGAAACGCCACTTGAGCAGCGACCATCGCTCCCTGCGAAAATCCGCCGAGGATGAAGGGCTGCGCCGCCCGGTTGCCCCGCCGGGCAAGCAGCGCGCGCACGGCCTGGGCGGCGCTCTCGATTTCCGCCGGCTTCTCCGCGGAGAGATCCGCGCCCAGGGCTCCGTCGCGCATGCGCGGCGCTAGATCCAAATGCCACCAGGCACGCCCAGTGGGCGACCCGTCCGAACGTCTTGCCGATTCCGGTCCCCGCGGAAATAGAAAGCGAGTGCTCGGCGACAGGCGAATCGATTTTGCGAACGGCAGCCAATCCTTTTCCGAGGAGCAGAATCCGTGCAGGAGGACAACTGTGGGCGGCCCTTTGCCGCCCCTGGTGATCGCGGACAGACGCGGAACGCGGGGAGGCCGCGACATCGCGCTCGCGACCACCAAGATCGCTGCGAACGCGGGCAGAGCCCTCCATCGCTCCATGGGACTCTCCCTCACCCGGTGAGTGGGTTGCACTTCTCGCCAGGCTTGGCCCGCTATGCCGCTACTCTCTCTTTTGCGGTCAGGGGCAGCAGGCTGGTCCAGCAATGATCGCAGCGCGTGGCCCCGAGCGTGCACGAATGCTTGCATGTCTGGCAGGTGCGCATTTCAGGCTCGGTGCCAAGATCAAGCATCTCGACCAAGCACGACCAAGTCGTGTTCAGAGCAGACTTCGAAGTCTGGCCGTCAGCGGCCGTGGACGACCCCGAATCGTGGACAACTTCCTTGTCCACCGCCGCGACAAGGGTACGCAGCCGAGACAGATCCGCTCCGGAAGACGAAAGCATTAGATTGTTCATGAACCATCTCCTGGCTGGGATTCACAGCACGTTCCGGGCCACCCAGTTGATGTGAATCATTCTCGGTACCTGCGGTAGTATCGCCAAGGGCAAGGCGGCGGATCCCATCAGGATGGTGGTCTCGCTCCTTCAATTCGAAGGAGCCGCTGCGCGCCCAGCAGGAATTGAACCTGCAACCCCCGGCTTAGAAGGCCGGTGCTCTATCCAATTGAGCTATGGGCGCACGCCCAAGGGATACCACGTCACCCTTGGGTGGGGAAAGGTCCACCGTGACGGCGTCGAAGGCCACAGCAGTTCGATGGAGCCACCACCCAGGAGGAACTGGCTGGCGAAGGTGTGGCGTGTGCAAGTCCAGGTGCGAATTGGATATCAGGGACGTCCCACAAACAGAAGCCCAAAAGTCCGCCGCGGGTCAGCGCTCCCCAGGTGCGACTTGCGGCGGCCATGAAGCTGCACGAGCTGGGGCACTTGTCGGCCGGTGCCGCGGCTGATTTGGCAGGGATCCCCAAGGTCGAGTTCCTGTGAGAGACCGGTCACAGTTCTCGCGTGTTGAGCGATACTGGGTCGAGGTTGGGGCGGCGGAGTCGTGATAGCTTTCTGTGGATGAAGACGCGCCTGGGGATTCGCGAGCGAAGCAGTTCCTGTGCGGTTGCAGCGGCGTTTTGCTGTTCAGCCATTTCCGTGGTAGCGCTCGCCGCTCCTGCTGTGCCGGATGCCCCAGCGCCCGTTCCACCCGCGATCGCGCCTGAGGCGGCTGTGCTTGTTCCGCTTGCGCCCGCGCAGGCATCCGCGCCACCTTTGCCTATGGCGCCTGCGACTGTTCCGTCAACCGCTGCACCGGAGGCTTGCGCGTCGCTGCCGGGCTATCCGAGCCGCCTGCCTCGCTCTCACGACGGGTTCTACCTGCGTCTCACGCAAGGGTTTGGCGCAGGATCAGCCAGTGGGGAGGGGACGAAGTATTCGGGCGGATCGGTTGGTTTCAGCGCGGCCTTCGGCGGCGCGCTCACGCCGCACCTGATTCTCTACGGCGAGTTTCTCTTCCATGTCATTCCCAACCCCAAAGGCAATACCCAAGTAGACAAGCCGACCTTGGCTGGGAACCCGGTGGCCAGCTTGGGATTGGGACCTGGTATTGCGTACTACTTCATGCCGTTGAATCTTTACCTGTCAGGCTCCTTGCTGCTGCAGCAGATACTGCTGGACAAGTCCTACAGCGACGGCAGCGATGGGCAGCTCGCCACGGGACTAGGCTTGAGCTTCATGGTGGGTACGGAGTGGTGGGTTTCGAGTGATTGGGGCCTTGGCGTTGCCGCTCAACTCTTCGTGTTCGGCCCGAGATCAAAGCGGAACCACATGGAACACGGGAACTCTGGCCATCCTATTTTCGGCCACCTGGAACTGACCTGATCGTCCCCATTGGCAATGGCCACACTGCGCATCTTCACTTTCTACTCAACAACTTCGCCGCTGTGGTGTTCTTGAGATGAACCATGAGCGAAGCGCGACCCCACATCGTACCCTTGCGCGGCCTTACCTCAAGCGCTGAGCTTGACCAGGGTGACGACGAGCAGCTCATGGCGCTGGCCGCGGGGGGCGAGAAGGCCGCCTTCGCCGTGCTGGTCGGCCGCTACATGCCCAGGGTCACCAAGTACTGCGCCCGTTTCGTTGGCCAGCTCGCCACGGCCGAGGAGCTAGTGCAGGAGATCTTTGTCGAAGTCTGGTTGCGCCGGGCACGCTACCGCCCGCAGGGCAAGTTCGTGGTCTTCCTGTTCACGCTGGCCCGGCATCGCTGCCTCAACCGCCTGCGCGACGAGGGTCGCCGCTGGCGCCGCGATGTCGACGCGGCCGCGGTCGGGGTTGCCGAGGGTGCGTGTCCGCCCGATCAGCTCGAAGCACTTCTCGAACGCGAGCGCCAGCGCCGGGTTCAGGTGGCGCTGCTCGGGCTTTCCACCAAGCTGCGCGAGGTGGTCCTGCTGCGCTTCGATCAGGGACTCGACTATCCAGATATCGCTCGCATCCTGGGTTGCTCTGAATCGACGACCCGTTCGCGCGTTCGTCTGGCCATGGAGCGTCTGCGCGACGATTTCGCGGGAGGTATTTCGCGATGAACAGCTGTCCCAGCCACGGGGAATGGTTGAGCCTCGTCGACGGCGAAGCCACCGAAAACCGAGCCGTCGAGTTGCGCGCCCATGCCGCCGGCTGTTCGCGCTGCGCGCAGGAACTAGCGATGCAACGCCAACTGGTGCGCGATCTGGCGGCGCCGGTGCCCGTGTCCGCCGATGCAGGGGCCACGGTCATGCGCCGGATTGAAAGAGTCGAGCCGCCGGGGCGCCGATTGGGCTGGCGGGGCTGGGCCCTGACCGGCGGAGCGTTGGCAGCGGCAGCGGTCGTGGCCTTCTTAATCCTTCCGCCCACTGGCATCGATCGCGGCATCTTCCGTGCCCGTGGTCACCGCGTACCCTGGACGCAGAAAGTGGGCGTCGAGGTTTGGGCCATCGAGTCTTCGCCGCGCAAGCTGGAAGGCGGTGCGGTACTTTCGCCGTCCACGGCCATGGTGGCTAGCTACCACAACGTCGATGCGGCCGCCGCGTACCTGATGGTCTTCGCCCTCGATGCGCGCGGCGAGATCCATTGGGCCTATCCTGGATTCGAGGACGCCAAGACCGATCCAGTGGCGGTTCGCTTGGAGCCCCTGCAGATGAACCGAGTCCTTCCCGATTCGGTGATGCTCGACGATCTTCTGGCCGGGCCGCTGGATCTTGTCACGATCGTCTCGCGCGAGCCCTTGCGTGTATCGCGAATCGAGTCGCTGTCCGTCTCCGAAAGAAGCGTCGCCAGCCTGCGCACGCGCTTTTCGAGCGCGCGCATCGAGAGCATGTCCCTGCGGGTTGCGCCCGCCTCGGCAGCGTCCGGAAAGGCTAAGCCGTGAGATCGATCGTTCTATTTCCCGTCTTACTTCTGGCCAGCGCGGCGCTGGCCGCCCCGGCGCAGGAATCCACGACGCTGGTCCTGGTCGTGGCCAGCAATCGCGGGCCGGCGCTGGACCGGCCGCCTTTGCAGTATGCCGACGACGACGGGGCCAAGTACCATGAGGTCTTCGCGTCTCTTGCCGGCGGGGCCAACACCACGCTGCTGACCTCGTTCGATGCCGATAGCGCGCGATTGTTTCCGCAATTGGCGGCGTCCGTCGAAACGCCTACCCGCGCTCATGTCGATGCGGCGGTGGAACGCTTCGCTCGCCAAGCGCAGGTGGCTCGCCGCATGGGTCAGCACGTCGGTTTCTACTTCGTGTTTGCGGGTCACGGCGACGTGGACGAAGGGCGCGGCTTTCTCGAACTGGCCGACGGCGCGTTCACCGCCGACGATCTGGATGCGCTCTTGCGCCGCATCGGCGCCGACGAGGCCCACGTTATTCTCGATAGCTGCAATTCCTTCTTCGTGGTCAATCCGCGCAAGCCAGGTGGCCGGCGTTTCGCCACGCCCCGCGACGCGGCCGAGAAACTGGCGCGTCGGTTACCGAACGTGGGCGTCTTCTTGTCGACCAGCGCCGAGGCCGAGGTCTTCGAGTGGTCCGAGTTACAGTCAGGCGTGTTCAGCCACACCGTGCGCTCGGGACTGATGGGCGCGGCCGACGCCAACCACGACGGGCGCGTAAGCTACGAAGAGCTAGCCGCCTTTGTCGCGACCGCTTCGGCCGAGATCAAGAATCCGCTTTATCGCCCGAAGGTGTTCGCGCGCGGACCAAACGGCGACGATAACCACACGCTCTTCGACCTCGCACGCACACAGGCGCTGACGGTGACGGTGGACCAAAATTCCAGCGTGCGGCTCGCGGTGCGCGACCGCGATGGCTTGCGCTGGCTCGACGCCCACAAGGAGGCGGGGCAGGTGCTGGACCTGCGCCTTCCCGCCGCACTGGCTGGGCACATGGAAGTGGAGCGGCTGACCGTCGACGGTGCCGCGGCAGGTACGGTCGAAGCCCGCTACCAAATGCCCGACGATGGTGCTTCGAACGTACAGCTAGCCCAGCTCGCGGTCGAGGCACCGCAAAGTGGCCCGCGCGGCGCACAGGAGATCTTTCGCGGACTTTTTGTGCGGCCCTTCGGCGCGCGGGCCTTGGCCGCCTATCGCGAAGAGCAGGCTCGCGCTCCCGAGCCGGTCTTCGGCATCTCGCGCGAAGACAGCGAGCGCATGGGGCTGCTGCTCGAACAGCTCGGGGCCGCCGAGCGCCAACAGCGCTTGTCCACGGCCACCATCGCCTTTGGCATGGCCGCCGTGTATGGAACCTATTTCGGACTGGCGGCACGCGAACACGCTCTCACCCGGGGAGAGAAGAACAGTTTTCTCTCGTCAGGTATCCTCCTGACCGGCGCGAGCCTGGGTTTGGGACTCTATGGCCTCATCCACGTCCCCGAACGCGAGAGGGTCTACGAACGTTTTCGTGCGGAGATGGCCGGACCCGGCGCCGACCAGGCGCGCGTGGCCGCCGCCATCGAGACGCGATTGCAGGAGATCCAAGACCAGGAACGGCACACACGTAAGGGGAATCTCGTCGCGGGCTACCTGGTCACGGGGCTGGGCATCGGGCTTCTGGCGCTGAACGAGACCAACGCGCAGTCGCAGGACTCACGCATTCTCAACCGGGGATTCATCCTCGCTCTGACAGGAACCTTGCTCGCCGGGACCTTGAAGGCACAATTTTCCACCAGCGCCACCGACAAGTTCATCGAGCTTTGGCGCAAAGATCCGCGCCATCGGCCGCTCGATCTAACCCTGGCCCCCGTCGTCGCGCCGATAGCCGGCGGCGGGGTGCTTGGGCTGTCCGGATCGTTCTAACCCTCGTTCCCAAGGAGATCGCATGACGTCCCATCGCATACGCAGGCCACTGGCTTGCCTGGAACTCGCCGCCTTGCTGACCATCACTGCTTGCTCGGGTGGTAACCCTGGCTCGCGCGACGCCGGGCAAACCGACGCCACACCTACGGAGGCCGCGCCTGTCAACGTCCTCAGTCTCCTCGAACCTATCCGTGCCACCTACGATTTGCCGGCCTTGGGCGGCATGGTGATCTCGAGCAGCGAGGTGATCGCGCTCGGCGTGACCGGGGTCCGGCGTTTGTGACCGTCACCAACCGCGGCGATTACGACGTCGCCTTTCCCGCCTCCGATGCCGCCGTTGGGGCCCTTATCGGCGCCTACTTGCCCTAGAACTGGATTCGCCCCGGCATGTGCCCTATGGTTCGGACCACATGCCCCAATCAGAATATGGCCAGCACGAGGTGGGCGCGGCATCGCCGCGCAAGACGCTGATTCTGCTTGCCGCGTTCGCGCTCGCCGGCGTGATCTTCGCCGGGGTTTCGTCCTACGACTTTATTGCCCATCTCGACCGCCAGGTGCACGCCATCACTTGCTCCATCGTGCCAGGCATCGGGCCCAAGGATGCAAGCGGCGCCTCCGGGTGCCACACCGTGCTCATGAGCCCGTATTCGTCGGTGATGCGCGATCTGACCTGGGGCGGGATCCCTATCGCGTTGCCGGCCCTTGGCGTGTTCGCCTTCTTGCTCTTTCGTGCCGTCGACTTGCTTCTGCGCAAGCGCATGGTGCGTGGCGAGACCGGCTTCATGGTGGCTGCCACTGCCTTGCCGGTGGTGACGTCGATCGTCTACGCCATCATCTCGGCGACGCAGATCGGGACCTTCTGCAAGGTGTGCGTCGGCATCTACGCCTCGTCGCTGGGCGTGTTCGTGGCCGCGATTGCGGCCCATGTGCTGACTCGCCCGTCAGGCGAGAGCAAGAGCGGCATTGTGAGCCAATGGGCTTTCTACTTCGTCGAGGGCCTGGCCATGGTCGCCTTACCCTTGCTGCTCTACCTGGCGTTCAAGCCAGCCTATTCGGATTCGCTGCTGCACACTTCGGGGCTGCGCCATCCCGAGGACAGGTACGGCGTGATGCTGGACATGCACAGCCGCGGTCAGGTGCCGGCGGTCGAGGTGCTGGATCCCTTATGCCCGGCGTGCAAGGGCTTTTCCGAGCGCTTGGCGGCGAGTGGTCTCGGCGAGCAGCTGCAAATCAAATTCGTGCTCTTCCCGCTGGACAAGGAATGCAACTGGATGGTCGGTGAATCGCTTCATGCGGGCGCCTGCGCGGTCAGCGAGGCGCTCTTGTGCGCGGGCGAGCGCGCGAGCCGAGTCCTGAGCTGGGCGTTCGCGAATCAAGAGGACTTGCGTGCCCGGGGTGCCGTGGGACAGTCTGCGATCTACGCGCGCATCAAGCAGGAATTTCCGGATCTCGCAAACTGCGTGGGTCAGCCCGCGGTGCGGGCGCGGGTCAACAAGGGACTGCGCTGGATCGTGGCCAATTCGCTGCCCGTGCTGACGCCGCAGCTTTTCGTTCGCAATCAAAAACTTCCCGACGAGGACACGGATCTGGGGCTCGACTACGTGCTGTCGCGCGTGCTGGCCCAAGGCGCGGGTGAGGTGCGACGATGAATACCGGCAGGTCGCATCTGGCGTTGCTTCTTGTCGCCGTTGCGGGCGTCGGGATTTTGGTGTCGTGGTGGACGCACGCCGCCTCGGTTCGTTTGGCCGAAACCCAAGGCAAAGCGCCCGAGGTGGCCACGGCCAGCGCCTCGGACATGGGTTACTGCTCGGGCGATCTTAAGGTGATCCTCAAACGCGTGCTGACCTCGTGCGGCCTCGTGGCCGGGGGAACCTCGCGCGGCTGCCAGCCCTTGCAAGCGCGCCAGGTGGCGTCCATGTCGGGCGGCGATTTCAACGCGCTCTTTTCGCCGCTGGCCGAACGCGCCGCCATCATCCAGTTCGACAAGGACAGCGCCGACATCGACGCGGGCGGCGCTGAATTGCTGGAGAAGGCCTTCTCAGATCGGCGAGGTGCTTCGTACTTTTTCGTGGTGTCGCGCGCCTCGCCCGAGGGCTCGACCGAGCACAATCGCGATCTCAGCCACCGCCGCGGCAGCGCCGTGCTCGACCACATCCGGGCCAAGTTCCAAGATCCCGACATCGAGCAAGAGGTCGGGCTTTTGTGGCTGGGCGAGGAGTTCGCCCAGCTCGACCAACAGTTCTGCCAGTGGAAGCGCTCGCGCGGCGGCGACGCGTGCGGCACGGCCGAGCTGAATCGTTCGTCGTTCATCGCCTGGATCGATTGCCGACTATGAAGTACGCGCTGCTGTCCTTGGCACTACTGGCAGTCGCTGGTTGCAACGAGAAGAGCACCCAGCCCGTGGCTTCGTCGCGCTACGAGGCGGTCAAGGCCATCTCCGATCCGGCCGCGCGCTGGTGCGACACTTCGTTCACCGGAGTTGCTCCCCGCTTGACCCTGCCAGCGCTGGCCGCCGCAAAGCCCGGCGCCATTCCGGTGGCGCTGCCCAAGGGCAAGCGCGTGTGGGTGAATCTGTGGGCAACGTGGTGCCAGCCCTGCCTGCGCGAGATGCCACTCTTGCTCAAATGGCGGGACGATCTGCGCAAAGATGGCGTCGACGTGGATCTGCTGTTCTTGTCGCTCGACGAAGATGCGGGCGCGTTCGACACCTTCCTGGCCCAGCGCAAAGATCTCGCGACCGCCAAGGTCGCACGCGTGGCCTCCCAGCACGACTACGAACAATGGGCCAAGGCCTTCATCAAAGATCCATCCACGCCCATTCCCATCCACATGCTCGCCACCGCCGACGGCAGCCTGCGCTGTATCCGGACCGGTTCGCTGCGCGAAGGCGACTATCCAGCGGCGAAGGCGGTCCTACGCTAGCGCCAGTCGGCTATTGGGAAAGTGTTCCCGCGCTGCAATTCAGGGTTGTCCCTATCGTCTTTGGCTGGCGATCACATCGACTGCGCCCAAGCCAAGGGAAGCGATCTGGTTTTTGATTGCCGCTGCATTGCCTTCAACCAGGATGCGCACACGATCGGGCGCAAGGTACTTCGAGGCCACTAGACGGATGTCTTCTTTGGATACCGCCAGAACGCGAGCCAGACGTCGCGACGATTCATCGGCGGGAAAATCGTGGACCGCTATGCCGATAAGTTCGTGTATTGCCGCGCCCACACCCAAGATGCCAGAGGCTCCACGGACATCATTGCGTGCGGAAGCGTGGCCTGGCGAAGGGTGTAGGCAATCACATCGAGGTCGGCGTCTCCAGCTTCGCCAAAAGCAGGCGTGGGCCAAGCGATCATTACGGCGTTCAGCGGGACGGCTGCGGCTATTCGTAGGAACTTGTCTCCGCCGAGTGCTACTGCCGGAGCAGGTTGGGAGGAGGGCGGTTGCCCAGGTCTGATCGACCCGAAGTAGCGATCGACAAGTGCCACAGTCTTGGCCAAGTCGAAATCGCCAGACAATGTCAGGCTGGCGTTGTTCGGGATGTAGTAAGTCTGCCCAAATCGCCTGAGATCGTCGAGGGTGATGGTGTTGATTTCGCTTCGGTCCCGACCGCCGTGGTAGGGATGGCTAGCCGGAAAGAGCTGGGCGGAAACGAAATCAGTCACGCCGCCGTAATCGGCATCCTCAAAACGCTGTACCACCTCGTTCGCGACCGCAGAGCGGGCCTGATCGAGCTTGTGCTGGTTCAAGGAATCGGCCAGGAATCCCATACGGTCGCTTTCCAGCCACAGCGCAACTTCGAGTTGGTTGGCGGGCACGGTTTCCCAATACACGGTGCTGTCCGCCGCAGTTCGCGCGTTGAATGAATGCCCCCGCCTTCTCCAGCGTGCGAGACACTGTTCCTTCGGCCACATGGGCGGAGCCCAAATACATCAGGTGTTCATAGACGTGAGCGAGCGACGACTTGCCTGGCGGGTCATCTTTCCAGCCAACGCGATAGGCCAGGTTGATGGCCACGATGGGGGTGCGGTGATCTTCGTTCAGCACGATCTCGAGTCCATTGTCGAGCCGCACGGTCTGATAGGGAACCTTGATGGAAAAAAGATCCTCCGGCCCTGAGATCAAATAGCGCCCTTGGCCCGAGCAGGTGCTTCCCGCCAGCGCAAGCATGAGCAACGCGAACTGCGTCCGCGCGGCGGGCGAGGAACGAACCGGCTTTTCTCCGGGCGCGCCTGGATGTCTGAGAGAAAACAAGTTCCATTCTATAGGATTGCCGGCATCGTGAACAGGTGGGCATCCAGGGGTGGGCATCAAGAGGGCAGGGTGAGTGCCTGCCGCAAACAAACCCAGTTGCGGCTCGGCACTGGTCTTTACGAATGGAGTAAAGATCCTTTGCGCCGAATGCATCTTGGCTACTGAAGTCCGCTGGAAAAGAACGCAATTCCGTCCCACTGGGTTGGCATCGATGATGCAATTCCTTGGGTCATGAGCAGAATCACCACTTTCCTCGCAGCATGCTTCCTGGTTGGGTCCATCTCCACAACTACGCGAGCCGAAAGCTACGCTCGGCAGGCGGCGGCCTTGCGCGCATCTCCGACCGTGGCGGCAAAAATCGTCGACCGTGTGGACGCCAACCAGACCCTGCAGGTCGAGGAATCGAAGAACGGCTGGACTCGTGTGCGCATGGGGGTCGATATGAGGGGCTTTCTCCCCAGCGCTATGGTTGCGGACACATGGATCAAGGTTTGGAAACGCGAGCGCAAGCTGTTCTTGATGAAGGGCGATCAGGTGGAGCGAACATTCCGCGTGGCCTTGGGCAGCCAGAACCCGACTGGCCAGAAGGTGAAGCGCGGCGATGGCGCCACGCCCGAGGGGCGCTATTTCATCGCCGAGGTGGATGAAGCGCCCGAATCCGGCCGCTACGGCGCCCGATCCATGCGCCTGTCCTACCCGTCGGTCGACGACGCGCGCCGGGGTCTGCACGATCGCCTCATCGTCAAGGCCACCTACCTAACCATTGTGCGCGCCGTGCGCGCCGGCGAGGTGCCGCCGCAACACACGGCGCTTGGCGGTTCCATCCGCATTCACGGCGGTGGATCGAAGCATGACTGGACGCTCGGCTGCATCGCCCTCGACGACGAGGATGTGATTGCGCTCTTCGCCGAGGCCGGCAAGGGCACGCGCGTGGACGTCTTTGCCTCGGCCGAGGACGAAGCGCGGCTGGGCAAGATCGATTTCGTTCCCAGCACTGTTCTTGCCGCGGCCAAGAGTCTGACGCTGAAGCCGGCGCTCTACACGACTGCGGCTATGAAGGTCATTCCCATGGATTTTTCCGGCGGAGAGATATCGGCCGATCAGGCCGTGTGCACGGACATCGTGGTGCGCGCCCTGCGCCCCGCTGGCCTCGATCTGCAAGCCTTGGTCTTCGAGGATCGCAACCTCCACCCCGAACGCTACCCAGACAAGCGCGAGGCTCCGCGGCCCTCCATCGACCACCGCCGCGTGGGCAACCTGGTGGCGCTCTTGCGTCGCCTGGCCGTCGCTGGCGCCGTCGGAACGCGGGATGGTCTCGCGCCGGGCGATGTTGTGGTGTTCGACACCGGCATCGCCAACGGCTCGCCCTTCGATCACATCGGCATCGTCGACGACGCGTTGGATGCGGACGGCAACCTGCGCGCCATCAACATCTGGACCGTGGGCCAGCGCACCTCGTCCATGGCTCTCATCGGCAAGGCCTACCCGACCGTGGCCGCGTGGTTCAGGCTGGGACATCCCTACGCGTATCGGTAAGAGAACGCATGCCAGCTCTGCCCTATGCGTAGAGGCCGCTCTTGCGCGCAGAGGTTGTTGGAATGTCTTCGCTCGCAGCTGGGGTCGTACAGGCGTCAGCTTGGACACCGACGAACATGCGCCGATTGCTTGCGGCGACGGCGAAGAGCGACGAGCGCTACGAGACCCGCGAGTGTGAAAGCAGCTCTGCTGTCCGAGCTAGAGGTACCGCCGTTCAGATTGCACGAGCAGCCAGACGACCCCGCTGAACTCGTGCCACCACCGCTGCCCGCCACGCCGCCGCTTCCACTCATGCCTCCGCTGCCTGACCCGCCCGAGCTGTTCGCACCGCCCGTATTGCTTGCGCCGCCGCTGCCCGCCGCACCTCCGCCGCCAATCGCGCCGCCGCCACTGCTCGCGCCGCCGCTGCCAGTCGCGCCGCCGGTTCCGCTCATGCCTCCGCTGCCAGTCGCGCCGCCGGAGCCGGTCGCACCGCCGGAGCCGGTATTTCCTCCGGAACCGCTGTCGGCGCCTGCGTCGGTAGCCGGCACCTGCGATTCGAAATAATTGCCACTCACCAGGGTCGTGATCGAACTCGGAGGCAGCGTGATGCTGCCCGCAGTGACGGTGCCCAGATCGACCGCGTTCTCGCTTGCCGAAGTGCGAATCGCCTTGTACGACGACGGCAGATTGCTGCCCGCCAGGGTCAGCGGCGTCGCGGCTGTCCCCGTGTTGATGGCGACAATGGTGAAAGCCCCCATTTGCGTGTTGTCAAAGGCCACAGCCAGGACGTTGGGGTTGCTGCTCTTGGCATCCACCATCTGCGCGCCCGGGCGGATGTAGCGATAATATTGCTTCGAAACATAGTAGTTCTTCCCGGGGTTGTCGGGACCCGCCATGAGATCATTTTCATTCAAATCCGCGGGCGTTGTGCCGCCGCTTCCCTGCGAGTAGAGCCACGCCGTCATGTGCCCGTAGTACAAGCCCGCGTAGATCGCCTGCGCCAGATCGAAGGCTCCGGAGCAAGTGCTGATCGCATTCGACGTGCAGGGGCCGCCCGTCCAGGTGTGGTTGTAGCCTGATGTTTCGGTCACCCAGAGCGACTTGTTGGTGGATGCCGTCGCAGCCCGATACGAAGTCGAGTACGCTGCGAGGTTGTTCGTGGTCATCGGCGTGAAGCCGTCCACGTAGCCATGCACGGCGAATCTGTCGATCGCCGAGAGCGCCCCCGAATTGTTCATAATCGCCGCGGTATAGGAGGAGTCCGGATCGAAGTCGGTGCTGTTGGTGCCCGCGTCGCACTCCATACCGAGCATGTTCTCCGGGCCAAAGAACCTCACGCCCGGGAACGACGCCTTGACCATCGGCCCGACCTCGGAGAGGTGCTGCGCGTACTGCTCTGGCCCGTAGTAACAGGAATTCCCCTGCCAAAGCATCGGCTCGTTCTGCATGCTAAGGCCGTACACATCGACGCCGATGTCCTTGTACATCTGCAAACCGGCGACCAGCCAGCCCGCGAAGGAATTGACCATCGAGGGATCGAGGATGTTGCCGCCCGTGGTGTCAGTCGGTCGTATCAACGGTGTATAGCAGGTGCCCCAGTCCGGCAGGCCGTTGGTGGCGACAACGCACTTGTAGTCGGCCGGCGGCGACCAAACACCGAGCAACGTCTTGAGCGGCACTTTGCTCGCGTTCGCAGCGGCGTAGAGCGACTGCACCACGGTTTTTTGCACGTTCCACTGCGTGTCCTGAGGCGCGTCCGCCGTCGCCGTCGGGTAGTACTGGTTGCGCCACATGGTGATGCCCAAGTCGTCAATCACCATCTGGCTCCACGTCGTATTGAGCACCGTGGCTTGCTTCTGCCACGCGTCGGCCGCTCCGAAGAATCCAAAGCCTTCGATGCTCTGGTACTTCGTGGCGCGATCGATGGTGACATCCGCCGACGCGACGGGAGCGATCAAACAGATGGCGAGGCCCGCTGTGACACCCAAGAGATACGCATTCTTCATGGAGCTTCCTTTTTGGCAATCGAGTCCAGCAAGACCGAGATGCGCCGGAGTTTGGTCCTTTAGTGTACTGCGGACCACTCGTATACGTCCACTTCGCGTTCGGTCCCAAGGAAAAGTATCTGATCGCCAGCGCCAGACCTTCCCCCGGGCAGAGGCGCCTAGCGCCGGAGTGATCTGGACCGTGGGCCAGCGCACTTCGTCCAGGGCTCTCATCGGCAAGGCCTACCCCACTGTGGCCGCGTGGTTCAGGCTAGGACATCCCTACGCCGACCGGTAAGATGAACGCATGCCAGCTCTGCTCGCTCTGTTTGGCCCCAAGCAAGGACTGCGTATTCCCCTCACCGAGCGGCTGATACTGGGCCGTGGTGCCACCGCCGACTTGCAGCTCGTGGACGGCAAGGTTTCGCGCGAGCACTGTCGCATCGACGCGACCGGCGCGCGGGCGATGATCGAAGACCTCGGCAGCCAGAACGGCACCTACGTCAACGGCGAAGTCATCAACAGACCCACGCCCATCGCCGAGGGCGACGAGATCATGGTCGGCGACACCTTGCTGCTGGTCGCTGGCGATCAGATCGAGGTGGCCAACGCGCGCTATGGCGCCGGCACGCTGCTCGTCTCGCCGCAAGGACGCGCGAGCACGGCCGCGAATCCTGGCGCGCCTCTTCCCGCACAGAACGGCAAAGACGGCATGCGCGGGCTAGGCGCGCTCGCGGCGCGCTTGGCGACAGCGGACAACGAAGAGGATGCCGCCACGGAGGTGCTCGATGCCGTCGAGGGCGAGCTTGCGCCCAAGCGCGCGACCCTGCTCCTGCGGGTGTGGCAGGGGCAGGGCGGCCCCCACAAAGAGCGCGTCGTGGCCCTGGCCACGCGCGGGGAGGGCGCCGTGGTTTCGATTTCGCGCACCCTGCTCGAACGGGCAGCCACAGCGCAACGGGGCGTTCTGGTCGAAGACGCGATGGACAGTCGCGAGCTGCGCGGCGTGCGCAGCGTGGTGCTGCACAGCCTGCGTTCCGTGATGGTGGTGCCCTGGGGTCCGCGTGGCGATGGTGTGCACGGCGATGGGCCGCGCGGATTCATTCACGTGGATCGCGCCCCCGAGCGCCCGTTCACGTCGGCGGATCTGGTCTGGCTGGAGACCGTGGGCCACCTCGTGACCTTGCGCCTTGGCGAACGTCCAGGACCCGCGCCGGTTGCAATCTCAGAAGGACCCGTCGGTGCGAGCCCCGCCTTCGTCGCGGCACTTAGCCTTGCCACGTCGGCGGCGCGCGTGGATTCGACGGTGCTTCTTCTGGGTGAAACTGGGACCGGCAAGGAAGAAGTCGCCCGCCTCATTCACAACCGCAGCCCGCGCAATCGCGGACCGTTCGTGGCCGTCAACTGCGGCGCCTTGGCCGAGAGCTTGGCCGAAAGCGAACTCTTCGGTCACGAGAAGGGAGCCTTCACCGGTGCCACGGCCACTCGCCTCGGCGCCTTCGAGTCCGCCGACGGCGGAACCCTGTTTCTCGACGAGATCGGCGATCTCTCGCTTGCGCTGCAAGTAAAGCTTCTGCGCGTGCTGCAGGAGCGCGCGGTGGTGCGAGTCGGGGCCAGTTTGCCCAGGCAAGTGGACGTGCGCATCGTGGCGGCCACGCACCGCGATCTCGTCGACGATGTCAAGCAGGGGCTCTTTCGCGAAGACCTCTTTTTTCGCATCAATGTTCTGGCCATCACCTTGCCGCCGCTGCGCGAGCGGCGCGACGACGTTCCGATCTTGGCGCGCGTGCTCTTGGAGCGCGTGGCCGGACGTTTAGGCTTGCGCTCGCCGGGCCTGACCCCAGAGGCCGAGGCCGCGCTGGCCGCCTGGGAATATCCAGGCAACGTGCGCGAGCTTTCCAATGTGCTCGAACGCATGCTGGTCCTACGCGATCCGCGCGACCCTGGCTCCATCGATCGCGATGACGTGATGGCCGGGCTTGGCCGTGCCATGCGCGCGCCCGCCAGTCCCGTGGTGGCGGCCAGCCAGGATGCCCACGAGGGCAAGCTCGCCGACGCGGTGGCGCGACTTGAAAAGGGAAAAGTGGAAGCCGCCCTTCGTCGGGCACGCGGCGTGAAGAGCCACGCCGCGCGCATTCTCGGCATCAGCCGGCCCACGCTCGACAAGAAGATCGCGGACTTCGCCATCGACATCTGGGCCAAAGAGTCAGGCGAGGCGTAGCCCGGTTGGTGTAAGGACACCTTACCCATTGGAAACCGCCTTGGATCGAGGCGGAAAGATTCCGCCGGAAAGGCGCCACTTGTTGCCTGCCTCCGCGCTGGCCCCACTTTTGCGAAGGCAAGGTGGCGGAGGTGCCCAATGAAAACGACCCTTGCTTCGCTGTCCCTTCTCGCCGTGCTCGCTTGTGTTCCGCTCTTGCTCGTCCATCGCCGTGCCACGGCCCAGACGCCGGCCGCGATGCCGGCGCTGGCAGCGCTGGAATTGACCGGCCCCTACGTGTACCAGAACCTTGCGGTGTTCGCGGTGCATGACCGTAACACCGCCAACCACCAGGAAATCCTGACCTTGGAAGAGGGCTTGGCCAAGAAGGTCGTCACCATCGAAGAGGTGGGTCAGGTGAACCGGCTCGTGGCCAGCAACAACGGAAAGAGTAGCGTGTACTTGCAGTCAGGCGACATTGTGAAGGGCGGGCAACAAGATCGCGTGCTCCAGCACGATACGCTGTTGCCGCCAGGCAGTCGCAAGGTGCCGCTCGATGTGTTCTGCGTGGAATCGGGCCGCTGGCACGGTCGTGGCGGCGAACCCGTGCGCCACTTTGCCTCGTCGAATGCCAGTTTGATTACCAAGCGGCAGAAGATGGCGGTGAAGGTTGCTGGCAACCAGGGCGCGGTCTGGGAATCGGTCGCTGCCGCGCAGGCTGACATCGGTGGCAAACTGGGCCATTCCGTACGGTCGCCTGATTCCGCTACCAGCCTGCAACTGAGCTTGGAGGATAAGAAGCTGGGCGAAACTGTCGACGAATACGTGCGCAACATCGAGAAACAGATTCCACAGCAAAGCGACGTGGTCGGCTACGCCGTGGCCGTCAATGGCAACGTGGACAGCGTGGACGTGTTTGCATCGCCGAATCTCTTTGGCAAGATGAGAGGAAAACTGCTCAAGGCCAGTGCCGTCGAGGCGGTCGCCAGCAAAGGCGACAAGCTGACCGCAGCGCCCGATGCCAAAGCTGTTCGCGCCTTGATTACCGACGCGGAATCCGGCGCCGCCAAGTCCGAAAAGCGAAACCTGCGCACCAAGGTCACGCGCAAGGAAACCAAGCGCAACGTGGTCTTCACCACCGACGACCCGCTGGTGCCAGCGAAGCCGTTACACAAGAGCTACATGGCGAAGTAGGGGCGAAAGGAACTCACCACAGAGGGCATAGAGAACACAAAGGTCGGAGAAGAAGGGGTTTGGACTCAATATTTCTTACCAACGCCCGCAGTGAGTGCCGTCGGGCAAAGCCCACCGGCACTCACGCGACTTTGGTTTTCTTCTATGCGAGGGATTCGTGCACGATGGTGGTCAGTTCGTCATCGGTGAGGACGATGGGATTGCCGCGCATACTGCTGGCGACTTTGGCTTTTGCGACCAGTAGGGGAACATCGTTTGGCTGTACGCCGAACGCGGAGAGCTTGGGGATCCCGAGGGCCGCAGTCAGCCCCGCTGTCCAGGCTACAGCATCCCCGCCCGCGGCGAGCAGATCATTGAGTTCGCCATAGCGAGCGAGAACTGGGCTCTGTGGGGAGCGTTCGCGCAGCGCTGCGATGTTCGCGCGCATGACCGCGGGAAGTAGGGCGGCGCACACGGCGCCGTGCGGGGCCTTCCACATTCCGCCGAGGGGAGCCGCGAATCCGTGCACGGCCCCGAGTCCGGAGTTGGCCAGGCAAAGGCCACCAAACAAGCTTGCGACGGCTAGGTCTTCCCGGTGCTCCGCGGTCAGGCCTCGCTCAAAGCCAGGGCGTAGCGAACGGGCGGTACGGCGCATGCCTTCCTTGGCCAGGGCGAGAGTGAAAACATTCGCGCGTATCGACACGAAGGATTCGAGCAGGTGGGAAAGGGCGTCGAGACCCGTCGGTGCCAGGATGCCCTTGGGCATGCCGTCGAGCAGATCGGGATCGATCAAGGCCAGTATCGGCAACAAGTACGGGCTGCGCAGGCTGGCTTTCACCTTGGCCTCGGGCGAGGCGAGCACGGAATTCTTGGTCACCTCGGCGCCCGTGCCCGCGGTCGTGGGGATGGCGATGCAAGGCAGGCCGGGGCGCGGCAGGGGCTGTGCCTTGCCCACTACTTCCATGTAGTCGAGTAGATCGCCTGGGTTCCCAGCCAGCGCGGCGATGGCCTTGCCAGCGTCGATGGCACTGCCGCCTCCGAACGCGACCACGGCGTCGCACTTTTCGCTCACCGCCATGGCACGCCCTCCATCCACTATGCCGAGCGTGGGCTCGCCGGGAATGGCGTATGTCAACGTCGGCAATTTCAAGTCGGCGCGAAAGCCGTCGCTTCGCTGCGCGGATCGGCCGGTGACCAACAACACTCGCTTGGCTCCGAGGGCGCCCAGGGTCGGGCCCGCCTGCGCACTCACACCTGCGCCGAAAACGATCCGGCCGGGTGCGGCCAGCTCAAATGAGATTCCGGCCATTGAGTTCCCAGGTCGCCGCCGGGGTCGTGGTCGCATAGGACTTGCTCGTGCGCGGCTCGGCCATCATGGGTGCAACCGCGTCCCGCCAAGTTTGATAGTGCGCAGTCTGCTTATGGGCCGCCGCACCCTCCTGCCCACGGTAGACCTCGAACAGCACAAAGCGCGTGGGATCTGCCGCCTCTTGCATGAGATCGAAGCGAATCACCCCATGCTCTTGAATGCTGGCAGCAGCATTCGCCAGGCTGGCGGCACGAAACGCCTCGACCGATTCGGACAGCACGTGAACGTAGACCACAACTGCGAGGTACGAGTCTGGCATGGGCGAAACCATACCATGGCACGGCGGATGCGGATCTTCACCACAGTTCCGCCGAGAGTGCAGAAGCATATCTTTCGCTTCACCTGCGTGCGACAATAACGCTCGGGAGGTTCCATGCAACGCTTCGCCTTCGTGGTCATCACGGCATTCATCACAAGTGGAGTCGGATGCTCGAACGGAGGGACCGCCGATGGAGCGGTTGGCAGTCCGGCCAGCGACGGTGGCAGCGGCACGGTCACGTCCATCAGCAAAGATGGCGTGACCTGGACCTTCGCCACGCCGGTGCTCGCGGGCCAGTTCGTGACCGGCGACTATTGGATCGTGGGGCCGGCGACGGTAACTGCCATCAGCCCGGCGCCGACCAGCGCCACTCCGTTCATGAATGGATCGGTCCTGAATCTCCCGACCGCCAACGGCAAGAGCGGCTTCGACTCACGGCTCAATGACGGCACGGATGAGTCCTGGTGGTTCGACGCGAGCTTTCGCTCGTATCCGCCGGTGTCGCTCAAGGCGGGCGACTCGCTGGTGTCCAGCATCAGTCTCGCCACCCCGGCGTCGCTGCCCGAGGTGATGCGGGCGAGCGACAAGAGCTGTAGCCCGGTGAAAAGCGTTTCGGTCCTGACGGTCCTGTCGGCCGCTCCGCCCGTGGACGCGTTCAGACCCTCCTACTGCGACCGGAGCCAGACCCTGGTTCGCGCGAGTGCACTACGCCGCGATCTTCTGCCCGCGCACGCCGCGCCCAATGCGAAGGGCACGCCAACCCTGGCACAACTCGAGGCGCTCTTTCGGCGTCCGTGGATCGACACCAATGCCTTTCTGTTCGATACGCCCGCCGAGTACATGCCCAGTTATGGCCAGCACGTGGCGTTCGCAGTCAGCTATGCCAGCCTGCTCTTGCTGCTCGATTTCGCCCCCGCGGACAAGGAGCCGCTCACCAATTACCTCGTGCAATACGGGATCGATCTCTACGGCTGCGTGAAGGCGGGCTACGGTTGGCCCGCATTCGGCGGACACCGCAGCGGGCGCAAGTTGCCCATCTTGGTGGCCGGACTTCTTTTGCAGGACGATGGGATGAAGAATGTCTCGGCGACCTACCCCAACCAATTCGGCGAGGACATGCAGACGGTCTACGTCAACCAGATCCCTGGCGGCTACACCAAGGCCTGGCAGGGCGCGACGGTAATCTACGGTGGGCACTACGGCGTGGATCAGACGAGTGGCGCGCCCACCGATACGGGCAGCAACGGGCTCTATGCCCCCTATGAACAACTGCAGCCCAAGGACTGGCAGCTCTTGACCCCACCGGGCGAACAGCTCGGGGAAGCGTACAGGCGCTGCTGCACGTCGGTCGCGTGGGTGGGCGAGGCACTGGCTGCGCGCATGCTTGGCGCCAAGGACACGTGGAACCATCCCGCCTTCTTCGACTACGTCGACCGCTGGATGACCGAGGACGATACGCAGGCGGTGGCCGACATCAAGTCGCAGTCCGGATTCGATTACAGCACCAATTGGGAGCGACAAGGCCAGACCGCAGCGTGGCTGCAGGGCGAGTTCCCGCAATACAGTTTCATTGACGACATGTGGAAGGCCTATCGGAACTAGCGCGACGTCTACAGGTCGTGCGCTCTCGAAGAGGCAGGGCGCGGAGCCGTCGTCGGTCGCGGTGTCGGCGCAAGTGGAGCGGTCAGTGCCGTCGCGTTGGCCGGGCCCGTGGCTTCCGTGGGCTCGATCCGGTCAACCAAGATTTGGTCCGTGAGGCCGCTGGCACGAAGGTGCTGGCCAGCGACCATGCTGATCCCTGGATTGGCGAGCGGCCCTTGGATCACCACCATGCCATTGTGCAGCCAGACTTCAAGAAGTTGTTCCGAGGGTGTCCATGCCAAGTCGAATGCGGTGCCGGCGGCAGTCGCCAGATACGGTCCAGCGTCGACCAACCAACGGGCATCGTGCGAGGAGACGAAGTGCGTGCGCAATCTGCCGCGATCGAGGTGCACTCGGGCACCGTGGTCGCCGACTTCGCTCACGCTGGCGCGCGCGCTTGCTTCGAGCACGACTGAAGATCCGTCGGAGAAGTCGATGCGGCTCGCAGGCCAGGATGTCTCGCCACTGGCGACGGATGAGGCACCGCTCGTGATTCTGAACGACAGACTCGCGCGGCTATGCCTGTGCGCCAGGATGAACGGCACGAAGAGAGCGGCGGAAAGGCCAAGAACGAGGGCAAGGAGGCGAAGCGGCCGCCACGGCCTGCGCGAAGCCATGGTGTTTGCCAGACGATCGAATCCCTCTTGTTCGTGCGGCGACAGATCGCCGCTGAATGTCGACTGGGCCAGGGAGACAAGCTTGTCGACCGCGCGCGTGGGCGTCCGGCTCTTGTCGCTCATGGCAATTCCATGCACTCGCACACGGAAAATCCGACCAGCGTAGGATCCTTTTGCACCTGGTATTCGATGCGGGCGCGGGCGCGGGCGATGCGTCGCCTGATGGAGGCCAAGGACAGGTCGAGGGCGCAGGCCACCTCGGATAGCTCCATGCCTTCTAGGCAGCGAAGCACGAAGACCATACGATCCTTGCTGTCCAGCTTGTCCAGAATCCCATAGAAACTCGCGAGTGCTTGCCGTGCTTCGGGATCGGGATGGGAAATGCGCTGGTTGGCCTCGCGAGAGTCCCCCAGGCCGAGCCAGCGCCGACCCCGACGTCGCCGCAATTCCTTGCACATTGTCCAATGGGTGATGGAGATAATGAAGGTGGGCAGCGCCCTGGGTTCGCGCAGGGCGGAGACGCGGCGAAAGAAATCGAGGAAGATTCGCTGTACCAGATTCTCGATGTCGCCGCTTTGCCCCAGGGAGCGTCGCACGATGCGATGGACCTTTCCCGCGAAACGCTGCCAAATTACACGCGGCGCACGCACATCGCCCGCCCGCAAGGCAAACACCAGGGCGGTGTCGTCGGCGCGCAATAGATCGGTGGCCGGCAATACCAAGATCTTGGCATTGGGCCTGGTTTGGGACATCAAGTCGCCGTGCATCGCTGTCTTCAGACAGTGGCCGAAGGCGGCTGTTTGGCTCACGGAATGTGACCGCGGATGGTTCTAGTTATCGCTATTGGCCACCATGGGCCTGACAACTTCCGACCGGATAGGGATGCGTTTCCGTGTTTTCATCCCTGGCACCCGCAGGCTCGCCAAGCGTGTTTCCACCAGATGATAGAAGAGGAATGCGGCAGCGATGCTCAGGCCCCACGCGATGGCCATGCCAAGCAGGGCCAGCCACGGATCGGGAGGCAACCCATAGGACCACCACGCGTTGATGAGCAGGCAGATGGGAAAGTGAATCAGGAAGAGGCTGTAGGTGACGAGCCCGAGCCGCTGCAACGGGCGGATGCTGGAAAATCGAGCCAGCCAAGCCTGACCCTGCACCAGCACCAACAGCGCTGCCGTCGCGGTGGCCAGGGCGAGACGTGAGCGGAAATCCGCGTGCAGCGAAAGCGCAACGGCTGCGAGGTATCCCCAGAAGACGCCTTTGCCGACGCTGCCGTCCCTGGTCCACGCCGCCAGCATTCCGAGCATGTAGCTAGTCAGAAAGTAGATACCGAAGCGGTCGAAGTCTGGCGATCGATTCCAGAAGAAAGCCGACACAAGTCCCATGGCCAGGAGTGTCCAGCGCGCGAGCGCGTAGCCACGCTGGGGCGAGAGGCGACACGTAACCGCGTGGACGAGACTTACGAGAGCGACCAGCTGCAGATCGATGGCCACGTACCAGATCCCGGCGGTGAGCGACTCGTAACCCAGAATTTTGTGTAGCAGGAACACGTGGGCCACCAGCTGTCCCGGTGTGGGACTGGCCGAGATGGACGGATGTTCCATCAAGGAACGCGCGATCTCGTTGGCCACCAGGGCTACGCCCAGCGCCGCGAGATAGGGCAATCCGATGCGAAAATAGCGCTCCACCACCATGCCAACGAAGGCACGCGGGCGTGTGGGAGAACGACGCGCCAAGCTGCCGGCTAGGCAGTATCCCCCTGTGACGAAGAAGATCTGCACGGCGAGGCGTCCATATTGGTACAGCCAGTCGATGGGTCCTGCGGCGATCGGATATGCGTTGTCGGACAGCGGCCCGTAGAAGGCGAGATGGTGCAGGACTATCACCTGCGCGGCAAGAATGCGCAGCAGATCGATGAATGCGAAACGCGAAACGTGCGGCATGGTGCTACTTGAGACTCGGGCGGACAATGGCACGGGCACATTGATTCGCCTACAAGAAAATCCGGCGCGAGGTGTTGGGCCGCACCTGTTTGCTGCGAACCTCCGGGCCGACTCAGTATGGTTTCTGACCGCTGATGTTCCCGCCCGGCGAGTAGTCGCATAGGATGGTGTTGCTGTACTTGACGGCCGGACAAGTGACGATGGCGCAGCCGATGCGAACGCTGGCGCGCCACACGACCTGGGTGTAGTGGCCCGCGTTGCCACTGTTGGTCGCATAGTCGTATGAGGACGCTTCACCCATCCACAGGGCGACCGCGGCGGTGGGCGTGGCCGCGGCTCCTTGCATGGCATAGATGTTCTCGCCGACGTAGCCACTGCCACCCAGGGCGACGTAGTCCGAGGATCGATTGGCATTGTGATCGACCAAGCTTCCCGCGGCGGATTGGCACTTCACCAAATAGTTGTAGGCCGAGTCGGCCAGGATGGGATCCCAGCTGACGGGCGGCAGTGCTGGTGAAGGCGGCGGGTTCAGCGCTCCGCTTCGGGCATTGTTGTGAGCGCTGACGAATTCGTTGATCAGTGCTTGGCTGAGTGGATTGCTGTGGGCGCCCAAGCCTCCGTCCGCGCCGGTGGAGCCACCGGTGGCAGCGGATTGCCCACCCGTGCTAGTCACACCCGACTTTCCGCCGCTGCCAATCGCGCCACCCGTGGAGCCAGGTCTTCCACCGCTACCTGGCGCGCCGCCTGTGACAGCAGCGCCACCCGTACCAGTGGATTGCCCGCCGGAACCCAGTCCACCCGTGGCGCCAGGCTGTCCGCTGCTGCCAAGCGTGCCGCCGGAACCCAGTCCACCCGTGCCGGATGCTCCATCCGCGGCTGCGGATTGTCCTCCAGATCCGGTCGCGCCGCCGGTGTCGCCCAAGCTGCCGCCCGAACTTGCGGTCCCGCCTGCACCGCCTTCCCCTTGGGGCGCGAGGTTGTTTCCTTTCGACGTGCAACCAATGCTGATGATCAAAAGAGCAAACGCGACGATTCTGCGCATCGGGAACCTCCGTGGTCGGTCGGGCGACCGCCTCGCTCGACAACTATGCCACGGTTTGCGATCTTCCCGCGGCGCGAACCTCAAGGTCTTTCCGCAATCCGTCGATAAACTAGCTGGTAGTTCTTGCCCGCCGATGCGTATACAATCGTCGAGCGGACTTGGCTGTGTAGCATGAGTGACCACGTACAGCTTTCACTGTCATCCGATGACAGCGCGCCCATCCGTGTGAGCCTCCGCGGCACGAACGCGGGGCGCCCGACCATCGCGGTCCTGATGGACTACATGACCCAATTCGTGGGTTCGTACGAGGCGCAATTCCGCGACGCCTTTCATCTCAAGTGCCGGGAATACGACTTGAACCTCCTCCTTGTCTATGGGGGCATGGTTGATCAACCCTATTTCGGAACCGAAGCGTCCGTCGGAATGTTCGATCTTGTGCAACCGACCAACGTGGATGGCGTGGTTCTCATATCGTCGTCCATTGGATCGCAGTGTGGCGTGGAGCGCCTTCGACAATTCGCTGAAAAGTACCATGCGATGCCCGCATGCAGTGTGGGCCTTGAAATACCCGGGATACCCAGCATCGTGGTGGACAATCGCGGAGGCATGGAGGCGGTCGTCGAGCACGTCATTGGCGACCACGGTCACCGGCGCGTGCTCTTTCTCGGCGGGCCAACCGAGAACCCCGAGGCCCAGCTGCGCTTGCAAGCCTATCTCGATGTGCTCAAGCGGCACGACTTGGTCGCGGATCGTGCGTTGATGAAGGTTGGCAACTTCCTCCCTCGCGGGGCGCAGCTCGCCATGGAGGAGGTTCTTGCGCAGGACCTGGCCTTCGATGCGGTGATCGCCGCGAACGACGGCATGGCGCTGTCGGCGATTCAGGTGTTGCTCCAACATGGGCGTCGGGTGCCTCGCGATGTGGTCGTGACAGGCTTCGACAATCTGGTCGCGGCCGGTCTGGGAAACCCGCCCTTGACCACGGTGGCGCAACCGTTCGAGGCCATGGCCGACCAAGCCATTCGGGTTCTTCTTGACCAGCGCGCCGGCACAGAGGTGAAGGCGTACTGTGCGTTCTCGACCGATCTTGTCGTGCGGCGATCGTGCGGGTGTGATCGCCGCATTCAAAGGCGGACGCCTACCAAGTCAGAAAAGACTTCGGTGAACGCGGCCGAGTACCTGCGGCGGCACAGTCAAACCTTTTCGCTCGAGATCGCCGATCGCATGGGCATCCGGGTTCAGCATACCGAGCTCGATGCCACGCGTTTGATGGCAGCATTGCAATCCGAATTCGACGGCGGCAAGGATGCATTCATCCGCGTGGTTGAGGAAATCCTGGAAGAGACCGGCGATGATCGGGCTCACTGCCGGGCTCTTCAAAACGCGCTGGCGTACTTGCGGGAAAATCTTCGCTTCTTGGCAACGCCGGAGATCGAGGATCTTTGGCACGATGCTCGCGATCGCATCCTCGTGACTTTCGTACGAGGCCAGACCCACCACCGTGTCGATCTCGACGATTCCTACTGGCGGCTCATTGAAGCCGGCGAAAAGTTGTCGCACGCCTTCGACCTCGTGGCTCTCAAGGCGAGGTTGATTGAGGTGCTGCCTCGGCTGCGTATCCCGACGGCCTTTCTCGCGCAATACATCGAAAGCGCGGCGGATGAACTCGAGGCTTTGATCTGTTTGGTCGATGGCCAGGTCCGCGAGCTGCCAGTAGCGACGTACCCGGCCCGCGAGCTTTATCCCCGAATGGCCAGGCCCGAGCGACGCCACACCGCCCTTGTGTTTCCAGTGGACGGAAAGGACCGGCATGTGGGCGTGGCCATCTTCGAATACTTTGGCCAAGCTGTCGGACAGCAGCTACTGCGCAATCAGATCTGCGCGGCTCTCGCGAGTATCAGGCTCCATCACGAGATGGTCGAACAGAAGATGCAGAACGAGCGCAACATCCAAGAGCGCGCGGCCACCCTGAAACGCATGCAATCCCTGAGCGTGCTGGCGGGCGGTGTGGCGCACGATTTGAACAACGCGCTTGGCCCCTTGGTTGCTTTGCCAGACGTGATCTTGAGCGATCTGGAAGAGGCCGGTCTCATGGAATCGCTGCCCAATCTGCGCGCCGATGTGGACAGCATCAAGGCTTCGGCGCTGCGGGCGGCGCAGACCATCAAGGATTTGCTGACTCTCGGCCGTCAGGGCCGAACCAGAAAAGATCCGCTCGATATCGCGCAGATTGTCGCCGGCGCGCTGGAAGGGGAATCGCTGCGCTTCATGAATGAAGCGAATCCACAAGTCAAGGTGACCGTCGATGTCCCCCCGAACCCCATCGTGGTGCGTGCGTCGGAGGCGCACCTGGTGCGCGCGATAAGCAATCTGGTCCGCAATGCGGTGGAGGCGATTCCCGGTGACGGCGAAGTCGTGGTCAAGCTGCGCAGGGTGCGTCTCACTAAGCCGTTCTCAGGCTACGAAACCGTGGACCCAGGCGAATACGCCACGGTTTCCGTGACCGACAGCGGGAGCGGGATCCCGGAGCACGATCTCAGTCGCATTTTCGAGCCCTTCTTCAGTCGCAAGCGTGTTGGTGAGCAAAGCGGAAGCGGTCTCGGGCTTGCGATCGTGCACGGGGTGGTCAAGGAACACGAAGGTTTCGTGGATGTGGCGAGCACGATCGGCGCGGGAACGACCTTCACCTTGTATTTTCCTTGCAGCAAGGGCCTGCTGCAGACCGGCGAATACCACAGCATCGCCCCACGCGGACAGGCCAGAATTCTCATGGTCGACGACGAAGCCATCCAACTGCGCACGGGCTGCCGAATCCTCCAGCATCTCGGCTATCAAGTCGACACCCTGGCCAGCGGCCAGGAGGCGCACGCGCGATTCGTGCGTGCCGCGGCTTCTGGCCAGAGCCCGTACGACCTCTTGATCCTCGACATGATTCTAGGAGAAGACCGGGATGGGCTCGCGATTTTCGAGGAGATCCAGCGGCTGTTCCCAGCACAGAAGGCCATCGTGGCCAGCGGGCACGCTCCCACCGAGCGGGCCGAGTTGGCTATGCGCAAGGGGCTGGCTTGGCTGGCCAAGCCCTATACCCATGAGGCGTTGGCCCAGGCGGTTCACGCCGCGTTGTTGCCCGGCGCAAGCAAGGCGTAGCGGCCAAGTCGCCGCTCAAAGATAACTCTAGCAGGTGCGCGGCCGATCCATCCCGGCTGGCTGCGTCGCTCGTCGCTCACATACCGACGGGTATGCTCGCTCCTCGCTCCTTGCCATCCGAGCGCCTCGGCCGCGCTCTTTGCACAAGTTATCTTTTCGCGGCTCCTAACCCACCCGCGTCAGGTCCGCCAGTGCCGCGGATCAGCACGATTTTCGTGCTCGGCTTCGCAGATGATCGATGTGCAAGAGCCGCGACTCGCATACACTTGTGTGGCCCGACCGGACTACTGCTGTAGGAGAGAATCAATGATGTCCGTCCTGAAAATCAATTTCCGGTGTCTATCAACGGTTGCATTCTTGGCCGTCGGGCTTGTCCCGCTTGGGTGCAGTTCGGGATCCGGCACTACCTCGCATGGTGGGTCCGGTGGCACGACATCCGGACCTTTGATCACCGGAGGCGCGGGTGGGCAATCGACCTTGGCGTCGGGGCAGGGCGGTACAAGCGTCGCTAGCGGAGGAATCGTCGCACCCGGGACAGGTGGACAGACGTCCACGGCCGGTGCTGGCGGAAAAGCGTCGACCGGTGGTGCGCCGATGACTGGCGGCGTTTCGACGGCCGGTGGCGCCGCACCGACGGGTGGTGTTGCAATGGGCGGTGGGGCTCCGGCAAATGGTGGTATCGCGCCTGCCGGTGGCACCGGGACGGCTGGTGGTGTTCTTGCGACAGGTGGAGGCACGGCGGGCGGTGGCACGATTGCAAAGGGTGGCGCAACGGCGACTGGCGGCGTTGCGGTAACCGGCGGTGTCGCGGTAACTGGCGGCGTGGCTGCAACCGGCGGTATAAGCGGCGGCGGAACTGGTGGCGTGAAGGCAACCGGCGGCGTGACGGCGACGGGTGGCTCCACCCCAGCCAGCGGCGTGCCGGTGTTGGTGAGCACCATCAACTTGAAGACCTCGGGCGGTTGTCCCGGATTGCGGCTCGGCGACCTTAACGGCGACGGCAAGATGGAAATCGTCGTGGCTCAGCCCACGGATCAGACAACCCTAGGCGACTTTGGTCCTCAGTTCGCGGTCTGCGTGACGGCCTACGATCTCAAGGGCAATCAACTGTGGCAGTACGGCAAGCCGGGCCCCACCCACACCGCTAGCTCGGACATCCCGATCCAGGTCTACGATATGGACGGCGACGGCAAGTCCGAGGTCTTCGTCAACATGAGCACCACCACGATGACCGTGCTCGACGGGACCACCGGCACGGTCGTGCGCACGATTACCTTGCCTCAAGCGGGCGCCAACGACTCCATCGCGTTTGCCAATCTCCGTGGCAAGGCCTGGCCCCAGGACATCATCGTCAAGACCCGCTACTCGCAGGAATGGGCCATCGTCGGCATCGACGATACCACCACCACGCCCACCACCAAGGCGGGCACCTTGCTGTGGAATCACAAAATGCTTGCCAAGGACTCGGGCATGTCCGACCTCGGGACCGGGCACTATCCTCTGGTCTACGACTGGGACGGCGACGGCAAGGATGAAGTCATGTGCGGCTACGATTTCTTGGATAGCGACGGCACCAGACAATGGACGCTGAACACCACATCGCACCCGGCGCTGACCATGCACGCGGATTCCATCGCTACGGGCGACATGGACGGCAATCCAGCAAACGGATACGAAATCGTCGTCAACGGGAACGTGGCCGCCGCGTTCAATTGGAAGACTGGCGTTCAATTGTGGCAGGACACCAATACGATCGAAGCGCAGCAGCTCGGTATGGGCGATTACCGTCCGGATTTGCCGGGTCTCGAGGTGGTCCTGCTCGACCGCCTGCGCACCGCCGCGGAAGGCTTCAAGTCCAACAATGTGCTCGTGGACAAGGACGACAAGCTCTTGTGGAAGGAGAACCGGCCCAACAATTCCGGTTGGCTGACCGTGACCGAGAACATGAACAACTGGGACGGAAACAAGAGCGACATGATCTTTTCCTATCGGCGCAATGGCGCGCCGGATGGCAGCGGGGGCACGGGAACCTATCTCTACGACGGTTATGGAAAGACCGTTGCCAGCTTCCCCTACACCGGCACCGGCGTGCAGAGCTTCGCGCAGCACGCCGATCTTTGTGGTGACGACAAAGAGGAAGTCATCGAGTACGACGAGAACACCATTTGGATTTATGCCAACGGTGGCTGCGATCTCAGTGCCCCGCCGGCCAAGCCCAGTCTGCCGCAGCAGTTCCACCTTTATAATTGGAGCATCTACACGGGTTGGATCAACCCGGACATCAAGTTCTACACCCCTGGATCCAAGCAGTAGGCAGCCTCTCCGCTCGCTATCTCATTGGGGGACAAGAGCAGCGCGCAGGACGTTGAGACTGGTGGGCGAGCCTGAGAAGAGATCGCTGGGGTAATGCCGGAGCCCGAGCATGCCCCGATAGATCTCGGCGCGTTGATCGACGTTCATGCCGAATCCGGCCAGGAACTGCAGACGCAGGTTGTCGTCACGGTTGATCTCGGCGTCCTTCAGCCACGGCGCAAGCTCGGCGCCGCGGCCGCCATAGGTGGATAGCAGCGACACCGCTGAGTCGAAACCAATCTCCCGCAGCGACTGCGCGACGAGGGCAAATTCTGGCGTCTGCAAGAGCCCCTCCAGCGCGTCCACGTCGATCCGGCTGGGCTCCATTTGTCCCAGCAAGACGACATCGTAGCCTTGTCCCTGCACCGTGTTGCCCCAGACCGTTCCGTTCGGAAACGCCTCGAAGAACGTCGCGACCTCGCTTTTCACCGCCGCCATTCCGCTGTCGTAGAGCTGCACGAACACCGTCACCGCGCCGCCCGGATTGAGGTGTCGCTTGGCGAGCTCCCAGAACTCGCGCGTATAGAGATTGGCCGCGCCCTTGACCCACGGATCGAAGGGATCCGACGTGATGGCGTCGAATGTTTGCTTCGTCGTGGTCAAAAAGTGCCGGGCATCGTCCACTTCGACGCGGACTTTGGGATTGCGAACGACGTTGTAGTTATAGTCGCCGAAGTAGGGCGCGACCACGCTCGGAACCAGCGGCTCGATTTCCGCAATGGTGAGGTGCTCGACGCGCGGATCGATGCTGGCCGCGCCGGCCGTCACCCCCGCGCCGCAGGCGATGACCAGGACATCGCGCGGGTGCTCGGGGACCAGCGTCGTGAAGTGCCCGAGCATGCGTTGCAGTCGCATGTCCTGGGGCAGGCTGGAGGCTTGGATCTTTCCCGCGTTGTAGTAGCTCAAGGTTCCATTCAAGTCGCGCGAAACCGCCGGGGAGGAATTCATGCCCTCACCGACGTAGAGGAAAGTCTCTTGTGTCTTCTGCTCGGCGGCGGAAAAGCGGCCGTGTCCGACCAGCAGCGACGGGACCGCGGCCACGTCGCGCCCCAGGATCACGGCCACGAGGGCGATGGCCAGCGTCCAGCCTGCATCCCTTGTCGAAAAGCGCGGGTCCGCGCGCTTGAAGGCGAGCGCCGGCAAGAGTGTGAGTGCGGCGGCGATCGACGAAACCGCGATCAAGACTCGCTCTCCGTTTTGCGTGCCGATGGCGGCGATGAGCACCAGGCTTGTACCCAGCGCCCCGACGATGGCGCCCACGGTGTTCGCCGCGTAGATCTTGCCCACCACGACGCCGCCGTCGCTTCCACGCCTAGCAACCGCCGCCAGCGCCAGCGGAAAGCTGGCGCCCCACAAGCAGGCGGCAGGCAAGATCGCCCACAGGCAGCGCACGAAATCGATCTGGAATTGAAACCAAGGGCTCGTCGCCAGGCGCGGGTTCACGGGCCAGTAGGGGAGCGATCTCGCGATATTCCACGACGTCCACGCGATTGCCGCCATCAGTGCAAGTTGCGCGAAGCCGAGCGCGCGGCGCGGATGGGCCGTCCGCCGCGCCACGAACGAACCGACTCCACTGCCGAGCCCGATGCCAATCAAGAACACGGCTAAGATGATCGAAAAGGTGTACGTGGTGTGGCTGAGCAGCAGCCCGAAGAGCCGCGTCCAGATCACCTCCGCGCCGAGCGCGCTCGCGCCCGAAAGGCCGATGGCAAGATAGATGATCCAGGCGGACGATTCTGGAACGGGGGGTATGTCATTCTCGGCGTCGCTGCTTGGTTCGGACGGGGCAGTTTCGGGTCGGGCCCGTGCGAGCGCGAAGGCACTGGCCGCGACCGCGGCGTTCAGGCCGACCGCGATGAAGGTCGCGGTGTGCATGTCGAAGACTCGCAAGAGGTAGAAACCCGCGAGCAGGCAGCCGAACACGGCGCCGAGGGTGTTGCCGCCGTACAGGGCGCCGAGCCATGAGACGCCGCGCGGGCTCATTTCCACCCAGCGCGAAACCGCGGGCAGTGTCGCACCCATCATGACCGTCGGTGGCAGAAGACAAATCGCCGCGCAAAGGCCGCGCAGGAGCAGCCCTGGAATGCCATGCCCGACCACCGACGTGTAGACGAATTGAACCAGCGGCATCGCTCCCAACATGAGCAGGCCGCAAAGGCCAATCGCGATTTCGAGAAAGGCATAGACGCGCAAGGGATGGCGACTTGGGGACACGAAACGCGACAGCAGCAGGCTGCCAAGGCACATGCCGCCCATGAAGGTGCCCAGCAGCACGCCGATCGATACCGCCGAAGAACCGAGCACCAGCTGCAGCATCTGGAACCAGACGATCTCGTAGATCAATGCCGCGCAGCCGCTGGCCACGAAGAGCAGCAAAAGCATTGGAAGAGGCCGCTGGCCAAGGTTTCTCGAAGACCTGAGCTTGTTGCGGCGGTAGACGAGCGCTCCGACGAGCAATAGCAGGGCGGCGCCGAGGACGATCTCCAGCCAGTCTGCCGGCGGCTTCGCGAGCGTCGCTGTTGCCGGCTCGGCGAGCGGTTTCGGTACAGGCGCCGCGGGCGCCTCCAAGGCGACGCGCATGACCGGCGGAAACGGCGTCGGGGCAAGGCAGTATGCCGCGAACTCCGAAACCGAGAAGAAGCCGTCGCCGACGGGATTTCCGAGGCGCAGGTAGCGCACCGTCGCTGGTTCGATCTGGACGGCGCGCGCACGCAGGCCCGGCCCACGGTCGACCACGTTCGCGATTTCGACCAGCGTCCGAAAACTTCCCGGTTGTCCATCGAGCGAGCCGGCGATCTTGTAGGTATCGTTCGCGTCGGCTTGCAGGTAGAGCGCGCCCACCTTGTGCGGCCCGACCAGATCGTAGGTTACCGATGCAGCCGGGCTTGCGAGCTTGACCGCGGCCGGTGCGTCCCAAACGTCTCCTTCGGGCGCCACTGCTCCGTCGGTGACTAGGGCGGCGTCTCCGCGGACCTCGGCCAGGATCGATGGCATTCTTCCCGCTAGCATGTTCGTTGCGTCGCACGCGCCCACTTGCTCATAGGCACGGGCAATTGGGCCTGCCCACAGAGCCAAGGCAAGCCCCAGTCCTGCACAGACAGGGAGCGGCGAGAAGCAGCGGCGTATCATGAATCCTCCAAGGAACGGTCGTTCATGATGCTGACGACCGCGTAGCGCAGACTACCCCATCACGGCGTCCGGGGTCTGCCAGTGAGGAATGACCCCGGAACGGATGCGCGTCATTTTTCACGGAATTCGAGAAGGTTTTTGGCTCGTGACCACATTACCGTGATCGAGACGCAACCCTGTATTCTTGCTACCGGACGGACCAACGAAACGGTAAAAACCTCAGGTGCGTGGCATGGCTCAGTGGCGTGGCTCATGAAATAGTGCGAGCCATCGTCATTGTGCCGACACCCCATGAATCACTCGGCCATTCGTAATTCGCCACCCATTGTGCCGACTACGCGCTACAGTTCCTTCCCAAGGGACACAAATGCACCACCGAGTTCTGCTTTCGTGTTTTGTTCTTGCCGCCGGGGCTAGCGCGTGTTCGGGCTCTTCCACACCGGGAAATTCGGCGGCGGGTGGCACCACTGCGACTTCCTCAGGCGGCTCAAGTGGCTCGGCGAGCGGAGGCATCGCAGGCTCGGTCGGTTCGACCGGTGGGGCGAACGGTGGCACTCCCGCCTCTGGCGGCAGCTCCGGTGGCGGTGGACTCCCTGCCAGCGGCGGTAGCAAGGTCGTCACCAGCACGGGCGGCACCAGTACCGGCGGAACCAGCATTGCTAGCACCGGTGGCACCAGCACCGTCAGCACCGGCGGAACCAGCATCGCAAGCACCGGCGGAACCAGCATCGCAAGCACCGGCGGAACCAACACCGGCGGGGGTGTCGCCAACGCCAGCGGCGGTCGCATCGGCACCGGCGGCACCAGTATCGTCAGCACCGGTGGCACCAGCTCCAGCGGCGGTCGCGTCAGCACCGGTGGCATCAGCGCCAGCGGCGGATCCAGCGCCAGCAGCGTCAGCACTGGCGGAAAACCCGATGCGGGCTCGCTGCCAAGCATCACCGTGCACCTGGCTGGCGATTCGACCATGGCCAACTATGCAGCGACCACCACCCAAGAGGGTTGGGGCCAGGAGTTTGGGCAGTTCTTCGTCAGCACGGTGACGATTGACAATCAGGCTCAGGGCGGCGCCAACGTGCAAAGCTTCTACTCGGGCAAATGGAAGACCCTCATCGCCAATGTCCAGGCCGGCGACTATGTGCTGGCGGCGTTCGGGATCAACGACAGCGGTACGACACACGGGCCCGTCTCTGTGGCGGATTTCACGGCAGAGTTCAGCACGATGGCGGATGAAGTCGCGGCCAAGAAAGCCACCTTCATCCCCACGACGTCATCCCCGCTGCAGGTGTGGGTCGGCGGCAAAGAGACCAACGATCGGTTGCAGCCCTACTGCGACGCAACGATTGCGGTGGGAAAGACCAAGGGCCTGCTCGTCGACGATCTCAACGCGGCCGGTGTGGCGTACTACAACTCGATCGGCCAGACAGCCGCGGCTGCCCTGACCTTCAACGGTGACAAGGCACACTTCGACAAGGCGGGCGCCACCGCGATGGCCCAGCTTGCGGCGCAAGAACTCACTCGAATCGCCAGCCCCCTGGCCGCCTATCTAAAGTAGTAGCGGACTGACCTGGTACGCGGCGATCCGGGCAATGCTCTCGCGCGCCAACTGACGGCGTTCAGAGCACTGCCCGGAGAACTCGGATCAGAGCGGCTGACGGGCCATCTCGCCCCATTCCCAGACACCGCCGGAGCTGGACAGCGCGATGGTGTGGTACGAGCCTTCCGCGACTTGGCTGAACGTCCCTGCCGGTGGGGTCGTCTCACCGTCGTAGTTTGTACCCCAGCATGCGGCGCTGCCGTCGGTTTTCAAGCCACAACTATGGTCGCCGCCAGCGGAAACCTGGCTGAACGTCCCAGCCGGTGGGCTCGCCTGGCCGGCGTAGTTGTCCCCCCAGCACGCGACGCTGCCGTCGGACTTCAAGCCGCAAGTGTGGGATCGCCCCGCTGAGATCTGGCTGAATGTTCCTGTTCTCGTTCTCAAATGGTCCATTCGCTTCCTCCATTGTTCGGGGGTCAGATCGGGACGCGAAGCATCGTACACTAACTGATTCGGCCGCGCGATGTGCCGCTGTGAGCCGAGTCCCAGGCAGAAGGCGAAAACTGCACCGCGCACCCTTGACGAGACACGGCCTATTCGGCCCATCAGGTCGACACATGCCCGCATGCGCCGCCACACGCAGTCACGAACCGGGCGAAATTCCTTCCTGCAAGTATTCGCGTCAGTCGAATTCGAGAACCGCAACTCTGAATTGTGCCACTGCTTTGAGATCCAGAGAATTCACCTAGCTTTGTCGCGCCGCCTCGCGTCGCCGGAGATGGAATTGTGGTGACGCTATACTTTTTGAGAAAAGCCGGGCTAGTATCTTGTGCTACCACCCAACGTTCAAAGGAGTTTTCCGTGGAAATGAAGACCATGAAGACCGTTTTGGCATCCGTAGTTGTGTTTCTGGGCCTCGGCGGTTCAGGGTGCGGCAGCAATGCAACGACCCCCAGCGGTCCGCTGGACAAGACTGCGTTTGGAAATAAGTACAAGCTCGCGGATAACGCCGTCGCTGGTTTTAAGCAGGATCCGACGGATCCGACCGGTGCCTACCTCACTTATACGGGCGACGAATTGGTCACGTCAATCGACGGCGCCGCCGGCGTCTACACGGAATATGGTGCTCGGGTGGAGATGTTCCAGAGCCTTGTGGGACCCGATCCGGAACTTGCCAATTTCTACGCCATGGATTTCGTCACGGATGCCAAGGCTACCGCGATGGTTGTGTGGGAGCAGACACAGACGAATGCCGCTGCGACAATTCCAGGATACGATCCGTCGGTTGCCGTCGGCTATGGCTCAATCGGCGGCCTTGCGGTCTATGCCCATTTCAAGGCGACGTATATCGAACTGAACTTGAGCGGATTTGGCGACCAGGGTTCGACTTGTACCGCGTGCTCGGTAGCGGCGCAGTTTCTTCAAGTGCTTAGTTCCAAAACCAATTGAAAAGGAACACGCAAATGTCTGACAATTCATCGCCGAAGCGCCGCGATTTCCTCAAGACCGCCGCCATGGGTGCCGCGGGTGCGGTGGGCCTGACTGCTCTCAAATTCGAAAAGGCCCAAGCCCAGACCACGGGCGGGTGGGTCGATGGCATGCAGATCAATCCCGCCATCGACAACAAGCGGGTCATCTCTTGTCACGACACCAAGATGCTCAACAGCACGCCCGCGAACACCAGCTTCACGACCACCAACGCCGCGGTCAATGCAGCGGTTGTCGCCGCGAATCTTGATCAAATGGCGATGCTGCTGGCCCAAAAATCCAGCCCGACGGAAGCTTGGAGCACGATCTTCCGGTCCAGCAAGCCCTGGGCTAGCACCAGAGTGGCCATGAAGACGAATGGGATTGGCGGCTCGAGCACGAACCGTCCCAAATGGGCGATCTACAAGAAGCTCTGCGATGTGCTGGTGGGCCTTGGGGTCAAGCCGGCCAACATCGTTCTCTACGATAATTGCGACAATGCCGCGACTTACTACGACGCCTACACCAGTCTGACCGATGCGACGAAGATTCAGGCGGCACCGACGAGCGTCAGAGCGGCGAGTTTGGGCGGATTCGCCGCGGCCAACCTTACCAATGCCACGGCTATCTCCGTTGCCGCCGACCTTCTGAGTGGCGCCATCGACATTCTCGTCAATGTCGCCGCGTGCAAGTCGCACAATGGCACTGGGGGGCACTACAATTACGGCAGTTGCACCCTGTGCATGAAGAACCACTTCGGCACCTTCACCGACGGCACGAAGGCGCAATACTCGAACAATCTGCACGTTGGCGGTTCTGCTGCGGCGACTCCCCCGCCTCCATTGGCGCTCTTCGAAATCAACAAGCATTCAGCGGTTCTCGGTGGCACCCCTGTTCGCCAGCAGCTCTGCATCGTGGATGCACTGCTGTCCAACGGTGCCAGCGGTCCCGGCGGAGCCTGGGATAACCGCACCGACCGTCTGGTCATGGGCACCTTTGCCCCCATCGTCGATTACCTGTCAGCCAAAAACATTCTCCTCAACACCGCCGTCATGACCAGCTCTGCCATGCCAGCCTTGGGTGTTACCAACGCGGCCATCATTCTTCCGCTATTCCTGAGCAGCTTCGGCTATTCCGAGGCGACCATCAATCCATGGATCGAGTACGATCCGGCCACCGGCGTTCCGGATGCGGGCGCCGGCAACGGCGGTGCCTCTGGAAGTGGCGGCACGAATGGGACTGGCGGCACGAATGGGACTGGCGGCGCGAATGGAACTGGCGGCGCGAATGGGACTGGCGGCAAGACGGGTACCGGCTCGGGCAGCGGTTCCGGCGGCGCCGGCAGCGGTGGTGCCAACGCGACTGGTGGCAAGAGCGGCAGCGGCGGCGCCAGTGCTTCCGGCGGCTCGGGCAGCGGCGGTGCCAGCGCTTCCGGCGGTTCCGACAGCGGCGGTTCTGGCAGCGGCGGTTCCGCTAGCAGCGGCGGGACGACCACGGCCGGTGGTACCACGGCCAGCAACGGTGGCTCCGCGAGCTTGGGTGGATCTTCGACGAGTATCGCCTCCGCAACCGGAGGGGCCGCGGCGAAGGGTGGATCGAGCGCCGTTGGTGGGGGGGCAGGGTCATCAGGCGGCTGCGATATTGGCGGGCTAGGCCGCAAGGCCACGCCCATGGCCGCCCTCTTGGGGATCGGCGCGGTCGTGGCCGGAAAGCTTCGGCGCCTGGTTGTCGGCAGCAGCGATCCGGACCCAAAGCCACCAACAGACGACGACAAAGCCTGAGATGACCGAATCGGCCTACTCGGCTGATTCGGATCTTCCACCCCTGAATACCGGAAGCACACGCTCGTGCGGTTAGGCGCGCGAGGCGAATACATCTTTTCAATTCCAAAGAGCTCTCTATAGTGAAGCACTTGAACTTTCGACCAAGACGAGGTGCCGTATGAAGCGTAATTCCAGGGTGGTTGCCGTAATAGTCAGCGGATTGCTTTTGATATTTGCGGGGTCGGCGCACGCTCAGCGCTACATGGAAAAGCTCGACCGTGGACTCGTTGCCGTCAAATCTGGCAGCGGGTATTTCCTAAGCTGGCGCCTGTTTGGCACCGACCCTCAGGACACCACCTTCGGGTTCAATGTCTATCGAGGTACCACCAAGCTCAACTCAGCGGTGATTACCAACTCGACGAACTATCTGGACAGCGCTGGCGGCACCGGGACCTACACCGTCAAGGCAGTCACGGGCAGTGTCGAAGGCGAGACTTCCGAGGCTGCTCTGGTCATCGACAGCGGCTACCTGAATATCCCATTGACTCCGCCTGCCGCCGGTAGCGCGCACGGCTCCAGCTACACCGAGACCGCCAATGACGCCAGCATCGGAGACCTTGACGGCGACGGCCAGTACGAAATCGTACTCAAGTGGGATCCTTCGAATTCCAAGGACAATGCGTCACAGGGATACACGGGACCTACCTATCTCGACGGCTACAAGCTAAACGGCAAGCAGATGTGGCGGATCAGCCTCGGGCCCAACATCCGATCCGGCGCCCACTACACGCAGTTCATGGTGTACGACCTTGACGGCGATGGCTCGGCCGAGATCGCCTGCAAGACGGCCCCGGGCACCAAGGACGGCACCGGCAATTACCTCAAGACCGGCCCCGCCGCCACGGCGGACCACACCATCGATTACACAAGCACCGACACTGCAACCCAAGGCAAAGTCATTACCGGACCCGAGTACTACACCATTTTCAGTGGCAAGACGGGTGCGGAACTCGTGACCGTCGACTACAAACCAGGTCGAGGCGCAGAGGGCGTTTGGGGCGCCATCCAGGGCATCGCCTCACCCGCGGGCGACCTGGGTTGGGGCAATGACAGCAACTACAATTTCGTCGACCGTTTCTTGGCCAGCGTTGCCTACCTTGACGGCGAGCGGCCGAGCGTGATCCCGTGCCGCGGATACTATTGGCGCTCCTCGCTTTGGGCACTCGACTGGCGGAATGGCCAATTGACCGAGCGCTGGCTTTTCGATACCGCGGCGGTCCCGGGCGCCAAAGGAAAAGACGGGAAGCCTCTTCAATCTTCGACAGGCTATGAAAGCCAGGGCTCCCACAGCCTCCGCCAAGGCGATGTGGACGGCGACGGATTCGATGAAATCGTCTATGGCTCGGCCACGATAGATCACGACGGCCAAGGCCTCTATTCGACGGGACTGCGGCACGGGGATGCCCTCCACTTCTCGGACCTGGATCCCACTAGGCCTGGCCTGGAAGTATTCATGGTGGACGAGCAGACCAGCGAAAACGGCGGCATCGCCTCGCACTTCCAAGATGCCAAGGACGGCACGATCATTTGGGAAGACAAGGCCTCAGGCGACAATGGACGCGGTTGCGCCGGACCGATCATGGCCGGCACCAAGGGCTGGCAGATGTGGTCGGGTTCTGGCGGGTTGTACGACGCCAGCCAAAAAGTAGTGGGTAGCAAGCCAGGGTCCACGAATTTCACCATTTGGTGGGGCCCCGACCTGAATCGCTTCTTGGAGGACGGGACTTCGATCACGCCTTACGGCAGTGCTGGCGGCACGGGATTGAGCGCCAGCGGCTGCAGCTCGAACAATGGCTCGAAATCAACGCCCGCGCTTACCGCCGACATCTTCGGCGACTGGCGTGAAGAGGTCGTGTACAGGACAACCGGCAACGATGCCTTGCGCATCTATACGACCACCCAGCCGACGACCAATCGCCTCTACACGCTGATGCACGACCCGATTTACCGTATGAGCGTCGCCACGGAGAACGTGGCCTACAACCAGCCACCCGAGCCAGGGATCTACATCGGCCCAGGCATGACGCTGCCAGAAACTCCGCCGAAGATTAAGTACTACGGTACGGGCGACTCGACCGGCAGCACGGGCGGCTCGACGGGCACGACCAGCACAGGTGGTTCGACAGGTACGACCAGCACGGGCGGCTCGACAGGTACGACCAGCACGGGTGGCTCGACGGGCACAACCAGCACAGGTGGCTCGACGGGCACGACCAGCACGGGCGGAAAAGGCGGGACGCCCCCTGCCACCGGCGGAACGGCAGGCACCGTCACGACCATTGGCGCGGGCGGAGCCGCCAGCGGCGGAATTGTTGGTTCTGGAGGGACGGCCAGGGGTGGTGCGATTGCTTCGGGCGGCACGACCAGCAGCGGTGGCATCGTTGCCAACAGTGGTGGCATTGTCGCGAGCAGCGGCGGCATCATTGCCAGCAACGGTGGCGCGGTGTCGACGGGCGGGACAAGCAGCAGCGCCCCGTCCGCGTCGGGCGGCTCGACCGCGACCAGCACGGCCGTCGGCGCTGCCAAGTCAGGATGTGGCTGTCGTCTCGGCGGTGCCGATCGCGGCGTCACACTTTGGGGCGCGATGCTGGCGATTGGTGCATTGGTGGCCGCAAGACTTCGTCGTCGACGCAAGGATTCATCGCAGCCGTCGTAAAATAGAGACTTCGACCTGGGTGCGCTACTCCACGCATGGAGTGGCGGCCTAGTCGTGCAAGGTTGGGACGCCGGTCAATTGCGGGGCGTAAGCGGCTGTTTTCTTCTCTCTCGGCCCTTGCGCCCTGCCGAGACGTCGTTACGATGGAGTATGCGAGCTGGTGCCTCATGAATCCAGCCAGGTGGGTACTCACGGTTATTGTCATCGTGCTTGGCGCGTGCTGTGGAGGTCTCGAGAAAGGCGGCGGCTCTCTCGGCCCCCCTATTCCGTGCCGGATGCCAGGCGCGGCCAGAGGCTGCCGTAGGCGGCGATGCCGACGAAACAAAGCAGCGGCACCACAAAGGCGACGCGCATGGAGGCCACGTCGGCGAACCAGCCCATGAGCAGCGGCATGATGGCGCCGCCGACGATGGCCATGACGATGAACGCGGACGCTTTCTTGGTCTGCGGGCCAAGGCCACGAATGCCGAGTGCGAAGATCGTGGGGAACATGATCGACATGAAGAAGAAGCTGGCGAAGAGCGCGAACATGGAGATCCACCCGAGCGGCGCCATCACCAGCGCCATGACCACGGCGCTCAGCACCCCGTAGAGTGCCAAGGTCTTTTCGGGCTTGAACCTGCTCAAGGCCATGCTGCCCGTGAAGCGGCCAAGGAGAAAGAGGCCGAAGCCGCCGAAGGCGAGAAGCTGAGACGCCGCGCGCTCGGTGATTTGGAAGGCTCCGCCTTTCTCGAAACTCCATTCGCGGGGCAGAAGACCGGCCGTGCCAGCGCTGAGCTTGGGCATGTCGGACACGATGTAGTTGATGAAGAAACTGAAGACGCCGGTTTGAGCGGCGACGTAGAGGAATTGAGCGGCTACCGCCATCACGAAGTGCGGTCGCTTCCAGATAGATCTTCCCATGTCGGTCACGGCGCCGTCGTCGTTGCGATCCGACGTCGACGACACCTCGGGTATCTTGGAAAGCAGAAATGCGACGAGCAGGACGGTCACGACGACGCCGATGCCGAGGTAGGGCAGGTAAAGCGTGGCATTGCTGCGATTGACCTCGGCGGTGGAGGAGAGCACGAAGTGCCCGCCGAGGAGTGGGCCGAGCATCCAGCCGATGCCGTTGCAGCTTTGCGCGAGGTTGATGCGAGCTGCGCCGAGCTCTGGCGGGCCGAGGGCTGTTGCGTATGGGTTGGCGACGGTTTCGAGACAGGTCAAACCGGTGGCGAGGATGAAGAGTCCGACGAGAAAGGCGCCGAAGGTACCGATCTGAGTCGCCGGGATGAACCAAAATGCGCCGATAGCGATGAGCGCAAGGCCGATGATGATGCCGCCCTTGTAGCCGAAGCGCCGGGCCAGCATCCCAGACGGAAGGGCCATGAGGAAGTACCCCATGTAGTTCGAGAACTGCACCAGCGCCGACTGGGCCTTGGACACGTGCAGAGAATTCTGGAAGTGCTTGTTGAGTACGTCGATCATGCCGTTACACAAGCCCCACAGCAGGAAGAGCGAGCAGACGAGCAGGAATGTGAACAGATGGCTGCGTCCATCCTGACCGCGGAACATTTTGGAAGTTGTCATCGTCCGAACTCCACAACGATCTTGGTGACTGCGCCTGGATTCTTGGCCCACATGGCGAGCGCGGCGCCGGCGTCGGCAAAGGGCACGACGTGGGTGATGACCGCGTCGACGGGAAACCGCCCAGCCTCGAGGTAGGCGATGACGCCGCGGAAGTCGTCGGCGGTTGCATTGCGCGAGCCCATGATGTCGATCTCCTTCATGACGAAGTTCTTGGTTGCGTATTCGACCGGTTCTTTCGCGTAGCCGACGTAGACGACGCGGCCGGCGAAACACGCCTCGTCGACGCATGCGCGAAAAGTTTCGGGCAAGCCGACGCCCTCGATGAGCAGATCGGGACCGTGATTTTCAGTCAGCGCCTGCAGTCGTTCGTGTAAATTCTCGGTTATCGAGTTGATGGTTTCGGCGGCGCCCGCCCGGCGCCCAATGGACAACTTGCCATCGTCCACATCGACCGCGACCACGCGCGCGCCCGCCGCGGATGCACCCGCGATGGCGCCAAGGCCGACCATGCCGCAACCGAAGACCACCACGGTCTCGCCCGCGGCGGCCCGGCCACGGCTGGCGGCGTGCCAGCCCACCGACAAAGGCTCGACCAGCACCATGTCTCGCAACGACAGGCGCCGCGAGGTCAGTAGCTTGGTCGCGGGAACGACGATCTCTTCGGTCAAGGCACCGTCGCGCTGAACGCCGAGCGTTTGGTTGTTTCGGCAGGCGTTCGGGCGCCCCTTGCGACACGAGGAGCATGCGCCGCAATTCGTGTACGGCACGACCAGCACCTGCGTGCCCGGTGCAAACTCGGCGCCGACATCGGGACCGACGGCATCGATGACGCCCGCAAGTTCGTGGCCCGGCACGCGCGGATAGCTGACCAGAGGATTGAATCCGCGGAAGGTGTTGAGATCCGATCCGCAGAATCCGAGGAAGTTCACGCGCACGCGAACCTGGCCGGGCCCAGGCTCGGGCCTGGCGACTTCGCGAATCTCGGTACTTCCGGGCGCTGTGATGAAAAGCGATTTCATAGGTCTCCTAATCGGTACACGCGACGGGCGTTGCCGCCAAGAATGGCTGAGCGCTCGGTGGGCGACAAGTCGGCGATGAGTTCTTGCACGGTTGCCATCCAGCGCGGGTAGTCGCACGCGACCAAACAGACTGGCCAGTCGCTGCCGAAGAGCACGCGGTCGGGACCGAACGATTCCAGGACCACGTCGACGTAGGGCCTGAGATCCGCGACGGTCCAGTTCGGGCGGCCGACTTCCGTGGTCAGTCCAGACAGCTTGCACGAAACGTGGGGTCGCTTCGCCAGCTCGCGTATGTGGCGCGACCACGGTTCGATCTCTCGTTGTTTCATACGAGGCTTGGCCATGTGATCGACGACGAATGGCTGCGCGGGATGGCGGTCTACGAATTCGATCGTCCGCGGCAGGTGGCGCTCGAAGACCAGAATGTCGTAGGCCAGGTTGAAGTCCCGCAGCGAGCGGATCCCGGCCTGAAAATCCTCGCGCAACATGTACGCGGGGTCAGGCTCGTCCTGCAACACGTGGCGGACGGCAACGAGCTTGGGCTGCGCAGCGAATTCTTCCAGGGTCGCGGGCAGCGACGGTGAAACGAGCGGCACCCAGCCGACCACTCCCGCGATGAAGTCGTTGGCCGCGGCGAAATCGAGCAGCCAGCGCGTCTCCTTGACGCTCTGGCGAGCCTGCACGCTCACCACGGCGTCGACGCCTGCGGCGGCCATGTCTTGACGAAGATCGTCGGGAAGAAAATCACGCCGGATCTCGGCCATGCCGTCGTCGATCCAGCCGTACTCGGCCAGGTTGTAGTGCCAGAAGTGGTGGTGAGAATCGACGATCATCTGCCACTAGCCAAGGTACGGATAGTCGCGCCGGAGCAGACCGGCATCCTTCATGTCGATCCACAGGCGAGGTGGAACCTCCGCGCGGCCCATCTCGACGTTTCTTTTCACGTGTTCGACCCGGCTGGTGTTGAGCGCGATGCAGGCGACCCCAGGCGGCGAGAGTGCGAAGGCCACGCACGCGGTGGCCACCGGCACGTCGTGTTTCGCGCAGACGGCGTTGAACTTTTCGCGCCATTCGAGAAAGCGCCGATCCTCGGGGTGCGCTGGATCGAGTGGACGATAGTCGAAGATCGCCCCACCCGTGAGCGCCCCGGCGTGAAACACAGCCGAATTGATGATGCCAATGCCACGGCTTTCGAGGGACGCGATGAGATCGAGCACCTCGGGCGGGTTGGAATAGACGGTGAGCGAACAGGCCAGCATGACCCAATCGAGCTCTACTTTGTCCGCCAGCTCGCGCACCACTCGCCAGTCCTTTGCGCCAAGCCCCACCGCGCGAACCTCGCCGCGCCCCTTGAGTTCGTGGAGCGCGCGATAGGCGCCTGCGATGTCGTTCATGGCGCGGGCTCGGTCGCTGTCGGATTTCGCGCGCGCCAGGTATTCGTCGGGATCGTGGACCGAGACGAGCTGTGGCCGATAGCCGACGCCCAGAAGCTCGCATCCCTGCTGCCAGCAGCGCAGGATCCCTTCGTAACCAATCGCTTGGGTCGCGTCGTTCTTCAAATCGGCCCACACGCCCGGTTCGAACGTCGGCTCCGGACCAACGAGTGGCGCACGCAGCCAGGCCAGCTTGTTGCTGATGAGAACCTCATAGGGCTCGACGCCCAGCGCGCGCAATCCCTCGCCGATCGACTCAAGCGCCAAGCCAGCACCGTACTTGCCCGCGCAGTCGAGCACCACTGGCTTGGGCGACCAGCGAAAGATCTCGCGCAGGATTTCCAGCTTTGTCTCGGCAGGCAGTGCCTTGTATAGGTTGCCGAGCGAACTGGTCCCGAAGATCACCGGTGGAACGCGCAGGCCGGTCCTGCCCAAAGATCCTGCTTTTCTCATTGCATGTCCTCAGGGAGGTTCGCCGATGGTACGGTTTTGGTCAACCGGTTCGACTTGCTCAGCCACGTGGATAGCGGATCTGGCAGGCTATCGGCGGTTGCGGATGACGTGGTACCCTTGTGAGCCTCCGATGAGAAACGTGCCGCGGTTCGCGCTGTTTCTGCTTTGTGGTTTTGCCTGCGGAAGGACGCCTCTAGATGGAATCAATGCAACTGGTGGCGGGTTATCGATGGGCGGCGCCGCGGGCGAGGGTGGCGTTCTTTCCATGGGCGGTAGGCTGGCTTCAGGCGGAACCTGTGGACCACGGCACATTCCCATCCATCATCGCCAAGCGGGTGTTGCCTGCCCGCAAGAGCGCGCCCCTGGATCGGTTTTCGTGAACACGTGCTCATCGGTCTTTGCGGGCCAGTGCACCCAGGACACCGATTGCACGGCAGGCATGAACGGGCGCTGTCTACCCAACATGCGTCTGAGCTGCGCTGGGCAGTGCGACTACGACACCTGCTTCGGTGACTCCGACTGCCCTGCCAGCCAGCCCTGCGCGTGTCGGCAATCGGCTTCAGATAGCGCGGCGAACTCGTGCCTCAACGGAAGCAATTGCCGCATTGACGCGGACTGTGGACCTTGCGGCTTCTGCTCACCCACACCGATTAGCCTTTGCGTATGCACGAGCCAGGCCTTCTGCAATCCGCCCGATCCCCACGCCTCTTGCGGGGATAGCTGCGGCCATGGCTACTTCTGTCACACGCCCCAGGACACTTGCCTGGAGGACAGCGATTGCACTGGCCATGACACGTGCAACTTCGACTTGCCAAGCCAGACCTGGGCCTGCACCTGGTGCATGGCAGTCCCCTGAGGGCGAACCCTCACCAGGGCCGTGACTCGGGCTGTGATCTCCGGTCGAGATGGTTGCCCTTGAGGGCTTCGGAAACCCTGTCATCGCCTTAGGGGCTGTGGCATATTCGGTATTCCGGCGACCCTTTACGCGAGTTTGGATTGAAAACGATCAGCGGGGGATCAGACCATGGCTATCAATCCGTTTCAGAAGCGACGTGACTTCCTCAAGACCGCGGCCGTAGGCGCCGCGGGCGCAGTGGGACTCGGTGCCCTGAGAATTGAACGGGTTTTCGCCCAGACCACGGGTGGGTGGGTCGATGGCATGCAGATCAATCCCGCCATCGACAACAAGCGGGTCATCTGCTGCCACGACACGACGATGCTCACCACCACGCCGGCCAACACCAGTTTCACCAGCCAGAACGCTGCGGTCGACGCCACCAAGGTAGCTGCCAATCTCGACGAAATGGCCATGCAGCTGGCGCAGAAGACGACAGCGGCCGATGCCTGGAGCACGATCTTCCGGTCGAGCAAGCCATGGGCGAGTACGAAGGTGGCGATCAAGACCAACGCGATTCTGGGGATCAATGGCAACCATCCGCGGGTAGCGATCATCAAGAAGATTTGCGACGTGTTCGTCGATCAGTTCAAAGTCCCGGCGGCCAACATCATCCTGTACGACGCCAATAGCGACGCTTCGACGTGCTACACCAGCTATGCCAGTTTGACGGATGCCACCAAGATTCGTGCCACGGTCAGCAAGTACGGGCAGTCGCTGAATGGGATGAAGGCGGCCACCATCACCTCGGCCGACAGGGCCATCTCCGTCGTCGCCGACCTGGTCGATGGCGTGATCGACATCCTGGTCGACATCGCCGTGGTCAAAGTCCATAGCGGTCCCGGAACATCGTATTCATTCGGCAGTTGCTCATTGTGTATGAAGAACCATCTCGGCACGTTCATCAACAACGGGACCGACGCCAATCCGAGCTCGACGGGACTGCATACGCTGAACGCCATTCTTGAAATCAACAAGCATCCTGCAATTCTGGGCGGCAATCCTGTACGCCAGCAGCTGTGCATTGTGGATTCGCTCTTGGCCAATGGCAACGGTGCCGGGGGCAGCTTCGACACCCGGGTCGACCGCATCGTCATGGGAACCTTCGCACCCACCGTCGACTATTGTACGGCGACGAATATCATGACCACTGTCATGAACAAGCCGGACAGGAACAACAACCTCTCCAAGTTCATTACTAGCTTCGGCTATGCTGCGACGGACGTCATGGACTGGAACGAATATGTCCCTGGCTCGGCTCCGCCCATCAATCCCAAGGATGGAGGGGCGGGCGGATCGGGCGGCGGTGGAAACAGCGGCGCTGGCGGCTCGGGCAGCGGCGGGAACAGCGGCGCTGGCGGCTCGGGCAACGGCGGAACCAGCGGGACCGGCGGCGCGGGCAGTGGCGGAAAGAGTGGGACGGGCGGCACGGGCAGCGGCGGAGCCAGCGCGTCCGGTGGCGCAAACAGCGGCGGAAGCAGTGCAGATGGTGGCGCCAACAGCGGCGGAAGCAATGCAGCCGGCGGCAGAAGCAGCGCGTCCGGTGGCGCAAACAGCGGCGGAAGCAGTGCAGCCGGCGGCGCGAGTAGCGGTGGTGCTGCGGGCACCGGCGGCGCCGCTAGCAATGGCGGCACCTCCGGAGGAGCGTTCGGCGGGGCGGCAAGCACTTCGTCCGGATTGGGCGGGTCGTCAACCAGCGCAAAAGGGTCGAGCGGTGGTTGCAACGTCGTCGTGGGCGGACGCGGCACCGCCCGCTGGGGGGTGCCGCTGGCGATCGGCGCCCTGGTCGCAGGAAAGCTGCGGGGCCTTCTCGCGCGCCAGCGACCTCAATCGGACGAGCAACCGGTTGAAGCTGGAATCGACGAGGCAAAGAACAAGAGTTCTAAGTAGAAAGGAAAGCCAGGGCAATTTTCAAATGCCCCGGCTCCCCGTTCGCCACAACGCTTGCTCTTGGTAATCTTCTAGAAGAAGTAGACCTGCCATTGCAGGTTGAATTGATTGGACCCGCGGGCAAAGCCGTCGATCTTCACATGGCTGAAGAATGCCTTCAGGTTCATGTTATGCCCGTAAGGCCAGTATGCTACGCCGCCAGAATAGGTGGCCTGGTTGGCCACGGCGCCGCTGCCCCACAAGTGCTCGTAGCGAATGATTGGGCTTACCTGGTAGCCAGAGAAATTATAGCCCGCCTCGCCCATGAGCGCAGTCTGGCTCACGAGCAGTGGAATAAGCGAGCCGCCGTTCCAGTGGGCTAGGTTGAGCTGCCCAGTCACGACCCCGGGTCCGACCGGCATATCCACGATTCCATCGAGGGCAAAGTACTTGTATGCGCCCTGAATATCGAAGGAGGCACCGACCGACGCAATCTTCTTGGCCCCCAAATACGTTCCCGCGTAGAAGAAGCCAGGCTCCGCGTCGAGCAGGTTGACCTGCACGCGCGCGGTTGCGCGGAAGAAGTTTCTGGCCGGTACATCGGTGACACTAACGGCGTCGCGCAGTCCCTGGAAAAGGCCGACCCGGTACTCAAGATGGCCGTCCACCACCAAGCCGCGCAACTGCACGCCGGCGTCACGCCCGACCGGATTGACGGTGCTGCCAAAAGAATTGCCGTGCCGGAAGCTGTAGCTGAAGTAATCCCATCCGTAGAGTGTGGTTGCTCCTTGAACCGCATTGTGACTCATGGGTGGCAACATGAACCCAGCATCGACCTTCACGGCATCCTCCATCGGTCCTTCCAGCACCTTGTAGGTGACGAAAGCGTCCTGAAGGATCATTCCCGGCCCGTTCTTTGCGAAGACTTCCGGCGCACCTGCCGTTGCCGCGGCGGGGGTGGGGTCCAGAAACAGGTTGGGATAGTCGGTGTCGACAAAGAACTCGAGCTTGCCCAGCAGTTTTCCACCAACCAGCAGGCGGGTGCGCCGGATGTAGAGATTGTGGGAGTAACTGTTCAGTGTGGGGCTGCTCAAGGCCTGATACTGCGGCTGAAGAAGCAAGCCAAACCGGATGCTGTTTCCACTTGGATCTTCGAGCTTGAGCGGGCTGGCCGCGGGCGCGATCGCCATCGAGACTGCCGCGGGTGCCGGCGACATGGAGGCATCTGGAGCCGGCGCGACCGGTGCCGTTGTTTCGGTCGCTGGCGGAGCGGGTGGCTCCTGGGCAAAGGCGCTTGCGGTGTGGACGGTGAACGCTGTCAAGGCGAGTACACAGCAGCGGAATTGAAGTGTCATTGTCTAACCTCCTTGCGGTTCCAGGAATTTGTCGACCAGGGGGACACCAACTTTGGAGCGCAACTACAACACCAATCTATGGAACGAATTGCTAAGATGCCGACGAACCGGATTTCGTTACTACGGGCCCAGGGCCGACGGTCTCTTTCTTCCCGATGTCGCCGTCAAAGCCGGACAATAACGTCCGCGTCAATCTTGTGATCCTTGGTCTCGCGGATAAAGAGACTGCTCACGATGATGGTAAGCACGCACACGGCAATAGGATAGATAAGCCCGGTGTAGATCGAACCGCGGCCGAATGAAGTCTTTGCCCAAGTCGAGGCTGTCACGGCCGTGGCAATGAGCGGCAAGAATCCACCAAACCATCCATTGCCGAGATGATAGGGAAGAGACATGGAAGTATAGCGAATCTTGGTGGGGAACATCTCGACCAAGAACGCGGCCACCGGACCGTAGACCATGCACACATACACCATCTGAATACTCAGCAGGAGTATCATCATCGGCCAGTTCAAGTCGGCCGACGACGCCACCGGGAGACCGTGAGGATTCGAAAAGAACTTCATCCCCATGTAGATGGGAATGTACGTCAGCGCACCGAGCACGCATCCTCCCATCATGATCCTTTTGCGGCCGACACGATCGGAAAGCCGGCCGAAAAACACGAACAAAGGCGTGGTGATGAGCAGCGCCGCCGAAACCATCAGGTACGAAGATATCCATGGAATCTTGAGCACGCTTTGCATGAACGTCAGCGCATAGAACTGTCCCGTGTACCAGACCACGCCCTGGCCCGCGGTCACGCCGAACAGCGCCAGCAATACGTACTTCACGTTGACGGGATTGGTGAAACTCTCCTTGAGCGGGTTGGGCGAAGTCTTTCCGCTGGTCTTCAGCTTGGTGAATAGCGGAGATTCCTTCATCTTAAGGCGAACGTAGAGGGATACGGCCAGCAGCGCGAAGGACAAGAGGAACGGAAGACGCCAACCGTAGGCCTTGAAGCCCGCCTCGCCGAGCACAAGGCGCGTCGTTCCGATGACGCCCATGCTGAGAAAGAAGCCCAATGTGGCCGTCGTCTGAATGTAGCTCGTATAGTAGCCACGCTTGTTGTCTGGAACGTGTTCGGCGATGTAGGTCGCCGCGCCCCCGTATTCTCCGCCCAATGCCAAACCCTGGAGCAATCGGAGGAGGACGAGAAGGATGGTGGCCAGGATGCCAACGTGTGCGTACGTTGGCAGAAACCCAATCATCGCCGTCGCGATCCCCATCGTCGCCATGGTGACCAGAAAGGTATTCTTGCGGCCTACAAGATCGCCGACATGTCCGAACACCAACGCGCCGAGCGGTCGCACTCCGAAGCCGGCACCAAAGGTCGCAAGACTAGCCAGTAACTGGGCAGTGTCATTGCCTTTGGGAAAAAACAAACCGCCAAAGAACACGGCCAGACTTCCATAGAGATAGAAGTCGTACCACTCGAACAACGTGCCCAATGAGGCCGCAAAGATTATTCTCCTCAGACTCACCTCGCCTACGGTCCCGCTTTTGGGCACCACTGGGTCAAGGATTCGGATCGCTTCAGTGGCCATGGATCTTCCCCCTCTTCCAACGCGTTCGCGAACGCGTTGGATGCCGGTGAAATATTTGTGCAGAAGAATCTTTTGGTATTGGAGCTAGACTGTCCCTCTCTTGCGAATTAGGGTGTCGACAATCAACGGGTCGGCCAGTGTAGTCGTGTCGCCCATCTCGTCTGTCTTGCCCGCGGCAATATTGCGCAAGATCCGACGCATGATCTTTCCCGAGCGGGTCTTCGGCAGCCCCGGCGCGATGAGCACGACGTCGGGCGCGGCGAAGGGGCCGATGTGGTGGCGAACCTCGTTCTTGAGTTCGCCGAGCAATTCGGCACTTTCGCTCCAGCCCTCGTTTAGAATGACAAAGGCGAAGATGCCCTGGCCTTTGATCTCGTGCGGGTAACCCACGACCGCGGCCTCGGCGCATGCGGGGTGGGTGACCAGCGCGCTCTCGACCTCGGCGGTGCCCAAGCGATGCCCCGAGACATTGATGACATCGTCCACGCGGCCCGTAATCCAGTAGTAGCCGTCCTCGTCGCGTCGGCAACCGTCGCCGGTCAGGTAATAGCCGTGGAACGGCCGCAAATAGGTTTGCACGAAGCGTGGATGATCGTTTTGGATGGTGCGGGCCATACCAGGCCAGGCGCGCTTGATGGCCAGCAAGCCGGACACGCCGTTGCCGTGAAGTTCCTTTCCTTGCTCGTCGAGCACCACGGGCTCGACGCCAAAGAATGGAAATGTTGCCGATCCGGGCTTGAGCGCTGTGGCGCCGGGCAAGGGTGTGATCATGATGCCGCCGGTCTCGGTCTGCCACCAGGTGTCCACGATGGGACAGCGGCCCTCGCCGACAACGTCGTGGTACCAGCGCCACGCCTCTGGATTGATGGGCTCGCCGACGGTGCCGAGGATGCGAAGAGAGGAGCGGTCGTGGGCCTTGACGAAGGCGTCGCCCTCGCGGGCCACGGCTCTGATCGCGGTCGGCGCGGTGTAGAACTGGTTCACGCGGTGGCGCTCGACCAAGTCCCAGTATCGGCCGGCATCGGGATAGAGCGGCACGCTCTCGAAAAGCAACGTGGTCGCGCCGTTGCACAGCGGTCCGTAAACGACGTAGGAGTGGCCCGTGATCCAACCGACGTCGGCAACGCACGCGTAGACATCACCGTCGTGGTAGTCGAACACGTATTTGTGCGTGAGCGCGGCCTGCAGCAGGTATCCGGCCGTGGTATGGGCCACGCCCTTGGGACGGCCGGTGCTGCCCGAGGTGTAGAGGAGAAAAAGCGTGTCCTCGCTATCCATGTGCTCGATGGGACAGTAGGTGCGTTCGCCATCCATGGCCTCGCGCAACCAGATGTCGCGTTGGGGATAGAAGGGAACCTTGTTGCCCGTTCGCCGCGCCACGAAGACCGTGCGCACCGTGGGGCAAGCCATCACTGCCTCGTCGACGGTGCGCTTGAGCGGAATGAGCTTGCCGCCGCGCACGCCTTCGTCGGCGGTGATGACGGTCGTGCAGCGAGCGTCGTTGATCCGGTCGCGCAAGCTTTCAGCCGAAAATCCGGCGAACACGACGTTGTGAACGGCGCCGATGCGCGCGCAGGCCAACATGGAATAGACAGCCTCAAGAATCATCGGCAGGTAGATGGCAACCCGGTCGCCCTTGAGGACGCCGTTGTGGCGAAGAACATTGGCCAGCCGACAAACTTCGCGCTGAAGTTCGCGATAGGTGACGCTCTTGCCCTGGCCGGGCGTGTCCGACTCCCAAATCAGCGCGATCTGGTCACCCCGTTCTGCCACGTGCCGATCGACGCAGTTGTGGCAGGCATTGAGCCGGCCGTTCAGGAACCAAGCCACCTGGCCGTATTCGAAATCGCAGTCGCTGACCTGGCTAAAGGGATGGAACCACGTCAGGGTTTCGAGGGCGCGCTGCCGCCAGAAGGCATCGGGATCAGCCAGGCTTTCCGCGTGCAGCTTCAAATAGGCCTCGAACGACGGAATGTGCGCACGTCGGCTGAGCTCCGCGGGCGGCGCGATAGGCGCGCTTGAATAGACGGCTAGGTCTGGCTTGGGGGACGTCGCGGGCATGGCATCCTATCGAGAATCGACGTTCTTAAGATGCCAAAGGTAGCGAATTCGTTGCAGCTCCAGGAGATAGCTTTCCCAAATGGGACACAGTGAGTAGCTGGTCGCGTCCGCCGCCGGAAATTCCTCAGCCGCGCCCAGCACGCCCTAGATCAAGGATAGGCGCAGGACACGTAGGCCGGGGTCACGACGCAACCACCGCCGCTGACGCGACAGAGGCAGCTGCAAGATCGCCACAGCCAACGGGGACGTCCACGCAGTATGGGACGGGCGCAGGCTCTTTGGCTCCAGCAGAATGGGAGTTGCACCGCTGGTTGCAAGAGCCGATGATGACGAGGCAGATCACTCTTTCGCTGGAGGCACCATGCGTCACCTGTTGCGAGCCGCAACCATTCTGTCGGTCACCGCCGCGCTGTCGTGTAGTGACTCGACTTCCTCTTCTGAGACGGGCCGCGATGCAAGCTCGGGCGATAGCGCCGCACCGGATCTCGGCGTCGCCACAGGTGGCGTTCCCGGAACCGGTGGCGCGGTCGGAACGGGTGGCGGCTCGGGAGGTGCGATCGCGACGGGTGGCGCTTCCGGCTTGGGCGGAACGTCGGCCGCCGGGGGCGTCAAGGCTACGGGCGGTTCACCTGCGACTGGCGGCACCCCAAACAAAGACGGCGGACTGGGCACGGGCGGTGCCGTCGGCCTCGATGGCGGCTCGGGTACCGGCGGTGTCGTGGGCAAGGACGGTGGATTGGGCACAGGCGGTGCCGCGGGCAAGGACGGCGGATTGGGCACAGGCGGTGCTGTCGGCATCGATGGCGGAACCGGCACCGGCGGCGTGGCGGGCACGCCCAAAGGTTGGCTCTACACGAACGGCGGAAAGATCTACGTTTCCGATGGAAACGGCTCGGGAACTGAATGGATGGGGCGCGGGGTCAACGTCGACGACATCTTCTTGTGTGAATACAACTACCAACTTTGGATGTCCTCGCCCGACCAAACCCTCAAAACGATCATCGCCAGCCTCCTGAGTGGTTGGAAGCCCAACTTCCTGCGCATGTCACTCAGCATGGCGACCGATCCAGTGGTGACCAGTTGGCTGAGCAATCCGGCGCAATACAAGACGCCGATGACCAACGTCATCAACGCGGTCGGAACCTATCCCAATGTCTACCTGCTGGTCAGCCTGCGCAGCGACGCCTCGATGATTGGGCAAGACACCGTCGACGGAGATCCCGAGGCGACGGGTCTTCCCTCCGACAGTTCGACCACGCCGAATGCGACCAAATTCCCCACCGGAACCGATGCCACGTACATCGCGCTGGTCGATTCGTTTGCCAATTCCAGCTTTGTCTTGTTCGGGCTGACCAACGAACCAGGGGGCAACAAACTCTCGAACGCGACCATCGCCGCGGCCATGAACCACGCGGTTGGCGTCATTCGGGCCGAAGAAGATCGATTGGGCGTGCCCCATCATATCGTGTCAGTGCAGGGGAACGGCTGGACGAGCGATATCAGTTTCTACGCGGTCACGCCCAGCCCCATCAAGTACGACAACGTCGTGTACGAGATTCATGGCTATCCGCCCACCGCCACCGAATATACCCACCCGACCATTCCCGTGATCATCGGAGAATACGGCAGCCTCACCAGCACCACGGCCGCGACCTTCTACGCCGATGTTGAGGCCAAGAAGATCTCCAATCTCGCGTGGGACTTCGATCCGTTCAGCGACTGTGCGCCCGATCTGCTCAGCGTGAATCAAAGCGCGACGAATCTAGTGCCGTCGGCCTGGGGCTCTATCGTGCAGGCCTACTTGCTGGCGCACGCCCCCTAGCGTGCGCCCGTTTCTCACCTTGGGCCAACCCGGTGTACTCTGCCTTGCGTGAGGTCGTTGCCGCTGAATGTCTGGTTCGCCATGCTGGGTCTGGCCGTGCTCGGCCGCGCCCTGCCAGCCAGCGCCGGACAAGAAGAGGCATTCACGTTGTCCTGGCAAGCTCCCCCCGATTGCCCTTCGCCGGACGCCGTGCGCGCCGAGGTCGCGCGGCTTCTGGGCGGAGAGATCCGTTTGCCCGCGGGTCGAGACTTCAGGGCTTCGGCGTTGGTGGCGCACGAACAGACGTGGTCGGTTTCGATCGAGACGGAGCTCGCGGGCCGGTCGGGACGACGATCCATCGAAGCCGCTTCCTGCCAAGACCTCGCCGATGCCACGGCTCTCATTCTCGCGCTGACCATCGATCCGGACGTCGTGGCCACGCGCCCAGCCCGGCCCAACCCGCCAACGCCAACGCCGCCACTACCACCACCGTCCCCGCCGCCGCGGTTGCCGGTGCCGCCGCCGCCACCACCGCCCTTTCCGGCGGCCGTCCAGCCCGCGCCACAAAAGCAGCCCTCGTCCAATGATTTCCTGTTGGGCCTGCAGGCGCAAGGCAGCCAGGGCACTTTGCCGTCTGTCGACCTAGGTTTGGGCGGAAGTGTCGGCGTGGTCGGGCGCCGTTATCGCGCAGAGATCCGCGGTGCCTATGGCTTGCGCCGCGATCAGATCGCCAACGCCGTAACGCCCGCTGGCGCCTACGGCAAGTTCAACTTTCTGGCCGCTACGCTTGCGGGTTGTTTCAACCTGGGAGGACAAGCCGTGGCCTTCGGTCCCTGCGCGGATGCCGAGGTCGGCGTGGTATCCGCGCAAGGGTTTGGCGTCAGCCAGAGTTTCTCGACAAGCAAACCCTGGTTGGCGATTGGCGCTGGCGGCTATGCGGCGATTTCCCTGGGTCCTCGCTGGAGCGTTCCCCTGCACCTGGACATCCTGGCGCCCCTTCTGCGACCGGAATTCGTGTTCAAGAACGTGCCCAGCCGCGTTTTCCAAGCCCCTGTCGTTGGGGTTCGCATCAGTGCTGGCATCGAATTGCGCTTTTGATCACAAAACTTCAAGACGATGGGAACCAAACTATCAGCATGAGATCCCCTGCCGGGAACGCCCTCGAATTCGCCGCATCGCCGACTGGCATCGTGGGCCCGATGCTGGACTTCGACGCGGTCTATGAGGAGCAGGTAGAATTCGTGTGGCGGGCCGTGCGCCGCATGGGCGTGCGCGCGGCCGACGCCGACGATGTGGTGCAAGACGTTTTCGTGATCGTTCACCGCCGGCTGGCCGAATTCGAGGGACGCGCGCAGCTCAAGACCTGGGTGTTCAAGATCCTCCTGCACGTGGTGAGGCACTACTGGCGAACGCACCAGCGCAAACCCGGCGACCGGGCTGGCGAGGATGCGACCCTGCTCAAGACCCTGTTGGCCGATCACGAAAGCGGTCCCGCGGCCTCGCTCGAACGGGTCGAGGCGCTGCGCATCCTGGATCGCTTGCTGGCCACACTCGACGAGGACAAGCGCGAGGTGTTTGTTTTGGCGGAGATCGAACAGATGACCGCGGTGGAAATCGCGGAAATCGTCGAGGCGAACGCGAACACGGTCGCTTCTCGCTTGCGGGCGGCCCGGCAAGATTTCGAGAAGGCATTGGCGCGCTTTCGAGCGCACGAACTCGGGAGGCAGTCATGAACGACCTCGGACCTGAAGCGCGATCGATGTTGGCAGCGGCCCGAGGCGCCGAGACGATCACCCGCGAGGATCGGGCGCGCATCAAGCGCGGAGTACTCTTGCGCGTGGCCGTGCTCGGGGCGGCTTCGACCACCACGGCTGGAGCCGCAGCCATGTCCGTGACGACGAAGATCACTTTGACCGTGCTCACGGTGGCGGCACTGGGTGGTGGCTCGGTTTCGCTGTGGGCATGGAAGGGGCGGGCACCGGAACCGCCCGCTGTGGCCAGGACTCATTCGACGCCGCGCAAACTCGCGGCGGTCGCGCCCAAGGCGCCCGCCGTCGTGGCTGAACCTCCTGCCATTCCGCCCGAGCCCCAAGTCAAGCTCGAAGTCAAGCTCGAAGCCCAGCCAGAGATCCAGCGGCGGGAAGTGATTCGAGGTGCGTCGCGACGACCAGAAATCTCGGGCACGCTTGCTGCCGAGATCGCGCCCGTGCCTGCTCCTGGGCTCGCCCCTCTGGATCCGGAACTGACCGTGCTTCGCCAGGCACAGGAAGACCTGCGCGCGGGCCTTCCCGCCCAGGCCTTGCGCCGGCTGACCGATTACGACCGCCGCTTTGGCAAGGGAGCGCTCGAAGAAGAACGCCGAGCCATCGCGGCCATTGCCTTCTGTCAGGTGGATCCCGGACCCGCGGCCAAGGCCCAGGCCGAACGCTTTTTGCGAACCGCGCCCGAGTCACCGCTGGGCGAGCGCGTTCGCACCGCATGCCAGAAATTCGCCGACACCGAGAAATAGGGCAACGAAATTGTGCCCAGCCGGGAACCGTACCGACATAACGAGGAGACAGACCATGATGAAATCAGCTTCGAGCCCGGCGATTCTTGTGATTCTTGTAGGCAGTACATTGGCGACGCTACCTGCGGGCTGTCGCACCGAACAGGTGCCGATTGGCCAACTGGACACTGGCGGACAAACCACGAGCACGGGAACGGGCGGAGCTGGCAGCGGCACGACGAGCGCCGGGGGCGCCGGCGGCGGCAGCGCGCAAAGCGGTGGGATCGCCGCCGCTGGCGGCGTGAACGCAAGCGGCGGTAGCGCGCAAGCCGGCGGGATCGCTGCCGCTGGCGGCTCCACCGCCAGCGGCGGAAGCGCGAAAGCGGGTGGGATCGCTGCCGTTGGCGGCGCGAACGCAAGCGGGGGTGTGACTGGGCTGGGTGGCTCGGGAGCTGGTGGCAGCACGGGATGCGCGCCGGGCTGGACCATGTGCTGCGGTCAGTGCCTCAGTCCACTGGCGGGGGTCTGCGCGCCGTGTCCGGCGACGGGTGGTGCGAAACCGGCGGGTGGCGCCCCGAGCACCGGCGGTCGCGGCGGCGCGGGCGCGGGCGGTACTGGAGTGGGCGGATCGAGCGGTACGGGTGGAACTGGCGCGGGCGGTTCGAGCGGCGTGGTCTGCGGGGGACTTCTCGGAATGTCCTGTTCCACGGGCCAGTTTTGCGATTTGCCTCCGGGGTCCTGTAGCTCTGCCGACATGACCGGAATCTGTACGGTCAAGAGCACGGTCTGCCCCACGATCTCCCAGCCGGTGTGCGGCTGCGACGGCAAGACCTACCCCAACGACTGCTACCGGATTTCCGCCGGCGTGACAAAGAAGTCTAGCGGAGCATGCGCCACCACGGATGCCGGCGTCTGCCCCGCGGACGAGATGTGGTGTCCGGGTTGCCCAAGCCTCGGCATCGCCGGCAGTTGCGGCCAGGTCTGCCCAGCCATAGCCTGCTTGGCTACGGACGCTGGAACGTCTGACGCTGCTTCAGGAAGCTGCAGCGCGATCACCACGCAGGCGGCGTGCGATGGCCGCAGCGACTGCCACTCGGTCTTCGCGGATCCTGGAACTTGCGGTTGCGCGGCCGTCAATTGCTGTATGCATTTCAATCGCTGCGCCGACGGGGGGCGCGCCAACTGCACCGGCCCGGTCGCCTGCATGGCCCCGCAGCCCGTCTGCACGGCGCCTTACACCTTGTCGTACACCAACGTCTGCTACGAAGGCTGCGTCCTCCAAACCGAATGCGCAGGTGTCGATGCGGCTGTCACGCCTCCCGCTTGTCCGCAGAATCCGCCGACCAATGGCTCATCCTGCGGCAGCATGAGTATGAGCTGTTTCTACGACAATTGCATTCCCAGCACGATGCCCTGCTCCGTCAACAATTGCCCGAGCACGGGGCGAACGCAGGCCACCTGCGGCGCTGACGGCGCGTGGTCGGTCCAGACAGCGGCTTGCGGCACCGTGAGCTGCAACGGTCCGAGCACGCTAACTTGCCCTCCGGGACAGATGTGTCTCATCACAGAATCGGGCACGGTTTCAGCCCAGTGTGTGACCAACACCTGCGGCTCGGGCCCGGTCACTCCCGAATGTGGCACGACCCTAGGCAGCTGTGGCGTGAATGCGTCGCTCATCAGCGGAGTGACAATCACCTGCAATACCTGCCCCGTAGGCACCACCTGCGCGTAGCGCATTCACAGGAGCCGCCGGTCAAGGAGGCATGTTCGAGAACCCCGCCGCCAACCCGACAAGTGGAAACGCGTCAAGCGCGTCGATTGAAGTCCTCGGTGCGTGAACCATTTGCCCCTTTCGCGCAACTGAGGAGATGGTGCCTTCTGCCTTCGGAAGGGGGCACGCTTCATCAATCCTGCAAGGAGTCGGCATGCACAGGTTTCCTGGATGGGCAATTCTGATAGTGGGCGCTGCTGGTTGGCTAGTTTCGTGCAGCAGCACGAAGGCTGGGGGAAGCGGATCCGGCACGGGCGGGAGCCGTGATGCAGCCGCGGGCGCCTTCGGGGGTGCCACCAGCTCGGGCGGCCAAGGGGCGGCCTCTGGGGGAACCACCAGCTCTAGCAGCGGAGGCGGTGGCGCAGGTGGTGCGTCTTCCAGCGGAGGGAGCGCGGGCAGCGGCGGTGCTTCGACTGTGGGCAGCGGGGGCGTTTCTTCAAGCGGCGGGACAACGGGCGTGGGCGGAAATAGTTCGGGCGGTGGTGGCGGTGCAGCGGTCGGCGGAGGCGGCACGGCGAGCGGCGGAGGAGGAACCGCAGCCAAAGGGGGAGGCTCGGCAGGCAGCGGCGCTGGGGCTGGCAATGGTGGAAGCCCAGCGGGCGGCGGTGGAGGAACGACCGGAGGCGGGGGTACGGTCGCATCCGGGGGGACTGGCGTGGTGGGAAGTGGCGGCACTGGCGGCGGCAGCGGTGGCGCGGGAGACGGTGGCGTCACCACCTCGGGTGGCGTGACCCTAACCGTGGGCGGCGGAACGCTGAAGATCGAGGTGTGCGCCGACAACGTGATTCGCGTCGCCTTTGCCAAGAGCACGACCTTCTTCACTCGGGCCAGTCTGACGACGGCGGCCAAGCAATGCGTTCCGACCTCGGCCACCACGACGACGACGGGCAACCTGACCAAGATCGCCACCGCGAAACTGACCATCCAGGTCGACACCACGACGGGCCAAGTGACCTTCCTCGATCCTAGCGGGCAAACCGTCTTGGCCGAAAACACCGCTGGCGGTCGCACCCTGACCGCGGCAACGGTTCAAGGAGAGGCTACCACCAGCGTCCGCCAGGAATGGGCATCCAACGCGGACGAGTCGCTTTACGGCCTAGGCCAGCACCAGCACGGCCTCATCGACATCAAAGGCACCGATCTGGATCTGCACCAGTACAACACCGAGGTCTTCATTCCCTATCTGGTGTCGAGCCGCGGTTACGGCGTTCTGTGGGACAACACCTCGTTCACGCGCTTTGGCGATCTGACCGATTCCGTGCCTCTGCCGGGAACTACCGGTTTGTACGCGACGACGGGCGTACCCGGTGACGTCAACCCCGGCAGCGGCAGCGTGAACTGGACGGGCACGATCACGCCAACGGTGACGGGCGATTACACCTTCCGCACCTACTCGTCGAGCACGACTCAGCTCAGCGTGAACAATCAAATGGTGATCAATCATTGGCGGCAAAATTGGCTGCCCAATGAGGACATCGCCCATGTGACCCTGACCGCCGGCCAAGCGGTGCCGGTGCACCTGCAATGGACCGGTGAAGGCGTGAACATCATTCGCCTGTTGTATAAGGCGCCGGTCGCCAACCGCACCACCTCGTTCTGGTCTCAGGTGGCCGACGGCACCGACTATTACTTCGTTTACGGGCCAGAACTCGACGACGTGGTCGCGGGCTACCGGCAGCTCACGGGAAAGGCAACCATGATGCCCCTGTGGGCCTACGGGTTCTGGCAATGCCGCGAGCACTACCAAACCGCGCAGGAAATCACCGACGTCCTGCAGGGCTATCGCAGTCGCAGCGCGCCCATCGACAACATCGTGCAGGACTGGCAGTACTGGGTGGCCAATCAATGGGGCTCGCACCAGTTCGATCTGACCCGTTACCCGGATCCGGCGGGGATGATCAAGACCATCCACACGACGTACAACGCCCACCTGATGATCTCGGTGTGGCCCAAGTTCTACCCCACCACCGCGAACTACACCGCGCTGAACGCCAAGGGCTACGTCTACACACCGAACATCACCGAGGGCAAGAAGGACTTCCTCGGCAACAACTTCACTTTCTACGATGCCTTCAGTGCCGGCGCGCGGACTATGTATTGGTCGCAAATGAACACGGCGCTTTTCTCGCTGGGCATGGATGCCTGGTGGATGGACGCGACCGAGCCCGAGATCGTCGAGGGTCCGTTCACCAGCATCAATTCGCAGGTGACGACCAACCAGACCCACATGAACCCGACCGCGCTGGGCTCCGGCTCGCGCATGCTCAACGCCTATGCCCTGGTCAACAGCCAGGCCGTGTACGAAGGTCAGCGCGCGGCAGCCCCCAATCAACGTGTGTTCATCCTGACCCGCAACGGCTTCGCCGGGCAGCAGCGCTATTCGGCCGCGACTTGGTCGGGCGACATCTCGTCGACCTGGACGGCGATGAAGAAACAGATTCCGGCTGGCCTGGGCTTCTCGGTGTCGGGCATGCCGTACTGGACGCTCGACAGCGGCGGTTTCGCGGTGCCCACCCGCTTCTCGGTGGCTAGCCCTACCGCGGCCGATACGGCCGAATGGCAAGAGCTGAACGCGCGCTGGTTCGAATTCGCGACCTTCCTGCCCATCATGCGCGTGCACGGCCAGACGCCCTACCGTGAGATCTGGCAATTCGGCGGCAACACCAGCGCGGCTTATGCGGCGATGCTCAAGTTCGATAAGCTGCGCTACAACATGCTTCCCTATGTGTATTCGCTGGCCGGGGCCGTCACCCAGCACGCGGGAACCATCATGCGACCGCTCGTCATGGACTTCCGCACCGACACCACGGCGCGAGAGATCGGGGACGAGTACATGTTCGGTCCGGCCTTCCTGGTCGCGCCGGTCACCACCTACCAGGCGACCACGCGCTCTGTGTATCTGCCCACCACGCCAGGAGGCTGGTACCTGTTCTGGACGGGCGCGGCCGCCGCTGGCGGAGCAAGCGTCTCGGCCCCGGCCCCGTTCGACGCCATGCCGGTCTATGTGCGCGCGGGATCGATCGTGCCGCTGGGCCCGGATCTGCAGTACACCGGGGAGAAACCCGCGGATCCCATCACGCTGTATGTCTATGCCGGCGCCGACGGAACCTTCACGCTGTACGAAGATCAGGGGACGACCAACGACTACGAAACCTCGGCGTTCACCGAGATCCCGCTCAAGTGGACCGACGCCACCAAGACGCTCACCATCGGCGCCCGCGCCGGCACGTTCACCGGGATGCTCGCCTCGCGCAGCTTCCAGGTCATCCGCATCGCTTCGGGCAAGGCCGTCGGCTATCCCTCGACCGCGACGCCCGACAAAACCGTGACCTACACGGGCGCAGCGGTGGACGTTGCGCTGAATTAGTAGCGATGCCTGGGCGGCAGAAACCCGCGCGGGTGCCGCCGATCTATTGTTGACCCAAGCCGGGTACCAAGCAGATCATGCGCTGGCGCATGAAAAAGCTAATTCCGTTCTTGGCAGCCCTGCTATTCGGAACCGCGGTGTTTGCTGCCGAGTCGCCGCGCCAGGTGATCCAATTCAACCGCGAGTGGAAATTTCTCCTCGGCGATCATCCTGGAGCGCAGGCAGCGGCCTTCGATGACAAGCAGTGGAACGACATTGGACTGCCGCACTCGTTCAGCACCCCCTATTTCGCGGCGCCGCAGTTCTATGTCGGCTACGGCTGGTATCGGAAGCACTTCGATGTGCCGGCGAAGTGGGCCGGCAAGCGGCTGTTCCTCGAATTCGAAGGAGCGTTTCAGGACGTGGAGATTTTCGTCAACGGACAGCGCGTGGGCGAACATAAGGGCGGGTACACGGGATTCTCATTGGACATCATCGGCGCGGTGAAGACCGGCGGCAACGTGGTGGCTGTGCGCCTCAACAACAAGTGGAATCCGCGGCTCGCCCCGCGTGCGGGCGAGCATGTTTTCAGCGGCGGCATTTACCGCGATGTGCGGCTGGTCGCGACTGAACCTCTGCACGTCGTCTGGTATGGCACTTTCGTCACCACGCCGCAGGTTTCCCAAAAATCCGGCACGGCGAACGTGAAGACGGAAATCCACAACGAAGGCGCGGAAGCGAAAGCGTGCGTGCTGAAGACGGTTGTTCTCGATCCCAACGGAAAGCAGGTCGCGAAGATTTCTTCCACTCAATCGGTTCCCGCCGGAACGGCGGTGACGTTTGATCAAACGACCGCTCCCATCGCCAGACCCAAGCTGTGGCACCCCGACCATCCATTCCTTTACAAGGCGGTCAGCGAAGTCTACGACGGCAAGAAACTGGCCGATCGATTTGAGACGACGTTCGGTTTTCGCTGGTTCAAGTGGACCTCGGATCAGGGCTTCTTTCTGAACGGCGAGCACTATTACTTCAAGGGCGTGAATGCGCACCAGGATCACGCGGGCTGGGGCGACGCGGTCGCGGACAGCGGCTTCTTTCGCGACGTGAAGATGGTGAAGGATGCCGGCTTCGATTTCATTCGCGGCTCGCACTATCCGCACGCTCCATCGTTTGCGGATGCGTGCGACCGGCTGGGTGTCTTGTTTTGGTCGGAGAATTCCTTTTGGGGCACTGCTGGCTTCAAGGATCCCTGGGGTAGCAGCGCCTACCCACCCGAACCAGAGGACCAGCCGGGCTTTGAACAGAGCGTGAAGGACAGCCTGCGCGACATGATCCGCATCCAGCGCAACCATCCCAGCATCATCGTGTGGAGCATGGACAACGAAGTGTTCTTCACCGAAGGATCCACGCTGCCCAAGGTCGCGACGTTCCTGAAAGAACTGGTCGCGTATTCGCATGAACTGGATCCGACCCGGCCGGTGGCCATTGGCGGCTGCCAGCGCGGCGACATCGACAAGCTCGGCGACATTGCCGGCTACAACGGCGACGGCGCGCGACTGTTCATCGATCCTGGCGTTCCCAATGTGGTGAGCGAATACGGCTCGACCATGACCGACCGGCCCGGCGATTACGCGCCCGGTTGGGGCGACCTGATCGACGGGCCGGGCGACAAGTCGCAACCATTCTTCTGGCGCTACCCGTGGCGCAGCGGCGAAGCGCTGTGGTGCGCGTTCGACCATGGCAGCATTGCCGGACGGCGCTTCGGCGCCATGGGAATGATCGACTACTACCGTCTGCCCAAGCGCCAGTGGTATTGGTATCGCAACGAATACCGACACATCCCGCCGCCGGTTTGGCCAGTGTCAGGCACCCCCGCCGCGCTGAAACTCACGGCCGACAAGACCACCCTGAAATCCGTGGATGGCATGGACGATGCGCAACTTGTCGTCACCGTGGTGGACAAGGACGGCAGGGCACTATCCAATTCGCCGCCGGTGACACTGGCGATTGACTACGGCCCAGGTGAATTTCCGACCGGCCCGTCCATTACCTTCGATCCGGATTCCGACACCACCATACGAGATGGTCAGGCGGCGATGGAATTTCGTTCCTACCATGCCGGCAAGACGGTGATCCGCGCCACCTCGCCGGGACTCAAGGACGCGACGGTCACCATCACTTCCCTGGGCGCGCCAAAATTCATTCCTGGAGTCACCCAGCCCGTGAAGCCGCGTCCCTACGTTCGTTTCGCGGGACAGGCCGGAGCCGGCGCGAGCACGCAGACGAATTTCGGCCGGGACAATCCAACCCGGGTCAGCAGCGAGGTACCTGGCCACCACGCCAGCCTCGGCAATGACGGCAATCCCGCGACCTTCTGGCAAGCGCAAGACACGACGGCCAACGCCTGGTGGCAGGTGGACCTAGAGCGCGTGGTTGCCGTATCGCAGACGCGGATTGTCTTTTCCACCGAGGGCAACTACCGCTACCGGATTGAGCTGTCGAACGACCAGGTTCACTGGACCCCGGGCGTGGACCAAACCCACACTCTCGCCACCCAGAAGTCGCGCACCGACGTGGTTGCGCCCGCAATTGCCGGACGATTCGTTCGCGTGACGTTCACCGGATTGCCGGTTGGAAAACCCGCCGCCCTGGCCGAAATGGAAATCATCGGGCGGATGGCGGCGCAATAGATGGATGGATGCTCGTTGGCGCGGCGACGGCCCATCGTCGTAGAGCATAGTATTCGTTGATCGGCCAGTCATCGCTCAGAGCAGGCGTGGTGGGAGATTCATTGATCATCGCTTCGATTGGCACCTCGTTCTGCAGCAGGCTCTGAAAGGCGCTTAGAACTGGATCACTTTCTCTCGACGGCGACGCCCATTCCACGAGATCGGTGGCCGCGTCCGCCGGCAACTTGCGCCGTAACTCTTCCGAACTCAATTCGGGAAGAGGCTTCTCGCTGGCCAGAAAGTGGAAGCCCCAGCGCGGCCCCCAACGGAAGACGCGCACGTAGGCGAACGCGTTGTGGAGCGCGCGTGCGACGGCGGCGAAATCCTCCGCATCGCCCGCCGGCAGCCACTGCGCCAGAATGCCGCTTGGGCGCAACCGCTTTTTCGCCACAGCATAGAACTCCTCTGAATACAGCATGCTCGAACCAGCGGCCTCGACCGGTGGTGGAGGGTCGATGGTGATCAGATCGAAGTGCCGCGTGGTACGTTCGAGATAGCGCCGCCCATCGTCGATGACGATATGCGCCTGTGGCAGTTTGATCAGATCCGGGCCATTGCTGTGAAAGTACCAAAACAGCCGTGGCACGCTGGGTACGAGCTCAACGGCGGTGGTATCGATCTTCCAGCTCAGCAAGGAGCGAAACGTGGTTCCCATGCCGAAACAGATGTCGAGAGCATCCTGCGGCGGGTGATCCAGAAACGCCAGCGGAAGATGCGCCATCATCTTCGTGATCGGAGTCAGGCTGGTCATGCCGTATCCATTGACTAGGAGCTGCCTATTCATTCCATGGCCTGCGGCGATGACTGTGGCGGTGGAATCGCGCAACACTTGCAGCCGGGGATTCATCTCTGAATAGCCTTTGCCGATGAAGATCATCAGCCCCGCCAGAGGCAGCAGCGCACACGCTGCGCCGCGCGCGGCGAGAGTCGCGACTCGGCCGGGACGCAGTGGCCGCAAACCAGCTATCAGCCAGGGCAACGAGAGCACGGCCAGCGCCCAGCGTTCGCTGATGTACGGCAATAGCCCAAATCCCGCAAGCAGTGGCCCGGCAATGCATCCCAAAACATTGACTGCGTACGCACTTCCTGCCTTTCCCGGATCTCCGCCAGAGTGCCGGTCCACCAGCATCGGCGTCAGAAAGCCGAGCAAGCCGGTAAAAGGCGCAATGCCCAGCACCAGCCTCAGAGGATTGGGCAGTGCGACGCTCGGGCTGGCGCCAACCAGCGGAAACAGCGCCGACAACGCCAGCAATGTCCACAGCAGCGGACTCTCCACCACTCCCCGCGAACTCCACCGCCGGTACAGGCGCGAACCGGCAAACGTCGCCGAAAGGTAGACTGCTAGGATCGAGGCGAAGGCATAGACCACAGTCCCGAGGTAGGGTGTGAATTGGCGCACCCACACCACTTCCATCCCCATGCTGGTCAAGCCGGTCAAGAACAGAAGCATGATCAGCGAACCGCTTGGTGCCGCGCTCTCCGCAGGTTTCGCCGAAAGACGCGAGAATTCAGCCACGGCCACCTTCGGCTCGCGGCGCGAGAGCACCAGAGCAGATAGCGCGATCGAAGCGTTGAACGCCGTGCCCACACTCAGCGTTCCGCGAAAGCCCAGCAGTTCAATCAGAAAGAGCGGAAGAATCGTCCCCGCCACCGCACCCGTCACGTTCGCCATGTAGAGGTAGCTGAACGAGCGCGCGGCCTCCCGAGGTAGTGTTTGTCCAATCGCGCGCATGGCCACGGGAATGGTCGCGCCCATGAGTGCGCACCACGGAATCAGAGTCCACCCGACCCACAGACCCGCCATGCAATAGTAGGCCCATGAAGAGGACAGCCCGATATTCCCCAGAAGGTGCCGTCCCCAGGAGAGTTCGTAAGGCACGACGATGGCCGATAGGCCAATCAGCAATTCGATCAGAGCGTACGTGCGAAGTGCGGAAAGACGAAGCGCTGGAGCGGGAATGTCCTGCCCGCGCCCATGCAGCCATTTGCCACTGGCCCACGAACCCAGCCCAAGTCCCGCCATGAACACGGAAAGAACAATCGACACCATGGCGCTGGTGACACCGAACTGCGCCATCGAGAGCCGCAGCCACACCAATTCGTAGAGAACACTGCAGAACCCCGAGAGAAGAAAGAAGAAGAAATACCAGTTCACAAAGTGCCTCTCTGCTGTGGATGTTGTCGCGAACGGCTCGGCGAACCGGGCTACCGCAATTGCCTCAAGAACTCGGCCCGCACCTCGGCCATGCGCAGGGCAAGCTCGCTCTTGAGTTGGGCGCGGCCCAGGCCCAGGCTGCGCGCCAGGGGCTGCTCGTCGTTGGCTGACAGCCGGTCGTCGGCGTAGTCGCGCAGCAGGCGCAAGCGCAGGCTGGCGCGCGCGAGGAAGTGGTAGTGATCGAGGAGACGGGCGTCGAGGTCGCCTCGATCGATCATGCGGCTGAGTGCTTGAAATGGGTTGGTAGTGTGCAGGCCGAGATCGCTCTGTCCGTGGCGGAGCTGGCCCCAGGCTGCGATGAATTCCAAGTCGGTGAGTCCGCCCGCACTGAAACGCAGGTGGAGCGGGCCGGCGGGGGCGCGCTCTTGTTCGATGCGCTTGCGCATGCGCAGAAGCTCATCGCGCAGGGCGGGCTCGGGGATGTTGTGCCGGTAAGCCACGCGGTCGAGGCGCTCGGCGAAGTTGGTGGGCCGAATGTCATCTGGTCCATGGTGCGTGGGCAGCACGCAGGCGGGTCGTCCGCGCAAAAGCGCGACGCGTTCCCAGGGCGCGGCCTGTTCGTGATGGTATTCCTCGAAGGCGTGGTAGCTGGTCACGAGCAGGCCCTGCGAGCCCGAGGGACGCAGGCGCGTGTCGACGCTGTACAGCCGCCCTTCTTCGAGCAGCGCGCCGAGGGCGCTGATCAGGCGTTGGGCCAGCCGGGCGAACCACTCCTGGTGATCCATGCCCGCGGCCGTGGTGCCATCGCGTTCGTAAAGAAAGACCAGCTCGAGATCCGATCCGTAGCGCATCTCGCGCGCGCCGCAACTGCCCAGCACCAGGATGGTCAGCTCGGAGTCAGAGCTGCCGTAGCGGGCCGCAAGATCCGCAGCCACCCGGTGCGTGGATTCCTGCAAGCAGGCTTCGGCCAGCCGGCCGAGCTGAGCCGAGACATCTTCGTGCGCGAGGTTGCCGGCCACATCGTGCACACCGATGCGCAAGATCTCCTCGGCCTGAAAGCGGCGCATGCAGCGCAGGGACGCCTCGTAGTCGCAGCCAGCCAGGCGGGCGGCGAACTCGTCCTGCCACTCGGCCGCATCCGGCATGGGCTCGCCTAGGCCGTGCGTCAGCTTGGGCCACAGCTCGGGGTGCGTGATGAGGTGTCGAGACAGGCGCTCGCTGGTGCCGAAGAGGCCGGCCAGGATGCGCAGAAGCTGGCGCTCTTCGCGCAAGAGCGCGAACAGGCCCAGCGAGGCGCGCAGGGCGAGATCGCGAAAGAGTGCAAGAGCGCGGTCGGGATCCGGCGAGGCGATAGCTTCTTCAAGCCATTCGGCGGGCATTCGGCCGCGCGCGATCTCAAGGTTGTAGGCGCTCTGTTCCAGGTCGCGGAAGCCAGCGGCGCGCAACTCGCCTTCTAGCACTTCACTCGAGGTCGTGGGCCCAAGCATGCGTAGCACGGCGGCGGGTGGCCCCGACGTCGGCTCACCCAGGGTGTCGGCGATGGCCGAGACGGCCGCGCGCTTCTCCTCGACCACGGCGGTGAATGCATCCGCGCCGGCGAAACCGAGGCGCCGGGCCAAACAGGCGATCCCATCTTCGTCGGCGGGCATGCGGTGGGTCTGCTGTCCGTGTTCGAGCTGAAGACGATGTTCGATCCTGCGCAGTAGGCGATAGGCAGAGGTTAAGGTGCGGTTTTCCTGATCCGAGAGCAGGCCGGCCAGACCCAGTTTGTTCAGCGCGGGCAGGGTGGTGCGCTCGCGCAGATCGTGCCGTTTGCCGGCGTAGAGAAGTTGCAGCACCTGCGCCACCAGCTCGACGTCGCGGATCCCGCCCGTGCCAAGCTTGACGTCAAAGGCGGCTCCCGAGCTTGCGTCCACGAACATGCGGCGGAGCGAGCGGACATCTTCCAAGGTGCCAATGCCCGCGACCCGCGGGTAGACGAACGGTTCCACGGTCTTGAGAAAAGCGTCGCCGAGCCAGGCATCGCCCGCGGCGTGGCGGGCGCGCAGCAAGGCCTGGCGCTCCCAGGTCCGGCCGAAACTTTCGTAATAGCTCTCGGCCGCGGCCAGTGAGTTGCAGATGGCGCCGCTTTGCCCCTCGGGGCGCAAACGCAGATCCACGCGGAACACGAAACCGTCGCCCGTGCTTTCCGAGATCGCCCGCGTGACTGCCTTGGACAAGTGTGCGTAGAACTCGTGCAGGCTGAGCGAGCCGGCCTGGCCATCGTCCGAGGCGTAGACGTAGATGACGTCGATGTCCGACGAGAAATTGAGTTCTTCCCCTCCCAGCTTGCCCATCGCAATGACCGAGAACCCGGGCGCGGAGTCGTTGCAGACGGGGTCGCCGAAGCCTGCGCGCAGCTCGGCGGCGCAGAAGCCCACGGCCGATTCCAGGCACGCGTCGGCCAAGGCCGAAAGCTCGCGCGCGACCTCCAGGGTTAGCCCATGCTCGGGCGAGGCGAGCCAGGGCACACCAATGCCGGCCCCGATTTCGCGCGCGCCGAGGCGGAGCATTTCGCCGCCGGCGTAGCGCCGCAGGGCACGTTGCAAATCCGCCTGCGAGCGTGCCCCCATGCAGGCCGCCTCGACTTCGCGGGCAAAAAGGTCGCGCGGCTTTTCGCGGTGGAGCCAGGGATCGGCAAGGAGGCGTGGCAAGCGCCCTGGATCGGCGAGCAGCAGATCGGGCAAGTAGGTGCCGCTGGCGAGCATGGCCGCCAGCAAGGCCACGCCAGCGCTGTCCTCGGGCAGCTTGACCGCGCTGTCGATCGACCCATCGTGCAACCGATCGTGCAAGCGTTCGAGGCGCATGCGGGCCGCCTCGGCATCGGGCCCAGCCGCGAGACATTGATCCAGGGTTTGCACGGAAGGAAAGCGTAGCAAGCGCTAGAGCGGTTCAAGCCGCGCGCAGACAACCGTGATGTTGTCGACGCCACCGTTGCCGTTCGCCGTCGCGATCAATCGTTCGCAAAGCTTGTCGAGATCGCCTTCTTCCACGGCCAGCCCGGCGATTTCGGTGTCCGAAACCATGCCGGACAGACCGTCGGAGCAGATGACGAAAAGATCGCCCAGGCGATGGTTCTCGACGATGATGTCGACCTCGATGGAAGGCTTCATGCCGAGCGCGCGCACGATGACGTTCTTGTGCGGGAAGGCGGCGATCTCGGCCTCGGACATGCGCTTCATGCGCACGTAGTCGTTGAGCAGCGAGTGATCCTCGGTGATTTGGTCGATGGCGCCTTCGCGTACGCGGTACAGGCGGCTGTCGCCCACGTGGCCGACGATGACCACGTCGTCGAGGAACAGCGTCGACACCACGGTGGTGCCCATGCCGCGGCACTCAGGTTTGCGCTCGGCCTCCTCGAAGATGCGCTGGTTGGCCATCTTGATGGCCGTGGTCATGCGATTGGTGTTTTGCCCGTGGCCGCGGTCGACCTTGAACGGCCAGGTGAGCTGTTGCTCGCCCTCGGTCTCGCGAAAGTACCCGACGATGGAATCCACCGCCATGCGGCTGGCGACCTCGCCCGAGGCATGTCCCCCCATGCCGTCGGCCACGATGGCCAGGCGCTCGTTCACCGGCAGAAAGAACGAATCTTCGTTGTGGTCGCGCTTCATGCCGACGTTGGTGTCGCCCGAGAAGCGGACGCGTTTTCCATCCATGGGAAAGGACGTGCTCATGGAATCGCCCATCGTACTGTCGGCATGGCGCGCATTTCAACAACATAGATGGACATCAGCAAGATCCGGGCTTGACGATTTCCAGGGTTGGGCCGACCTCTACGGTGAGGGGGCCGTGGCCTACATACAAGTCGCCGTCCAGGGTGTAGGCCGATTCTCGGTCCTCGGGTTCGATGGACAGCCGGGTAGCGACGAAACTGGTGGCCCGCTTGGGCGACAAGCCGCGCCCTAGGCGCACATCGAGGACGTCGAGGAGCAGCGACAGCGGGCCGCCGTGGATGGCCAGGCCGCCCATGCGATCGGGATCGTCGTCGGCGCGGTGGTGAAGTTTGAAACGAAAGCCGACTTCCGAAACCGTGGCCGCGCCCAGACCAGTGAGGTGGGTTCGGGGCAGGTTGCTTCCGTCGACTTGGACTCGGCCACGGAAGCGGCGGAAGATGCGCCGGGCGTAGCGGCCCGTGGTGAGCACGGAGATCAGGATGCGAAAGATGATCCACACCGCCCGCCGTGCGCCGTAGCTGCCGCGCGCGTAGTATTCCTCTAGGAAGTTGGTCAGAAGTCCGTTGCCGAAGATGAAGCCGTAGTGGGTGCCCACGCGTAGGCAACGGCGGTGAATCGTGGCTGGTGCCGTGCCCGCGCGCTCGCCCGCCGCCAGCTCGGCCAGCAGGCTTTCCGGCCTAACACGGATGCCGAGCGACGAGGCCACGACGTTCATGGTGCCGCCAGGCAGGATGGCCACGGGCGGCAAGGGGCGGCCCCCATAGGCCGCGATCAAGGCGGACAGTGTGCGGTGCAAGGTCCCGTCACCGCCATGGATCGCGATCACCCGGGGAGATTCGGCGGCCGCGCGGAGGGCTTCCTCGGCCAGGTGCTCCAGGCTTGGCGGTGCCGCCACGCGCCCACTTTCCCCCAGAATCTTGGCAAAGCGATCGGCGCAACCGGGATCCCTTCGGTTGGCGCGGGAACCTGGGTTGACGAAGACGACCACAGCCACGAAAGTGGTACTTTACACGACAACCACGCGCGCAGCATTTGTATTGACACGACAAGTGTCGCGGCGATTACATGCGCCTTGAACTCGCGTGAGTTTCGGCGGGCTTTGCCCGACGGAACTCAACGCGGGAGTTGGTAAGAACCCTTCGAGGGTTCTTATTCAGGGGGGAATCTTGTCGGAGAACAGCGCAAAGCAGGCGGCAGTTCAGGGGACGCTCAAGGAGCGGCCGTTCCCTCGGTTGCTGCAACAGCTTTACCGGAAGAAGTTCACCGGCTATTTCGTGGTCGCTGACCAGACTCTCGACGAAAGCGAGGTCTACCTGCGCGAAGGCTCGCCGGTGCACGTGGGCCGGCCGGTCGACACCGATCGCCTCGACAACCTGCTGGTGGAGTATGGCGTGGTGCCCGCGGAAATCGTGGCCACGGCCAGGCCACTCGTGACCGACGGTTTGAGGCTCGGGGATGTCTTGGAGCGCATGGGAGCGCTCGACAAGCAAAAGCTGGCGCAGGTTTTGAAGTCGCAGGTGGTGCGTAAGCTGACCCGGCTGTTCTTCATCGTCGAGGGGACCTACGCCATCTACGTGGCTCCCCACGCTTACGGCGAAGGCTCGGATCTGGCCCTGATGCGCGTCGATCCGCGCGGTGTGATCTATCCCGGTATCCGCGCGGCCTACGATCTGCCGCGGGTCACGCAGGAACTGACACGCCTGCTCGGCCTCCGCTTTCGCTTGCAGGATCTCTCGGCTGCCTTCATCACGGCGATGGGCATCGCGCCGGACGATCCGACCGTCGAGGCACTTCGCAAGGGCTGGATGACGCTTGACGATCTGGACGCCGTCACGTCCAGGCCGCTCGAAGTCCGCTCGGTGGTGCTGGCGCTGTACTACTCCGACCTTCTCGACCGCGAACCCATCGCCGAGCCGGCGCAAGCCTCGGACTCCGCAATCCCGCGCGCGGTTCAACTGACGCAATCCTCGGACGTGGGCGCGGCGTCTAAACTTGCCGGAGATTCTGGCCCGCAATTGCAGGTTGCTTCCGATTCCGGCGAAAAACCCGTCGCCGCTTCGGCAAGCACGCGACCCTCGGGCATTTTTGCCTCGCTCCAGGCGCAACCGACTGTTGCCCCCGAAAAGGCGGCTCCGGTCGCGGTGCCAGCGGCGGCGTCCGAGGTTCCTGTCGCGCCGCGGGTGGCGCCTCCGGTCGCCGCGGCTGTTGCAGGTTCGGCGCGTGGCCAGCCGGTTTCGCCCGGGCCCAGCCCCAGTGTGCCCGTGGTGCGTGGACCGATGGTGACTCCGATGCGATTCGATGCCAAGCCACCCCAATCGGCAGAGGTCAAAGTCGCGGGGGCCGCGCGCCCGGCTCAGGCCTTATCGATCGATGCCACGCGCGCGAGCATTCAGGACATGGCGCAGAAGCTTGGCAAGGCCAACCATTTCGAGCTTCTGGGGGTGGGCCAGACCGCCAGCTCCGACGAGGTTGGCATCGCGTTCGTGCGCGCCGCTCGCCAGTTTCACCCGGACCGTCTGGTCAACGCTGGTCTGCAAGATCTCCAACCGCTTGCCGAGAAGATTTTGGCGCGCATCAACGAGGCGGCCATGGTTTTGGGAAATGCCACCCGCCGGGCGGAATACGTGGCGTCCCTTGCCGCCGGCCCGACCGCGGCGCGCACCAATCTGCCCACGCTGTTCGAAGCCGAGAACATGTTCCTCAAAGGCGAGGTCTTTCTCAAGAAGGGCGACCACGCCAAGGCCATCGAATGCTTCACCAGCGCCAGCCAAGGGAATCCGGGCGAGCCGCAATACCGCGCCTACCTGGCCTGGGCGCGTTTCGACGATCCGCGTGCGCGCAAGGAAGCCCTGGTTCGCGATACGCTCAAAACCATCGAAGAGGTTGTGCGCGAAAGGCCGAAGTTCGTACGCGGCTTCTACTGGGTTGGCTTGCTGTGGAAATTCCTGAATGAAGCCGACAAGGCCGAGCGGGCCTTTCGCGAGGTGGTGACGCTCGATACGTCATTCATCGACGCCGGTCGCGAACTGCGGCTCATCGAAATGCGCAAGAGCAAGCCAGCGTCAGGCAAGTTCGGCTCGAAGCCCGAGCCTCCGCACGGCGGTGGGCTCATGGGCAAGTTTTTCAAGAAGTAGCTGGTCGCGAGCGTGGGAATGGCGAGGTCGCCGGAAGCGTGGGGCGGGCAGGGTGTGTGGTGGGTGCCGAGTGCGAAGCGAACCCGTTCAGGGTTTCCATGATCGCATAGGCGGAGCCGGGCTTTGCCCGGCGAAGCCAGAGCGCGGGAAGGTTTGCCCGATGATTCGCACTTGCCCTACAATTCGGCGGGCTGCCCAATATTTAGCGGAGCGGAACTCCACGCACTGAGAAGTTGCGTGGCGTTAAACTCCGGATGTACGATTCCTCTCTTCAAGGAGATGGACCGCAAATGCAGCGTGGGCCATGGTCCCTGTATGCCATCGACACCATAGGAGGAACTCTCGACGGTACGGCGGGAGCGAGGGAATGCACTATCCACGGCGTGGTGAAGGTGAACTCAGATGATTCACCCTATAGGGTTGCCAATGAGTTCATCGCGGGCAGGCTTGCCATGATGCTGGGACTGCCCGTGCCTCCTGGGGTCATCGTCAAAGTCGACGATGAGACGCTTGCATACGTTTGGCTGAAGTTCGGCCCCAAAGGGGAGACGCCGCCACCTGTATCGCCTGCGGCACTTGCGAAGGACAAGCCTGCGTTGGCTGCAAAAATCGTGACGTTTGACTGCTGGATCGCGAATCCAGATCGCTTCTCCCAGAACCTTTGCTACGCGAAGAATCTGATCGACGCGATGATCTGGGATCATGAACAGGCTCTTTTTGGTGCGTCAGGCAACAGGCGCTTGGACAGGCTGGAAGACGTGAGGGATAGAGCTATACTGAACGGATGTTTAGCATCATACGTTACAAGCACCGAGCACTTCTCCTCTTTCGCCCGCCATATAAGGTTTCTCTGTGAAGGTTCGGATAGCCCACTGCGGTCAGTCTGTGAAGAGGCGCGAATCTCGGGTGCTATTCTTCCAGATGAAGAAGATGCGCTAGTCGAGGTTTTAGAACATAGAGAATCGAACCTGCTAAAGATGGTACAGACCCTGCCTTCCCTGAAGGGACAAACGGTGATGACATGAGCACTCAATGGCTCATAGCTAAATATATCCCAGACATGAGTCGGCACGAGCCGCGCAACATCGGCGTCATCCTTCTGAAGGATGGGAAACCATACCTGCGTTTTCGCGGCAGAACCACCGACGGAAATGTGGACGGTAGAAAGGTCAGGGGATATCAAAACTCCCTAGAAAACTACAAGGCATGGATCGCCCATTGGGAGCGCGCATCGGAGACTGGAAGCATCAAAGATCTGATGATCGGAGCCAATCCAAACTGTAATTTCTTTCTTGAATTCGGAGGAGAGCGGATTCTTGGAGCCGACACTGTCGAGCCCGAGACGCTTGCAAACCAACTTTTCCATCAGCTCGTCGGCGATGAGGCGATGATCGATGGCGAACCCAAGAACGAGACGGCGATCGACAGGATCTTCAAACGACTGGACATCACGGAGAAGGTAGAACCCGATGTCGTTTTGCCGGGAACTATCGACGCCGAGCCTGTATTTTTCGATTTTCGCTATAGGAATGGCCGGAACACATGGATGAAACGCGTCCGCATTGATCGAGGATCGGACAAGAAGGCCATGGAGCCGCTATATTCCGCCGCCTGGGTATTTGAACGTGCAAGGAATGTTGATACAGGTTGTCATCTCGTTGCCCTCCTGGACTGTCAGGATGGAGCTTCCATCACTCGTCCAGAAGAGTTTCTAAGGAAGCACGGCGACGCCGTGTTCAATGTCGCCGATGAAGACGGCTCTGCCGACGGCCTGAAAGCGATGCTCGGTCTGAACGGCGCGCTTGCGATCATCTAGACTAGGCAATTGCCGTCGACGATGCGCACCCGGTACCCCGGACAGACCGACGCCTGACCCGTCCGAAACTGCGCCACCATGGGCCCGAGCCGCTCGGCACTCTGCTTCACCAGCGCTCGGCCAAGCGCTGGCTCCGTGTGGTTGATCTTTTCGTAGACCGCGGCCAGCGAAACTCGCAGATCCTCCTGCGTCCGAGCCGCCGCATGGACCGAGGGCTGCATGCCGAGCGCCACCAGCGCGACAATGTCGACCACCGTCGAGAACAGCAACTCTCGTTCATACTGCCGTCCGCGGTATTCCTCGAACACCTCATCCATCCACGTTGGCTCGAAGATCCACTCGAAGCCGAGCTGAGCCATGACCGTCATCGGACTACCTGCGACGAACCGCTCAAGAATCGCATCCAGCATCATGCCGCTGATCAGCGGCCGGCCGCATGTACTCGTCAAAATTTGCCCAACTTCACTCGTGCCCAGATGTCCAGCAGGCGCAGGTGTGGCGGGTGGCAGCGAGGGAGGGGAAGCCTTCGGCACTCGGGTCCTACCGCCCGCCCTGCCACACCCTCGGGCTTCGCCCTCGCCCTCGCCGTCGTGCGCGGAGGTCGCGTGCCGCATGTGCTGCGCGCGCACTCCCAGATCGCCGTCCTGGGCACTTTGCGAATTGAATCGACCGTAGCAGACGACGGGGAGCGGGCCCGAACTGACAGGACCCACCACGCCGAAGCCGGTGGGTCCCCGAGTCAATCACCTTGAAAGGGCTGCCCTTCGAGGGTTCCCATCTATTACGACTCGCCGTCGCCACTCTCGGGGGCGTCGTCCGCTTCCGCGGGTGCGTGGGCTTCACCCATCTTCGCGTACCATTGCTCGAACACCTCGGTGATCTGGCGCGCTTGCTTCTCGCTCGACACGTTGAACGATGATTGTTTGCGATAGCTGCCTTTGAACTTCTTGAAGCGCACGATGGCGATCTTGGGCGCCCGGAAGGTGCCCGCGGTCTTGTCGAGCTCTTGGTAGAGAAACATCAGCGTCGACCAAGAGCCCTTGGTCAGCACGACTTTGTCGAGCTGCTTGCGCACGAGCACGCCCTCGTCCTCGTAGTCGTAGGTGAGTTCGTCGATTGTCTCTGCCATGGTGGGCTCCTTTGGGGTGCTGGAAGCTATTTCTCGGGATCGGACTTGGCCAGCGCGTGCAGGCTGGCGGCCAGCGCGCGGCGGTCGTGGTCGGACAGGCGCGCGAATTCGATGCCCATGCCGGCCGCGGCTTTCTTGCCACTGCCGCGGGTGACCCAGGCGACTCGTCCGCGCGCCACGGTGACTTTGCCGTCGCCAATTGGGATCTCCAGGGTCAAGTCCTCGCCGACCTCGAAGAGCAGATCGGAACGCAGGAACAGCCCACCTTCCGAGAGATCGGCGGTGTCCAGGCGCACGCCGGCTTGGATCTTGTTCCCTTCGGCGCGTACCACCACGGGCACGAGCGCGCTTTTGCGGTCGAATCGGCGCGCATTGCGCGGCCGCGGGGTCTGACTCACGGACGGAGTTCCAGCACCGCTGACGAGCGGGCCTCGAACGAGACGCGGGTCGCTTCGCTCCCGGCTTGCACCAAGCGGCTCTCGCGCCACACGGCCTCGAATGAAACTGGAGCGCGCCCTGCGGTGACAACGAGCTTGGCCAAGAGGTCGTGCGGAACAACGACCCAACCGCTCGTCGATACGGCGCAGGCAATGGCAGAGGGTGCACCAAAGGGACGAATTTCGAGGAAGGTTCGCGGTGGGCCCGAGACACGAAGGACCAGGTCGCCCCTCATGCTCATGGTCGTGTGTGCATCGAGCGGGGTTTCGCTGCCGTCGGAAACCGACGGGGCCCGTGGCAGCACCAACTTGAGGGTTGTGTGTTCGTCTCCCTTGGTCGGAACTACGAGGGTCATCGTCGTTGGAACCTGGCCGAGATCGAGCGGTCCGGCCTCGGCAATCACGCCGCTGACTACATCCGCGAGCGGCGGATAGACCCTGGGCGCGGGGCGCAGCGACTCGGCTTCTTCACCTTGCGCCACTTGCAGCGCGACCCCGCCGAGCTCTTGCAAATTCAGCGTGCCGCCCTGGGCACGCACCATGCGCGCGGTCCCCGCCACGTCACGCAGTTCGCAGGCCGATTCCGGCGAGGGCGAAACCAAGGGATCCACGGCGCCAAGCACGTCGGAGGTGGCCATGTCGATGGCCTCGGCCTGGAAGGCAAGTACCGAAACCGACGGGGCGCCGCCGCTCGGTAAATCGAGCCTGACCGAGACCTGCGACAAGCGCTGGCTGGTGGCAGGCGCGGCATCCTTTCCGTGCGAGCCACCTTCACAGGCGAGGCCCGCAGAGAGCAGAAGCACCACGAGCGCGCCTCGCGCCTGAACTGGGCGGAAAGGCGCGTGGGGCAGGCGCAATTTCTGTTTGGGGTGAGACATCAAGATTACCGACAACCGATCATTATATGCAGATTCGCCGCGTTACGCTAGTGCAGGCGCGGCAGCTTGGAAGCGGAAGAAAGATGGTAGAAAGGGCACGAAATGCCAAGAATCAATTCAGAGGAGGTGCGCGAAATCGCGGCCTTGGCTCGCCTTCGGCTCGACGAGACCGAGGTCGAGCGCATGACCCACGAGCTCGACGGCATACTCGGCTACATCGAAACGGTCAAGAACCTGGTCACGGGCGACGCCTTGCCCATGACCCACGCGGTACCGTTCGACTGCCCGATGCGGCCGGATGAGCCAGGCCAGTCCTTGACCGTGGACGAAGCCCTGCAAAATGCGCCGCGCCGCCGGGAAGGCTCGTTCGAGGTTCCGCGCATCGTGCCTGGCACGGGGGGCGCGTAACCATGGCGCCCGATCTTCGAGGGGCTTCGCTCACGGGGCTGGCCGCGGGCGTGGCGGCGCGAACCTGGAAAGCGCGCGACCTGGTCGAGGGGTATCTCGATCGCATCGCCCGGCTCGACAAGAAGCTTGGCTGCTTTCTTCTGATCGATGGCGAGGGTGCGCGCAAGAAGGCGGACGCCATCGACAAGAAGCTCGCGGCGGGCGAGTCCGTGGGATCGCTCGGCGGCGTGCCCATCGGGCTCAAGGACATCTACGTCACGCGCGGGATCGAAACCACCGCGGGTTCGAAAATCCTGAAGGGCTTCATTCCGCCCTACGAATCGACGGCGTCCGCGCGCCTGGCTGCGGCCGGCGCCATCAGCCTGGGCAAACTCAACATGGACGAATTCGCCATGGGTTCGTCGAACGAGAACAGCGCCTTTCATCCCGTGCACAATCCCTGGGATCTGGAGCGCGTGCCGGGCGGCTCGTCAGGAGGCTCGGCGGCGGCGGTTGCGGCTTCGCTGTGCGCCGGTACCCTGGGCACCGACACCGGCGGTTCGATTCGCCAGCCAGCTTCTTTGTGCGGCGTCGTCGGCGTGAAGCCAACCTACGGCCGAGTTTCCCGCTACGGCGTGATCGCTTTTGCCTCGTCGCTGGACCACCCTGGGCCATTCGGACGCACCGTCGAAGACGCCGCCGCCTTGCTCGAAGTGATCGCGGGTCACGATCCCATGGACAGCACCTCGATCCCGCAGCCCGCGGGTCGCTATCGGCAGGCGAGCAAGGCCGGGCTGGCGGGCATGCGTGTGGGCGTGCCCAAGGAATACTTCCAGGCCGGCATGGATCCCGAGGTCGAGACCGCCGTGCGTGCCGCCGTCGACGAGCTGGCGCGTGCGGGCGCCACGCTGGTGCCGGTGTCGCTGCCGCACACGCAATACGCCATCGCGACCTACTACCTTATCTGCATGGCCGAGGCGTCGTCGAACCTGGCGCGCTATGATGGCATCCGCTACGGGCATCGAACGGCGGAGGCTGGGTCGCTGGAAGAGCTGTACGCCAAGACGCGCGGCGAGGGTTTTGGCAACGAACCCAAACGCCGCATCATCCTCGGCACCTACGTTCTGCGTGCCGGTTACTACGAGGCCTACTACGGCAAGGCGCTACGCGTGCGCCGCCTCATCGCGAACGATTTCACCGCGGCCTTTAGCCAGTGCGACGTGCTGGCCACGCCGACTTCGCCCACGCCCGCGTTCAAGATCGGCGAGCGCTCGGCGGATCCGCTGCAAATGTATCTCGCCGACATCTACACCGTGGCGCCGCCACTGGCCGGTGTGCCGGCGCTTTCCCAGTGCTGCGGTTTCACGCGCAAAGGGCTGCCCATCGGCTTGCAAACCATCGGGCCGCCGCTCGGCGAGGAAGCCGTCTTTCGCGTGGCTGGCGCATATGAGGCGCGCACCGACTGGCACAAGCGCTTGCCCGAGGATCCATCATGAGTCGGGACAAATACGAAGCGGTCATCGGGCTGGAGGTTCACGTCCAGCTCGCCACGCGCACCAAGATCTTTTCCATTTCATCGGCCGCCTTTGGCGCCGAGCCCAATGAGCACACCGATCCGGTTTGTCTTGGCCTGCCCGGCGCGCTGCCGGTCTTGAATCGCGCGGCCGTCGAAGCGGCGGTACGCTTGGGTTTGGCAGTGGGTTCGCACATCCGGCCGCGCTGTCGATTCGCGCGCAAGCACTACTTTTATCCCGACCTGCCCAAGGGATTTCAGATCTCGCAGTACGACGAACCGCTGTGCGAGGGCGGCACGGTGACGTTTCGGTTGAACGGCGAAGTCAGGCAGATCCGGCTCACGCGCATCCACATGGAAGACGACGCGGGCAAGAACATCCACGACGCGAGCGGCGTCAGCTTCGTCGACTACAACCGCGCCGGCGTTCCCCTGTGCGAAATCGTCAGCGAGCCCGACATTCGTTCCGCCGACGAAGCCGCGGAATACCTGCGCGCCATCCGCACCCTGGTGCGCACCCTCGGCATCAGCGACGGCAACATGGAGGAAGGCTCGCTCCGCTGCGACGCCAACGTGTCCATCCGCCCGCGCGGCGAAACCAAGCTCGGCACCAAGGCCGAGCTCAAGAACATCAACTCGTTCAAGAACGTGCGCGACGCCATCGAGCACGAGATCGCGCGCCAGAC
>OCTA010000081.1_pt1 | contig 90092 bp, 68 predicted proteins | sample 1538991 | NCBI WGS metagenome assembly OCTA01 (sample SAMEA3539302, study PRJEB22396) | soil metagenome | biome: tundra; feature: field; material: soil | place: USA | collected 2010-05 | depth 0.15 m
CCCGCATCAACTCATTTCAGGACAACATTGCGAAAGGCCAGCCCAACGACTGGCGTTGCCGGGCCGGCGGCCGCTATCTCTACATCTGCGAAGACGGACTCGTGCACTACTGCTCGCAGCAGCGCGGATATCCCGGAGTCCCCCTCGCCACCTACACCCGCGACGACCTGCGCCGCGAATATCTCACCGAAAAATCCTGCGCCCCGCACTGCACCGTATCATGTGTGCATCAGGTTTCGATCTTCGATTCCTGGCGCGCCCCGCAGCACCCCGCCCCGCCGATGCCCGAGGCGTCCGCGTCCCACGAACTCGTGCAGATTAAATAGACCCGGTATCAGCCCTTCTGCCCGCAGCGAAATTCTGAGTACCGGGTACTGAGTACTGAGTACCGAGAGCTACTTCTTCGGCTGCGCCGTCGGCGGCAGCAATCCATTCAGGCGAAGATACATCGCGGCCGAGCTGTAGTGATCAGCCCAGTCGTTGGTGAGCATGATCAGGGCAAACGCCCGCGGCCCTTTGCGCCCGCCAAATAGCTCGATTTCATCGCCAAGTTTGGAGTCATCCACTTTGCCGAGCACAGTGCTGCAAAATTCGAAGCTCGCCTTCAGTGTTGTCACCAGCTTGTCTTTGCCATCGGATTCCTTCAGCGGCACCGGCGCCGTGACTTCGGGCACGTCACCGATTTTCGAACAGAGGTAGTTGTTCGACTCGACGATATGCAGCACGAGATGGCCAAATGTCATCTGCTGCTCAGTGGGTTTGTAGCCAAACTTACCGGCGGGCATTTCTTCGACCGCAGCCACCAGGTTTTTCTGCTGCCGGGGCAATATTTCCTTTACTACCGAAGTGACCGGATTTTTGTCTTGTGCGAGAACTGCGGTTGCTGAAAGAAGCAGAAGAATGCAAAGCGTGCGTCGCATGATGTCCCCCCGCATTCGTATTGGAAGATGAGGAATTTGTTCCGCCCCCATTCTACTCGCCGCGGAAAGACACGGCGAACCTGGCCCCCGGCCGTCCAGGAGCTGGTGACGAATTGCAATCTGCTTTGAAGCTACTTCTTCGATTGCGCCGATGGCGGCAAAATACCGTTCAGCCGCAAATACATCGCAGCCGCGCTATAGTGATCGGCCCAACCGCTCGCCAGGATCAATGCCGCCATGGCTCGCGGCGCCTGCCGGCCCCCAAACAGCTCAATGCTGTCGCCCAGCTTCGAGTCGTCCATTTTGCTCAATGCATCGCCGCAGAAGCTGTACGACGCTTTGACCGCCGCCACCAGCGTATCCTTCGAATCACTCTCTTTGGGTCCATCCACCTTGGGTGCGGCAACGTCCGCCGCCTTGGCACAAAAAGAGTTGTTGAACTCGACCACGTGCACGGCTAGGTGCGCAAATGGCATTTGATCGGGCGTGGGCTTGTAGGAGAATTTGTCCGCAGGCATCGCCTCAATGGCCCCTACGGTGTTGTTTTGTGAGCGTTGCAGCAGCAAGCGCAGCGAAGACGCGACCGGATCTTTGGTCGGCCCTTGAGCTGCCACAGGTGCAGCCGGGGCTTTGGCGGGCGGAGTCGCGGTTTGGGCAAACGCAAGCGCGGCGTAGACGACAAGACCAGCAACGGCAAAAGTTCGTTTCACGGAAAGCCTCCTGGGGCTCCCAGCATATACCGGCAATGCGTGCGAGGTCATCTCCACAAGAAAGTCTTCACCACAGGGGACGCCGAGATCGCAGAGGAATCCCAGATTCCCTCCGTGTCCTCTGTGTCCTCCGTGGTTGAAAGGTTTTCATGGCACAATGACGCGATGCCCTCAGCCAGTTCCCCCGCTCCCGATTTTATCTACGGCACCGCCTGGAAGGAAGACCGCACTGCAGCTCTCACCGAGCGCGCCCTGTGCATGGGCTTTCGAGCCATCGATACCGCCAACCAGCGCAAGCACTACTTCGAATCCGGAGTCGGCGAAGGCCTGGCCGCCGCCTATCGCGCGGGCATCGTAACGCGCGCCGATCTTTTCCTGCAGACCAAATTCACCTACCAGCGCGGTCAGGACCACCGCCTGCCCTACGATCCGGAAGCGAGCCTCTCAACTCAAGTCGCGCAGTCGTTGGCCAGTTCGCTCGAGCATCTCGGCACCGACCGCGTCGACAGCTTCCTCTTGCACGGGCCGTCATCCCATGAGGAGTGGACGGACGCAGACTCCGAAGTTTGGGAAGCGATGCGGAAAGAGCGCGACGCCGGCCGCACACTCTATCTCGGCGTGAGTAACATCTCGTTGCAACATCTGGAGCAAATGGAGGCCACCCACGCAGAACTCCCGACGTTCGTCCAGAACCGCTGCTTTGCCCGCCTGGGCTGGGATCGCGAAGTGCGATCCTTCTGCAGTCAGCGCAGGATCATCTATCAGGGATTCTCGCTGCTCACCGCGAACCGGGAGGTGATGAAGGACGCGCAGCTGATCGCACTCGCGGAGCAACTGCACGCAACTCCGACGCAAGTCATATTCAGCTTCGCGCGAACAGTGGGCATCTTGCCGTTGACCGGCACTTCCAGCGCCGATCACATGAGGGAAGATCTGTCCAGCCTAGACCTGACGCTTCCGCCAGATGCAGTGCAGACGATTGAATCCATCGCAGACTGACGCTGGCTTCTTCGAAGACTACGAGAACGCCGCTGCGAATCCCAAGCCCACCAACGCCAGCAGAATGTACCAGCCGAAAACGATGCCGAACGCGGTCCCCTTTTTCACTTTGCCGACGCAACTGAATCCGATCGCGGCCAGGATCAGTGTCCAGACCTCAAAGATGTCGAATCCCCGAGCAAGCGAGTAGCGGACGAGCGAATCCGCCATGTTCATGAAGTACGCTGGGTTGCTGGCAACGGGATTGTCCGGAGTGTAGCCGTCAGGGCTCATGCCAGCCAGTAAAGAAGCAATCCCCAGCAGAAGTTGCACGACCATGGGTAAGCTGGCGAAGACAACGATATTCAATGAATTCTTGAAAGAGACATCCGCGCCCGCACCGAATTTGAACGACGCCAGTAAGACTCCAGCAACTAGGGCAAGCCAACCGAACCGCAGCACCGCCTTCGCATAATCGAAATAACGGGTGCCCTTTGTGCGCAATTCGAACTGCTGCTCGCGCTGGTCCGCAGGCATTTTCTCGAACTGGTCCGCCACCTTTGGAATGGCCTGAACCTGCTCTTCAGTTACTTTTCGCAATGTGATCTTTTTGTCGACTGTGTAAATGAATGCCACCCAGACGACTGCCAGCAGCAAAAAAGGCGCCACCCAAGCCCACGCACCCGCGTTGCGCAGATCTGTGAAAGTCTTCGACGGTGCGATGAAGGTGTTGACGATGCGAGCGCCTGCGGAAAGCGGTGCAGATTCGGGAGTAGGGACGGGCGATGCGGGCAGGACCGGAGCGGCGGCCATGAATGCCTCCTTACGAAGATTCGACGGAATTCTAGTCCGAGGCGGCCCTCTGCACAAGCGATGCGGTCACACCGAATGCGACTTCCCGACCATGTAACGAAAACATCATTCTCCTCACTATCCAAATAGCGAGAAGGCCGGCGGCCGCCTCACCGCGCTGCCGGAAGAGAAGCAAGGCCGGTGCGGTCCGGCGCTGAAGCGAATTCCCTCCTGCAGGCGCACTCCGCAGCAGATTTGGCAAGTCTTCCAAGGCTGGGCAAGTGGGCCAATTCGGTTCCATCCATTTCAAGGAAGAAGTGTTATGAGACTCTTTCGGATCGCTTTGCATCCGGCGAAATAGGATTGCCACTCGCGGCTTGAGGGGGCGCCGGCGTTGCCTCGGCACGACGCACTTGCCGGGCGGTTGCTCAGCCCGGATTAAGATAGTGCGAATGTCGAACGCAACGCCGGTCGTAATTGCGGTCCTGATCGCCGAGTTAGTGCCCGCGGCCGCATTTGGATTTGCGGCCGATCGCGTGGCAGCGAGAGTTGCACGGTGGCCGCTTGCCATGCGCATAGCGCTGCCCGGGCTGCTGGTTGTGCCCTACATTGTCATCGCAGTGACGCAGCACATCTTTCGCTGGCAGTGGTTCGCTTTATACGCCGTGCTGCCGGTCGTGATCGCGTGGATGCTGGCGCGGGCGGCGGTAGTCGACCACGAACAGCGCGGCAACTGGCGTGATGCACTCATTCTTCTCACCCTGGGCCTCGCCGTCGATTTGCGCTGGTTCGACCTTGCGTGGCCTTCGGGCTTGCGCGGCCTGAACAACCTGCTTCTGCTGGATGCGGGCCTTTATGGTTTCCTCGCCATCCGCCATCTCGACGGCACCGGGTTCGATTTTCACCTGCGACTGAGCGACTGGAGAACCGGCTTGCGCGAACTCTTGTTCTTCGCACCTGCAGTGCTCGCGCTCGGATTCGCGCTCGGATTCCTCCATCCCCACTCCAACCTGCCTCCGCTGGGTAAAGCGATTCTCTCGTGGGCCGGGATTTTCGTTTTCGTCGCCGTACTGGAAGAACTTTTCTTTCGCGCCTGGGTGCAAAACCTGCTCGAGCGGCGAGTGGGACGCCGGGCTGCCCTGATCGTCGCATCGGTGCTGTTCGGCCTCTCGCACTTCAACAAGCGATCCGCACACTTCAACTGGCGCTACGTCCTTCTCGCCACGATCGCCGGGATCTTCTACGGCCGTGCGTGGCGCGAGAACCGCCGCGTGCCCGCGTCGGTGATCACACACACCTGCGTCGATTGGTTGTGGTCCTGGTGGTTTTAGGGCTCCCCGGAGTATTGAAGGGATCGAATCACTCGATATACATACATGAATGTACGTACAAATAGCAGATAGTTATCGATCGGGAGAAAAGCCACCCCGGACGCCGCTAAAATACCCTTTCCGGGGCCGGAAAGGACCCTGACAGCGACGATCGTTCCAGTTACCGACGAAGACCTCATCCGCGCGAAAGGAACGCGTCCTGCAGCCCGCTAGGACCGTTCTACGACTTTTCATCACTTACACGAAGGCTCAACAACTTACGGAAATTGGCCGGGCACACTCACGAGCTTCGTTCGGTTTGGTTAAGGCCGAGGCCCCGGCGAGGAATAACGCAGATATCCCAGTCCAACGCGCAGATGGTGATGCAGAGCGTCCGGCACGCAGACAGCGAAGCACAGCCCGAGCAATCCTTGGGCGAGGCCAAGCGCGTAGAGGTTTCGGTAACGCAGGAACAGTCCGCACGAAATCGCTCCCCACACCAGTGTCGCCACCGTGAGCGGCAGATTCGGCAAATGCGCCGCCGCGAACAGCACCGCGGCCACACCGACGGCAGCGCCCTCGCCGCCGAGAAGGCGAGTGAGTCGCGGCATGAACAAGTCATTCATGAGGAACTGCTGGTAGAGCGTCCACACGACGTAACCGCCGATGTGCTTGAAATCGCCTTTGTACAGCGGATGCAACGTTCCAATTTGCTTCGCCACCAGGACGCTCGCGATCGTGATGACAATGGCGGCGGGAAGAATCCAGAACGAACGCCTCAGCCCGCGGAAGCCCATGCCGAGATCGTCCAGGCTCGGACGCCGTGCCAGGACGATCGTCAGCGTCACCACCAGCGCGACCGGAGAAAGAATGCGCTGCGGAAACTCCGGCATCCATAGCACGAACAAGATCAACCCGTAACCAAGAGCCAACTCAATGAGATCGCGGGTGAAACCAGGCTCGGAGCGAGACATCAAAAGAGTATGGCACGAGCGATCGTCGCTGGGTTGTGACAGCCGAAGAGCCCGCCCTGAGGGAACTCGCCGCTGAGGGAACTAGAAGGGCGGCTGTCGCCACACACGGCCGCCCAGGCTTCCTTCGTGAACCTTAGTGTCCTTAGTGGTTAAAGGTCTGTGGTTCTACGCCAGCAACTCCGGCGTGGCCTCGAGCAGGCTGCGTGTGTAAGCGTGCGCCGGGCGCTCGGTAATCTGCGCCGTGTCTCCGGCCTCAACAATTTTCCCCCGATACATCACCGCGATCCGCGTCGAAAGATAGCGCACCACAGGCATCGAGTGCGAGATGAACAGGTAGGTCAATCCAAAATCGCGCTGCAGTTGCGCCAGCAGGTTGACGATCTGCGCACCCACGCTCACGTCGAGCGCCGAGACCGGCTCATCGCACACGATGAATTTCGGCCGCAGCGCGAGCGCGCGGGCGATTCCGATGCGCTGCCTCTGCCCCCCTGAAAATTCGTGCGGATAGCGTGTCCGTGCGGATTCGTCGAGCCCCACCGCCCGCAGCAACTCCGTGACTCGGGCACGAACGTTGAGTTTCGCCCGACCGGACCCGCCCGCGTCCCCGCGAATGACGCGTCCGTGAATAATCAGCGGCTCGGCAATCACATCTTCCACCCGAAACCGCGGATCGAGCGAGGCAAACGGATCCTGAAAAATAATCTGCATGTCGCGGCGCAGCCCACGCATCTCGCCCCGGCCAGCCGCCAGCAGATCGCGCCCTTCGAAGCGCACGCTGCCCGATGTAGGCTCAATCAAACGAAGAATTAGACGTCCCAGCGTGCTCTTACCCGAACCGGACTCCCCCACGAGCCCAAGTGTCTCTCCGGCCTGAATGTCGAGCGAAACGTCATCGACCGCACGCACTTCTCCCCGCGATTTCCCGCCGAAGGCCGACTCGCCATGCGGAAACACTTTCGTCAGATTCCGGATTTCAAGCAGCGGCACATTGAGATGCTAGCAGTACCGCGCTGCGAGTCGCGAGTGTCGAATCGGATTTCTGATACCCAGCAGTTATTAAGACGTTGATGTCCGAAAAGCGGTTCCATATTCCAGAATATGGAACGCGTTACCCCGCCGCCAGCAAAGGCACCGCCGCCAGCGCCGCCAGCAGCCCCACGAACTTCCACCGGCTGAAGTGTTCGTTCAGCACAAGACGAGCCAGCAGCACAGTGACCGCCGGATACAACGAAGTGATGAGCACCGCTTCATCCAGGCGCCCGTGCTGGCTTGCGTAGATGAACATTGCGCTGGCCGTTATGTCGAAGAATCCGGCCACCATTCCAAGCGCCACACGCGGACGATCCAGCGTCAGCGGGGCGCGAATCGCAACCACCGCGACTGCCGTGGCCGTGAACGACCCAACGCGAGACAAAGCAGCGATCCAGACCGGAGAGCCGCTCGCCTGGTGGATGCACAGATAGAATCCCGCGAATCCGACACCCGCTAGAGCGGCCATGCCGACTCCCGCAGGTCGTCCCACGGGATCTTTTTCGCCCAAAGGTTCCGGCCGCGTAATCAGCCAGATCGCCAGCACAGCGAGCAAGAAGCCGCCGATCGTCCACCGGCTCGGGGTTCCTTCCAGAGCGACATCCACCATCGTCGGTATCGCTGCACCAACCAAGGCTGCGATAGGTGCCGTCAATCCCATTTGTCCAGAGGCCAGGGCACGATAGAAGACAGCGAGCGAGAACCCTCCCGACGCCCCAGCGATCACCGCCCAGACGATACTCGCGCGCGAAGGAAATGCCCCATGCTGCGTCAGCGCAATCGCAAACATCAGCGCGAATGCGCAGACGTGTGAAAACGCCGTCAGCACAAACGCGTTGGCCCGGCGGGAACCGTATCCGCCCGCGAAATCGGACGCTCCCCAGAGAAATACCGCGATCACGCTGTAAGCAGCCGGCGCGAATTGAGTCATCGAAGACACGCCGGACGAGGGTAACACGGCCTCCGAGCACCCGGTACCGCGTTCCCGCGTGTTAGAATTTCCCCACGCCGTTTCCTTGCGAAAGTTCTGAGAGATCAGGTTCTGAGAGTTCAGGTTTGATCGAACTGGCACCGTCAATTCTTTCGGCTGATTTTGCCCGGCTGGGCGAGCAGGTCCGCGCCGCGGGCGAGGGCGGCGGCAGTGTCATCCACGTCGACATCATGGATGGACACTTCGTTCCCAACCTCACGATTGGCCCGCCCGTCGTGAAGTCCCTGCGCAAGGCAACGCAATTGCCCTTGGACTGCCATCTGATGATCGAGAATCCCGACGAGTTCATCCCTGTCTTCGCCGATGCGGGCGCCGACTGGATTTCCGTTCACCAGGAAGCATGCCGCCACTTGGACCGGACTCTGCATCTGATCAAGAGTCACGATTGTCTCGCGGGTGTAGTGATCAATCCGGCCACGCCGGTGGATACGCTCTCGGAAGTGCTCGACATCATAGACTATGTTCTGGTGATGTCAGTGAATCCGGGCTTTGGGGCGCAAAAGTTTATTCCGTCCACGCTGCACAAAATGCGTCGGTTAGCTGAGATTCGCAGCGAACGCAGTCTGTCGTACCGCATCGAGGTGGACGGCGGCGTGGCACTCGAGACCGTCGCCAGCGTGGTTCGTGCCGGAGCAGAAATTCTTGTGGCGGGCAACGCCGTGTTCGGGAATGGTGATCCAAGCAAGAATGCGCAAGCGCTGCTGAAGGCAGCAACAGAAGCTGCAATGCAGAAGGTTTAAGTTTTTTGTTTTGATTCTTGTGGGGCCGGGTCTCAGACCCGGTCGGGCCGGGCAAAGCCCGGCTGCTCTGCGGACCAGATCAAGGCAGCCAGCCGCACGATGTAAGGCACGACAGAGAAAGAGCCGAGCTCCGCTCGGCGGCCGGGTCCAAGACCCGGCCCCACACCAGCAACATCGAGGTCTTATGTCACGTCGAATTCCGCTGATGATCGTGTTGAGCATGCTGCTGCTGCTCACCATCGCCTGCACCAACAAGAAGTCGGTGAACCCGCTGGCCGGCGTCGGATCGAAACAGCCCGACAAGGTCCTGTTCGACAAGGCCATGGACGCGATGCGGCACAACCGCTTCGACGTTGCACGCCTCACGCTCCAGACCCTCATCAACACTTACCCGGACTCCGAGTACATCGCCCGCGCCAAACTGGCGGTCGGCGACTCCTGGTACGCGGAAGGCGGCACCGCTGCTCTGGCCCAGGCCGAGCAGGAGTACAACGATTTCGAAATCTTCTTCCCCAACATGCCGGAAGCGGCCGAAGCACAGTTGAAGATCGCCAACATCCATTACCAGCAAATGGAAAAACCGGATCGCGACTACACCAACGCCAAGCGCGCCGAGGATGAATACCGAAAACTGATTCTGCAATATCCCGACAGCAAACTCGTGCCGGAAGCCAAGCAGCGCCTGATGGAAGTACAGGAAGTGCTGGCCGAACGCGAATTTGACATTGGACGCTTCTACTACCTGCGCGAGTCCCATCCGGCGTCGATCGCGCGCCTGCAATCGCTGGTGGATAGGTACCCCCTGTACAGCCGCGCCGATGAAGCGGAATTTCTGCTGGGCCAGAATTTCGAGGGTCAGATGGCACGCATGCGGCTCGCGCCCACCTGCGACGTACACGGAATGCCCCGAGGGTGTACCAGCGAGGCCATCAAGGCCGCCTATCTGGACGAGTTCACCAAGGAAGCCTCGAAGGCGTATGACAAGATCCTGACGCGCTATCCACTAATGGATCGCGCCGATGACGCCAAGAAACGCCTCGCCGCCCTGAAGCAGCCGATACCCCGGCCCACCAAGGCCGCCGTCGCGCAGAACAAGGCCGAAATCGACAGCCGGAGCGAGGCGACGACCGTTCAGAAGTTGATGGGTCTGGTGAAGAAAGGACCAGATGTGACCCAGGCTGCCAAAGTGGGTGAGCCGAACCTGGTCGAGCCGCCTCCGCTGGGCGGCAATGAGGTCGTCCATCGAGAGACAATGGCAGTGGCGGCGGGAATGTCCCCGAACGACACCGTGGGAGTAACGATCATCAACCCCAATCAGCCGGGTGCAGCGCCACTTTCCGATGCGACTCCCCCCGGAGGTTCTCCTTTTGGAACTCCTCCGGCCGCGACCGCACCACCGGCCGCACCGGATCCTAACGAACTGAAACCAATTGCTCCTCCCGATCCCAATGAACTGAAGCCGGTCGACAGCGGAACAGACGCGGCCCTGCCTCCGCCGGTGCAGGTGAACGAGATCCATCAGGGCCAGTCTTCTTCTTCGTCCGCCACCCCGAGTGCCGACAATACCCCCGCCAGTGACAAGGATCTTTCGAGCAGCAAGAAGAAGAAAAAGAAGGGATTGAAGAAGCTCGTTCCGTTCTAACAACAGTGGTCAGCTTTCAGCCGTCAGCCCTCAGCAAGGCCTGAAATGGATTCTGCGAACCGGAAACGGAATCGTCAGAGCCGCTTCAAGCCATGGCTGTCCAGTCCCGTACGCAGTAGGTGCTGACCACTAGTAACCGGTTACCTCCCTTCTGGATCATTGACTTACGTTGTGGCTCAGGTTACCTTCGCGTTATCTCCCCTCATCAGAGGATACCTTTGGCCCGGAAGATACTACTTGCCGATGACAGCGTGACCGCTCAGAATATGGGGCGGAAGATTCTCGCGGACGCGGGATACGAAGTCATCACGGTTAACAACGGTTCCGCCGCGTTGAAGAAAATCGCCGAGGCTAAGCCGGATCTCATCGTCCTTGACGTTTACATGCCCGGCTACAGCGGGCTTGAGGTGTGCCAGCGCCTCAAGGAAGCGCAGGAAACTGCACGCGTTCCCGTTCTGTTGACCGTGGGCAAACTGGAGCCCTTCAAGCCCGAAGAAGCCAAGCGCGTGCGCGCCGATGGCTTCATCGTTAAGCCATTTGAGGCCAGTGAGTTGTTGAGCGCCCTCAGCAAGCTCGAAGACAAGATTGTGCCCCGTGGGGAAGCCTCGAAACCGGGACGCTTCGCGCGGGCGAATGCCGCCCTCGACGAAGGCCGTTACGACAAGACGGTCGCCGTCGACGAAGATTCCGGTTGGAGAAACCGGATCGCATTTCCCCCCAAGAAGAAAGAAACGGCTGCGCAAGAGGATGGCGATGATCCGGCGATGTACAACGCCATGAACAAAGACTTGCGCACCGTAGTCGAGCACAAGGTTGCGGAGCGGCCGCACGAGGCCAAGGCAAAAGAAACGCGGGTTGATCTTGGAGCCCTCGCGCCCGAAGGCCTGCCCAAGGACGTCACTCCGGAAGAGATCGCCGCGTTGGCCGCCGCCGCAGCACAAGTGAAGGGCAAGATCGCGGAAAGCAAGTCTGAGGCGGAAGTCAAAACGGAACAGAGCGCGGAAGCAGCGCAGCCCGCTCAGCCCGCTCAGCCCGCTCAGCCCGCTCTTGAAACTCCCCAGGAAGTTCCCGCAAGCCGGCCGGCGGTAGCGACTTTTGCGGAACAGAAATCCGAAGAAAAGATCGACGTACCTGCTGAAAAGTCCAGCGAAGCTCCGAAGGAGGCGGCCAGCGACGATGCCCCCCGCCCTGCCGATGTGATGGCTGCCATCTCTAGCCTGGAGGCGGAGGCTGGCACATCGCACAGCACAAGTTCAGGGAACGGCTCGTGGTTGCAAGGCGCTCCCAGCCATACAGCCGACGAGCCCGTAACCATGGCAGCGGCCGCAGGCGCGCAGTCCTCAGCTGTCGTCTCGCGTTGGACAGCGGTTTCGGTTGCGCTTGCCCCAGAGGAAGCTGCGATCTCTCTCGAACACGAAATGCAGAAGGCCTACGCCGCCTTTGCCGCGGCTGAAACCGGCCACGTGGGACATACCACGGCGCCCCAGGAGACTCCGTCAACGGCGATGGAAACTGCATCGCCGGCCGCCGTCGCCGCGACCGAACCCGTTGTTCCGGTTCCTGCGACACCAGCACCGGAAGCGGTGCAGACCTTGAGCGAGGTGGCCAACGCTGCCACCGACGCGATCAGCGCCGCCGTGAAAGAACTCGAAGCGGTCGCTGCCTCCTACGAGCAGCAGATACCCTCGTCCCCTGCGGTGCAAGAGCCAGGTCCAACCGAAAAGACGGCCGAAGCTGAGGCAAAATCACCTGAGAACGCGGCCGCGATCATCGAGCCCATTTCGGTCGCTCCAGTCGAAGAAACGGCGCCTCCGCAGTTGGAGACGGCGAAACCTGTCGTAGAGGGAGTCGCGCACGAGGAAGTGAAAGCGGAGACGTCTTCCATCTCGGCGCCTCCTCCCGTTGAAGAAATTCCTGCCCAAGAATCTCCTGCCGTCAACGTTTCAGAGACGGCTGCGGCTCACCAACCGGGTTCAGAAAGCTCAGCGGACGCCGTGCACGGAGAATCCGACGCATCGCAATCGACTGCCGCCGCATGGGCCAGTTGGCATCGCACCCGCGAGTCGGGCGCACCCGACGCAGCACCTGCCGAGACTGCACACCAGGAAGTTGAGCAGGAAGCCTCCACTCCTGAAGACGCGGCAGCCCGAGCCGTTGCTGCCGGCGCCGAGAAGACTCCCGAGGAAGCGACCGCGAAATCTGAGCCCGATCCCGAAGGCATTGCCAGCATCGTCGACAGCGTCCTCGCCGAAATGCGTCCCAAGATCTACGAAGAGATTTCCCGCAAGATGGGAAAGAAGAAGTAAGCTCTCCGCCTCCCGCTGTAATCCACTGCGAAATCAATCCGAGCAACAGGCGCGCCAATGGTGCACGTCCCCCTGCACATCCCCCTGCACATCCCCCTGCACATCCCCTCTGCACATCCTCGTTTGTGCATGCCCCCGCGAGCGTGATTTGAATCACGCAACCACGGCCGCGACTCCCCTATCATTCGACTCGAAGGCATGAGCACAGCAGACGCAGCAGATGTAGCCCTAGCAACGCTTCGTGGCCAGGCGATCGATATCATCCTGGGAACGGTATTCGTATCCATCGGCGCGACCGCCTGCGCCATCGCAGCCATCCGTTGGCGCCGGGGCGTTCGGATCCTCGTGTGGTGGGGAATCTGGAGCGCGATGTACGGACTCCAGGACCTGATTCGTACCCCGGCCGTCGTGGCGGTTCTGCCGCACGCCCTCCAATCCGCCGCGCCCTACCTGAGAACCGCGATCATGTACCTGCTTCTGGTTTCCGCGCTGTTCGCATGGCGGGAACTGAGTCTGGGCAAGCTCAGGTTTCTGATTCAACTGGAAATCGTTGCCGGGTTAGCGATTGCTGCGGTGGGGATCGGGACGTTCGTCCTCGGTGGCCCCGATAACAGATTCATGTTCTACAACAGCCTGCTTGCTGTTTTTGCTGTGTTGGTTCTGTTAGCGCTTGTGCTGGTTCCTCGATTCTCCAGATTCCTCGTGATTCCGAATCACCGCATTCTCTCCGCCGGCACGCTGATTTTCGCCGGTGAAGCGCTGTACACCAACTTGTCGAGCGTGTTCCACTACCGCGTCCTGCCGATGGTAGATTCGTTGGGCTTCGCCGCTCTTCTCTTTTCGCTCGGATATGTAGCTCTCGAAATAGTGTTTACCAACGAGCGCCGTCTGCTTTCCATCGAAACCGAATTAGAGACGGCACGCCAGATACAGTCTTCCATTCTTCCCGCGACTGTTCCCAACATGAAGAATCTGCGGATCGCGGCTTCTTACTACCCCATGACCGCGGTCGCCGGCGATTTCTACCAGTTCGTCCGCACCGACAACGCCCACCTCGGCATCCTTGTCGCAGACGTCTCCGGGCACGGCATACCGGCGGCGCTTATTTCTTCCATGATCAAGGTGGCGATGCAGTCCGTCGCCATCCATGCCCATGATCCCGCCCAGGTGCTCGGCGGCCTGAATCGTATCCTGTCGAGTGAGGCGCATGGCCAACTCGCCTCGGCCGCCTACATCTGGATCGACACGGAGAAACGCCAAGCGCTTTACTCAGCTGCCGGGCATCCGCCGCTCCTGTGTTGGCGCAACGCGAGTGGCGAAATGCAGCGGATCGAGAGCAACGGGTTGCTATTCGGCATCACTTCTGATTCTGAGTACCCCGTGTGCGGCGTACCGGTTGAGTCCCTGGACCGCTTCCTGCTCTACACCGACGGCGTGACCGAACCGGAGAACGCCGCCGGAGAAGCCTTCGGCGACCGGCAACTCGAACAGGTCGTCCGCAATCATCGTGTGCAAACTGCCTCGGAACTCTCACGGCAACTGCTCTCCGAACTCGGAACGTGGCGAACGCCTTCCGTGAACCAGCAGGATGACATCACCCTGATCGTCGTCGACGTCGTCTGACCCGACCTTCGCAGCGCGCAAATGCTATTGCACCCCTCTCGCGAACTTGAGTACCATGCCACCTACCGGGTCCCCAGCCAGAGTTTGCGCGCCCATGAACGACCAGATTATTTCGCACTATCGCATTCACGAGAAGCTTGGTGCGGGCGGCATGGGCGTTGTCTACAAAGCTGAGGACATCCGCCTTGGCCGTCTGGTTGCTCTGAAATTCCTTCCTGACCACTCCGTGCGCGACCCCCGCGCCCTGGAGCGCTTCAAGCGCGAGGCGCGTACCGCTTCCGCGCTCGATCATCCCAATATCTGCACTATCTACGAGATCGACGACGATCAGGGACGCCCCTTCATCGCCATGCAGTTGCTCGACGGCAAAACTCTGCGCGAGCGCATTGGCGACCATCCCGTTCCGCTGGGCACGCTGCTCGATTGGGCCTTGCAAATCACCGACGCCTTGCAGACCGCCCACGCGAAGGGCATTATGCATCGCGATATCAAGCCCGCGAACATTTTCATCACCGAGCGCGGCCAGGCAAAGATCCTCGACTTCGGCCTGGCCAAGCTGACCGCCGTTGATCTCATGGGCTCGGGCGACGCGACACTTTCCTCGACCGGATCGCTGACTCACACTGGCGCCGCCATCGGTACCGTTGCCTACATGTCGCCCGAGCAAGCGCGCGGTGAGGCGCTCGATGCGCGCACCGATCTCTTCTCATTCGGAGTGTTGCTTTATGAAATGGCCACGGGCAGGCAGGCATTCTCCGGGCCGACCTGGGCGGTAACGGTTTACGCGATTCTGGGCCAGGCTCCCATGTCCCTTAACGAGTCCATGCCCGGACTGCCGCAGCGCCTGCAGGAAATCATCGACAAGTGTCTGATCAAGAACCGCGATCTGCGATACCAGAGCGCGGCGGACATTCATCACGACCTGTTGCGACTGAAGAAAGACTACGAATCGGGCAAGTCGCTGAAGTCAGTGCGCGTGGCGACCACATGGTCCCCGAAAAGAGTGTTGCTTCTGGCGACGGCAGCGGCGGCAGTGGCCGTACTCGTGGCCGCGGGCGTTTGGGGACCGCGACTCCTGCGACGACTGGCGGCTTCCCAGGCTGGAACGGCACGGTCCGCTTCCCTCGTGCCTGAGCGGAAGAGTATCGCCGTTCTGCCCTTTGCGGACATAGCTGGCGATCCCAAGCTGACCGCCTTCGGCAAAGGTCTGCTGGAGGACGTTGCAGCCAAGCTTTCGCAGTTGAGCGCAAATCATGACTTGGAAGTAATCCCCGCGCGCACGCTGGAAGACAAGAAAGTCGCAACGTTGGCGGACGCGAAGAAAGAATTCGGCGTCAGCCTCGGCCTGACCGTCTCGCTAGAGCAGGCGGGCGACCTGGTGCGCGCCGCCTACAGCTTGACCGATGCCAAGAGCGGCAAGAATCTGGCGGGAGCGCAGATCACCGCTCCCGTGTCGGACTTGTTCACCATTGAAGACCAGATGGCCAACGGCGTCGCGTCCGCCCTGCAGATTTCGCTGCGAAGCGACGAGAAGCAGGCGTTCGGCGCCCACTCGACCAGCCTGCCCGAGGCTTACCAATACTATGTGCAGGGCCGCGGTTACCTGCAGGACCCGCGCAAGCCCGAGAACTTAACCAGCGCGGAGATTGTTTTCAAGCAGGCGCTGAAGATCGATCCCAACTTCGGTCAGGCCGAAGCGGGATTGGGCGAAACCTACTGGCTGAAGTATCAGATGGGCAAGCAGAAGCAAGCCATCGTCCCAGCTCAAGAGGCTTGCACCAAGGCGGTGGACCTCGGCAACGCCGGCGCCGAAGGCCACATGTGTTTGGGACTGCTGGAAGATGGCACCGGCCAGTACGAGAAAGCGGCAGAGCAATTCCAGCAAGCCATGCAGTTGGAACCGGCCAACGAACGCGCCTATACCAGTCTGGCGGGGGCGTACCAGCATCTCAATCAACCAGATAAGGCCGAGGAAACCTACAAGCGCGCGATCGCTGTGCGGCCCCAGTACTGGCGGGGCTATTCGTTTCTCGGCACCTTTTACATCGCCCAAGCGGAATACGAAAAGGCCGCTGCCATGTTCCGCCGTGCGACCGAACTCGATCCCGAAAGCTACCTGGCGTTTAACAACCTGGGAGCAGCGTTGCTTTACGCCGGCAAAGACGATGAAGCCGCGCAGGCGTTCGAGAAATCGCTGGCGCTGCGTCCCAATCGCGACGCCTACAACAACATCGCTGTCGCGCAGTTCCGGCTGCATCGCTTCAAGAATGCGGTCCTCAACTTCAAAGAGGCCCTGAAGATCGACGACACCGATTATCAAAACTGGGGCAACATGGGCGACGCCGCCTACTATGGCGGAGATACGACCTCGGCCATGGAGTATTACCGCAAGGCAATCTCTCTAGCTGAGCCCCAACTCAAGATCAACCCGCGCGACGCCGGGGTTCTCGGAGACTTAGCCAGTTATTACTCGATGTTAGGTGACCGCAAGCAAGCTCTAAGTTATCTGGATCGCTCTCTGCAACTCGGACCCGGCGACAAAGATTTGCTTTTGAACGCAGCCGTGGTATACAACCAACTGCACGAAACGGGGACCGCGCTGGAGTGGCTGAGTAAGGCTCTGGCCGCAGGCTATTCGCGCTCGGTGGTTGCCACCGGTGCCCCCTTCGACAATCTCCACGATAACCCGCGTTACCAGGCCCTCATGCAAGCGAAGTAACGGCTTCATCAAAATCAGAAGGAGATTTCCATGCCGATTCAAGTCAATATCCAAAGCGGAAGCATTACCGGCGGCTCTCTCTCCAAAGGATGTACCTTTGAGTGGTACAACCCCACCAATAACCCAGTTCAGTTGACTAACTGCGGGAATTTTTGCACTCAGGATAACTACAACGTTCCCGCCAACGGCACCGCATCGGCACAAATCTCGACCATGCCGAACGGGTTACCATACGCGTTCAAAGATCCGGCTTGGAACGCAGGCGGGCAGCCTCACATCACCGCTCCCACGCGGGACCTAGACGTCGAGAAAGAAGTAGCCTAGGCCCACTCCATAAGCCCAGGATCACCTTCCGATGCGGCTAGTCCAAACAGCCACGATCCCTAAAGGGATCGTGGCTTTGGACTAAAGAGTGTGCCCGCTGTGCTTCCGTACACACCCACCCTGTGCAAACAACGCAAAGGATCGGGCACCCGCGCAGATCTCGGTGAGGTCGCCCGAGGAGATCGCCCGCTGGAATGATTAGAAAACGTCCCGTCTGTCCCGGTTTTCCGCCATTACTCAACGTTAGGTGACCGCAAGCAAGCCCTAAGTTATCTGGATCGTTCTCTGCAACTGGGACCCGGCGACAAGGATTTGCTTTTAAACGCAGCCGTGGTATACAACCAACTGCACGAAACGGGGCCCGCGCTGGAGTGGCTGAGTAAGGCTCTGGCCGCAGGCTATTCGCGTTCGGTGATTGCCACCGGGGCCCCCTTCGACAATCTTCACGATAACCCGCGTTATCAGGCCCTCATGCAAGCGAAGTAACGGCTTCATCCAGTAACAAGAGGAGAATTTCCATGCCAACGCCACAAGTCAACATTCAGAACGGAAGCGTCACCAATCCACCTGTCACCTACCCAGGCGATTTTCAATGGTTGAATCCCACCGGTACCGACGTGTTGCTGACGAACTGCGAAGGATTCTGCACTCAGGCCTCCTATCGCCTCCCAGCCAACAGCACGGTCAACGCGCAGACGATCGCCAACCCCACCAACAATAATTTCACCGAAACTCCCAATGAATGGAATGCCCCGGGAATGCCGCATATCAAGAATCCGACGCGAGGCATGCACGACGAGAAAGAAGTAGCCTAGGCACACACCATCGGCCCGGGAACCCTCGCCGAAGTTCGCCGTCCGAACCAGCCACGATCCCCAAAGGATCGTGGCTTTGAACTGTTCCAGCAACTTTGCCCCTGCTGGTTCGTACTTGTCATGGCTATCCCCAAGGTTCTAGGAAAGCAGGGGAGAGTTCTCTGCCTCTATCGCCACAAGTTGATAGCCTTCGTCCTCGCGGATCGCCCATCTGCCACCCGACTTTTCCACCCAAACGATCGCACCGGTCTTGGCGCCGCCTCGAACCGGGATCTTCCTATTGTCGCCGTTGACCAGGATTGTCGGTGTAGCCAGTACATTACGGACATGCGTAACCGCAACGATGTGCTTTGAGGAGCGGGCTGCCAGCGATAAAAGACACTTAAGCTTGGCGGAATAGCGATCATAAAACTGGTGGAACGACTCTCCTTGAGGAGCAGGCAGGTCCGGGTCCTCTTCTAGCTTCTTCAAATCGCTCAGGATCGTATTGACTTGCTTCCCCGCCAGACTACCAACATTCCACGGTCGCAATTCCGGCGTGGGAAATATCGGCAGTCTTGTCACCTGCGAGATTGCTGTAGCGGTCTGTTGCGCCCGGATCAGGTCTGAAGAATAGATGCGACCGACGGCATGCTTTGCGATCTTCTCTGCCGTGTCCCGCGCCTCCTGCAGCCCATTTTCATCTAGAGGCACATCGAGCCAACCGCGCAACCTTTCCGATTCTCCATGCGAATTGAGCACAGTCCTACCATGACGCACCAAGATCAGCTTCGCCATTCCGAGGCTCCATATGTGATTGAGATTTTCCTCGCCTTCAGCGGTCACCGGCACAAGAAATGGGAACGCTGGCTACCCAACAAACTGGGCGAGGAATGAGGGAGGTTTGCTTTTCTAAGTCTATTGACTTAGTGTCTATTGACTTAGTTGACGTTACTGTAATATTCCTTTAACATTCCGTCAATCGTTTTTCGGGGCTATTCCAAGCCTCCACAAACATTTTGACTGCGGACCTCCAGCGCCACGATCCGTCGACCGGAATTGACTGCAACACTCGTAGCGAAGCACCTGTGTTTTCAATTGGTTGCAGCCGCTCCGGAACGACGCTTCTCTACCACATGATTCTCTCCGCCGGTGACTTTGCCATTTACCGGATGGAATCCCATGTTTTTACCCTGCTTGAGCCGCGTTTTCAGCCACTGACATCGCAGAAAAACAAACGGAGAATGTTGAATGCCTGGTATCAATCTCGGCTCTTCACCCGTTCCGGCGTTGATCACGAGCTTTTCGAATCCAGAGTGATGGTCGAATGCCGAAACGGCGGGGATTTTCTGCGGATTCTGATGGAGGAGATCTGTCGTCAGCAGGGTGTGCGCCGCTGGGCAGAGACGACGCCCGAGCACATTCTTTACATGGCACGGATTAAGGAGACAATCCCCAATGCCTTGTTCATTCATGTTATCCGGGACGGCCGGGATGTCGCGCTGTCCTGGGAGAAACTGTCGCAAATCCGACGATTGCCTGGGGATCCTTATCGCCCTGCAATTGCCGCCGCGATTTACTGGGAGTGGTTCGTCACTCGCGGACGAAAGCTCGGGCAGACACTGGACCAGGACTACACCGAAGTTTTGTACGAGGACCTGGTGACTAGGCCGGTAGAAATCCTGAGACGCCTTGAATCGTTTATCGCGCATAATCTCGACTACGACCGCATCCGGAGCGTTGCTATTGGCTCAGTCGCCACTCCAAACAGCGCATACAAGGGTGAGACGCGGAGTCCGATCGGGCGATGGAAAAGTGATTTCACCCCTCACGAGCTTGAAGTCTGTGAGGCTCTCATCGGCCGGTCACTGATTGGTTTGGGATATGAAACCGTCACAGCTGCGGCAACAAAGAAGATGCCGGCGCATCTTGCCGCTTTGCGGGCCACCTATCGCCATTATTTCGAAGCGAAGCTCTTTGTTAAGACCCGTACTCCTCTGGGCCGTTGGCTCACAAGTCGAAACCTCGCTCGCCTCTGATCAAAGCCGCTCTTACTCTAGATCTTCTCCGACTGATTCTTGCGCGTGTCTCATAAACGTAGCGAGCTCCTTTTTTTGATCGAGCTCACTGTCTGTATACACCACCCCGTCAAACCGGAGGAGGGTGGAGGGAAGGAGCGGCAAAACTGCCACCCCCTGCCTCTACCACAGAGCTTGCGGTTTTGAATTGGACCAGTGCCAGCCCGCGACGCGGGGCGAGTCCCTCAGAGGAGATGAGGTCACTGCACAATTGATCGCCAAGGCCGGTCAGAATTGATGGTCTGCTAAATCAGCTCCTACTAACACGTAGCCCGAATGTGTCCTTATGCCAACTTCAGTTTGCGACGAACTATACCTGCTATGCCGACCAAGCCTGCACCCAAGAGACTGAGAGAGCCAGGTTCTGGAACGGTAAAGTTGGTGTCGCCGCTCGAAATGGTGGTCTGCCCGTTGAAGAATCCCTTCCCTGTGTTAATGGTCAACTGGACGGTCGCTCCATCAATGGTCGCGCCGTTGTACCACGTTCCGGTCAAAGATCCGGTCAGCGTGTAATTGTGCGTCCCGTTGGCGAGAGTCATCAGCGTCCAAGTCACGGGTCCAGTGAAGGAACCGTTAAAGATCACTCCACTCGGAATGCCGCTGGTGCCGTTGCCCGTGATGCTAAAGGTGCCCCCCGCTGCAAACGTACCGCCCATCTGCAAGCTGCCGCTGCTGAGGGCGCCCGTGCTAAAGCTCAACGTCCCCAGATTGTTGCCGGTGATCAGCCCGCTGCCCAGCCCATTCACCGCAATCAGGGTCGATCCCGTTAGGGAAAGGCCGCTGTTGGTGCCTGAGAGGGTGCCGCCGCTGTTGGTAAAGTCCACACTGCTACCAGCGAAAGCTGTTATCGAAAGAGCCAGAAGAATAGTGAGGAGAATCGTGTTCTTGATCATAAGTAAGTAGCTGCCTTTCCTATATGGGCGAATCTTAAGCCTGGCGCGCAATTCGCGACTGTTCAAAATTGCACATTGATTCACGAAATCTAGGGACGAGGAAGCGGGCCAAACACAGGTGATGGGACGCACAGACAGGAGTTCCCTAAGTGCCGTAACCTAATCTATTTTTCTGTCTTCATGAGAATCGCAACGTTGGGGATCGTGTGAACCCAATGAACTGTGTGTGCAAACTTGAGCCCCTCATTCTCAACTTCTTGGAGTTGATGATCGCACTTCGAGTGGCGGGCCGTCTTCGCGGGTCGTGGGAAATGAGCCGGATTGCAAGGGTTCGCGAGGGCGACACCAACGTCTAAATGCAAACGCTGATGCTCACCGACAAATCCGACGCTCAGCGACATAACTGGCGCACAATCGCGATTTCACTCACTGACTAGATTTGCAATATTCTCCCTCTTCTCCCCTTGAGGCTGCTTGCAAGTCATGTGATCTTGATCACATCTCCCCGTCTGTCCGATTCCCCAAAGGCAACAGCCAGCACGAGAGCGTTTGACTTCCGATATCTAAGGGTGAAATCATTATCTTGTCGAGCGGAGACCAACGTCGTTCCCCGCAAAGTTGCCGGTGTTCTAGCCTTCTTCCGCATTTATTCATCCTTTCATACGAAGTTGCCTTTCTCGCATTCGGAACCTCTGAAAGGGGGCCGATTTATGAGACCCGCGGTAGTGGCAAAGAAGCTCAGCCAATTCGATCCCAAGACCTTTCTCTCTACCATGGACGGCGGTAGGAAGATCGCAACCTTCCCCAAAAAGCAGCCCATCTTTGTTCAGGGCGACCCGTCCGATTGTGTTTTCTATATACAGAAAGGAAAAATAAAACTCACGGTTGTGTCGAAGAACGGCAAGGAAGCCACCATCGGCATTCTGAACGAGGGCGATTTCTTCGGTGAAAGTTGCCTTACTGGTCAGCCTCTCCGCTTGTGTTCGGCGACCGCAATGACCGATTGCTCTGTAATGCGAATCGACAAGAAGTCCATGATGGAAGTGCTTCACCGGGAACAGACGTTTTCCGATTTGTTCGTGGCATATTTGCTGACACGGAACATCCGATACGAAGAAGACTTGGTTGACCAACTTTTCAACTCAAGCGAAAAGAGACTGGCTCGGATTCTCCTGTTGCTGGCTCACTTCGGCAAGGACGGCGTGCACGAAACTCCCATTCCCAGTATCAGTCAGGAGACCCTCGCAGAGATGATCGGCACGACTCGCTCACGGGTTAGCTTTTTCATGAACCGGTTTAGGGAATTGGGGTTCATTGACTACCAAGGCCATGAGGATTTACGAGTTCACAGTTCACTTCTCAACATTGTTCTCCACGACTAGGACTTCGTTTCGACAACGTGGCTAGCCTTGACGAATCCGGCTCGCATACCACCGGGACACTCCTATGGTTGACCGAATGACGGATGTTGAGATTTTCGACAGCAGGGGCTGAATCTTCTGCGTGAACAACGCGGGGGTGAGCCATGCTGGTTGGCTGGATTCGTCCCACGCCGAGCGTGCCCTTGAATGCCGACGTTGGGAGTCTGCCTGTTTAGCCAAAGCTTCGGGGGCTTGCGCAGCTGTATTACAACAGCAATGCCGATTTCGTTGCTGCGTCCTCACTTCCACGAGCGACGGTTCTTTGTGATCAAAGTCACAGACAGAGGAAGGAAGATTCTCCGATACTTCGCAAGAGGCACTAAAAGTGAAGACCGCAGACTGCACCCGACTCCCGCAAAGCGCGGCCATGAGCCGAATGCTGGTATGGATTGAGGAACAGCATTTTCTGGGTTTCGGTTGCCCCGAATGTGGCTGGCGGTTTAACGCTTCTGGTGCCCCCACCGGCACCTCTTTCGATGAAATGATGCGCCACTTCGAGTTGGAGCGCGACCGAGAGTTTTCATCTCATGTCTGCGCCGATCACCCAAGGAATAGCCGTCTGGATGGCACACCACTGATACAGGCGCTCAACTGTTGAGAACAGGCGTGGGTGTTGAAAAAGTCCAGCTTCCTCCCAAACAGTCAAAAGTCTAGGGGATACAAAATGCCTTGAAAATTAAGGAAGTCGTTTGTAGAGCTTCCTAACGCAATTTTATTTTCGAGAATTTTGTGGGAACGAGTTTTCAACAGCCACAGGCGATTACACTCAAAAACCCAGGTCAATGACCCGCCTGTATGCAAATTCCTGCACGGTTTACACAGTCGAACTTCGTGGTATAGTTTCCTCGTTCAAAACAAGGCTCGTCGCTCAATTTTCTCCCGAGCCCCCACCGGGAAGTTCCCCTTAACGATTCCAAGGATGCCACGGCATCTCTTTCGCCCCTCGTCGAAACGGAGAACCTCGTGCAGAAACCAGAGAACGCAAACCCACACGCCTCTGCCTCAATTCGCATCGCCATGTTGGCGATGCTTGCTTCCATCCTGACCCTCGGCGCCAACGCCTTCGCCCAAACTCTTCCTCCGAGCCAGTACATTTCATTCGACGCGCCCAATGCTGGGACTGGACAGTATCAGGGTACCGGCCCAAGCTCCATCAATCGACAAGGATGGATTGGCGGCACAGTCGTTTACAGCACCGGCGCTTCCCACGGCTTCCTGCGCAAGCCGAACGGCGCATTTATTGCGGTGAATCCGCCGAACTCCTCACAGAGTTTTGTCGCCGCGATCAACGACTCCAATGAAGCCACTGGACATTTTTATGGCCCGAGCGCGACCTACGGATTTCTTCGCGATGCAGCTGGCAATTACACGCAGCTCGCGGTGGCGGGCTCCAATACCAACATCCCCGCCGGCATTAGCCCCACCGGAGTCGTCGTCGGGTTCTATTACGATTCCATCGGATCGCATGGCTTTTTGTGGGATGCGAAACACGGGTACACGGTTTTTGACGTGCCCGGATCCAAGCCCGGCACTACGCTGGCTTACGCCATCAACAGCTCCGGGGCTATTACCGGCTTTTATTACGACAACAGTAATTACTCTCACGGCTTTGTCCGGAGCGGGAACGGACACTTCGTTACTTTCGACGCCGTCCATGGCGGAACGGCTACGGAATCGACTGCGATAAACGCTAACGGACAGACCACAGGATGGGGGAACGATGGTCTCGGCGGGACCGATGGTTTCCTTCGCAATGTCGGCGGCGCTAACACTATTTTCGGTGTTGCGGGAGCGCAGGGCAGCGCAGCCGCGGCCATCAACGATAGCGGGGTCATCGCAGGGTACGAGTTCTCAGACGGCGGCGGCGACGCGCCGTTTGAGCGAGACCAGTCCGGCAACATCATACTCATCACCCTGCCATTTTCGAACACGGCCAGTGTTTCAAGTGGCATCAACCAGGCTGGCCAAATCATCGGCTCTTACGCCGATGCAGCCGGCGCCAACCATGGCTGGGTAGGAGTACCGTAAGGAGTTGAATTAGCGTTGCTGAGATCGGGCGCACAGAATATCGAGCGATGGCGCGAATTCTGTGCGCGTTCTATTTCAAAAGAGTCGTTCGATGAAATCAGGCCTTTACCCTCAAAACTCCCATCGAGGGTCGCTGAGTGAAATCGGGATTTATCAACAGTTGAGCGATTCTTAGAGCGTCTAACAAAACCACCGAATCCAGCATTGAGCTGCGGTTCGCAGCCAGTCGCTGTCATCGGCTAATTCCGCGAACCTACGCACACGTGCTCTACCTCTACGCCAAGCATCCCGAGGCCAAGTCTCTAGCGCCTGATGGATCGCCTTGCGCCTGTGACACGCGGGGATTGTTGCAACGATCTTCCGTAACGGCGGCATCACGTCGATACGTGGGGAAAGAAACCGACCGCCGATGGGAGCAAGGCGAGGATTTGAGTCTCGTTGAATTCACGTCGTTCGAATATCAACAGTCGAAACAGGTAGTTGCAGGCGAAGATATAAAACAAGACATTCTCAAAATTGGAATACGAAAGCTTGAGCGCGATACGGGCGTAAGCCATCGCACTCTGGACAAGATCTTGAAAGGTGAGCACGTTCGCCGCAAAACTCTAGCCAAGATCATGAAAAGGTGTATTCGTCGGTCTTGAAGAACCGCAGACTGGCTCGGGAACTTTCAGCAGGCGAACGGTGTCGTTTAAGGACATTAGGATAGTTATGTCGTTGAAATGTCGTTGGGGACAGCGGAGGCCTATGGATCTGCTCGCAACAATTCGCGGTGTGTTCTCCTACCTCTGGCTGTCGCACGCTGGTCAAGACCTTCGGTACGCTTTCCGCTCGATGGGGCGTGCCCCTGGCTTCACACTATGTGGCGTCCTCACCCTGGCGCTGGGGATCGGCTCCAATACTGCAGTGTTTTCCGTGGTCAACGCGGTCCTAGTTCGTCCGCTCAGCTACCCGGATTCCTCCCATATCGTACAGTTCTTTCTGTCTTCATCCGAAGGATCGGCACCCGGCGCGTCCATTCCTGATCTTCGATTTTGGCTAGACCGAGTTGATTCGGTGCAGGACATTGCCGCCTATGACTTCAACCAGTCCGAGATGGGCTTCACATCCGGTACACCTGAACAAGTCCATGGCATCCACGTCACTTCGAATTACTTCCGTCTCTTCGGAGCACCGGTCCTGCTCGGTCGTACTTTTATCCAAGCCGACAATCTAGCGAATGGCCCGAGAGTCGTCGTGCTTAGCTACCGTCTCTGGAGGCGCAGATTTGTTGGAGATCAGAACATTATTGGTAAGACGATTTCGCTCGATAAAGAGTCGTACACCGTCATTGGTGTCACGGGGAAAGGTTTCAACTCCGATCCCGAAGCTCAACTCTGGATTCCATTTCAGTTCAATCTCAACGACACTGACCAGCTTCATTCGTTTGAGGTGGCAGCTCGTTTAAAAGCAGGAGTGACGTTGGATCAGGCGAATGCACAACTGGATGCAGTTTCGCAGTCCGCCAGGCGTCTCTCTGAACTCCCCGACCCTGATTATCGGTTCCAGCTTCGGCGGCTGCATGTCGCAATGGTCGGCGATATCCGTTCCTCGCTCCTCACGCTACAGGGAGCGGTTGGTCTCGTTCTACTGATCGCGTACGCAAATCTCGCAAACCTGCTCTTGGTTCGAGCGATTGTCCGCAAGCGTGAGTTCGCGATTCGCGCTGCAATTGGCGCAGGCGCTGGCCGGATCGTTAGGCAGTTAATCGTCGAAAGCCTGTTGCTAAGCTTTTTCGGCTGTTTCCTCGGCGTCAGCGCGGGACTTGTTGGTGTCCAGCTCCTGCTGAAGACAATTCCGGGAGGCATTCCGCGCATAACAGGAACAGACGCAACAATCGGGCTTGACTGGCGCGTGATGGCGTTCGCTGTTGGGCTCTCCATCGCAACAGGACTGGTGTTCGGGGTTCTCCCGGCGCTGCGAGTTCTCCGGGAAAGGCTCGTTGAATCTCTGCACGAAACGGGCGGCCGTCACGGACTTGGCGTGCGCAGTAAATGGTTGCACTCGCTAACGGTAATCAGCGAGGTGGCCCTTTCGCTGATTCTGCTCATTGGGGCGTCCCTGCTTGGACGCACGTTCATTTTGCTGAACCGTGTAGACCCTGGCTTTGATAGCCACAATCTCCTCATGATGACCATGTCCATGCGTGGCCGGAACGTCGGAACGGATAGGAGTTTGGCTGCTATGGTTCGTGATGGGTGCCAGCAATTGAATGCGATCCCAGGCGTGAAAGCGGCTGCAGCCACTTTCAGTCCGCCATTCGCAGACCGAATGGGACTTCCATTTACATCTCTATCGGCTACCCCGGCAATTTCAGGCGACAGCGAATGGATCGCGGCGTCCCCAGCCTATTTCCAGGTTCTCAAGATTCCGATTCTTCGCGGAAGAGATTTCGATGTGCATGATGATTCGGGCACCTCTCCTGTCGTCATGATCAACGAAACCATGTCCAAACGTTACTGGCCGCAACAGAATGCACTAGGCCAACAGATCGTGATCGGCAAAGGCCTGGGACCTAAGTTCGAAGACAAGCCGCGAACCATCATCGGTGTCTTTGCAGACACACGTGAACATGATCTGAGCGATGATCCACAGCCAACGCTGGTCATCCCCGATGCACAGACGCCGGGCGGAATCATCGAGCTCATGTCGCAGTTCAGCCCCATATGGTGGATGGTTCGCACAAACATGGAGCCGCACCAGTTCATCCCAGCGATGTCTGAGAAGCTGCGCTCAGCGAGCGGCGGCAGGCCCGTGGGCAGGGTACAGACAATGGACGACTTGCTCGCGCAATCCATTGCAAAACAGAACTTCAATATGCTCTTGCTGTCAATCTTCGCGGCTACAGCGCTGCTTCTTGCCGCTGTTGGAGTCTACGGCGTAATGGCGTATTCGGTCGCACAGCGGACGCATGAGGTTGGTGTACGTATGGCCCTCGGGGCGGGTCGAATGAGTGTTCGCAACATGATCCTTCGGGAAGGGCTGATGAAGGGGACATTGGGTGTCATCTGTGGAGTCTGCGCCGCGTTTTTCCTTTCGCGATTGTTGGCGGCACTGCTTTTCGGTGTCTCGTCTCATGATGCGGCAGTGTTTGTCGTCGCGCCTCTAGTGTTGGAACTCATAATAGGGATCGCCGCATTCATTCCTGCTCAGAGAGCAGCTAGCCTTGATCCAGTCAGCGCGTTGCGTTTCGAATGACAGGACGTTGACGTGATCAGCCGTCGATGTTGTTTGCCCTCGCTCACGCGCGGCCCCTGCGCATGCACGAGCCCGGCCCCTTGCGCGGGCGGGCCCCGGCCAAGTCAAAAATAATGGGCCTCTGTGGTAGCGGAGGGGGGTGTGGCAGTTTTGCCGCCTGTTCCTTCCACCCCTTCCCCCGTTTGACCCGTCTTTTCTCTGACCTGTAAGATCAAAAGTTCCTTCTTCTGCTGCGGAATTTGCCGGGCACCGCTCGGCAGGACAGCCGGGGCATGTCCTGATCAAAGTGGAGGAGAGGGCTGTCCCCACACGGGTTTCGATAGCACACACTCATGCCGCACGAACTGCCTAAATCTTACGAGCCAGGCGCGATTGAAACACGCTGGGCCGACTACTGGATCAAAGAAAAGCTGTTCTCCGTCGAGACGCCACCTCCGGGTGAAACCCGTCCGGTGTTTACGCTTCTCTTGCCGCCGCCGAACGTTACCGGTCGCCTGCACATGGGCCACATGCTCAACCAGACGCAGATGGACATCATCGTGCGCTGGCATCGCATGCGCGGCTTTATCACCCTGTGGCTCCCGGGGACCGATCACGCCGGCATCGCCACGCAGATGATGGTGGAGAAACAACTCACCAAAGAAGGCAAGAAGCGCCGCGACCTGGGCCGCGAGAAATTCGTCGAGCGCGTCTGGGAATGGAAGAAGCTCTACGGCGGCGCCATCCTCGACCAGATGAAACGTCTCGGCGCCTCCGTCGACTGGGACCGCGAGTACTTCACCATGGACGAAAACCTTTCGCACGCGGTGCGCGAGGTGTTCGTCCGCCTGTATGAGGAAGGCCTGATTTATCGCGGACATTACATCGTGAACTGGTGCCCGTGGCACGAAACCGCGATCTCCGATCTCGAAGTGAAGCACGAGGACGTCGCCGGGAAATTGTGGGAGATTCGCTATCCGGTTATCGGCACGGACGAGTTCATCACCGTAGCGACCACCCGTCCCGAAACGATGCTGGGCGACACCGCGATCGCTGTGAACGCGAAAGATGAGCGCTACACGCATCTCCACGGGAAGCACGTTCTCGTCCCGCTGATGAAGCGCGAGATTCCCATCATCACCGACGAACTCGCGCAGCCGGAGTTCGGCACCGGCGCGGTGAAGGTCACTCCCGCGCACGATCCCAACGACTTTCAGGCCGGCCTGCGCCACAACCTGCCGCAGATCAACGTGATGGACGAACACGCGCACATGAACCAGAACGCGGGCGCGTATGCCGGGCTCGATCGGTTCGAAGCGCGCAAGCGCGTGCTGGCCGATTTGCAGGAACAGGGATTTCTGGTCTCCGAAAAAGACTATGCGCTCTCGATCGGCAAGTGCGAACGCTGCGGGACAATTGTCGAGCCGCGTTTGTCCGAGCAGTGGTTCATCAAGATTAAGCCGCTCGCTGACCGCGCTAGAGAAGCTGTCGAAAGCGGCGAAATCACGATCGTCCCCGACAATTACCGCCAGATTTATCTCAACTGGATGAACAACATCTATGACTGGTGCATCTCGCGCCAGTTGTGGTGGGGCCATCGCATTCCCGCGTGGACGTGTAGCAATGATGCCTGCAAGGAAATCATTGTCGCCCGCGAAGCTCCCACGACCTGCACGAAATGCGGCGGCGCCAAACTGGAGCAGGTTTCGGACGTGCTCGACACCTGGTTTTCATCCGGGTTGCTGCCTTTCACCACGCTCGGCTGGCCGCAGAAGACGCGCGACCAGGCGGTGTTTTATCCCACGACGCTGCTCATCACCGCGTACGAGATCCTGTTCTTCTGGGTCGCCCGCATGATCATGTTCGGCTGCCACTTCATGCAAGGACACGAACAGGATCCGGCCATCAAGAAAGCGAACGGCTGGGCCGACAAGAAGAATGACAGCGTGCCCTTCCGCCACGTTTACATTCATGCCCTGGTGCGCGACGCCGACCGCCAGAAGATGTCGAAGACCAAAGGCAACGTGATCGATCCGCTGGAGATCATCGAGCGCTTCGGCACCGATGCCACGCGCTTCACTCTCGCGGCCATGGCCGCTCCCGGCACCGACATCGCGTTTAACGAAAGCCGTACCGACGGCTACCGCGCCTTCGCCAACAAGATCTGGAACGCCGCGCGTTTCATGTTCATGAACGTGGACAGGATCGAGCCCGGCCTGCGGCCGGGGACCGGGCCTGAGACCCGGTCCCACACAAGCAACGCAGCCGCCGGAGTCGCTGGATTTCAGACCGCGACCCTCGAAGACCGGTGGATTCTCTCCCGCTTCAACCGCGTCGTGGCGGATGTAAATGATGCGCTCGCAACCTACCGCTTCCACGAAGCGGCGAATCGCATCTACGACTTTTTCTGGGGCGAGTTCTGCGACTGGTATCTGGAACTGATCAAGCCCCGGTTGAATTTCGAGGAGGGCGCTGACAAAACGGCAGCGCGTGCAGCTTGCGCGAACCTGGTCAATCTCTTCGACGGCTCGCTGCGCCTGCTGCATCCGGTGATGCCGTTTATCACCGAAGAAATCTGGCAGGCGCTCTACGAAGGCAATCCTCCGCTCAAGTCGATTGCGCTGGCCGCATATCCGCAGGCAAATGAAGAGCAATTCGATCTCGCCGCCGAGACTGAGATGGCCATCCTGCAGGATTTGATTGTCAGCGTGCGCAACTTGCGGGCAGAATTGAAAGTCGAACCCAAGGTGAAGGTGCCCATCGAGGTCTTCGCACACGAGCCCGCGATCCGCAAGATGATCGAGCAGAATCACGGCGCGGTCGAGCGCTTGGGGAATGTCGAGAAGATCACTTTTGTGGAGACGTCCCTCGCCAATCGCGCCGGCGCCCGCGGCACCGCACGCTTCGACGTGCACGTGATCTACGAAAGAAAGATCGACGTAGCCGCGGAATGCGACCGCCTCAAGAAAGAACTGGAGAAGATCGAAAAAGAGTTGGCTAACAATCAGAAGCAGCTGGGCAACGAGCAGTTTCTGGCCAAGGCTCCGGAGAAGGTTGTCGAAGGCCTCCGCAGGCGAGGGCAGGAACTCCTCGTCCTGCAAGACAAAACCAAGAGCAAGCTGAAAGAATTAGGATGTTGAAGGTAGCCCCGGACGCATTCGTCCGGGGTCGAGCGTAGCTCGATGGGTTTTTGCTTCGTCGCGGAAGTGATCGCGATTCGGGGTCGGCGACGAACACAAGCGGGTCTGCGACCCGCGGACGGACGAATGCGTCCGTCCCTACACTTATGGACTGGAATTCACGACGCATCACCGCGATCCTGGAGAACGCGCTGCTCGAAGACCGGGCGACGCGCGATGCCACCAGCTACGCCTGCATCGATCCGAACCAGCGAGCCACCGCGACCATCATTTCCAAGCAGGACTGCATCCTCGCCGGAATCGGCTGCGTCGCCCGCATTCTCGATGTGTACGCCGCACTCGACGGAGCCGTCACCGCCCATTACGAAGTCACCACGCATCCTGAAATTTTCGACGGCGTGCGCCTGCACAAAGGACAGTCCGTCGCCGTGATCCAGCACAATGCTCGCGTGATCCTCTCCTGCGAGCGCGTCATCCTCAATTTCCTGCAGCGCATGAGCGGTATTGCGACCCTGACCCGCAAGTTCGTGGAAGCCGTGTCGGGCACCAAGGCGCGCATCCTCGATACGCGCAAGACCGCCCCCGGCTTGCGCGTGATCGACAAGAATGCGGTGCGCTGCGGCGGCGGCCAGAATCACCGCCTCGACCTTTCCGACGGCGTCCTCATCAAGAACAATCACATCGCCCTGGCGGGTGGCATTGTGCCCGCGCTGGAGCGCGCGATTCGCAACCGGCGCGGCTCGCAGATCATCGAGATAGAAGTCCGTACGCTTGAGGAGTTGGACCTGGCCCTCGCCAACGGCGGAGAAGCTTTTCTTCTGGACAACATGTCCGTCGAAGACGTGCGGCGCGCCGTCGAGCGCTGCTCGCAGCCCGATCTTTGGAAGAGCATGCAGAAGGATCCTTTGAAGGACGGTCGTATCATTCCATTGGAGTGTTCCGGCGGAATTCGCCTCGAGAATGTCCGTGCTTATGCCGAGACTGGGGTCGACTTTATTTCAGTCGGCCTGTTGACGCACTCGCCCCAGGCAGTGGATATGAGCATGCGCGTCGTTCCTGCCTGAGTTCGCGGCCATTCGCCGACCCTAGCGGTGTTTCGAGCTCCGTCACTCCCGCTATTCCACAAATTCCGGATTTCAGAACAGATGTACTACTGTGCACTTGCGGCGCTGCCCCGGCGCTTAGACTAGCTTCAACGGAGGCCCTCCCCTTATGTATCCCTTCGCTCGCTCCCTCGCAGCCCTATGCCTCGTCGAATTCGCGGTGGTCGTCTCTCTTACTCGTGCTCCCGAAGCGAAACCTCAAAGAGCCCCCGCGGTCGCCGCTCAACCATCAACTCCAGCCTCTACTCCAGCTTCTACTCCGAATAATCCCCGATCAGCCGACACTCCAGCCACCACCAATATCAACTTCACAGTCGACACGCTCAGCAACCGTCACGCGATCAGCACCTATGTTTACGGTGGTGCTTATCCGCAGGATTCGCCCACGATCACCGACAGCGGATTGAGTGTCGTTCGCTGGGGCGGCAATTCCACCTCGCGCTACAACTGGCAGCTTTTCACCTACAACGCCGCGAACGACTATTACTTCGAGGACTTCAACTACTCCGAGATTGGCGACGCGGATTCCACCAAGTTCATCACCGACGTGAAGAGTGCGGGCAGCCATCCTCTGATGACCATGGTCATGCTGCCCTGGGTCGCGCAAAGCGCAGAAAATGGAAGCAATGGCCACTGGAGTTTTTCCGTTGCCAAGTATGGCGCGCAGTGCAGCGTTGATCCCTACAACACAGATGCAGGCGACGGCCTTAAGACCGATTGCAGCACGACGCTTACCGCCAATCCGAACGATGCCAACGTCCCTCTGCTGGATCAGCCCGGAGCCAATGACCCTCCCGGCAGCGTCTACCGCAACCAGTGGGCCGCTGCGCTGGCTGCGGCATTTGGCACGGCTCCTCACTTCTACAACATGGATAACGAGATCGACATTTGGGGCGGTACCCATCGCGATGTTCACCCCGCGCCCACCGCCTATAACGAAATGCGCGACACCTTTGTGACGGAAGCGCGCAACCTGAAGGGTTGGGATTCAAAGGCGATCCGCCTCGGTCCGGTGAGCTGCTGTTGGTGGTTTTACTGGAACGGCGCGAACGGCAGTGACAAGGGCGCGCACGCCGGCGTCGATCTTCTCCCTTGGTGGCTGAACGAAGTTTATTGGGAAGACAAAGTCGGCGGCGTGCGCTCGATCGATGTTCTCGATGTCCACGCCTACCCCGACGGCCCCGACACCTCAACCTGGACGCAGGCGCAGAAGCAGGCTCTCGCCGCACGCATCTATCGCGATTACTGGGATCCCACCTATGTCAGCGAGTCGGGCACGATCAATCAGAACTGGGCGACGTTCATCCAGCCCAATAAGACCATCCCCTTCCGCATTCCGCGCATCCGCGCCACGGCAAACATGATTTATCCCGGAACTCCCGTCAACTTCACCGAATGGAGCGCGGCGTTCGCCGGCGAATCCGATTTTTCGACCGCGCTCGGAGATGCCGATGCTTACGGAATTCTGGGCCGCGAGCGGATGTATCTCGCCTCGCGTTGGACCGCTCCTTCGCCGACGAACCCGAACTACCTAGCGCTGAAGCTCTTCACCAACTACGACGGCAAGCTTCACGGATTCGCCACAACCTCTGTCTCTGACACCAACGACGGGGATCCGAATCTTTTCAGCAGCTACGCAGCCCTCAACTCCACGGGCAAGACTCTGACGGTGTTAGTCCTGAACAAAGATCCATCGAACTCGGTGCAAGCGCAGTTCACGATGAACGGATTCACCCCGTCACAGGTGACCTCGTACACGCTGGCTTCGACGAATCCCACCCAGATCGTGCCTTCCACAACCACCTCGTGGTCTGCCACACAGACGTTTGCGCCCTATACCGCGACGCTCCTCGTGGTTACCGGCACGACGCAGCTGCCAGGCGCGGAATGGGACTTGAATCCCGACACAACCATGGTCGCGGCGGGGGGCAAAGTTGTCCTCTCTCCAAAAGTCACGTCAGGAACGGCGACCGTGACATTAGGCGCCGCGACGTCGGACAGCGGAATCACTGTTGTCGTATCGCAACCCACGCTGAGCAAGGGCCATAACGGAAAGATCACCGTGACCGCCGGAACCACGCCGGGCTTCTACCACTACAGCGTGCCTAGCACCGACACTGCCGGCGTCGCGCAACAGCAGGGTGGCTACATTCTCGTGGGCAATCCTCCGGCAACGTTCACCAAGACGGGCGACAAACAGAAAGGCGCCGCGGGCAGCCAGTTGACTTTGTCCGTTACGCTGGTTCCAGGGCAGTCCGGAGGAAGCGCCTCGGGCGGAACGGTTCTGTTCACGACCAACTCGGGCTCGGTATCGAGCCGCATCATTACTACCGACTCCACCGGGAAGGCGACGGTCGTGCTGACTTTGCCTTCGACCGCAGGAACCGTGCGCGTCACCGCGGAAGGGCAATACTCGCTCGGACACCCTGTGGCCACGTTCACTGAAACGGCGCAGTAGCCCTGTAGTTTGTTGTTTTGCGGGGATTCGCGCATAATCTCCGCATCAGCAAGACCGGCACAATTCGTAAGAGCGCGACGCGGGCCAAAGCGCCCGCCGCGCACCAACCGCAGCCCACCGACCTGCGACTGGGTCGTATTGTGCGCTTGATGATGGAGCACGCCACTGTCGTCGTCAGTGGAACGAAGATTGCCCAGGAGATTTCGTCCAACCGCTCGGAAGTCTGGCGCCTGATTCAACAACTGCGCGGCCTCGGTGTCGACGTCGCCGGCCACCCCGCCACCGGATATCAACTACGCTCGGTTCCTGACCTACTATTGCCGGAGGTCCTGCGGCCCCTGCTTCGCGGCACCATCTTCGACGAACATCTTCACCACTTCTACAAGATCGGGTCCACCAACACGTCAGCCATGGCTGCCGCGGCGGAGGGCGCTCCTGAAGGCAGTGTCTTTCTAGCCGAAGAGCAAACCGCAGGCCGCGGCCGCGGAGCCAACTCGTGGCAGTCCCAACGCTCGACGGGGATTTACTGCTCGGTAGTGCTGCGGCCCGCCCTTCCGCCCTCGGAAGTTCTGGCATTGTCGCTCGCGGCCGGACTCGCCGTGCGCGCCGCCATTGAGCAAGTCGACTCGCGCGTGACTGCTGACCTGAAGTGGCCCAACGACCTTCTGATCGACGGCAAGAAAGTCTGCGGAATTCTCGCCGAGATGAATGCCGAAGCCACCCGCGTCCGCTACATCGTGGTCGGCATCGGCCTCAACGTGAACCAGGCAAGCTTTCCCAAAGAGTTGGGAGCGACCTCGCTGCGCCTCGTGACTGGAAGCGAATGGTCGCGCGTTGAGCTGGTGGCAGCTTTGTTAAAATCACTCGACCGCGAGTATCGCCAGTTGTGCGAAGATCCCGAGGCGAAGGAGGAGATTCTGCGCCGCTTCGCCGAGAGTTCATCGTGGGTCCAAGGCAAACCGGTTCGCATCGAAGAAAACGGCTCCGCCTTCGAAGGCACAACCGAAGGCCTTGATCAGCGTGGATTCTTGCGGGTACGAACTGCGAAGGGAACGAAAACAGTGCTGAGCGGAACAGTGAGAGAACGTTGAGCCGCCCCAGCGCAAGGTTAGCTAGAAGCTAGCAGCTAGGAGCTAGCAGCCCTCATGCTTCTCGTCATCGACGTCGGCAACACGAACACGGTCCTGGGCGTCTTCGCCCGCGTCGCTAAGGTGAACACCGCCGGCGACTCCGACGAGACCCCACGCTACGAGCGCCTCGTCGCCAACTGGCGCGTAGCCACCTCGCGCACCAGCACAGTCGACGAATACGGCGTCCTGTTCCGCAACTTGTTTTCGATGGCCGGACTCGAGTCGAAGGGCATTCACGGTATCGTGATCTCGTCGGTCGTTCCGCCCCTCGATCCAGTGCTGCGGCAAGTCTGCGAGCGCTATTTCAGTCTGCGTCCTCTCGCCATCGAGCCCGGAGTCAAGACCGGGATGCCCGTGCACTACGACAATCCCGCGGAGGTGGGCGCCGACCGCATCGTCAACGCCGTCGCGGCGTTCGAAAAATACGGGGGCCCCTGCGTCATCGTTGACTTCGGCACGGCCACCACGTTCGATTGTGTATCGGCGAAGGGCGAGTATCTCGGCGGAGTGATCTGCCCCGGCATCGGCATTTCGGCTGACGCGCTTTTCGAACGCACCGCGCGCCTGCCGCGCGTCGAAATCCGCAAGCCCGCCCGCGTGATCGGTTCCAACACCGTCGGCAGCCTGCAATCGGGCCTCTACTACGGATATCTCGGCCTGGTCGACGGCATCCTTGAACTGCTGCTCGCAGAATTGGGCCCCGCAACGCAGGTACTTGCCACTGGCGGCCTCGGCCCCATGATCGGCACCGGATCGAAATACATCAAGCACGTCGACGACTTCCTGACCCTCGAAGGCTTGCGCATCATCTGGGAACGCAATGGCTCCGCGCGCAAGGATTCCATTTCGGCAAAGAGTGCGCCCAAAGCCGAACCGAAAGCATCCGCACCGAAATCAAAGAATGGTGGCGGCGCGCCGACCTCCTCGCCCACGCGATCCTCGCGCTGACTCGCCGTGGAAAATTACTTCAACTATTTCACCGAAATTGAAGACCGCTTCCTGCGCCGTCGCGGCGGAGGCCTGTTGCTCTCCACTCTCGACTGGGCCCTGATTGAAACGTGGAAGGATGCCGGAATTCCGCTGGAGGCGGTGCTGCGCGGCATCGACGAAGCCTTCGACCGCTACGACCAGCGCCCGTCGAAAACGAAGAAGGTGAATAGCCTGGGTTACTGTTCGCAGTTGGTGCTGGCCGCCGCCGAAGACATGAAAGAAGCAGCAGTAGGCGCATCGGGAACTGACACCGCGCCGCCGAGACCCAGCGCCAGTCAAGGATTTGAACCGGCAATAGTCGTGCCCTTCCTGCGGCGCAACGCCGATTTGCTGGAGGCCGCAAAGCTACCCGAAGCAGGCGGTATCTCCGCGCGCTCGGTCGCTCTCGATGCCGCGAAAACATTGCGCCAACTCGCGGAACAAATAGAAGCAAAACCGGCCGCACGTCTGGAAGATCTGGAGCGCCGCCTGACCGTACTCGAGGAAAAGCTCTTCGCCATGTTGTTGGCCTCAACGCCGGACGAAGAAATCGTCACCGTCCGCGCCGAAGCCGATCGCGATCTCGCTCCCTACCGCCGCAAAATGTCTGGAGCCCAGATCGATCAACTCCAAAAACAATACGTCCACAAGCGCTTATTGGAGAAATACCATCTCCCACGCCTGAGTCTGTTCTACATGTGAACCGACTGACATTTTGCCAAGGTTGCGACCTTGCAGGCCTGCGGACACGACTCTGCAGGCTGCGGACAAAAGCCGTTTTGGGGTGGCGCAGCGCTTTTAGCGCTGCGATCAATCCATCACTTGGTCTGAGGCTTTAGCCGCTGAGGTACTCGGCAGGTTTCGAGCAACCGTTCTGCCGCTGAGGTAAGCTGTGCACTCCAACGTGACCCATCATTTCGACGCATTGATTCTCGGCGGAGGCGCAGCGGGCCTGATGTGCGCCATCGAGGCCGGCAAGCGCGGACGCCGCGTCGCCGTACTCGACCACGCCGACCGTCTCGGCAAAAAGATCCTCATCTCCGGCGGCGGCCGCTGCAATTTCACCAACATCAATACTCAGCCCGAAAACTTCCTCTCGTCCAACCCGCATTTTGCGAAGTCCGCGCTAGCCCGCTACACCCCTGCGGATTTCATCGCACTGGTGGAGAAGCACCGCGTCCCCTATCACGAAAAGACGCTAGGGCAACTGTTCTGCGACCGCTCGGCCCGCGACATCCTGGGGATGCTCGAAGAAGAATGCCGCGCCGCCAATGTCAGCATCTTCCTGAACACAAGAATTCAAGAAGTGAGCCGGACCACAGAGTTTGTCGTGCAATCATCCAACGCCGAGTTCCACGCGCCCGCCCTCGTCGTCGCGACAGGCGGCCTGTCAGTTCCCAAGATCGGCGCCACCTCGTTCGGCTACGACCTCGCACGCCAGTTCGGCCTGAAGATTCGCGAGCCCTGGCCAGGACTCGTGCCTCTGGTTCTGGAAACAGAAGACCGTTCCAGATACTGCGATTTGTCGGGCGTCTCCGCCGAAGTGATCGCCTCATGCGACGCCGCGCAGTTCCGCGAAAAGATGCTGATCACGCATCGCGGCCTGAGCGGCCCGGCGATCCTCCAGATTTCGTCCTACTGGAAGAAGCCGCACCCGATCACGCTAGACCTCGCCCCGGACAGCGAATTGACTGCAATCTTCCACGATCCCAAAACCCCGCGCACCCTGACGACCCTGCGATCCGAGTTCCACAAAGCTCTGCCGGCTCGCCTAGCCGACCGCTGGCTCGAACATCACGCGCCGCAATCCTGGACGAACACTGCCCTTTCCGACCTCGAGCAGCAGGCGCACGCCTGGACCATTCTGCCGTCAGGCACCGAGGGCTACGAAAAAGCCGAAGTCACCTGCGGCGGAGTCGACACCGACGAACTCTCCGCCAAAACGATGGAATGCCGCAAATCCCCCGGCCTGTTCTTCGTCGGCGAGGTCGTCGACGTGACCGGCCACCTCGGCGGCTTCAACTTTCAGTGGGCCTGGGCCTCTGGCGCAGCGGCCGGCAGAGCGTTGTAAACTAGCTGCCCAGAACTCGAGAGGAGACGCCATGAGCGGAAACGCCAGATTCCTGCGAAACATCGATTGCCTCGTCGCGACATTGTTCATCGCGACAACGTTCATCGCCACAACGGCGCTCGCCCAGACGCCCTCGCTCCTGGTTCTTTCAAAAAGTGACCACACCGTCGCCATCGTCGACCCTGCGAATCTACAGGTCCAGGCGCGCATCCCCTCCGGCCCCGATCCCCACGAGATCATCGCCTCCGACGACGGCAAACTCGCCTACATCTCAAACTACGGCGGTCCCGACAGTACTCTGAACACAATCTCAGTCGTCGATCTGGTTGCCCGCAAGCCGCTGCCTCCCATCGATCTCGGCGCATTGCGTTCCACTCACGGCCTGGATTTCGCAGGCGGCAAACTTTATTTCACTGCGGAAACAAATAAAATCATCGGCCGCTACGATCCTGCCACGCAGCACGTGGATTGGATCCTCGGCACAGGTCAAGATCGAACCCACATGATTATCGTGACCAGCGGCCTCAACAAGATCTTCACTTCAAACGTGAATTCCGCCACGATCAGCATCATCGAGCAAGTGTCCCCGCCAAGCGGAGGCTTCACTCCCCCAGGCGGCCCGCGCCTCACGTGGGAGGTAACGAACGTCCTGGCCGGTCAGGGCTGTGAAGGCTTCGACATCTCGCCCGACGGAAAAGAAATCTGGGCTGCCAACGCGCACGACGCAACCGTCACCATCATCGACGTCACCACTAAGAAAGCGGTCCAAACACTTCCCATCCCAGTAAAGGACGCGAACCGCTTGAAGTTCACTCCCGACGGCAAACGAGTCCTGATCTCCGCCCTGGGTGCGCGCTCCGCAGACACGAGCCTCGTAGTGCTCGACGCCACCACGCACAAGGAAGTGAAGCAGTTGAACCTCGGAGGTGGCTCCGCAGGTATCCTGATCGCCCCCGACGGCTCCCGCGCCTACGTCGCAGTAAGCATGGCCGACAAAGTCGCCGTCGTAGATCTAAAGACCCTGGAAGTCACCGGACAAATCGATGCCGGCAAGCAGCCGGATGGATTGGCTTGGGCCACAAAGAGGTGAATGCTACTCGCGCACTGGCGTCATCCCGAGCGGAGCCGCATTTCAGGTGGAGCGAGGGATCTCGCGCGGATCACTGCGTGACGATCTCCCGCCCGACAAACCACGGGGCATCCTCCCCATACCGTAGAATCAAGTCTTGCTCCTCACAATCGAAAAGCTGATTTACGGCGGCGACGGCCTGGCCCGTCTGCCCGCCGATTCGCCCGCCGCCCGGGATACCGATGAAGTTCGCGGGCGCGGCAAGACCGTGTTCGTTCCCTTTGTCCTGGCCGATGAGAAAATCGAAGCCTCCCTCACCGAACAGAAGGCCGGCTTCGCTCGAGCGAAGGCGGACTCGATCCTCGCGCCTTCCCCGCACCGCGTCCCACCGCCCTGCCCGCACTTCACCCGCTGCGGCGGATGCCACTACCAGCACACCACCTACGAGCACCAACTCGAGATCAAGAAAGAAATCCTGCGCGAAAGCCTGCGCCGGATGGCCAAGCTGGAGTTGCCCTTCGACATCGAGGTTCATCCCTCGCCGCCGTGGAACTACCGCAACCGCTCGCGCCTGCAAGTGCAGACGAATCCCGCGTTCGCCGCCGGATATTTCAAGATGGCGTCGCACGATCTGCTGGCCGTTGAAGAGTGTCCCATCAGTTCGCCGCTGATCAACCGCGGGATCGCGTCGTTGTGGAAGAGCGGTCGCGCGGGCAAAGTTCCCGAGGGTGTGCGCGAAGTCGAGTTCTTCGCTAATGCCGATGACACGCAACTTCTTATTGACGTTAGCTGCGCCCGTGAAGCCCGCCGGGCGGCGATGCGCGAGTGGGCGGAAGACTTCCGCGCCGCTATGCCCGAGATCGCGGGAGTCCTCGCCTTCCGCGAGCCCAATCCCGGCGACCGCAAAGCCAGCGCGCAGGAAATCCTCGTCACCGTCGGCGATGCGTTCTTGACCTACCAGACCCAGCGTGCGTCCTACCGCGTCAGCGCCGGGAGTTTCTTTCAAACCAACCGTCACCTCACCGACGAACTGGTAAACATTGTCACTGCCGGCCAGTCTGGCAAGCTGGCGCTCGACCTCTACGCGGGAGCGGGCCTGTTTTCCACAGCCCTGGCCAGTGACTTTCATCACACCGTTTCTGTTGAGTCGTCACAGACTTCCACAGCCGATCTTTCCTACAATCAGTCCTCGAATGGAGAGGCAGTTCAGGCCACCACGGAGCAGTACCTGGCCCGTGCGGAAAATTCGGGGCGAGTCGGGAAGGGCGTAGTCCTCCCTCATATCCCTTATAAGCCCGACCTAGCGGTGGTGGACCCGCCTCGAAGTGGCCTGGGAGAACGCGTGGCGCGAATGTTGGCTTCCTTGGGCGCGCCACGCGTTATTTATGTTTCCTGCGATCCAGCTACGCTGGCCCGCGACCTCGTGCCCCTGCTCGCCGCCGGTTATCGCGTCGAGCAAGTGCACCTGGTGGACTTGTTTCCCCAAACCTACCACCTGGAAAGCGTCGTGCACCTGGCCCGCTGAGACCTGTGTAGGGACTCATGTAGCGAAAGCCACCTTCGGCTGTCCGCCCGGACGGAGCTCTCTTAGGTAGCGCCGGCATCCTGCCGGCTGTCCCGGGGGCGTCTCGCCCGCGGGTGCCGCCACCTATTCTTATGAACGCACTTCCCACCGCGGCCCCGCCGCCCGCGTTCCACCCCAAAGCTCCCCGGCAGCCTATGCTCTGGGCGGCCATAACCTATTCCCTCGGCATCATCGCCGGAGTCTACCTGTGGCGCCCGACGCTGTGGTGGACCGTCGCCGCCACGGCGTTCATAGCAGCCGCATCATATTTCGCGCGGCGCCGTTCCGGCTTAGGTTGGATTCTCGCCCTAGCCGCTTTCTTCGTCACAGGCGCTCTCCACATCCAGGTACGCGGCGCCCCCACCCGACTCGACACCAGCATTCAACCCTACGCCGACCGTCAGGAACTCCAAATCACTGCCCACGTCACCCGCGACGGACGCCTGCAGCAAGGCGGCTTCAACGAGATCCGACAAACCGTGGACGTCGAATCAGAAAGCATCGTGACAGCAACAGGCCAGAGCGAAGCCATCCACTCCGGCATCCGCCTGAACATCTATCGCCCGCGGCCGAACGACGCAACTCCGGAAGAAGCCTCCGAAACACACGCGCCCATGGCGGCCATTCCAGTCTTCCACTACGGCGACCGCATCCGCTTCTCCGCCAAGCTCAGACTCCCGCGCAATTTTCGTAATCCCGGCGCCTTCGACTATCAGGGATACCTCGCCGACCGCGGCATCGCCGCTCTGGCCTCAACCAAAATGGAGAATGTCGAACGCCTCCCCGGCTTTACCGGAAACCGCATCGCCCTCTGGCGCAGCCGCCTGCATCGTGGCGTCGTCGCCAAGGTGCACCAACTCTGGCCCCCGCGCGAGGCCGCGCTCATCGACGCCATGGTCATCGGCGAGGAGGCCTTCATCGACCGCGACACTCGCATCGACTTTCAGCGCTCCGGCACTTACCACGTCCTCGTCGTCTCCGGAATGAACGTCAGCATCCTCGCCTTCGTCGTCTTCTGGACGCTGCGCCGCCTGCGCCTTGCCGACGTCCCCGCCACTCTGCTGACCGTAGCATTCTGCGTCGCCTATGCCTTCATCACCGAGGTGGGCGCTCCAGTCTGGCGCGCCACGTTAATGTGCGCCATCTACTTAGGAACGCGCCTGCTCTACCGCGATCGCGCCATGGTCAACGCGCTGGGCGCAGCCGCGCTGGGATTGCTGATCGTCGACCCGCGCCAGCTTTTCACTGCCAGCTTCCAGATGACTTTCGTCTGCGTACTGATCGTCGCCGCCATCGGAATCCCCATCCTGCAACGCACCTCCCAACTCCAGAAGCAAGCGCTCGCCCATTGGGACTCCAACGACTATGCCGCGCTTCTGCCCCCGCGCGTGGCCCAGTTCCGCGTCGATCTGCAATTCATCGCCGCACGCGTCGCCCTTTTCGTCGGACAAAAGTGGTCGTGCCGGCTTGTGCGCACCACAGTCGGATTCGCCCTCGCCGCATGGGAACTGCTCTTCATTTCCGCCGTCATGCAGATGGGACTCGCTCTTCCCATGGCGTACTACTTCCATCGCGCCACCACCATCGGATTGCCCTCGAACATCATCGTCGTACCCTTGGTGCAGTTGATGATGCCCGCCGCCGTCGCCGCCCTAGCCTTGGGATATATTTCTCCCTGGCTGGCCAAAGTCCCTGTGCTCCTAACCACGTTTGCGGTTGACGGCATCACTGGCACGGTCCGGGGCCTCGGCGCCCTGCGAGTGTCCGATCTACGTGTCCCCATGCCATCGCTCGCCATGATTACGCTCGCGGCCGCTGCACTCGTGCTCGCCATGTGGGCGGCTCGCCGACGTCCACTCCTGACCTGGGCTGGACTCACCGCCATCCTCTTAGCCTCTCTCGCCCTCGCATTCATCCCGGCCCCGCCGCGCACGCGTCCCAGAGCTTTGGAAGTGACCTCCATCGACGTCGGCGAAGGCGATTCCACCCTGCTCGTCACCCCCCAAGGCCGAACCTTGCTTATCGATGCTGGAGGCCCCATCGGTCCCGGCGGCTCGCAACTCGATTTCGGCGAAGACGTCGTCTCCCCTTATCTCTGGACCCGCGGCATCTCCCGCCTCGACGCCGTTGCCATCACTCACGGACACTCCGACCACATCGGCGGCATGATCGCCGTCCTCAAGAATTTCAAGCCGAAGGAATTATGGGTAGGCCTGCTGCCGCCGAGTCAGGCACTGGAGAACGTGATCGCCACAGCGCAAGCACTGGGCGTCAAAGTTGTGCACCACTGGGAAGGAGACGAATTCGACTATGGCGGAGCGACCGTGCGCGTGCTGTTCCCGCCGCGCGACTGGTTCGTCGGCAGCAAGCCCATCAACAATGATTCCATGGTGCTGCAAGTGAACTTCGGTGCATCGTCGGTCTTGTTGGAAGGAGATGCCGAGAAGCAGGTGGAACGCCGCATCGCCGCGCTCCATCATCCCAGCGCGAACTTAGTGAAGGTGGGCCACCACGGAAGCAACAATGCCACCACGCCCGAACTGCTGGCCTCGGCCAGTCCACAGTTCGCCGTGATTTCAGTAGGATCAGGAAATTCCTTCGGCCTGCCGCGCATGGAAACTCTCGGCCGCCTCGCCGACGCGGGAGCCCGCGTCTACCGCACCGACCTCGATGGAGCCGTCACCTTCTACCTCGACGGCCACTCGGTCACGCCTTCGGTGGCGGCTCTTCAATAACCGAAATCTCAGCCGTAGAGTCATCGTCCGGTGCCGACCGCCGTCCCTCCGCAATCACGCGCCGCGCCCCTTCCGCGTCCTCTTCCCGCACCAGCAGGATCATCCCGCCCAGTCCCGGGAACGCATCCTGCACCAGCGACGCCGACGTCAGATCGCTGTCGATGCCCGCCGAATCAAGCAACCCCTTCACCACCAGCGCCTCCGGTTCCTGCTCCGAACCAAACACCTTCACCAGTTTCTCGTTTGGATTAGGACGGGAATCACGACGCGCCTGCCGGTCAGCGGCCGAATTGCCAGCTTCTGCCATGACATCTCCAATCTGGAATCGAACCGGTAACGGCTGGCCGAGTCCGCCTGCATAGGAATCGATTTTACTCCTCTTCCGGCCACGACCCGGGAAGGCCACGACTGCAGTCGTGCCTTACGATCACGTAGGGGCGGACGCATTCGTCCGCCCCCGCGAAGCGAAACGAGCGCCCCGGACGAATGCGTCCGGGGCTACGTATTTTGTTAATCCCTCACAAATCCAAATCACCTTCAATGCTAACCCTTCTCGCCCGCGACGAATCTACAGCAATGACCCCAGAACGACACCTCTGTGTAGTTGCTTTCCTCCGCAAATGGGGCAGAATGGCAGGAACCATCGGCGCAACGCCGGACCGCGCCGCGTCATCCAAAGCTGTGGGCGTATTTATGTGGGACGAAAAAGGGGACACCATGAACATGCATCAACAGGCCAGGCAGGAACCGAGCTTTCCCATGCCGGAGCAGCAAGAGCGCGAAGAGGAAGCCCGCAAAATCCGCCGCCTGCAAGTGATGATCAGCATGGTGATGTCGGTCATCGGCCAGGACCCCAACCTCACCGTAGAAGAAGCCTCCGAACTCGCCGCTGGAGCCAAACGCGCCGCCCTCGCCATGTTCCCCGACAAAGAACTCGCCTTCGATCTGCTCTACAAACCCCGCCTGCAAAGGCTCATGAAGGAAAGATTCCGGTTGCAGTAGGATATTGTCGACTGCGATTACAAGAGGCGACCGCTCACAGGGTGAGAACTCACATCTTACGTTCGCGAATAGTCCGTCCACGCTGATCTCGTACATCTTCTTGTTCCGTGTGACTATTGCCTCCGGTCGTTGTGGTTCTCGAGTTAATACGTGGAAAACATCGGTGTCCTCAGGCACGTCGCTCAACACATGCGTGTGATAGCCCGCCACACTCGTCGCGCCCTTTGGTATTGATCTTGGGTCGACTTCGATAATGCTTTTGTGCAATTGGCGCTTTTCCAAAACGGCTCCGCCATCTGCCGTCATGAGGTAGCGGACATCGCCTCCGAGAGGGAAGATCTCGGTCTTAGTCTGAGCCGGGACAACGTAGACATAAAGTTGCCCGGATGGCGTAGGGAGAACGGCGATGTTGTACGGCCGCTTTTCGCCCTGGAAATCGTGCCGGGCAGTGTCGAATGCCTTGGCAGCTGCTAGGTAGAAAGCCGTGTCTTCCCTCGGCGGATCAAGTTTCTTGACTGTGAACTCCTGAAGAGTTGCGCCCTCGGTCGCTTCGTATCCGATTAGAAATCTGTCGCGCTGCTCGTTGAGATGACCAAATACAACCGTCCATCCCTGATCTGACTTGAACGCGAGGTAACGTCCGACCAACTGATCAGGCGGGTGCAGGGCTTGCACAGCGTCTGTGGCGTGCCACGCGGCCTGATCATATTCATAAAGCGCCCGACCACGAGCCGTTACATCGGGCATGATGGGATCCGTTTCCGGCTTCTTTTTTCCTGCGAAACATAAAGAGGCCAACAGCATCACACCGACGGTGACGAGTCGCTTTCGCATGAGATTACCTCGACGGTAGTACGCGCGGTGCTTTGTTGGCGAACTTCGCTTCAAGACGTGTGGCGACTACTCATCCGCCACCGAATTCCTAAGCGTCCCCACACCCTCGACACTAACCTCGACTACATCCCCCGCCACCAGCGGCCCCACGCCCGCGGGCGTCCCGCTCGGAATCAAGTCTCCCGGGAACAACGTCATCGCCTGCGCAATATGCCGAATCACTATGTCCAGCGCGAAGATGAAATCCCGCGTATTCCCCTGCTGGCGAACCTCGCCATTGACGCGGGTTTCCACGCCCACGCCTGCCCACGGATCGATCTCATCCGTCACCACCGGCCCCACCGGACAAAACGTATCGAACCCCTTGGCCCGGCTCCACTGCCCATCTTTATTCTGCAGATCGCGCGCCGTCACGTCATTGACGCACGTGTATCCCAAAATGTATTGCCGAATGTCCGCATCCGCCGCCGGCTGGTAACAAGTCTTGCCAATCACTACGCCCAGCTCGCCCTCAAAATCAACGCGCTCCGAAATCTTCGGACGACGCACCGTCCCCTCCGGCGGCAGCAACGCCGACGTAGCCTTCAGAAAAATCAGCGGCTCCTGCGGCACGTCGTGCCCCAACTCGGCCGCGTGCTCGCGATAGTTCCGCCCCACGCACACGATCTTTGACGGACGCACCGGCGGCAGCAATGCCGCCTCCTCTAGCGGAATCGCCTCGATCTTCCGCGTGCGCAGGCTTTCCATGTCCCCGTCGGCCTCTTCAGGAGCGGTGAGCAGCACGCGCACAATCGCGTCCCGCCCGCCAACGGACTCGACCAGCCCGTACTGGGCCTGGCCATTGAATTGAAATCGGCAATATCTCATCGCCCTCTATCTAACCATATCTGTAGAAACTGAGCCGCAAAGAAGGGGAAATATTTTCTGACTTCCACATTCCTGTTCCGCACGGAGGACATTCTCTTAGGGGACGCGATCGGAAAGCTCTCGCCACGAGAAATGCGTGCTATAGTAGCTGCCCGGGACGTTCCGGGGCAAAGCAGCCGCAGACCCTCCCGAAATCTCTGCGTGCCGCCATCCGCAAGTTGCAGGCGCAAGCTCTAAGCCCTGGCAGGAGCCATTTCGTGCGGTCAGCGCCTCGCCATCGATCATGTACGGTTACTCGGCGTCGCCTTGCCTGGGTCGTCGCCTTCTGGCTATGCGGCCAAATCTCTGCGTTCGCACAAGTACCCTTGATAAATGCAGGTCCGGATGGGTTCGCCCAAATTGATTTCGAACAAATGTATTTGGACCAGATCAGCCGCCACGCCAGGGAGAGCGAGCAGCAGAAGGCGCAGGATAAAGTTCTGATTGATTCTGGTACTGTATCGGCGCTCGACTTGGAAGCTCCTAACAAAGCCGTGGCGGAGTATAACCGCGGCACATCACTGCTGAGGCAGCAGAACTCGAAGGAAGCAATCAAGCATCTGCAACGCGCGATCGATGTCTATCCCAGGTTCGTCTCTGCGCACATCGCTCTCGGCCTCGCCTACGTCGATCAGGAAGAACCCGTCCCAGCCACGAGGGAATTCGAAGCGGCCTCGGCCCTGGACCAAAAGTTTCCCGGATCCTTCCTGAATCTCGGCATGGTGGCCCTGTCGCGGAACGAATTTGCAACGGCGCAACCGGAACTGGAGAAGGCCGCCTCCCTGCGTCCCAACGATGCCAGAATCTTGTCCAGCCTGGCCTACGCGCAAAACGGAACCCATCAATACCAGCGTGTCCTGGAGACCGCCAAACGGGTCCATTCCCTTGACCACAAGGGATTGGCAAATGTTCACTACATCGCAGCGTCGGCAGCGATGTCGCTCAGCGACTTCGTGACTGTGGAGCGCGAGTTGAACCTGTTCCTGAACGAAGACTCTACCAACGCGTTCGCTCCCCGTCGCACGCAAGAAATCTGGCGGTGCTTGCTCACAACCGGATGGTTCAAGCGTCTGCCGGCGCCGCTACACCACCAGCCACTATCCTGGTCGCTTCTCTTCAGCCGCAAACATTCCCCAACAGTGAGCGGTTGAAGGCACAGTTGACCGCCTTGGGCGAATCCGACGCCGGAGCTTGCCAGGAATGCTCTTCACCGGATGAGGCAAACTCAGGCGGCGTTGACAACGCCCACCTCGCTTCGAATATCGCCCCAAGCCTGCCCACCAACGAATGGACCATTCGCAAGAATGTGGACGAGGTGACCGTGTTTTTCTCCGTCAGCAGCCACGGACACCCGTTGAATGATTTGCAGCAGTCCGACATCCGCCTCCTGGATGACAACAAGCCTCCAGAAAAGGTCGTGCAATTTGCGCCCCAGTCAAAGCTTCCGCTGCGACTGGCTCTGCTCGTCGATACCAGCGGTTCCGTTCACGACCGCTTCTCATTTGAAAAGCACGCCGCGGCCAAGTTCGTTGAGAAAATGCTGAGTGGGGACTCCGACCTCGCCTTCATCGCGGGTTTTTCCAACGACACCACCGTGACTCAGGATTTCAGTCGGGAACCGGCTGATCTGGAAAAGGGAATCGACAAACTCACGAACAAAGGAGGAACAGCGCTGTTTGACGCGGTTTCCTTCGCCTGCCAAAAGCTGGCCGCGTATCCCGACAGCGATCGCGTGGCCAGAGTTTTAGTGATCCTCAGCGACGGCGAAGATAATTCCAGCCATAGCAGTCTCAAACAAAGCATTCAGGCTGCCGAAAGAACCGGCGTAACCATCTATACCGTGAGTACGCGCGAGGATTCAGGCGATAAGACGGATGCCGATCGGATCTTGGCAGTGCTCGCGGAGCGCAGCGGAGGCGAGGCAATGTTCCCCGGCGATATCTGGACCTTGGGAAAGTCTCTCGATAAGCTGCATGATCTAATCCGCAGCCGTTACTTCATCGCTTACAAACCGGCGGATTTCGATCCCAACGGGAGTTATCGTTCCATCAGCGTCATCGCCGAGAAAGACGGCAAGCGGATGCAAGTTCGAGCCCGCAAAGGCTACCACGCTCGCCTGGAGCCTGCCCGCAACTGATCGAAACGCTTTCTGCAGTCATTCCTGGCCGGCCTTGGTCACGGGACCGTTTCGCCCGCCTCCTCCGACCGCGCACTCTCGTTCCCGCGCACGTCGACGGCCGACACCGAATACAAGTAACTCTTCCCCGCAGCAACCGAGTCATCCCGATAAGCCGGCGTCTTCAAAAGCGCCGCATTCACCTTCACCGGCGCAGAGCCCTCTTCGTGGCGATAAACGTTATACCCATCGAGATCGACGTCGCTCACCGGCGCCCACACCAGATCGATGAACGTCTTCTGTCCCGGACCAGACGCCACGGCCTGCAGCCCCGAAGGTACCGCCGGCGGGAAAACATCATCCGCGAAAATCTTGATCTCCGGCGAGTCCTCGCCTTCGACCTGTATCTCAGCCTTGCTTTCCTGCGCGACCATCGTAACGGTCTCGGCGCGATATTCGTACGTCTTCTCCCACTCGATGCTCGAATCGGTGAGAGTCAGCATAGGCTCGCTTCCCGCCGGAATCTGCCCGGCAAGAATCTGCTCCTGACTTCCTGCAAGGCGGCGATAAATCCGGTAGAGGTAGTGCACAGGTGCCGAACCGGCGGGGGGAAGATCGTTCGCCCAAGTCAGCACCACTCCCTGACCTGTGACGCGCGCGGCAAACTCCCTCGGCGGAGGCAGCGTCCGAACCAGCGAAACCCGCACCTGATTCGACAGCCCCACGCCGCGGCCGCCCGCATTGAGCACTTCAACCGCGTAGATCGCAAAGCTGGAAGGATTGTCAGTCTGCAGCGACCCGACGAGCGAGTCTGTGTACGATCTTGAAGCTTTTTGGGGGAAAGTATGATTCGCGGCAGCAACCGCCTGCGCCGCCGCCTCGCCCACCGGACTTTCACACCGCGTCAGCGCCGGTTCAAGTCCCCGACAGATTCTTGTCGGACCCACGCTCCGCACCGTCTGCCGATCGGTTGTCATGCTGGGAGCAGTCCAGGTAAGAATCACCCGATCGCCCTTGCGCACCGCCCGCAGATCCGTAGGCGCCTTCGGCAACTTCAGCGACGGAGGCTGCGGCGGCCCCATCGTAGCGCACGCCGTAAACATCAACGGCACACCCAGGGCCAGTAAAAGCGTCGAGGCAGAGCGTCTCATGCAGACGAAAACAGACTACCAGACTCTTCCCCCACTCTGAGGTTGTCATCCTGCTATGTTGTCATCCTGAGCGAAGCGAGCTCGAATGAGCTCGCGCAGTCGAAGGATCCCTAGCCCGGTAATCACTGTTCGCAAACGCGTCAGGGAGTTCTCTGCACGGTACTGGCAGCGCGGGTGCCCCATCCTAGCCGCGCTTTTTGCGGCTAGGGGGGAAACTCATCCCACCAGCTCCCGCACCGCCTCGCGAAACACCTTCGTATGCCGATCCACATCGTCCGCTTCCGTCTGCGGCGACATCAGCGCCATATTGTGAAACGGCGTCAGCAAGATCCCTCGATTCATCGCATAAAGATGCATGAACCGTTCCATCTCGAAATCCATCGCGTCGTGCGCTTCGGCGCCATTCTTCGGCTTCGTAGGACCAAACAAATATTCCGCCCGACACCCAAGACGGGTCACATGCCACGGCAGTTCCGCGTCGGCAATCGCCTTCGCCACACCCACGGTCCAGCGCTCCGCCATCGGAATCATCCGGTCGAATGCCTCTTTCGTAAGAACCTTCGTCAGCGTGGCACGCATGGCCGCCAGCGACAAAGCGTTCCCCGCCAGCGTCCCTCCAATCCCGCCGACATCGCAGTTCTCCAACTCCTGCTTGGCAGCGATCCGGTCAGCAACCTCCTGCGAAAACCCGTAAGCCGCCCCCGGAATTCCACCTCCAATGGCCTTTCCAAAAACGAGAATGTCCGGATCGAGATTCTCCGCCCGCGTGAACCCACCCGGCCCCGCGCAGATCGTGTGGGTCTCATCAATAATGAGCAACGTCCCGTACTCGCGCGTGAGTTCCCGCAACGCCTTGTGATATCCAGGCTGCGGGTGCACGATGCCCACATTGGTCATCGCCGGCTCGGCCAGCACGCAAGCCACGTCGCCCGAGACAAGCGCGGCCTCCAATGCATCCACATCGTTGAACTCGACAACCTTGGTCGTGACTGCGGGATTCACCGGCGGCCCAATGTTCCCCGGCCGCGGCCCCGCCATTCCATTCGCATCCAGCGTGATGAACGTCTCATCGACCGTCCCGTGATAGCACCAGTTGAAGACCAGAATCTTCGCCCGCCCCGTAATCTGCCGCGCCAGCCGGATCGAGAATCGATTCGCATCCGTCGCCGTGAGCGCGAACTGCCAGTACGGCAGGTTGAAGCGCTTCTGCAGTTCTTCCGCCACAAAAATCGAATCTTCCCCCGGCAGCATCAGCGTAATCCCGCGCCGCGCCTGCTCTTCCATGGCCTTCACCGTGGCATGCGGAGAATGCCCCGTCATCGCTCCCGTATCGCCCAGGCAAAAATCGACGTAGCGATGCCCGTCTACGTCGAAGAAGTGCGCCCCCTGCGCCTCCCGCACAAACGGCGGAAACGCACCCGCCCACTTCACCATCCAGTTCATGGGCACGCCCGCGAGCAGCGACTTCCGCGCCCGCTCAAACAGCGCCTTCGACTTCGGACGCTCGTCCACAAACTTCGTCTGTTCGCGTTGCATCAGCGACTGCAGGCGGGCACGATCGATAGTTTTCATAGTAAAAAAGGATCAACCACAGAGGACACGGAGGACACAGAGGAAGTTACTTAGAAAAACCCTCTGTCCTCCGTGTCCTCTGTGGTTGATTGTCCTCTACAGAATGTACCGCGACAGATCCTGATCTTTCACGATGTCGGTCAGCATCTTGCGAACATAATCGGCGTCGATCGTGACGTGCTCGCCCTTCTTCTCCGGAGCATCAAAGCTTAACTCGTCCAGCACCCGCTCCATGATCGTATGCAGCCGCCGCGCCCCGATGTTCTCCGTGCTCTCGTTCACGCGAAAGGCAAAGTGCGCAATCTCGTCCAGCGCTTCTTTCGTGAACTCCAGCTTCACGCCCTCAGTCTCCAGCAAAGCTGTGTACTGTTTCACCAGCGACGATTTCGGCTCCGTAAGAATCCGCACGAAGTCTTCCATCGTCAGCGACTGCAGTTCGACGCGAATCGGAAACCGCCCCTGCAACTCGGGGATCAGGTCGCTCGGCTTGGACACGTGAAACGCGCCCGCCGCAATAAAAAGAATATGGTCGGTTCGAACCATGCCATAGCGCGTGTTGACAGTCGTGCCTTCGACGATCGGAAGAATGTCGCGCTGCACGCCCTCTCGCGAAACGTCCGGCCCATGCCCGCCTTCGCGCCCCGCGATCTTGTCGATCTCGTCGAGAAACACAATGCCGGAATTTTCCACGCGGTCAATCGCCATCCGCGTGACCTGATCCATGTCGATCAGCCGTTGCTCTTCTTCCTGAATCAGATATTCGAAGGCCTCGTTGACCTTCATCTTCCGCTTCTTGGTGCGCTGCCCGAAGATGTTCGGCAACATATCTTTAATGTTGACGTCCATTTCCTCCACGCCCTGGTTGGTCAGAATCTCAAACGACGGAAAATTGCGTTCGCGCACGTCAATCTCCACCGTGCGATCGTCCAGCTTTCCCTCGCGCAGTTGCTGACGCAGTTTTTCGCGGGTCCGACTCGAAGACTCCGCCAACGCCGTGCTCCCATCAATCACCACGCCGCCCGCAGTGGTTGAACTCCCGTCCGCACGTGGCGGAGGCGATGGCGGGAGCAGAATGTCCAGCAGCCGTTCTTCCGCATTCAGTTCAGCCTTGTCGGCAACGTCTTCCAGCTTTTCTTCGCGCACGTTGTCGATGGCAATCTCCACCAGATCGCGCACCATCGACTCGACATCGCGCCCCACGTAGCCGACCTCGGTAAACTTCGAGGCCTCGACCTTCAGAAATGGAGAATTCGCCAGCTTCGCCAGCCGCCGCGCAATCTCGGTCTTGCCCACACCTGTGGGCCCGATCATGATGATGTTCTTGGGGATAATTTCTTCGGCGAGTTCCGGAGTGAGCTTTTGCCGCCGCATGCGGTTGCGCAAGGCAATGGCCACGGCGCGCTTGGCGTCCTTCTGGCCAATCACGTGTTTGTCGAGTTCAACCACAATCTCGCGCGGAGTCAGTTCATCCAGCGCAAGCTGTTCTTCTTCAGCGGAAGAGGGAAGATAAATGGCCATAATCAGTTCTCAGTTCTCGGTTCTCAGTCAGCCGGTATTTGCTGAGAACTGAGAACTGGGAACTAAAGCTCTTCAATCGTTACCTTGTCATTGGTATAGATGCACATCTTGCCCGCAATCTTCATTGCTTCTTCGGCAATCTGCCGGGCGGAAAGTGTCGTATGCTCCGCCAGCGCCTGCGCCGCAGCCTGCGCGTAAGGCCCGCCGCTGCCGATCGCCGCCACCGCGCCGTCGGGCTCAATCACGTCGCCCTGCCCGCTGAGCAGAAACGTCTGCTCCTTATCGCTTACCAGCAGGAGCGCTTCCAGGTGGCGCAGGAACTTGTCGGTGCGCCAGTCCTTGGCCAGTTCCACCGCGCCGCGTCCCAAATTTCCGTGATACTGCTCGAGCTTGGCCTCAAACCGGCTGAACAGGGTGAACGCGTCCGCGGTCGACCCGGCAAACCCGGCAACGATCTTGTCGTTGTACAGCCGCCGGATCTTTTTCGCCGTATGCTTGATCACCGACTCTCCCAGCGTGACCTGGCCGTCGCCCGCCAGGACGACCTTCCCGTCCCGCCGGACCGACAAAACTGTCGTGGATCGTATCAGTCGCTTCGTAGTCATAAGCGCAATTCTTGATTATAACAGCGCCTGCGCACCAGGCCCCAGCCGCCCGCTAACACCAGTATTTCCCGCTATTTATAGAGTGCTTCGGTAACCACTCCGCAGATTACCGCTGTGACATTTACCCGCCTCGCCCCAGCCCGTACTTTGTAGTTCATGCCCCAGTCTGCAGCAATTTTGTGTCACGACAAACGATCTCTTCAAACGCTGAAAACCACGCTCGAAGAGCTTGATATCGAACTGGTTAACTGTCCCTCGGGGCAGGCGGCGCTCGAAACGGTCATGACCGGCCAATGCTCCACGCTCATTGTGGATTTCGATTTGCCCGGCGCCGATGAAGTCATCCGCATGGCGTCGCTGTTGCCGCCGGTCCAGAAGCCCACGCTACTGGCGATTGCCTGCCGCGCATGGCCCGGCACCGGACAGGCCTTCCAGTCTGGCGCCAGCCGCATCCTGTATCGGCCCGTCGAGCCCGAGCAGATCAAGGAAGCGCTCAAAGACGAAAAAAAATCGCGGAAATCAAACCGCCGCAAGGCCACTCGTTACGATGTGAAAACGCTCGTCTATTTGGACCTGGAAAACGGAACGATTCCCGGCGTCAGTATCGACATCGGCGAGCACGGACTCGCCGTGCAGGCTACCGAAACCGTCCCCATGGCCTCGAACCTGGCCTTCCGCTGCGTCCTGCCCGGCACCAAGGTGACGCTGCAGGGACACGCCGATGTGATCTGGGCCAGCGATCAAGGCCGCGCCGGACTGTTCTTCTCGAAACTCAGCCCCACATCCCGAAAACACCTCAAGCACTGGCTGCACAAGCGCAGCGCTCACAGCAAAGAAAAAGACGACCACACCGTGCGCGACCTGATGCCGCCCGAAGACGCACACGTCGAATTCGCCGCCTCCGAATAGCTCGCAACAACTCTAGTCGCGGAGCGACGGCATGTGACAGCCCAGGACGGAAGTCCTGGGTAAGCCACCAAAGGTTGGAACCGAGTCCCGCAGGGACGGCACGGTTTCTCACGCACGCTTCTCAGCTTCGAAGATACTCAGGCAAGTTTTTCTCTGCCTGAATATCCCACCGTTTCTGCTTCTCGTTTTCGCCCGTTGTGTCCTAGAATCTCTCATTCGCACGAGTTGGAGGAGGCACCCACTGCCCACATCTTCCCAAACCGCTGTTGCCTTCAACGGCCACTCCATGGTCGGACCGCTCCAACGCGTGCTGGTGTGCTCTCCCCGCACCGCGGGATGGGACCAGCCGGAACGCGTCGCGCGTTGGCGCGACCTAGTCTTTCATCATCCGCCCGAGTTCGCAATCGCTCAGGAGCAGCATGAAACACTTTGCCGCGAACTCACCGCGGCCGGCGCCGAAGTCCTCGAACTCGCACCCGCGCCGGAACTCTCTCTCGACGCCGCCTATACCCACGATGCCTCTCTCGCCACCGATTTCGGCCTGATCGTCATGCGTCCGGGCAAACCGAATAGAGTCTTCGAAGGACAACACCAGGGCGCATACTGCCTGCGGTTCGCGATTCCCACGCTGGCCGAAATCATCGCGCCCGGCACCACCGAAGCCGGAGACATTCTCTGGCTCGACTCGAAGACTCTGCTCGTCGGCCACGGCTATCGCACCAACGCCGCCGGCATAAGGCAGCTTCGCGATCTTCTCTCGCCCAAGGGAATCGAGGTTCTCTCCGCGCCGCTCCCCTACGGCCCCGGCCCATCCGCCTGCCTGCACCTGATGTCGTTGATCAGCCTGCTCGACGAACAGACCGCGCTGGTGGATCTTCCCTGGCTGGCGGTCGAAACGGTGGAACTCCTCAAGTCGCGCGGATTCCAATTCATCCAGATGGACGATTCCGAACGCGAGACGCTGGCCTGCAATGTGCTCGCCCTAGGCGGGAAGCGCCTGCTCGCCATCGAAGAGAATCACAAGACGAACGACCGCCTTCGCCAAGCCGGATTCGACGTCCGCACCTTCCCCGGCAGCGAACTCTGCATCAACGGCAGCGGCGGCCCCACTTGCCTAACCCGCCCGCTGTTGCGAGGGTGAGCTGAGTTTCCCCGGTAGCCATCGTGCCACCTACACCCTCCGCAGCGGGATCAGCGCGCGCAGTCTCACATCCCGCAGATACAAGTCGCCCCAACCCATCATTCCCACCACGACGGGCATCGGATACGTTGGATCGCCCACCCGCAGATTCGTGACCGTTGCTGCGCCCAGCAGTCCCGTCATCAGGATCGCTCCCAACACAGCCGTCCGCGGGATCAGATAAACCACTACACATACGACCTCCAGAACCCCGATCGGCACAACGAGATGCTCCCCGATTCCGTGGCTGGCAAACCCTTCGATCACCGAGGGTACCTTCATGATCTTCATCACTGCGCCCAGCAAAGTCAGCAGAGCCGGCACCACACTCATGATTCGTCCCGTCCACAACGTCGCCTTTGAAACCGAACCCGTTAGCGTCCCTGATTCCATATCTTTCTCCAAACGTATTTGTTTTTGTTGCCTCACAGATTCCGCAAGTTTCATCCTGCGGATCGTGCTCGTCAACAGTGGAGGGCCCGCAATCCTCATTCAAGGCTCTTCGCCAAAGGCAAGCTCCTTCTCTATCTTGCAAGCGAGCCCAGCAGTTCGCCCAGACGATCCAAACTCTGCGTCCATCCCATCTCCATCCCTTTGAGATACTGCGGAGCCACCGCCGTTGCCTTGATCACGCGAAGCTGCAAAGTCAGCGCGGTTTTCCCCCGCTCGTCTACAAAAGTCACGGTGCTCAGCACGTCGAACATCGAGTTGCCTTTATCGTCCAACGCGCTGCTCACAAAGACCAGCCGCTCGGGCACAACGATTTCCTGAAACACGCCCGTCATCGGATACACCACTCCATCCGGCGCCCGCATATGAATACGGATCGCTCCCCCCGGCCGCACATCCACCTCGCACACCGGATTCGTAAACCTCTTCGGTCCCCACCATTGCGCCACGTGTTTTGTCTCGGTCCATGCCTTGAAGACCAGCTCTCTAGGCGCGTCGAACACGCGCGTCATCACCAGATCCCATTCCGAAGATTCCAGCGCGGCGCTAGCCTTTTCGTTTTGTGCGGACATGTTTCTTCTCCTTCGCTCTGCTTTTCGAATCCTGCCCTTTGAGTTCCTGCAGATAGTCATCCAGCCGGTCGAAACTCTCCTCCCAGAATCGGCGGTAGTGATCCACCCATCCCGCCACATCCTGCAGCGGAGCGGCCCGCAGCCGGCAGGGCCTCCACTGTGCCTCGCGCCCACGCGCAATCAGCCCCGCCCGCTCCAGCACTTTCAGATGCTTGGAAATCGCCGGCATGCTCATCGCAAAGGGCGACGCCAGTTCCGTCACCGACGCCTCCCCCGATGCCAGCCGCGCCAGGATCGCCCGCCGCGTGGGATCCGCCAGTGCTCCGAAGGTCTCGCTCAGCCGATCATTCATTGGCTTAATAAACCATCAAGTTAAATAACTAGTAGGTTAAATACACCCCAAGCCAGCCGCTTGTCAACAGGTTTTCGATTCGTTCCAAAGTAGGCGACAGCCCACCCTGGCGGAATGGTTCAGCCAGAATTGCCTTTAGCGTTGGTATGATCTTTCTACTTAATAGAAAATCGCTTCGGGAAAGAGTCTACGGATGCCATCTTCGTATCATCGACTCCTGATCGTGTGTCTCATGATCGCCGCCGTCTCCTCAGCGTCGGCGCAGACCGTCCCTTCGCCGTCCGGAACCACCCTCGACGCCGTAACCAGCTCCCAGCCCCTGCGCGATGGCATTGAAATCCAGGCCGGCTCGGCGACTCTGCGCATTACTGCCCTCCGCGACGACATCATCCGCGTGCGCATCGCTCCCGGCGCTCTCCCCGAAGACGCTTCCTGGGCAGTTCTCCCCGCCGCGCGCACAAAATCCATCGACGTGCAACCGATCCAGGACGAAGCCTCCGTCGGGTTCCACACCGCCGCACTCGATGTCCGCGTGGAGCGCAATCCTCTCCGCCTCGTAATCCGTGATCTCGCCGGCAACGTCATCTCCGCCGACGCCGTGGGACGTCCCGTACGCTTCCAGCTCGGCGGCTTCACCATCTCCAAGCAGATGCCTGGCGGAGAGAACTACTTTGGTCTCGGCGACAAGGCCGGATCGTTCAACCGCCGCAATCAAGCTTTCACGCTCTGGAACACCGACATCGGCCCCCAGGAATCAACCGACCCGCTCTACAAGGCCATCCCTTTCTTTCTCGGCATCAACGGCACACGCAGTTACGGCCTCTTCCTCGACAACACCTGGCGCACCTGGTTCGACTTCGGCAAGCAGGCCCGCGACGCGATCGCCTTCGGTTCCGAAGGCGGACCGCTCGACTACTACTTCCTCTACGGCCCCACCCCGAAGCAAGTCGTGGAAGGCTACGCCTATCTCACCGGACTGCCGCCGCTCCCTCCGCTGTGGGCGCTCGGATTCCAGCAGTCCCGTTACAGCTACACTCCAGAATCGCAAGTGCGTGACGTCGCCAAACGTCTGCGCGCCGACGCGATTCCTTCCGACGTCCTCTATCTCGACATCGACTACCAATATAAGAACCGCCCTTTCACCGTCGATCCGAAAACATTTCCTGACTTTCCCGGCCTGATCTCGGATCTGCGCAAAGATCATTTCCGCACAGTCATCATCACCGATTTGCACATCGCGCACGTAGCCAATCAAGGCTACTCACCCTTCGACACCGGAGAAGCCGGCAACCACTTCGTGAAGAATCCCGACGGCACCGACTTCATCGGCATCGTGTGGCCCGGCCCCGCGGTCTTTCCCGACTTCACCCGCGCCCAAACTCGCGAATGGTGGGGCAGCCTCTACACCGAGTTTGTGAAAGACGGCGTCGCCGGTTTTTGGAACGACATGAACGAGCCCTCGGTCTTTGACGGACCCGGCATGACCATGCCGCTCGACACGGTTCATCACATCGAAGAGCCCGGATTCACCACGCGTACCGCGACCCACGCCGAGATTCACAACATCGTCGGACTCGAAAACGCCCGCGCCACTTACGAAGGCCTGCTCAAGCTGCGTCCCGACGAGCGTCCCTTCGTTCTCACCCGCGCCACATATGCTGGAGGCCAGCGCTACGGCTTCACCTGGACCGGAGACAACTCCGCCACCTGGAACCACCTTCGCCTCGCCACGCAGATGGTGCTGAATCTCGGCGTCAGCGGCATTTCCATGGTCGGCGCCGACGTCGGCGGCTTCGGCAGTTCGCCGCCGCCCGCTCTGCTCACTCGCTGGGTTGAACTCGCAGCCTTCTCGCCGCTCTGCCGCGATCACGCCTCCAAAGGCACGCAGCCCCACGAACTTTGGGCCAACGGACCCGAGCAGGAAGCCATCCGCCGCCGCTACATCGAAACCCGTTACAAGCTCCTGCCCTACATCTACTCGCTCGCCGACGAATCCTCGCGCACCGGGCTTCCCATGATGCGTCCCGTCTTCCTCGACTTCCCCGAGATCTTCGCGCCTAACTCCGGCGGCTTCGATCATCTCGACACCGAATTCCTGCTCGGCCCCAGCTTGCTGATCGCTCCACCTCCATTCGCAGAGACGCTCGGCGACTACTCCGTCTCCTTCCCGAAAACTCACGAGTGGTATGACTTCTGGACTGGACTCAAAGCGGCGCCTTCCCCGCAAGCGCCTCCGATCGCCGCGATCGTGACCGCCCTCAACCTGGGAGCGGAAATTTCCTGGCCGCGCGCCATCCATCCCCCGCTCGAAACCCTGCCAGTCTACGTGCGCGATGGCAGCATCATTCCGACCCAACCCTTGATCCAGAACACGGACGAAACGCCCAAGGGTCCACTCGAGCTTCACGTCTATCCCGGCCCGCAGTGCAGCGGCTCCATCTACCTCGATGATGGCCATACCTTCGGCTACCAGAAAGGCGAGTACCTGCGGCAAAGCTTCACCTGCGAATCCAACGACAAGGCAATTCGTCTGACTTTCCACAAGCGCGAAGGCTCCTTCGTTCCCTGGTGGAAGTTTTTCGAGGTGGTGATTTACGACTGGCCGTCGGCCCACGCCGAGGCCAAGTTCTCCAGCAGCACGTATCCGCTGAAGACGACCTACGACCCGAAGCAGCACGCTCTGCACATGACACTGGCAGATGTGTCAGCAGAGGCCGAACTCACCGTCCGCGGCAGGTCCGCCCACTGATCTCATCGCCCCAGGCGCCCGGCAAGCTTTCGGCGCCATAAGGGCGAGGGATTCTTGTGGTCGCTCTGCTGTGAAAACGACCACGGCCTGGTCATCAACAATCGCGACCGCGGGGCTTTAGAGAGCGCGTGAGAACCGGATTTCTGGGAGAACGGTGGAACAAACAAACACCACCAAAATCCAGCCGCGAAGCGGCGGCATGTGATAGCCCGGCACGGAAGTGCCGGGTAGGGTGGGAAGAGAGAGCGAGTCCCGACGGGACGACACCAGTTCTCACGCACACTCTTTAGCGGCGAGTTTCGGGGCTACGATTCTTTCGCTCGGCGCACTTGGCGCAGGTGCACTCAAACACTGGATCCGTTGGCAAGGTCAGATGTCCGCATCGAGCGCACATGTACCAGTCCCCTCCACCCTGGCCAATCATCACCTTGAAACCGCCGCCCTCAATGCAATAGGGGCAGCGTATAACAGGCTTTCTCGACTCGTGGGATGCTTCCAGAGCGGTCATGGACTAGCCACATGCGGAATGAAGCTCTAGTCGTGGAGAACAATGTTGAGAAGCGAACTGTGAATCTGCAAATCATTACCAGCGTGATAGTCAATGAACCCCAATTTCCTGAACCGGTTCATGAAAAAGCTAACCCGCGACCGAGTCGTGCCTATCATCTCTGCCAGGGTTTCCTGACTGATATTGGGGATTGGAGTCTGGTGCACGCCTTCCTTGCCAAAGTGAGCCAGCAACAGCAGAATCCGGGCTAGTCTCTTTTCGCTGGAATTGAAAAGTTGGTCAACCAGATCTTCTTCGTATCGGATGTTCCGGGTCAGCAAATATGCGACGAATAAATCGGAAAACGTTTGTTCCCGGTGAAGGACCTCCATCATGGACTTCTTGTCGATTCGCATCACCGAGCAATCCGTCATTGCGGTTGCGGCGCTCAGGCGACGAGGCTGCCCGGTAAGGCAACCCTCACCGAAGAAATCGCCCTCGTTCAGGATGCCGATTGTGGCTTCCTTCCCGGTCCGCGACACCACGGTGAGTTTTACCTTTCCTGTCTGTATATAAAAGACAGCATCGGACGAATCGCCCTGAACAAAGATTGTCTGTTTTTTGGAAAAGACTGCCATCTTCCTGCCGCCGTCGATGGTCGAGAGGAATGTCTTGGTGTCGAATTTGAGCTTCTTGGCAACCGCACGGGGACCCATAATGTGCCCTGTTGGAGTAATATCACATCTCAATTGTGCTGGTCTGTTGGGCAGACTACATACGTGAAAACGTTCATTCGTGGGAACGTCTGATTTTCGGGGGGCTGGATTGAAATGAAGCGGAATCGTTTTGACTGTTGGTCAGGTTTCGTCGCGATGCTTGCGCGTCGCAGCGGTGAGGCCAATGTAAGATACCCTACAGAATGTAAGATACCCTACAGAAGGACCTTGCTTGGCACCTGTATACTCCACCGGATACTGCGAATCAGCGGAGTTCCTGTTTCGCACACCAGGACGGGTGAATTCATCCCGTTTCCTTGGAGGTTTTTCGGTTCTCGCTTGTGGCGCGCAAGGAACTCCAAATCGTGCAGTCTGGCGAGCGGACAAATGCCGCAGGAAAGCCAGTCAGCAACAAAATACTTCTATCGATCTCCGATAGCGAGTACAACTCTCTTCGCCCCCACCTCGAATACGTCCGCTTGCCAAATCATCTAGTCCTTCACGAGGGCGGCGCAAAGCTGGAACTCGCGTATTTCCCGAATCGAGGTCTGATTTCTCTTGTCGTCGTAATGAAAGATGGAAGGACCGCCGAAGCTGGTGTGGTTGGCAATGAGGGCTTTACAGGAACGCCAGCGGTCGTTGGCCTGAGCAAGGACCCGCTGAGGGCGGTGGTTCAAGTCTCCGGCGACGGATTTCGAATAAAAGTTGGAGCTTTACGAAATACGATCGGATCCACTCCTCACCTGCAATTGATATTGAATCGCTATGCCGCAATTCGGAGTATGCAGGTTGCACAAACCGCCGCGTGTAATCGGCTGCACGATATTAAGCAGCGCCTTGCGCGGTGGTTGCTGATGACTCAGGACAGAGTAGACTCAGGCGCGCTGCCCATCACTCATGATTTTCTGGCAACCATGCTGGGTACTGATCGGCCTAGCGTCAGCTTGGCAGCTGGTGGCTTGCAGAAGAAGGGGATCATCGAGTACACCCGTGGCGCAGTGAAGATCGTGAACCGCAAGAAACTCGAAGACTCCGCCTGCGAGTGCTATGGCGTTATCCGACAATACGATGGCGAGCTTGGGGTGAGTTAGTGCCCGACTGCGCTCCCGATCAGGATTGTTCTTCGGTGAGGCGAGACGCATATATGAGATACCGACGAGCGTGTCATGTCGGTGATTCGGGTCACACGTGTGATGGCCACTAAGGGCTCCGGCGCTGGAGACTCAGCGGCCTCGCCGTTCTCCGCGGAAGAGCGAGGCTCGCGTCCCGCCGAAACCCGCACCGCGAGTTCCTGTTAAAATTAAACCCGCATGCTGCTTCCCTTCGTCCGCGAACTCTTCGCGGACGTAGAAACGCTTCCCGCCTTCACGCGTGTTGCCTCCCACCTGCGGGAGGGCACGGGGCGCATTCGTGTCTCCGGACTCTCGCCCACCGCAAAAGCCTTGTTGCTCGTGCTTTTGCGGCGAAACACAGACCGCCCCCTCGTCGTCGTCGTCAACGATAACCGCGCCGTCGAAGATTTCGTTCCCGTGCTTCGCGGCTTCTGCGAACTCACCAGCGCCAGCGATCCCGAAGGAGTCGTTGCCCTTCCTGCCCGCGACGTGCTCCCGTTCCAGAATCTTTCTCCTCACCCCGAGTTACAAGAGGAACGCGCCACCGCCCTCTGGAAGATCGCCACCGGCAAGGCTTCGATCGTGGTCACTCCGATCGCCGCCACCGCGATCCTGCTGCGCTCCGCCGAGTACTACAACGACCTCGCCCGCGTTCTGCGGCGCGGCGAATCCTTCGATGTCGAGAAAGTTCTCGCCCACTTGAACACCGTGGGCTACGAGTCGGCCGATGTCGTCGAAATGCCCGGACAATACGCGCTGCGCGGCGGCATCCTCGATGTGTATTCTCCTGAAGCCGAACGCCCCGTCCGTATCGAATTCTTCGGCGACGAGGTCGAATCGATCCGCCGCTTCGACCCCGCTTCGCAGCGTTCCTCCAATCCCATGGACGAAGCGCTCCTGTTGCCGCTCACCGAGACCCCGGTCAGCGACCAACTGTTGGGCGCGATTCACACCCGGCTCTCCGGCAAGCGAATCACAGGCACGGAAGAAATCGTAGAAGCCGCCGTGCGCTCCGGCGGCGTTACAGTTTTCCCCGGCTGGGAGTTTTACGCCCCCGTCGCCGGTGCCGACCGCACTGTCTTCGATCTTCTCCCACATGCGGCCGTCCTGCTCGACGAGCCCGACCTGCTCCGCACTGAATTCGACCGCTTCTGGACCCGCGTCGAAGAAGCCCACGAACGCAGCGGCGTCGGCAATCTGGTCCGTCCCGTGGATTTGTATTTGCCGCCCGACGATTGGTGGAAGAAGGTCGCGTCCCTCACCGGAGCCGACGTCGAACACTTGGGCATCACCCGCAGCGAAGACGCGGACTCCACCGTGACTTTCCTCACACAGCCCACTCCGCGCTTCCACGGCGCCGTCCCCACGATGCTCGAAGAAGTCCAGAAACTCACCGGACAGGGAAATCAGGTTCTGTTTTCCGTCCCCAACACCGGCGAAGTCGAGCGCCTGGCCGACATCTTCACCGAATACAACGTCTCGTTCCGCCTGGGAAGCCGCACCCGCGGCGGCGAAAGCTACGCCGACGAAACCAGCTACTTCGCCGGAGAAATTCTCACCACAACGCTGGCCAAAGCCTACGTTCCCGACGGCGTCATGTTTCCCGACGCGCACCTCGCCATCTTCGGCGCGCGCGATCTGTTCGACGAATCCGACGCCGTTGCCTCGCGCCCGCAGCGCCAGAAGTCGAAAGTCTCCGCCTTCCTCTCGGACTTCCGCGATCTGCAGGTCGGAGACTACGTCGTCCACGTCGAACACGGCATCGGCCAGTATCAAGGCCTGAAAGAAATCAATCAGGGCGACGGCAACGCCGAGTTCATGCTGCTCGAGTACGCCGAAGGCGCGCGCCTCTACGTCCCGCTCACGCGCCTCGATCTGATTCAGAAATACCGGTCTTCGGAAGGGGCCAAGCCCGCCTTGAGTCATCTCGGCACGCAGGCGTGGTCCAAAACGAAAGCCCGCGTGCGCAAGGCCATGAAAGACATGGCCGACGAACTTCTCAAGCTCTACGCCGAACGCAAAACGGCCAAGGGACACTCCTTCCCCGCCGGCAACGAATTCGTCCGCGAATTCGAAGACGCTTTCGAGTTCAACGAAACCGAAGACCAAGCCCAGGCAATCAAAGACGTGATGCGCGACATGGAATCCGAGCAGCCCATGGACCGCCTGCTCTGCGGCGACGTCGGCTACGGCAAGACGGAAGTCGCCATGCGCGCCGCATTCAAGGCCATCGGCGACAACAAGCAGGTCGCCGTACTCGCTCCAACGACAGTCCTCGCCTTCCAGCACTACGAAACTTTCAAGCAGCGCTTTGGACCGTTCCCCGTCACCATCGAAATGATCAGCCGCTTCCGCAATCCAAAACAGCAGAAAGAAATTCTGCAGAAAACCGAAGCCGGCAAAATCGACATCCTCATCGGCACGCACCGCATTCTCTCGAAAGACCTGAAGTTCGCCGACCTCGGCCTGCTCATCGTCGACGAAGAACAACGCTTCGGCGTCCGCCACAAAGAACGCATCAAGCAGATGCGCAAGCAAGTCGACGTCCTCACCATGTCGGCCACTCCTATCCCGCGCACGCTGCACATGTCGCTGGTCGGCCTGCGCGATATGAGCGTGATCGAAACTCCGCCCAAGGATCGCATGGCGATTCAAACCGTCGTCGCCAGCTGGGACGACAAACTCATCCAGTCCTCCATCGAGCAGGAACTCGAGCGCGGCGGCCAGGTCTACTTCGTCCACAACCGCGTGGAGAGCATCTTCGAAATCGCCGCCAAACTGCAGGAACTCGTTCCGAAGGCGCGCATCATGGTCGGCCACGGCCAGATGGGTGAAACCGAACTCGAAAAAGTGATGCTCGGATTCATGCACCACGAAGCCGACATCCTCGTCGCCACCACCATCATCGAGAACGGCCTCGACATCCCGCTCTGCAACACGATCCTGATCAACCGCGCCGACCGCCTCGGCCTCTCCGAGCTCTACCAGCTGCGCGGACGTGTCGGCCGCTCCAACCGCCGCGCCTATGCGTATTTATTGATCCCGAAAGAAGTCGAACTCACGCCGATCGCGCGCCGCCGCCTCGCCGCGTTGAAAGAATTCTCCGACCTCGGCGCCGGATTCAAAATCGCCGCCCTCGATCTCGAACTCCGCGGCGCTGGCAACCTCCTCGGCGGTGAGCAGAGCGGACACATCGAGGCCATCGGGTTCGAACTCTACACGCAGATGCTGGAACGTGCCGTCCGAGAAATGAAAGGCGAAGCCGCGCCCGACGAGGCTGAGACGCAGCTCAACCTGGGCCTGAACATCCGCATCAACGCGGATTACATTCCGGAAGAAAACCAGCGTCTGCAGATGTACAAACGCGTAGCCCGTGTGGAAACCGAATCGCAACTCGGCGACGTCGGCGCCGAACTGCAAGACCGCTACGGCCCTCCGCCGGCGCCAGTTCGCAACCTGCTCGACTACGCGGGCCTCAAACTGCTCTGCATGCGCGTCGGCGTGAACGCGATCGAGCGCAAGCGGGACTCTGTCACTTTCAAGTTCCGCCAGAACGCCGCCGTCGATCCCGAACATCTGGCGAGATTCGTCTCCGCCCAAAAGGGCGCACAATTCACGCCGGACGGAATGCTGAAGTTCGTCCTGAAAGCAACCGCCGCGGACGAAGTCCTCCGAGCCCTGCGCACAGTTCTAGAGCAACTGGCCGCAGAAGAGGCAGCATCAGAAGTGGGATCCGAAAGGAGTGGTCCATCCTCAAAGTGATCCGCTACTGAAGTAAGCCCGCGACACAGCGGCATGTGAAAGCCAGCACCGTAGTACCGGATATACCCCAGCCGCGAAGCGGCAGCATGTGTAAGCCTGGCACTGTAGTGCCCGGATATACTCCAGCCGCGAAGCGGCGGAATGTGAGAGCCCGGCACGGAAGTACCGGGAAATGCAGAGAATTTCCGCGAGTCCCGTAGGGACGGCACGGCGCGCAAACCAGAACCATCGCCACCTTCAAACGCGACCATTTACAATTGTCCGTTCGCTGAACCAGAGCCAACGACCTAACACCCGAATACCCGACCATGCCCATGAAAGTTCGCAAAGCCGTATTCCCCGCCGCCGGCCTGGGCACTCGCTTCCTGCCCGCAACCAAAGCCCAGCCCAAAGAAATGCTCCCGATCGTCGACAAGCCGATCATCCAATACGGCGTCGAAGAAGCCATGGCGTCCGGCTGCGATCAGATCCTCATCATCACGGGCCGCGGCAAGCAGTCGATCGAGGATCACTTCGACGTCAGCTACGAACTCGAAAAAATGCTCGAGGAGCGCCGCAAGACCGACCTCCTCAAGATCGTGCGCAACATTTCCGACATGATGCACGTCGCCTACGTCCGCCAGAAAGAAGCGCTCGGTCTTGGCCACGCCGTCCTTATGGCCCGCGAACTCGTCGGCAACGAACCCTTCGCCGTGCTCCTCGCCGACGACGTCATCGATGCCCCCGTCCCCTGCCTCAAGCAGATGGTCAACGTCTTCGACCAGAAACAGTGCTCCGTGATAGCCGCGCAGGTCGTCGAAGGAAAGATGATTTCCTCGTACGGCGTCTTCGATGCTCAGCCCGCCGAGGGATTCAACGGACGCCTCTTCGAGATCCGCAACATGGTCGAAAAGCCGAAGCCCGAAGAGGCCCCGTCAAACCTGGCGATCATCGGCCGCTACATCCTCACCCCCGCCATTTTCGATTGCCTTGCGAAGACTCCCACGGGCGCGGGGGGCGAACTCCAACTGACCGACGGCATGAGAATGTTGTTAAAGCAGGAAAAAATGTACGCCTACGTCTACGAAGGCAAACGTTACGACACCGGCGACAAACTGGGATTCCTGAAAGCTACAGTAGAATTCGCCCTGAAGCGATCGGACCTGGGCGGTCCATTTCGCCAGTATTTGAAAGATTTGGACCTGTAGGGGGATGGGGTTCGTGCTGCTTCTCTCTGGCACGTTCGTTTTCGTTCGGCCAACTGTAGTTCAGTGAAGAGCCTGCCCGCGAAGGCTGTTCTTGAACCACCGATCGACCCGGAACCTCCTCCTGCCTTGAACACCAAAACGGAGGTTGCACGCACCGATGGGCAGGCGCCGCGAGCCCCGCAAGCAAATCGAAGTCCCAGTTCGTATTTTCGGCGCCGACAGCCGCGGTCAGGTTTTTTCCGAAAAAGTCACCACCGTCAGCGTCAGCCGGAACGGGGTCGAGGTGGCAGGGGTTCGTCCCGACATCGGCCTCGATGAGATCGTTGGGCTGACGTACGGCAGCAATCGCGTGCACTTCCGGGTCAAGTGGATCGGTGAACCCGGAACGCCGCGAGCCGGGCACTTGGGCCTACTCAATATTGCGCCGGAAAAACCCTTGTGGGACTTCCCGCTCGCCGCGGGCGCTGCGGATGACTACCAGGCAACGGCCGTCGAACACCGCAGGAATCCCCGGTACCGCTGCCAAAACTCCATCGAGATTCATGTGCAAAACGGACCCTCGTTCTGGGGCACGGTCGCCGACCTCAGCCTAACCGGATGCTACGTCGAGATCCCCATCCCGTTCGAAGTCGGGAAGAATCTGAAAGTCGGTATCTGGCTCGGACAAACCAAAGCGTGGGCCCAAGCTCGCGTTGCCCACAGAACGCAGGGCATGGGAGTCGGCCTGAAGTTCACAGAGATTTCCGACCAGGACCTCGACCAGATTCGACGATTTCTTGCGAGCCTCGCGCCGTTTGCGCGGAAACCATTGCGGGTCGTCGGTCCGCGTCAAGGAAAAACCTAGCCGTTCACCGGTGCCCCATCCGACACGCGCCTTTTGCGGCCAGGTTAAGGATTCTGGATCCTATTTTTCTCGCAACTTCCTCGACTTCTCCTCCACGCCCCGCGCCAGCTTCTCCTTGTGAGCGTCGAGTTTTTTCCCCATGGAAGCGTCACCTAAAGCAATCATCTGCGCCGCCAAAATCCCCGCATTGGTGGCTCCCGGCTTCCCAATCGCAACCGTAGCCACCGGAATTCCCGCCGGCATCTGCACGGTCGCCAGCAGCGAATCCATCCCGTTCAACGAAGTCGAAGGAATCGGCACTCCGATCACCGGCAAAGTCGTATGCGCCGCGATCACCCCCGCCAAATGCGCCGCTCCGCCCGCTCCCGCAATGATCACTTGAATCCCGCGCCCAGCGGCCTTGCGCGCGAAATCAGCCGTCCGGTCCGGCGACCGATGCGCCGAAGTCACATCAATCTCATACCCGATCCCAAACTCGTCGAGCGCCTTCCCGGCCTCACGCATAATTTCCAGATCCGAATCACTCCCCATCACAATCGAAACCAGCGTCTTGCTCATCGCACCTTCTCTCCAAACTGTTTTGTGTTTGTCATCCCGGAGCGCCCCGCCGCTCCCTGTCATCCTGAGCGGAGGATTTGCTTCGCAAACGCGAAGCAAATCCGCAGTCGAAGGATCCCTACCGAATCCCCGGACCAAAACCGGCAAACAAGATCTCAAATTCGGACAGTCTTTGAAACCTTGAAACCCTGAAACCCTGAAACTTTGAAACCTACTTCTTCAACGCTCTCCCCGCAATGTCCTTCCGATAGTGCGCCCCATCGAACGATATCTTCCCGCAAGCCTCATAAGCGAGCCCCACCGCCGTCTCCAAGTCCCGCGCCCGCGCCGTCACGCCCAGCACGCGCCCGCCCGCAGTGTAATAAACCCCGTCGCGCTTCGAAGTCCCCGCATGAAAAACCTTCACGCCTGAAACCGTCTCAGCATCGTCGAGTCCATCAATTCGCTTCCCCACTTCATGCGTACCCGGATATCCTCCCGACGACATCACCACGCACACCGAAGAATCCTGCGACCACTTGAAGTCCCCTTCACTCACGCGCCCCTCAATCGACGCTTCCAGCGCCTCGGTCAGATCGCTCTCCAACCGCATCAAGATCGGTTGCGTCTCCGGATCGCCAAAGCGGCAGTTGAACTCCAGCACCATCGGCCCCCGCGCCGTCATCATCAGCCCGCAGTACAGCACGCCCTTAAACTCCGCGCCCTCGGCCTTCATGCCCGCCACCACCGGCCGCGCAATGTGATGCACCAGCCAGTCACGCATGCGGTCGTCGACAATGTCAGCGGTCGAGTAAGCGCCCATGCCGCCGGTATTCGGACCGGTATCCCCGTCGCCAACGCGCTTGTGATCCTGCGCCCCCACCAGCGGAGCGACGCGCTCGCCGTCGCTGAACACCAGGAACGAAAGCTCGTCCCCCTTCAAACACTCTTCCAGCACCACGCGCGCCCCGGCCTCGCCCAGCATCTTCCCGCTGAGCATCTCCGCCGCCACGCTGGCCGCTTCTTCCTTGCTCTTGGCGATCACCACGCCCTTGCCCGCCGCAAGCCCGTCCGCCTTTACCACCACCGGCACATGAAAATGCCCAAGCGCCGACCGCACCTGCTCGATCGAATCACAAATCGCAAAGGGAGCCGTCGGGATGTGGTGCCGCTGCAGAAATTCCTTAGCGAAACTCTTGCTCGATTCCAGCTGCGCCGCGGCGCACGTCGGACCAAACGCCGGCCACCCGCGCCCTGCAAACTCATCGACCACGCCGAGCGTAAGAGGCAGTTCCGGCCCGACCACGGTAAGATCCGGCTGCAGACGCGCCGCCAGCGCCGTAATCGACTCCAGACTCTTCAGGTCCACCGCCACGCACTCCGCGTCATCGGCGATCCCGCCGTTCCCCGGCGCGCAGTAAAGCTGCGAAACCCGCGGCGACTGCCGCAGCTTCCATACCAGCGCATGCTCGCGCCCGCCGTTTCCGAGAACCAGAACTTTCATAAGCCAGAGAAAATTAAGGTTAGGGGTTTAGCGTGAATGCTGTCAAACGGCGGTCCGACGCGTAGTGGTCGTCCGCAGTTCGTAACATTCCTGTAACCCGTCGAGCGTAGGGTTGATGCTTTCGTGCGGGCAATCGTTTATGCAATGATTCTGGGCCGGGAATGTAGTTAACTATAGTTAATGTGATATGGTATAGTTTCGTTAATTTCTCAAACTATCGAGGCAGGACTGAAAACTGTTGGGGGACGTCTGCTCGAACCAGCAGCAGGCTCGAATTACACAATCTGCATGAGATTTCAGAACCAATACGTACATCTGTGTGCACGCTGGGTGCTGCTGGTGCTCGTGACCATTGCTGCCTTCGCTCCAGCAGCCTCTCTGTTGGCGCAGGAGCAGCCCAATCCCCGGCCTCCCGCGCAACAATCTGACACCACCGCTGCGCCTGTCGCCGACCCCGCCGACCCTGCCCCGGACGACGCCACCGAAGCCATGTTCCCGCATCTCAAGGACACGCGCTTCTGGCTCTCCGGCCAGGCCAACTTCGTATTTCAGACGCATCCAGAATTCCCCGCGCCCTATAGCGGCCCCCACAGTCTTGACCCGCACTACGAGAAGGCCACCTCCCGCGTCATGACGCTCTACACCGGCGTGCGCGTCAACAATTCCACCGAACTGCTGGTCGACATCGAAGAGGCCGGCGGCGCCGCGCTCACTTACGGCTTCGGCCTAGCCGGCAACACCGATCTGGACATCGTGCGCAACCCCCTGTTGAGCAAGGCTCCCTACCTCGGCCGCGGCATGATTCACACCGTCATCGCACTCAGCAAAGACAAAATCGAGAACCAACGCAGCTACCTCTCACTCTTCGACGAACTGCCGCGCCGCCGCCTCGAACTCCGCTTCGGCAAGTTCAGTATGCCGGACTTCTTCGACATCAATTCTGTCGGCTCCGACACCAAATTCCAGTTCCTCAACTGGACGACCGACAACAACGGCGCCTGGGACTACGCCGCCGACACCCGCGGCTACACCGTCGGACTCAGTGCCGACTACGAAGACCGCAACTGGGGATTCCGTTTCGCCGAAGCTCTCATGCCGAAAATCGCCAACGGCATCGACCTCGTCTGGCGCCCTTGGCAAGTCCACGCGGAGAATTTCGAATACGAACTGCGTCACGGGTTCATCCCCCACAAAGCCGGCGTGGTCCGCCTGCTCGCCTACACCAACTCCGCCAACATGGGCATCTACCGCGACCAAGTCATCCAGGCCGCCGCAGCCAATACGACTCCCGACATCACCAACCATCCCTGGAACATCACGCGCAAGTACGGCTTCGGCATCAACCTCGAGCAAAATCTCACGCACTACCTCACCGCCTTCGCCCGCTTCGGATGGGACAACGGCAAGACCGAATCCTTCGCCTACACGGAAGTCGATCAGACATTCGCCGAAGGCGTCGGCGCGAACGGCGCGTGGTGGCATCGCAAGCAGGACCGCGCCGGCGTCGCCTTCATCAGTAACGCCATTAAGAAAGATCACCAGAATTATCTCGCCGCAGGAGGCCTCGGATTTCTCCTCGGCGACGGCCACCTCACCTACGGCCGCGAAAACATCTTCGAGTCCTACTACACCGTGCATGTCTGGCGCGGAATTTATCTCGCGCCGGGCGTACAGCACATCAACAATCCCGGCTACAACCGCGATCGCGGTCCCGTCGTCGTTCCCACCTTCCGTGCGCACTTCGAGTTTTAGCGCGGCCGCTCCGAAAATCCCGCAACCACTGCCCGGGATCGTCCCCAGGCGGTACAGGGTTTCCTGTATTTTCGGACTTCAGGTCTCCGGGATAGCTTTGTAGGGCATCAAACGTTTTGGAAAGCACGACCCGCAGGGCGCCACCCGTCGAGCGATGCTTGCCCCGTTGCATGCCGATCAGAATCCTGATTGCCGACGACAATCCGCCGGTTCGAACGGCCCTGCGCCACCTGCTCGAGAGCACCGGCGGCTGGGAGGTCGTTGACGCCGAGAATGGCCAGCAGGCCGTTGCCAAGGCCCAGGAACTCCGGCCCAACGTCGTCATTCTGGACTTGGTCATGCCCGTGATGGATGGCCTCGCCGCCGCCCGCGAACTCTCCAAACTCCTGCCCGAGATCCCTCTGCTGATGCATACCCTGCACTGGTCGCCGCAGGTGGAATTGGAGGCACAAAAAGTCGGCGTGCGAAAAGTGGTGCCCAAGGCCGACAGCAAAGGTCTGGTTTCCGCCATTCAGCAGGCGCTCGCCGCCGAGCCACCCGCCGCAGTCGCTGCCCTATCAGACGCCATCCCAGCGGTCCTTCCCCCGCCCGACATCACAGCCCTGCCCCCGATCACCGATTCCGATCCTGCGAAGGCATCGCCCACGAACGAACCCGAAGCGCCCAAGGTCGCCGGCCCCGATGACCTCCCAGAAAGTTCTCCCCCGACCTGACCGGGAAACCGGCCGGGTGCCCCACGTCTCGCATTTGAGACGTGGGGGTTCTAACTTCCCAAAAAAGCGCTCAACCCTACGGCGTAACTTTAAAGACCACGCCGCAACCAATGCGCCCGCATTGCAGCCCGCCGCCTTGCATGGTCGTTCCGTAAACATTCCCGGCCGCATCCAGGAGGAGATCGGTGAATGGCATGCCTCCGTCCCGGCCGCACGTGAACGTGTGCAGCACCGTCTCGTTGCCCTGCGCATCGAGCTTATAGACGGTTCCGCAGTTGAAGTGCCCGCCAAACGGAGTCGCGCCGTACAGATTGCCGGACGCGTCGCGCACCAGGTTATCCCACGGGCCGCTGCCGTCATCGTTGCAAGCAAAGCTGTGCAAGATGGTTTCATTGCCGGCGGCGTCCAACTTGTAGACCGTGCCGCAGAAAGTGAAGGCGCCGCCGCTAGTGGTCGTTCCGTAGAGATTGTCGCTGTTATCGGAAATCAAACCTCCGGCGGGCTCGTTTCCGTCACCTGTGCTGGTGGAGAAATTGTGAATCACAGTTTCGTTCCGAGAGGCATCCAGCTTGAACACCACCCCGCAGCCGAGGCTCAAGGTACACACTCCGCTGCCGCCGGAAAACGTGGTGCCGTAAAGATTCGCGCCCACTTTGGCCACACTCCCGTAGGGAATGCCGCCATCGGCTCCTCCGGTGAATTTGTGCAGAGTGGTTTCGTGGCCGGCCGCGTCGATCTTGAAGACGATGCCGCAACCATAACTGCTGGCCGCGCAGTTCAAGCCTCCCCAGGGCGTGACGCCGTAGATGTTGCCCGCGGAGTCGCGCGTGATTCGTCCATATTGCGGCGACTCGCCGTCTCCGCTGCCGATCTTGCCAAAGCTGTAAATCACACTCTCATTGCCCGCCGCGTCGATCTTGAAAACGGTCCCCGTGCCCGACGTTCCACCACTCGACGTGGTGCCATAGAAATTTCCCGCCGAGTCGCGGATCATTCCGGTCATTGGATCTGCGCCGTCCGGAATTCCGGCGAAGGTGTGCACGAAGCTCTCTGTGCCGGAGGTCGCGATCTTGAACACCGCCCCCAAAGAGCCGTTGACCCCTCCTTGAAAAACTGTGCCGTACAAGTTCCCCTGAGAATCGCGGATCAGCCCGCCAAGCGGTATATTTTTGTCGTTGGCTTGGCTGAAAGAATGAAGAACTTTTAAGTGTTGCCCGAACGATGGCGCTACGAGCGCAGCCACCACGAGGCACAAGCGAAGGACTTTCTTCATGGGTTTGCTCCTGGAAGTAAAAACTTTGCTGCGGGGGAACAGCGGGGCCTAAGTGGCGGAATGTTATCCCGGCGGAATTCAGTTGTCAACAAGCCGGCGGACGGAATATCCGCATGAGGAGGGGGTGCTTCCGCTCGTTGCAGTTGAAGCTGGTTTTCCTCTTGGAGGTTTCAAGGTTTCGAAGACTTTGAAACACTGAAACTCTGAAAAGTCTGGTCATGAGCTGCGAAACCTCCCTTCCTCCCGATTCTTGTCAATAGCCCAAATCGACACGATCGCATCTAACTCCATGAAAGCAGTCCGAATATAAAGTCCCCAACTATGTCCACTTTGCCCCCTCCAATTTAGTAAAATAGATATAGAGACAAAAAGTCAAAGGCGCAGCCCACCCGGTCGCGCCTTTCGTGTTTTCGGGACGAGTCAGGGACAGGGCGAATGAAGCAGTGGGAGCAGTTCAGCACTTTCAAGCAGCGTGGCGAATGGGTCGAGCTTCTATTCATGGCGGCCGCCGCCTCGCATGGATATCACATCCTCAAACCCTGGGGAGACTCTCTCGCCTACGACGTCGGCATCGAACACGGTGGCGGCCTACTGCGGGTGCAGGTGAAGTCCACAGCGGTGCTAAGGGGGACCGGCTATTTCTGTCGCTGCCGCCGAAGCTACAACGATATACAGGATTACACTCTCGACGAGGTCGACCTCTTTGCCGCGTATGTCGTTCCGATGAAGATCTGGTACCTGATCCCCGCTTCCGAGATCCTCGGCGCGGAACCCAAAGTGGGCGTGATGCTACATCCGGTGGTCCCACTCAAGAAAAGCCGCGAGTGCTACGAACACTACCGCGAAGCCTGGGGATTGTTAGCCAAAACCAGACGGGAGTTAGCCCGCACCAGCAAGCCCCGTTGATCCATTCTTAATCGCGAGGGTGCCAGCCCCTTGTCGCGTTCTGTGCGACAGGGTGGGTCCTTTGACTCTTCCCATTCCCGGAAATTCACCCGCTCGATGTTCACGAATCACAGAATAAATCCCCTGACCTCAACTACGATGGCGAACATGCCGTGGGGACTCAGGCGTTTCCAACAAGCACGATGCCTCCACTTCGTAACCTTCAGCTGTCATCATCGTGACCCGCTGCTGGCGAACGCCCATGCACGCGAAGTCTTCGAACACACTCTCGAACGCGCGCGCCGATGGTACGGATTCTTCGTCTCCGGATACGTGGTCATGCCGGAACACGTTCACCTGCTGATCAGCGAACCAGAACGCGCAGCGCTCTCGGTAGCGCTGCAAATGCTCAAGCAGAACACGGCGCACCAGCTCTGTCCGCCTGAGGGCACCCCGTTCTGGCAGCCCCGCTACTACGATTTCAACGTATGGACGGACGACAAGCGAGTCGAGAAATTGCGCTACATCCACCGCAACCCGGTAAAACGCGGACTAGTCGAGCGCCCCGAAGATTGGCCGTGGAGCAGCTTCCGCCACTACGCCTCCGGGATAGAAGGCACGGTGGAAATCGAATCGCAATGGACGGCGCGCAAGCGGGAGCAGATGGGAACAGAGCCTCGAATTGTCCGCCAAAGTCAAAGTCCCCACCCTGTCGCACAAACCGCGACAAGGGTGGGGCACCCCCAAAGATAGCGTCATTCGGAAGCCGCCCCCATATCCTCACCCCGAGGGTGCCCAGTCCTTGTCTCTCCCCGCCGCAGTAAGTGAGACGAAAAGCAGTTGATCCCGTGGGTGCCCCACCCTTGTCGCGTACTTTGCGACAGGGTGGGGATTCTGACTTCCTGCGAAAGGGTGGGCCAGCCCCCATGACGTAAAGGCAGCACACTGACGGGGGAGTCGCCTCGTTTCTCATCGTCGAGTCCGATAAGCGATCTTTCAGAAAAGACTGTAACGGAGATTGAGGAAAATTGCGGGTCTGTAAGGCCACTTACAAATCGTAAAGCTCGCGTGCCTGTGTTTCCCCGCATCACACCAGGCACTCGGGAAACGACGTTTTCTGAAGTTTCCCAGACACCTTCCGTCTCCGGACCTTATCCCCGGGCCTTTCCGCGTTCATTCAACAGCAGGTCCCTCCACTCCGCCGTCGCTGTCGCTCCGGTCGGGATGACAAGGGTGTTTGTTGTACGAGGACTCGATGAAGCCTACACGCCCACCGGCTCCTTCTTCGTCGCCAGCAACTGCCTCAACACATACTGCAGAATCCCGCCGTTCGCGTAGTACAGCGCTTCCTGCGGCGTGTCGATGCGGACCAGTGCCTCGAACTCGATATCCGGCTGGCCCTTCGCGGTGGCGCGCACCTTCACCTGTCTTCCGGCGGCGAAGTGCTCGACCAGGTCGCGGACGCCGCTGATCTCGAACACTTCCTCGCCCGTCAGCTTGAGCGATTCCGCGTTCTGGCCCGCGAGGAACTGCAGCGGCAGGACTCCCATGCCCACCAGGTTCGAGCGGTGGATGCGTTCGTAGCTTTCGGCGATCACGGCGCGCACGCCCAGCAGCGCCGGACCTTTGGCCGCCCAGTCGCGCGACGAGCCCGATCCGTATTCCTTGCCCGCGAGAACGATGAGCGGCGTGCCCGCGGCGCGATACTTTTCCGACGCGTCGAAGATCGACATTTCGGTGTTCGTCGGAAGATGCCGCGTGAATCCGCCTTCGGTTGCGACCAGCTTGTTGCGCAGGCGGACGTTGGCGAACGTGCCACGCACCATCACTTCATGATTGCCGCGGCGCGATCCGTAGGAGTTGAAGTCCCCCGACTTCACGCCATGTTCCTGCAGATATTTTCCGGCGGGGCCGTCTTTCTTGATCGATCCGGCGGGCGAGATGTGGTCGGTGGTGACGCTGTCGCCGAGCACCGCCAGCACGCGCGCCTTCTTGATGTCGTGCACCGGCGCCGGCTTCACCGCCATGTCGTCGAAATACGGAGCCTGCCGGATGTAGGTCGAGTCTTTCTCCCACGCGTAGGTCTGGCCCTTGGGGACCGAGAGTCCGCGCCAGCGCTCGTCGCCTTGAAACACATCGGCGTACGACTTGGAAAACATTTCGGAGGTGATCGACTGCTCCATGGTCTCTTCGATCTCGCGCGACGAGGGCCAGATGTCGGCCATGTAGACGGGCTGGCCATCGCGGCCCTTGCCGATGGGATCTTTGCGCAAGTCGATGTCGATGCGCCCGGCGAGCGCGAACGCCACCACCAGCGGCGGCGACATCAGGTAGTTGGCGCGCACTTCGGAGTTGATGCGTCCCTCAAAGTTGCGGTTCCCGGAAAGCACCGACGCGACGACCAACTCTTTCTCGTCGATGGCCTTCGAAACTTCTTCGGGCAGCGGCCCGGAGTTGCCAATGCAGGTCGTGCATCCGTAGCCCACGAGATGAAACTTCAGCTTCTCGAGATACGGCGTCAGTCCAGCCTTCGCGAGGTAGTCGGTCACGGTCTTCGATCCCGGAGCCAGCGAAGTCTTGACCCACGACGGAACCGACAGACCTTTCTCGACGGCTTTCTTCGCCAGCAGTCCCGCGCCGATGAGCACCGATGGATTCGAAGTGTTGGTACAAGAAGTGATCGCGGCGATCACGACGCTGCCGTGCTTCAGCGAATCTCTCACCGAAGCGGAAACATGCTCGTGCACGTTGGGATCTTCTACGCCGATGGCAGTGGGACTTCCGCCCTCCTGCTCCCACTTCGCGCTGTTCGCCGCGGCGGTCGTCGTTGCCGCAGTCTTCGCCGCGGCTTTCGGCTTGATCAGCGACGGCAGCGCCTTGTTGAACGACTCTCCCGCCTGCGACAGAACCACGCGATCCTGCGGACGCTTCGGTCCCGCCAGACTAGGTTCGACGGTCGCAAGATCGAGCGTGAGCAGCTCAGAGTATTCCGCCTCGGGAGTCTTCTCGTCATGGAAGAGCCCCTGCTCGCGGCTGTAAGCCTCGACGAGAGCAATCTGTTCCTCCGTTCGTCCGGTGAGCCGCAGATAGCGCAGCGTCTCCTTATCGATGGGGAAGATGCCGCAAGTCGCCCCATACTCCGGAGCCATGTTCGCAACCGTAGCGCGATCAGCGAGCGACAAATCCTTGAGCCCGGGCCCAAAATACTCGACAAATTTCCCGACAACGCCATGCTTCCGCAACATCTCAGTAACAGTGAGAACAAAGTCGGTAGCAGTCGCCCCCTCACACAACCGCCCCGTAAGCTTCACACCCACCACGAGCGGAATCAGCATGGAGACAGGCTGCCCCAACATCGCCGCCTCAGCCTCAATCCCACCCACGCCCCAACCCAACACCCCCAACCCATTCACCATGACGGTGTGGCTGTCGGTGCCGACGAGGGTGTCGGGGTAGGCGGTGCGCTTGCCGGGGCTCTCGTGGACGAAGACTACGCGTGCGAGATATTCGAGATTCACTTGGTGGACGATGCCGGTGTCGGGGGGGACGATGGCCAGATTGCGAAATCCGGTTTGACCCCAGCGGAGGAAGGAGTAGCGCTCTTTGTTGCGCTGGAATTCGAGCAGGGCGTTCATGTCAAAAGCTTGGGCCGTGCCGAATTCGTCGACTTGCACGGAGTGATCGATCACTAGCTCTACCGGTTGCAGAGGATTGATCAGCGACGGGTCGCCGCCGAGAGTCTTCATGGCGTCGCGCATGGCGGCGAGGTCGACTACGCAGGGCACGCCGGTGAAATCCTGCAGAAGGACGCGACTCGGCGTGAAGGCGATTTCTTTTTCGGGCTTCGACTTGCTGTTCCAGTTCGCGAGCGCACGCACTTCTTCCTTGGTGACGTTGCGTCCGTCTTCGGTGCGCAACAAGTTTTCGAGCAGGATGCGCAAGGAGAACGGGAGGTGCTTGGTCGAGATGCCCTGTTTGTCAAGAGCATCGAGGCGATAGATTTCGTATTCTTTGGTACCGACTTTGAGTGTGGATTTGCTGTTGAAACTATTCACTGACATGATTGCCTTCCTCGCGGTATGAATTCGGGCACTGCGGCGGAGCTTCGCTCCGCAGGACAGCCCCTTCGGCTGCGCTCAGGGCAGGCTAGGGCGGCTGTCCCCACATGGGGATTGCAACCTATTAGTGTAATGCGTTGGGGCGGGAATTGAGTAGTGCGGTCAGGTGGCTTGGATGCGCTCGATGGCGGGGACGAGGTCGAGGGCGAGGCGGCTTTTGTCGATGCAGGCGTGGGCGCCCGCTTCCAGCGCGCGGGGCAAAAGCACGGACGGATCGTGTTGGCTCATGACCAAAATGCAGGTGGCGGGAACTTTCTCCCGAAGAAGACGCGCCACGTCCAGCCCGCTTAGGCCCGGCATGCTGATGTCGAGCAGGACGAGATCGGGGAGGAGTTCGGTCGCCTTCTGAATTGCGTCCGGGCCATCGATCGCTTCGCCGCAAACCTCCCAACTCGTCGACGTGAGGATATTCCTTACGCCACGCCGGACGACTTCGCTGTCATCGGCGATGAGAATTCTCATGATTGTGGGTGAACTCGTCCCCGTACCAGAGAGAGTATCACCCAACGATCGGGGCGGGTTGATGCGTTTTTGTTAGGGAATCTGTCTAGGAGCGATTCTGACGCCCCTCCGGGGCTCGGTCATTTTGTACGCACCACCCACGGCTTACGCCGTGGGCTGCATTCTTTCGCCGCCTCGAGGCTGGGAACACGGCTCAACTCCACTCCGCTAGCGGACTACGACAACGACTCCTGCGGGATGGGCTCGTCTTGTTTTGGAGCAATTTTGGACACCGGGAACTGGAAGGAAATCTTTGTTCCCTTGTGATTGGATTCAATCATCATATGGCCGCCAAAGTGGCGGGCGCGCTCGCGCATGCCCCGGATGCCAACACCAGAGCCCTGCGATTGAATCGCAGAGAATTTTTCCGCGGAGATGCCTTTGCCGCTGTCCTGAACTTCGAGGGAGACACTGTCGCCGTTGCGGGCGAGACGAATGGCCGCACTCTTGCTGCCGCTGTGACGATGGATGTTGGTGAGTGATTCCTGAACCAGACGGAACATCACCAACTCCATTTCACGGGAGAGGCGCGCAAAGTCCGCGGGAACATCGAGCGCGATTTCCAGGCCACTGCGTTCGCTCAGGCCCTGGATGTACCAGCGGAGGGCTTCGGATAATCCGGTTTCATCCAGCAGCGGCGGATGCAACAAATAAGACATCGTGCGTATTTCCTGGCTGAGCTGCTGAGCGAGTTCTTCGCTTTGCTCCAATTGCTTGGCCAGGGCCGCAGACTCTTGAGGGGCATGCTGAGAGGCCAGCGCGAGACTCATCGACAGAGCGGTGAGGATTTGACCTGCGCTGTCGTGGAGCTCGCGGGCAATGTGCCGCCGTTCTTCGTCCTGAGCTTGCAGCAGACGACTGGAGAGATCGCGGAGTTGCTCGGCCTGCTGCACGACCTCGGTCGTGCGAATGCGAACTTCGGCATCCAGGGATTCTGCCAAAGTCCGGTACTTTTCCTCGGCACGCTTCAGGTCGGTAATGTCGACTCCGGTCGGGTGAAGGAAGAGGATCTTGCCGTGGTCGTCGCGGATGGGATGGACGGCGAAGTCGACCAGACGCTCGGTGTCGTCGGCCCAATGGTAGGTCAAATTCTCCCGATAGGGAGTGCCCTGCGCGGCCTGCAGGGTAGCGGCGCGAACTTTATCCTGCACGTCCTTGGAGCGTCGCCACCAGCCGGTCTCCCAGAACAAACGTCCCAGAACATCTTCGGCGCGATAACCACACGCTTCCAGGCACAGCTGATTTGCGTCCATGATCGTGCCGTCAAGGGCCATGATGCCGGCAAAGACCGGGGTCTGCTCGAAGACGGCGCGGAACTTCGCGGTGGCGGCGACGGCCTCGGCGGCCATCTGGCGCTCGCGCTCCTCAATACGCTTGCGATCGGTGATGTCGCGGAAATAGCAGACGACGCCGTGGCCGCCTTCCGGGAGAGGGATGCGGTTGATCTGCCACTCGTAAGTCGTGCGGTCACCGTCCTGTGAGCCCCACCTGCTCCACTCGGGGACAATGTAGGGTTCTCCGGTTTCAAGGGTATGCCGGAACCGGCTCAGGATTTCATCCGCGTGCTCTTGCGGCCACCGCAGACGCATGAATCCCTCAAAATCGGTACCGATCAAGTTCGGAATATTTTCAAATGCCGAGAGGGCGGGAGGATTCACCGCCCGTAAGCGAAAGTCACCATCCACCAGGTACACACCGAGCGGGGCTTCGTTGAGCAAGGTTTCGAATTGCTCGGTACGGCGGCGCAAGTCCTCTTCGGCCTGCTTGCGAATGCGGGCCATTTCCAAATGAGTTTGCACGCGGGCCAGCAATTCGCGGGCGCTGAAGGGCTTGATCAAATAATCGTCGGCGCCGTGTTCCATTCCTTCGACGCGGGATTCTTCACCGGCGCGGGCGGAGAGCAGAATGATGGGAACGGTTCGAGTCGCGGGATCGGAGCGCAGCTCGTGCAAAAGACCGAAGCCATCGAGATTGGGCATCATCACGTCGGACAAGATCAGTTCCGGAGGATCCTCGTGCACCGCGTCCAAGGCGGCCTGCCCGTCAGGAACTGCATGCACCTCGTAACGCTCCGACAACAGGCGAACCAGATATTGCCGCATGTCGGCATTGTCGTCAGCCACGAGGATGCGTGGGCGTTTCTCGGATGCAGTCTTGCCATTCGCCAGCGGAGGGCAAGGAACGGGAAGCAACTCGTGCGCGGGAAGAGTCTCCTCCGCAATTTCGCCGTCCGCGGTGTCAGGAAGCCAGCGCAGAGCTTCCTCAACAAATGGGGCAGCGCCAAGGGCGGTAGTCGCCAAAGTGCGATTTCCGCCAATTCGGTCGGCGGGCAGATGCGCGGTTCCGAGAGGCAGACTGACGATGAAGGTGCTGCCTTCTCCGGGTTCGCTTTCGACGCGCACCGCTCCGCCATGAAGTTTGACGAGTTCGTGCACGAGCGCCAAGCCGATGCCGCTGCCTTCGTGGGTGCGGCTGCGGGTGTTCTCGATGCGATGAAAGCGGTCAAAGAGGCGGGAAAGTTCTTTGGAGGGAATGCCCACTCCGGTGTCCCGAACCCGCAATTCAGCATCCGTGCCTGACCTGGTCAAGGAGACGGCGATGCTGCCTTCGAAGGTGAACTTGAAAGCATTGGAGATCAGGTTGAGAACAATCTTTTCCCACATGCCGCGGTCGACAAAGACCGGTTCGTCGAGTTGGGGACAGTCCAGTTCGAGTTGCAGGCCGGCTTTTTCCGTGGCCGAACGGAAGACGCTGGCGAGTTCGACGGTGAAGGCGGCGAGATCTGTGGGCAGATAGATGGCTTGCATCCGGCCCGCTTCAATGCGGGAGAAATCCAGCAAGGTGTTGACCAAGCGGAGGAGGCGGGAGCCGTTGCGATTCACCAGTTCGAGCTGGCTCTTGGCGGCGGGTGAAAGGCCGGTATAGCTCTTGGCCAGCAAGTCTTCGACGGGGCCGAGCATGAGAGTCAGCGGCGTGCGGAATTCGTGGCTGACATTGCTGAAGAATGCGGTCTTGGCGCGATCGATTTCGGCCAGGGATTCGAGACGCTTGCGTTCCTCTTCGGCGGCGCGCGCATTCTGAATGGCGGTCGCGATCTGGCCGGCGATCAATTCATAGGAAGGTACGGTATTCCGCATCGAGTTTTCGAGCCGGATTGACTCCGGCGACCAGCACTCCAACCGCGCCATCGTCCCCGCGCGAGATCACGGGCAGGACCATCGCCTGGGAAATGGTTTGCTGCGCAAGGCCGCGAGGCAAGCCCGCCTCATCATCGAGCGAGATCACCTGACCCTGACCTGTTTTGACAACTTCAGCTAGCGGCCACAGACAGTGTTGGTCGCCTCCGTTCAAATCGACTACGAGCGGGGAAAGGTCATCGAGCCCGTCGAGCAAACCGCAAAGCCGTTCCAGCCGGGCAGTTTGTCCGGGATCGCTTTGTCGGTCCTCTAGAAGGTAGAGGATGGCAAAGGGCACATCATCGGTATTCGACGCCAGAGTGGCAATGGCGGACTCACAAGCGGCCGAGGTAGTTTTTTGCACGAGGGCATGCGCCGAAAGTTGCGACAGGGTTCGCAGCCGCCGAGCATTGATGACTTTTGGGGTCACCTCAGTCGAGGGACAGAACAATCCCGCGACGGTGCCGGATTCGTCACGAATCGGGCTGTAGGAAAACGAATAATAGGTTTCCTCCACAAAATCTCCGCGATTCATGAACAGGCGAACCTCGTCGAAGGAAGCCTCGCCATTCTGGAAGACCTTGTCTGCCAACGGGCCGCAGATGTCCCAAATCTCAGACCAAACCTCGGCCGCGGGCTGTCCCAGCGCCCAGGGGTGTTTGGCGGAACTCAACACCTGAACGTAGGCATCGTTGTAGAGGAAAGTGGCTTCCGGGCCCCAGCCGATCCACATGGGGTGCTGCGAATTGAGGATCAGGTTGACGGAAGTCTTGAGACTCTGCGGCCAGCCGGCAATGGGGCCGAGCGGGCTTTTGGAAAAGTCATGTTCCTGGATCAGGCGACTCAGAATTCCACCGCCAGCCAGCCAGTCGAGCACGGGTGGCGACGAGACAGGCTGGGTCGGCGTGATGCCGTCGCAAGAATCCGTGTGACCGAGAAAACTGGAGAGTGTGGGCAGCAAGTCGCGGGACAGATCACTCTTGGAGATGTAGGCCGCCGCGTCCACTTCTTTCGCCTGGCGGCGGGCGATGGCGGGATCGTTCTGGCTGATGATGACAACTTTGGTTTCGGGGAGATCTCGGCGGAGGATGCGAGTGGCCTCGAGTCCGTTCATGCGAGGCATGGAGATGTCCATCAGGACGAGGGATGGGCGCAAAGCCTTCGCTCGTTCAACACCCTGTAGGCCGTCTTCGGCCTCGCCGCAGATCTGCCACTCCGGGCGGGAGGACAGCAAGGAACGTAGCCCGCGCCGCACGATTTCATGGTCGTCGACAATGAGGATATTTCCGGACATGGATTCTCTCGAACGAACCGTTTCCTTTCAGCCGCGATGACCGCTGCGACCGTAATCCGGTGCGATGGACGCAACACTTGATGCCTTTCGACCACGCCCCGCGTCATGGTAGCTGTGCAGCGAAAGACAGGCACATACAGTGTTTCCTGTACCGGTGAGATGATTCGCGGGTCTTGTCAGTGACGGTCTTATCAGTGACGACTAGCCGGTTCACACCGCCAGTGCGCCGCCGGTGGGCGAATACTGTAGCACCGTTGAGGGGCGGCTGTCATACTCGTGTTTCCCCTGCAGGAGGCATTCCTTGCCTGATCAATTTGGTCCCGGACTTTCTGAGGAACTGCGCGACGAGCATGCTAAGACCGAGGGAACGGATCGGCGGAACGAAACACCTGGGGGGCCATCGACGGGGTGGGGGCGCATCGATCGCAAACGACTGCTGATCTGGGCGGGAATCGCGTTCGGCGGCCCGGGAGTTCTGCTTTTGGCGGTGCGTCTGGCCGGGGGCGGGGGGAATTCCGCATTCAGCGTGCGGAGTGAGTTGCCGGTCAAAGCAGTGATGGTATTTTTTGTTTCCCTAGCGACCTGGATCGTGTCGCGGATCGAGAAACGCTCGCTCGACGAGTACGGGATTCCGCTGGGACAGGCGTTTGGATGGCGATTCTGGGAAGGAACGGTCTGGGGCTTTGCGATGCTGTCGGCGATCCTGCTGGTGCTGCGGGCATTGGGCCACTTTCAAATTGATTCTGTGGCGCTGGCCGGAGGCGCGATTGTCTGGTGGGCACTGGCGTGGGGCGTGACGTTTCTGGCTGTGTCGCTGAGCGAAGAGTTGGCCTTCCGCGGATACTGGCTGTTCTCGATGGCGAGGCGTTTGCGCTTCTGGCCTGCGGCGTTGTTTCTCTCGGCGGTGTTCGGGGTCGCTCACCTCGGAAACAAGGGAGAGAACGTGCTCGGCATTGTGCAGGTGGTTGCGACCGGGTTGCTGTTTTGCCTGATGATCCGGCGCACGGGCAATCTATGGTTCGCGATTGGATTCCATGCGGCTTGGGATTGGGCGGAGACTTTTTTCTATGGCACGCCCGATAGCGGGTTACTCGGCGCGGGGAGATTCTTAAACAGCTCTGTGCGAGGGCCGAATTGGCTCACGGGAGGGTCCGCGGGGCCGGAGGGCAGCGTGTTTGCGTTCTTCGTTCTGCTGTTTTGTGCGCTGCTGATTCATTTGCGATTTCCGAAGGCGATGTATCCGGATCGGCCTGTCTGACCACGGGGCTCAAGCCCGTTTCATATTCCAGACGACGAACGCGGCCCTTGAAGGGCCGCTCTTCCACGGTGATGCCAATAGCATTGATCACGGGGCGATCTGGATAACGGTGACGTGGATAACCGTGATGCGATGTTTGTGGGTTCTTCGCGCGCCGGGGCGATCCGAACGCTCAAGGAACTAGCGCGCCCCGGTCCAGACTTGGTAGATCACCACTCCGAACATGAAGACGAGGTAGAACCGCAGGGCCCAGAAGAGGACCATCTCGGTGGTGGTCAGCTCGCGCCGAGGACAGTGATGTTTTGCTTTGGTGGAGATGAGCTGGTCGGGCTCGAGAGAGGCGACGACGGAGGCGAGATCTTCGCGAGGCACCTCAGCGCTGGGAGCCGAATTGAAGTGTGGGTCCATTCTATTTGCCTCCGATCAGCGCCAGGGCGTGGGGTGCGACTACGCTGACGCCGAACAGGATTCCGGCGCCGACCAGGATCACTACGACTCCGAGGGCCAGGATGTTGGCCCAGAGCGGGCTGACGAGGTCTCCCATGATTTCGCGGTCGTTGACCAGCATGTAGAGGAAGAGCAGTGCGGGGGGCATAGCGAGAACAGCGATCACGTTGACGACCAGCACGATGTAGACGAGGGGGATGCCGGGGATCAGGACGAGTCCGGCGGCGGCCGCGGCTTCGAGAATCAGAACGAGGTAAAAAGACTTTCCCTGCTGGAAGGGGAGATTCAGGCTGTGCGGACGATGGGAGACTTCTCCGAAGGCGTACGCTGACGAGGTTGAGATGGTGATGGCGGCGACCATGCCGGCTTCAAACATTCCGAGAGCAAAGAGCGCGGAGCCCCAATGTCCGACGAAGGGCTGAAGGGCTTGCGCGAACTGGGCTCCTTCGAAGTTGGCGACGGACATGCCGTGGGCGAATAGTGGAGCGGTGGCGACGATGGTGGCGAGAGCGGCGAGGGCTGCCAGAGTGGCACCGAGTACTGTGTCGATGCGGCCGAAGCGGATGTCGTGGGTGGTGAGTCCCTTGTCGGCGATGGCGCTCTGCTGGAAGAAGAGCATCCAGGGGGTGACTGTGGCTCCGATATCGGAGAGCAGGAAAGTGACCGTGTCTGGCGTGAGTCCGGGGAGCGGCTTGAAGGTGAAGAATGACTTGCCGATCGCGCCCCAGTGGGGATGGCTCAGCAGGGCGACGGGGATGAATATCAGGTTGAACATGGCGGCGACGAGCGTGATGCGCTCCCACGTCCAGTAGCGGTGAGCCATCAGAGCGACGAAGAGCACGAGCCATGCACCCAGGACGGAGACGGCGGGAGGGACGCCGAAGAATCCAAGGCCGGCGCGGATGGCGATGAACTCGGTGACCAGCGTGAGGAAGTTGCCGACCATGAGGTCGATCATGGAGAACCATCCCCAGAAGGGGCCGAAGCGGTCGAAGATGAGTTCGGCGTGACCGCGGTGCGTGGCGGCACCGAGGCGCACGGTCATTTCCTGCACGATGCAGGCCATGACGAACGTGAGGACCACGAAGGGGAGGAAGAAACCAATGCCGTAGCGGGCTCCGGTGGCGGCGTAGGAGAGCATGCTGGGGCCGTCGTTTTCGCCGAGCATGACTAAGATGCCGGGGCCGACCAGAAGCCAGAGCAGGCGGGCGCGGGACCAGGGGCCGTGCTGAGTGCGGGTGGAGCGGACGCGCTCGCGGTCGTGGGCGCGGTCGATGTCCTCGTGGGTGATGACCACGCCGTCAGGCGCGGTCATTGATTCGGCTAAAGCGTGCGACGGCAATTCCCTCTGCGATTTCGAAGTTGTGGTCGTGTCGTTCATGCAGAAGGAGCGGTCACCGAGGAGCTTTTACGTCGGGGCCCAAACTTATTAGCGTAAGTATATAGCAGAATATAAACTATGGTTAACTATTTTATGGGGAACGGAGGTGCTAGCGAACTTCCCCACTCTTCGACAGCGCTCAGGGCAGGCTTTCTTGCGCAAAAAGCCGCGCGAGAAATGGGGCACTCGGCGTCGCGAGATGCTTCCCTTCGGCTGAAGAACGGCTCCGGTCAGCATGACGCCCGGTCGGAGCCCTTGCCGATGCACAACCAGCACGATCCAGAATCGACGGTCGGGCTCAGGGCGATGGCTTATAATTGCGCGCACGCATGGGGCTTAACGCTGGCACGAGACTCGGTCCATATGAGATTCAATCGCCGCTCGGGGCGGGCGGCATGGGAGAGGTGTATCGGGCGCGGGACACGCGGCTCGATCGTACGGTCGCGGTCAAGATTCTGCCCTCTCATCTTTCCGAGAACGCCGAGGCCAAGCAGCGCTTTGATCGAGAAGCGCGCACGATTTCGTCGTTGAACCATCCCAACATCTGCACTCTGCACGATGTCGGCCGCCAGGATGGCGTCGACTACCTGGTAATGGAATACCTGGAAGGCGAGACGCTGGCGGACCGACTGCGCAAAGGGCCGCTGCCGGTGGCGCAGGTTTTGAAGTACGGAATCGAGATCTGTGAAGGACTTGAGAAGGCGCACCGCAGCGGAGTGACGCACCGCGATTTGAAACCCGGCAACATCATGCTGACCAAGACCGGGGCCAAGTTAATGGACTTTGGCTTGGCGAAGGCGTTCGTGGCGCGCGCGGATGCAACATCGGGACTCACGGTGACGATGACGACGCCGCTGGGAAGCCATCCGCTGACGGCGCAGGGCACGGTGGTTGGAACGTTCCAGTACATGTCTCCGGAGCAAGTCGAAGGAAAAGAGGCGGACGCACGCTCGGACATTTTTGCGCTGGGGGCGGTGCTGTACGAAATGGCAACGGCGAAGCGCGCGTTCGAGGGCAAGACCGCGGCAAGTGCGATGGCGGCGGTATTGGAGCGGGATCCGGCTCCGATTTCTTCGGTGCAGCCGATGTCGCCGACCGGGCTTGATCATGTCGTGCAAGGATGTCTGGCGAAGGATCCGGAAGTGCGCTGGCAGAGTGTGGCGGACATTGGGCGGGAGTTGCGGTGGATTGCGAGTGGTGGGTCCGGCGTGGGCGCAGCGCCTCCGGTGAAGGTAGCGCCGCGGTGGCGCGAGCACACGATTTGGGCTGGGGTGGCCGCTGTGCTACTGGCGGCGCTGGCGTGGTCGAACTTGCGCGGGCACGAGACGGAACGAACAGTGCGATCGTTTCTGCCTCCGCCAGCGCAGATGAGTTTCGATTTCACGGGGGACTTTTCAGGCCCTCCGGCGATCTCGGCCGATGGCACGGCGGTCGCGTTCTGCGCGCGCACGCAGAGGGAACGGGATTTAATTTGGGTACAGTCGTTGGGCGACCTCGCGCCCAAGAAGATCGATGGCACCGAAGATCGATGGCACCGAGGGCGCCTCGTTTCCTTTCTGGTCGGCAGACGGGAAGTTCCTGGGATTCTTTGCGGACAGCCATCTGAAGAAAGTTCCGGCAGCGGGCGGGCCAGTCACGATTCTGGCCGAGGCACCAAATCCGCGTGGAGGATCGTGGAACCAGGACAACGTCATCATCTACGAGCCGGATTACCGCGACACGCTGTGGCGCATCAGCGCGGCCGGTGGATCGCCGGTGCGCCTGACCAAGTTTGAAAACGACAAGCACACCACGCACCGCTGGCCGCAGTTCCTGCCGGATGGCAAGCATTTTCTGTTTTTCGCGACAAATCACTCCGGCGATTCGGAGCACGGGATATATTTCGGATCGCTGGCCGATGGCACTTACAAGCACGTGCTCGACGCGGATTCGGGTGGCCAGTATGCGTCTGGGTATCTGATCTACCATCTGCAGTCACAATTGCAGGCGCAGAAGTTCGACGATTCGACGGGAACAGTTTCCGGGGAACCGGTGACGCTGGCTAACCTGGTGGAATACGACACGGGAACGTGGCACACCACATTCAGCGCGAGCCAGAACGGCCTGTTGGTATACGAACCGGGATCGAAGACGTTGGGAACTGACGTGGTCTGGATGGACCGTAGCGGAAAGACCTTGAGCAAAGTCGCGGAGCGGGCATTTTACAAGGGCGCGGGACGAATCTCTCCGGACGGCAAGAGGCTGGCCATATCGATGGGAGATCCGCAGGCCGACATCTGGGTGTTGGACCTGGCACGTGGATCGCGAACCCGGCTAACGTTTGGCGGCGCCACGCACCTGGAGCCCTCGTGGTCGGCGGACGGCCAGCGGATTTGTTACACGAGGCAGAATGGGACGACGGTGATGACCGGGACTTCGCTGCGCGCGCGGGCGGCCAACGGCGGCGGGCAGGAAGAAGTATTGCTGGAGACGAATCCCTCCATACAGGCCACATTGCTCTCACCGCAGTGGTCGCCGGACGGCCATTACCTCGTCCACATGGAGCAGACCGGGCCAACAGGAGCGGGCGTGTGGGCGTTGCCGCTGACCGGAGAGAAAAAACCGTTTCCGGTGGTGCAGCCACAAGTTCCTCAATCGCGAGTAGTTCAGTACCGCTTGTCTCCCGACGGCCGCTGGCTGGCTTACAGTTCGACCGAGTCGGGACGGGAAGAAGTGTACGTCACCCATTTTCCGAGCGGCCAAGGCCGGTGGCAGGTTTCGCAGAATGGCGGGACGTTTCCGGCGTGGCGAGGCGATAGCAAAGAGATCTGGTACTTCGGCATGGATGGCTCACTGCACGCAGCCGGGGTGAACGCGAAGAGCGAGGAGTTTGAATTGGATCCGGTGCGCGACATCTTCCAGATCAACTATGTCGCCCCGATTGGATATCCCTACGACGTATCTCCGGATGGCCAGCGTTTGGTCGTCAGTACTTTTCCGGAAGGTGTTTCCACACCGATGGTGCTGGTGACGAACTGGGCCGGGGAACTGAAAAAATAGCTCGCTTCCCGACGACCCGCGCGTTTCCAGTTCCACCCTTCCTTATTGCTCCCGCAGCGTGCGCATTGGATCGACTTTAGCAGCTCGTAACGCGGGCGCTAGAGCGGCGAGCATCGAAACGAACATCAGCACTAGCGTCACAGTCAGGAAGACGGATCGATCGAGTGGCACGACTTTGAATAAAGTGTCCGTGATGAGTCGGGTGCCGAAGATCGAAGTGAGCATTCCGATTCCGATCCCAACCGATGCGAGGATCAAGGCGCGTCGCAGGACGAGCCCCAAGATCTCGGATCGCGAAGCGCCCAGCGCGATTCTCAGTCCGAGTTCACGGGTTCTTTCGGAGACGACGTACGAGAGAACGGCATAGAGACCGAGAGCGGAGAGCAGGAGCGCGATTCCGGCGAAACCGGAAACTAGAACAGCTTCGAAGCGTGGTTGCGCGGCCGGCAGTTTAATGCTCTCT
>OCTA010000082.1_pt1 | contig 90017 bp, 76 predicted proteins | sample 1538991 | NCBI WGS metagenome assembly OCTA01 (sample SAMEA3539302, study PRJEB22396) | soil metagenome | biome: tundra; feature: field; material: soil | place: USA | collected 2010-05 | depth 0.15 m
TGCGGCAGACGGGTGAAGTAAGCGGTAATAATTTCTTGAAGTCCCAGCTCTCACACTGTTTTAGAGGTTTAAAGAGGATTGCAATCCATCGGATCGCGCGATTGTTTCCAGGAAAACCGGCCAAGGCGCTTGGATCCGATTCTGAACAACAAAAATTTCTTAAGGAGGCAGGAAATGCGTTTTGAACGTTTTCCAACTTTGACTTTGGTGCTGGTGACCACGGCCATTCTAGTGATGGGCCTGTTTACGCTCCCGGCAGTCGCACAATCGGTCGTGAATGGCGATATTTCCGGTACAGTGACCGATGCCGCCGGCGCGGTAGTCCAAGACGCAACTGTCACGCTTACCGACATCGCCGAAGGCAAGAACCAAACCGCAACTACCAACGCCACCGGTCTGTACCGTTTTTCCTTTCTTAAACCGGGCGAATATAAATTGACGATAGGCGCAAAGGGCTTCAAGTCTGTGAATCAGACTGTGAACGTCGCCGTGGGTCAAGTCACGACAGTCAACGCAAAGCTTGAGGTGGGCGCGGCCAGTGAGGTAGTGGAGGTCACGGGAGCGGTTCCACTGATCCAGACCGAGAATGGTGACACATCCACCACCTATACCGAGACCCAACTGAGAGCTCTTCCGGCGCCGGGCGGGGACATTACGTCGTACGCCTATACCGCCCCAGGGATCATGGTCAGCAACGGTGCAGGGTATGGCAACTTTTCAGCAAATGGTCTGCCCAGCACATCGAACCTGTTCACGGTGAACGGCAATGACTACATGGACCCGTACCTGAACTTGAACAACTCAGGCGCCAGTAACCTCACTCTTGGATCCAACGAACTGCAAGAGGTTACAGTCGTTCAGAACGGCTACACGGCAGACTATGGCCGCCAGGCTGCGGCCCAGTTGAACGCTGCCACCAAGTCGGGGACGAATGCCTTCCACGGTAACGCGACGTACGGTTACAACGGAACCGCCTTGAATGCCAACGACTGGTTCGCCAATGCGGCGAACTCCCCGCGGCCGCACGCGGTTAACAACACCTACGCGGCTTCGGTTGGCGGCCCCATCGTAAAGAACAAGCTCTTTTTCTTCGCAGACTATGAAGCATTACGCATGATCCTGCCCGGTGTGTCTGGAGTCAATACGATCCCGACCGCGGCGTTTGGCAGCTACGTTCTCACCCAGGTTCCTGCCGCTGAAGTGCCCTTCTACCAGAACATCTTCAACCTGTATGCCGGAGCACCCGGGTCAAGTGGCGCTGCGCCAGTGACTCAGGCGAGCGACCCCAACATCGGTTGCGGTGACTTCAGCAATAATTACGACGGAACGGCAACGTATACAAACCCGCAGTCGATCGCAGCAGGTTTCGGGAATCTGGGGACTTTTTCCAATCCAATTCCGGGAAAACCTTGCGCGGCGACCTTCAACAGCGCCGCGAACAACATGATTACAGAGTGGATCTTTGCAGGTTCCATTGATTATGAGATCAGCTCCAAGGATCACCTGAAGGGGCGTTACCAGATGGATCGCGGCGTGCAAGCCACCGGTACCGACCCGATCAATTCGGTTTTTAATGCAACCAGTATTCAGCCAGAGTACAACGGCCAGCTGATCGAGACCCACACTTTCAATAGCACCACGGTCAACAACCTCATCGTTTCGGGGGCGTGGTATCAAGCACTGTTTGGCCCGCCCAGCTTTAGTGCCGCGATCGCCAAGTTTCCTACCACGATGGCATTCGGCAACACGGCTTCGACGTTCACCACGCTTGGTGGAGGTGACAACGGCTATCCACAGGGTCGCATCGTGAGTCAGTACCAGATCCGAGACAACTTCTCCAAGGTAATCGGCGGTCACGACATCAAGATCGGCGCGGACTACCGGCGTAATCTGGTCAGCGATTACTCTGCCTTGTCCGGAACTAGCGGTCTGCTGTCCATCAACTCGACTGGTGAGTTCGTAAACGGCGTTACCGAGACGAGCGATGGGACGGGCGGTTCGAACTACAGTGCAACCTATTCCAATCTGGGTGCCGTCAAGATCAAGTTGTATAACCTCGGCGCCTACATGCAGGATCAATGGAAGTTGACCAGCAAGCTGAACTTGACGCTGGGGATGCGGATCGACCGCACTGCTAATCCGAGTTGCGCGACCAACTGCTTTACCCGGATGAACGCACCATTTGATGAGATCACTCACGATGTAAATGTGCCCTACAATGCCGCTATCGCAACCGGGCTCAAATACGCATTCCCGGATGTGGAGAAGGCGGTTTTCTCGCCTCGGTTTGGTTTCGCGTACAGCCCCAGTGGGAACACTGTAGTTCGCGGTGGATTTGGGATTTTCGATGACGAATTCCCCGCGCTGGCCGTGGATCGATCCCTCACCAACGCTCCAGCAGTAGGCAATTTCTCGTCCAGCGGCGCAAACGGCGAGTCTCTCGCGCCTGGGGTGGGGGGAAGCGTCTATGCCGACGCTGCCCAGTCTAATGCGGCTTTCCAGGGCGGCTTTGCGTCAGGTCTGACGGTAGCTGGCTTGGGCGGGCAGGGCTTCGGACCCAACTACTACACCGTTGGCAGCAAGCTCTTGAACCCGAAGTTTGCCGAATGGAACTTCGAGATACAACGCCAGTTGGGCAACAAGTACAGCGTGGGCGTCAACTATGCCGGGAATCACGGCTACGATCTCATGACAGTAGATACTTGGCATAACGTCTATTGCGTGGGATGCCCGGGCCCGGGCAACACGTTCGGTGGCTTGATCGGAGCTACTCAGACTGATCCACGTTTCAATGAAATCTCCGATCTGACCAACGACGGCTTCTCTAGCTATAACGGCGTCACGGCCAGCTTCAAGGTAAAGCCGACGAAAGGCTTTTCGGGGCAGGCTAATTACACCTACAGCCATGGCCGCGACACCTGCTCCAATAATTGTCTGGAGCCGTTCGTTGCCAACACCCTAGTCAGCCTCCGCTACCAGGCGTCTCCCACCCTGCCGGGCAGTTCCTATGGCAACTCGGACTACGATGTTCGCCATAACTTCAACCTCAACTACGTTTATCAAACACCATCTCGCTGGTCGAACAGCCTGATGAATCGCGCTGTAGGAGGCTGGACGGTGGGTGGGACGCTCTTCTACCACACTGGCCTGCCGTGGAGCCCAGTTGATACGTTGAAGAGGTCTTACTTCGCTTCGCAGACCGTGGTTGGGGGCCTTCGAACCACGACTCCGTTAGCCACGTTCGCTGGGGGTAGCGTCATCTCAGGTTCATGCGGCGAAGCCGCTGCCCAAGCTGGCGCTGCTATTGGAGGCGCCCCGTGCGCAACCGTCAGCGAGTTTGCGGTCGGAAACAACGACTTCGGGAACTCGCGTAATGCATTGCGCGGGCCCGGGTTCTTCGACACAGACTTGTCTGTCTTGAAGAACTTCAAGGTCGGTGAGCGTTTCGGTTTCGCCATAGGCGCAACCGCATTTGATGTCCTCAATCACCAGAATTTCGACCTGCCAGGTAACAGCATCAGAAGCAGTTCGTTGGGCAAAATCCTGTCCACGATCGGTTCGAACACCAACCCGTATGGAGCCTTCTTCGGAGTGCCGCTGAATGGGCGCATTCTCCAGATCAACGGGAAGATTACCTTCTAGTTGTTCGACGTTTTTCCTTGGCGGCCGCGGAATTCCGGGGCCGCTTTTTTGTGCACTAGCGCCGGCCTACACTCCTCTGGACAAGAAAGAAGCCCAAGTGTCGGTCATCTTGATCTTTATAGGGGCGGCCAGCATCGGCCCGTTGATCACTGGCGGGCGCCGTTCAGCGCAATTGCGCTTGCAAACTGGATAGCTGCTTTCTCACTGCTTCAGCTCTCTCGCCGGTTGGTTCTTCCTTCAGGAATGTCTGGAATTCGGTTACGGCATCGGAGAAATGGTTCTCATGCTCCAGGGCGTGGGCGGCGATGTAGTGGACCACTGCATGGGATCCGCCCGGCAGCGAGTGAACCTTGCGGCAGGCAGCAATTGCCTGGTCATAATGCTGCTGTAGCAATTCGACATTCGCCAGAAGGGTCAGCATCTGGGCGTTGGCCGGGTCCGCGGAGTTCGCCTTGTCCAATAAATTCTCGGCGCGACCCATGTTCCGGTCGGCGATGGCTAGCTTGGCGAGACTGACGAACGCTGGGGCCAGGTGATCGTTGAGACTGACCGCTTTCTCCAGCGCTTCCTGTTCGTGGGACCGGTCGCCCAAACGAGCGTAGGCTGCCCCCAAGTTGTTCCAGGCAGCAGCGTACTGCGGATAGATCCCTACAGCTCGATTCAACCGCTCGATCGCCTTTTGCCACTCCTGCCGTTTCATCAGGTCGATCGCCTTATTAAACTCTCTGGCCGCACTCTCGGGAATGTTCATGTCCGCGGCCGCGACCGTCGAGGAGCCCGGTACGTTTTTGGTCGTATCATCGGCCTCTTGCAGTCGTCGTACCGTTACATTGATGGACTGGGTCAACTTGCGCGAATCAACCTCAAACACGCCGCTGTCGGCGGTCTCTATACCTTGGCCGGAAATGACCAAGTGATAGGTGCCGGGCTCGAGGTTATAGAGTTCGGTAGTTCCGCTATCGTTGGTATAGCTCTCCGCGGCAATCGATGTTCCCGCACTGCTCATCAACTGGACATGAACAGCGATATTGCAGCGCCGCCCATCGGCGAACACGACTTCTACCCTTAGATTTCCATTCTGTTGTGCCGCCGCTAATGATACGAATACCAGGAGGATCAGCGCGGCTGCTGGAAAGCGGCGTGTCATGAAAGCACTCAGAATATGGCAAAGTATTGGGCCATTGGCCCGCGGTCGTCAAGCTAAATGCATGCGCGTCCGTGGCAATGCCATGCTTGGGTTAAACAAAGGCCCCGCGCGCGATCCGCTCGAGGCTTTTGGAAAGGTTCGAATCCTACTTCCCGAAGATCACGGTGCTGGAAAAGTGGGAACTTGCTGCCATGTAGAACAGCAACGGTACCGAAAGGAAAAAGTTGGTGCGCGAGGCCAGAAATGCCTGGCGCGCCATGGTGGCCGCGTTGGCGGGAGGAGTGCCGGCCAGCGTTCCTCGGATGATCTTCTTATTGTTCGGCCAGATGATGCCCCAGACGTTGAACAGCATCACGATGCCGAAGCCGCCGCCGACCCCGATGGAAAGGACATGATTGTCGTCTCCGCCGACGGGAGTGTAGTGCACAAACACCCAGCCTGCAGCGTAAACCAAAATTGCCGTAATCGCGCCAAGGATGTATCCGCTGGGGATCATTTTCTTGATCACGACGAAAAGCACGAACCAGACCGCGATCCAGAGCAGCAGGAAGAACCCGATGGTGGCGCCCACGCTGCCGCCCTGGCGCTGCGCATCGGGACCGACGTAGAACTGCGCCCAATACCAGAATCCGATGAAGACCGTAACCAGCGCGCTCCAGCGGAACCAGTTCAGGGCAGGCAAGGTTAGGTTCTGGAAGATCTTGGGTTTCATGCTGGCGTCCACTTGCTTCATGAAAGGGACGTTAATGAGGTTGAAGAAATACAGCAGTCCGACCCAGGTGATACCCGCGATGAAGTGGAACCAGCGCAGAATAAGCTGGGTGGCTTCATTGCCGGTAATGGAGGGCATGACCGTTGAGGCTGCCATTGCGACGAAATGGTGCATAGAATTTCCTCCGCCAACTTGTTCGCCAACTTCGAAGTGCACGTTGCGGGGCCCCCGAAAGCCCTGAGAAAACGGGCATTCGGCGAAGAGACGGCCAAGCTGTAATGAAAGGCAAAGACCTCGCGAACCGCGGAATCGTGTCCGGCGGTGCCGTCGAGTCGAGGAAAGTCTGCACTTTGCGGGCGGCTGCTGTCAACCGGCAGAAGACACCGCGGCAAGTTCCAGTTGAAAAGCGGCGGAGATCGCCGTATGGTACTCACATCTACCCGCCGAAGGCGCTGTCCGCGGTTTGGAGACCAACTGCTACGATTTCAATAGTTACGCCTGATCCTTGGTTTTGGCGGCAGCGGGCGAGATCTGGTCAAGGCATTCGAAGTGACTTATGTGGGCCTAGAGCTTGGCAAGCAGAGGCGTCGCTTGCTGGTCGGACTCGCGCTTCAATCTTCCCGGGAAGAAGGCACCTACTGAGATTGACTGGAGAGGGCATAGCTGCCGGGACCGACCCGCGCATCAGGTTAGCCCACCTCGATGTAAGTCTTTTGTAAAGAGAGAACAGGATTCTCCTGACGCGCGATTCGAAGGAACGCGCACAACGAACCTGCCAGAATCCGCAGTTCGCACCTGGTGCCTCTCTGCAGCGGTTCCTGTGTTCAGAACCGGACATCTATTCGCTGTCGAGGTCTCCTGAGGGCCGTCACACAAGAGTGAGTGTGTTCAGTCAGTCCTGAAACAACTAAGAAAGGCTCGGAGTTTAGCTCCGTCGCTCAGTCGGCAACCGGCGGGACTTGGCCTCTACGCGCTGTGTGATCCCTTTTGCTTTTCTTCTGCAGCCGACGGTTTCTAGGCCGCCGCACAACTGGAAAAGTCTCTAACCTACGATCTCAAGCACGCCAGGCCTATTGTCAACCTGGGCCGGACCCGCTGGAAGGCTAAAAGCGCCGCCGCCGGTGCCATCGCCGCTTGGGACAAGCTGCCGAAGTACAATCCCGACAACGAAATAAGGAAACCGTCGAGAATCTGATCACTGATGCGAAGGCACACACGGAAAAGAAAAACCCCCAGAGTGAGTGACAGTGCTCGTCTGGTGCTCCATTTATCTCATCGCGAGGCGACGGTGAAGGAATCTCCTGTGTTGAAACGGCCGGAACGAGATTCGTTCATCTCTGTGTTTGCGAGCTTGAGATTTTGACTCTAACGATTGCGATCAGGCCCTTTGAGCGATCGTAACAACTCCGCCTTTGTGCGAGGACACTTTTGGAACTCTCATCCGCGATGCAGGGCAGAATGACATGCATCGCAGACGGTAACGAGGTTCTCTTTCGAATCGTCGCCGGAGTGGCTACGAAACTGTTTGTGATGGACTTCTAGGTTCGACATCGTGCCACACGATTGACACCGCCAGCCATCGCGACGCAGCACCTGCTGGCGAAGCTTCTGGTACGACACGGGATCCAGGCGAAAGCGGGTAGGGTCTGGGCGCGTTGGACTCATGAGGCTTTCTCTCGCAGGCCACCAAGAAACGCCTGCCGCTGCTCTCCGGGCAGAAACTTGAAGAATCTCGTCATCGAGAACAGCAGAGTCTCCGGATCTCCGTTGTCGAGGTTGGCCCCGGCCAGGAAGTCCGCGCAGATCATTTCCAGACAGTAGCCGCGGGAGCGGTCACTTCCCAGCATCAGAGCCGCCGTTTCGATCGCCCGTTCAATAACCGGCATCTGACTTTGGTACAGTTTGAAGTAGATAATTTCCCATGGTTCAGTTTCCCGCCCCGTCAGTTCCTTCTCGACCTCCTGCTTGAAGTCCTCCTTTGGCATCTGACGGGCTTTGTGCAACCAGGTTGCACAATCGAAGTGCTGCCCGTCCCTCCTGGCCAGCTTGGCCAGCTCCAGTCCCTTGGTCCAGCCCACTTCTTTTAGCTGCTTTCTCGCCTGCGGCGGCAGGTGTTCGTGGATCGACATCAGGTAGTACGCCTTCCTCCTCGATTCCGGAAAACGCCTCTCCAGAAATTTGTCGAAGCACTTCAAATTCTCCAGACGCCAGTACTGTCCCGCCCGCACCTCGCAGAGATAGCGCCCAAGTTCCACGAACTTGGTGTCGCGCTCTGTCTCCTTCCGCTGCTCCCAGGCCAGAATCTCGTCAATCTTGTCCAGTACAAATACGGCGCGGCGGCGATTGAACTTCGGCGGCATGGGCGGGTTCCTAGTAATCAAGCTCGTCAAGCCAACCAAGACTGTCTGCTCCTGGACGCCGCACCAGAGCGGCATCGATCATTTGCTGTTTTCCAAGACAAAGGCCTACGTATGGGCAACTGCGGCAAGGGTTTTGGGGAAAGCGGATGCCACTGTGCGGGAGAAAGTCCGCAGACTCGATACGGCGGACTGTGCCCTCTACCAAGTGGCCAAACTCCTCGCGCTGTTCGTCGGTGATGGTGGTGCGCAGGTATTGAACCTCGACCAGACTCTTGCGGACAAATACTACTTGGGCAACCTCCGCAATACCCGTTATCCACGAGTAGCAAACCAGTTGCGGATCCAGAGATAGCAGTCCCTCAGGTTCTTTCGGATATCGGCTCGAAGACGTTTTCCACTCGAGCAGACAGCGCTTGCCATCGAGTTTCCCGATGGCGTCGATGTAGGCGACGAAGTCGTTGCTGCCAGCAACCTGCCGGGTGAATTTGACTTGCAGATTTCGTTGAGGCTGGCAGACCCGGACGCGATCGTCCTGGCAGAACCGAGTCAATAGAGTGATTCCTTGCCCGGAGCATGCGATCCCAAGAGTCTCGATTGGAGTAGTGCAGTTCCTGGCTCTGGTACGCGGACCATTCAGCGAATAGCACAGCTCCGGGGTCTTCCCGGCGAAATAGAGAGCCTAAGGCTCGTTCGAAGGCGCGGCCGAACAACATCGCGGCTCGGGTGTCTTTTTCCTTCCAGCCATCGAGATACCGATGCCGATAGCGCCGCGGACAGGTGAGGTATTGGCTGATCTGGGTGTAACTGTACGTCATTCAGGCCACCTGTGGATTGTCCAGATTGGCGGGCGAAAGTTCTTCCCAACGGCCGGCGGGGGCAAAGCCGTCAAGTCGGAGCAGGGAAGCGCCGTTGAAGACGATGTGGCTTATCTTCACCACCCCTTTCATCCCGACGAGTTGCCGCTCGTCCACCTCGTCGCGTCCGAGCATTTCGGTGTCGTAGCCGAAATCGCGCAGGAACCAGTTCAGCTTCCACAGGGCTTTCGGGCTGCAGTACAGCCGACTGGAAATGACATGTCCGCCAAATCGGACGGGCTCAAGAATGGCCAGAGTGAGCGCGTAGTAAGGCTTCTGTGCATGACGTTGAAACCTGACTCGTTGCACGCTAACGAGGAAGACGCCGTCGGGGATCTGATCGGCGGCGCAGCGATCGGCGGCATGTAGGCCGGTGATCTGGCGCCTCATGCGGCACCTGCTTTCTGGCCGGGATAGCTGTTGAGCTGACAGAGCAAGGCATTTCGGTCCTTTTCAGCCCAATCCGCCAGATGCGTGACGAAGTTTTCCACCTGTTCCCGAGTCGCTTCGCGCAGGGTCTTGGCTCCGCAGAAATCCGTTGCGTAAGCCTTGACCAAGTTGGGATCGAGTTGATGCTGGCGGATGATCTGGCAAAGGCGGTCACGCACCTTCGGGGCGCCGTGGTTTCCATTAGCAGGTTGTGGCGGGAGTTTCTTCGGCTCTCGGGAGGAATTCGGTCGCTCAGCGAAGCACCCGATTTCCTCAACGGAGCAGATGCCGATCCCGTAAGCCTTGCGCAGAGCACGGTTGACGGCCCTGGTTTCCGCCACGCGCATTTCGGCACCGTGGACAAGGAGCGAGACGTTGGAGGGGTCGGCATCACCGTAACCAACGAAACCGCGACAGGCTCGCGACTTGTACACCGTAGCCTCGAATGCCCAACGTGAGGCCTCTGGATTACAGAACTCGAGGGCGGGCCGCACCTGAATTCCAGTGCAATGACTTCGGCGCGCAACGCCCAAAAGTCCCGCATGGGTGACATACCATTTCCCATCGAGCAAGATAAGGTCTCCGGCTGAGACGACGAGGCCGAATCTCCTCGTGAGACCGGATAGCGTCTCCAAGGTCGTGTCGGAGAGAGTGCCCCAAAACTTTGTCGCGAGTTCAAGGTTCCTCTCTACAAGCCTCCTTGGGTTATTTGCCGAGTCCATGCGTTCCTCCAATCGTGTTGACCCTTTCCAGTGAATTGCGTTAGCGGCTGAAATGGATTACTAATGAGCAATCAGGCGGCTTATCGGTATGCATCTAGCGAATATTCATTATATGAATATGCCATAAATGAATATGGACGTCAAGAGGAAATCTTGGGCACCCATAAAGCAAAGGTCGACTTAGCTGCAATCGGCCACAGGATCAGAAAATTACGGGGGCAGATTTTGCAGGAGGAATTGTGCAGTTACCTTCACGTTACCCAAGGGCATCTTTCGAAGATTGAGCGAGGGAAAATTGCTCCGAGCTTAGAGATGCTGATTCTGCTGTCCGATCGATTTCACAAAAGCGTGGATTCGATATTACGGGGAGAAGGGAACTAATCGGACTCACCGATTACGAATCCGTTGGCGTCGTCGAGGAATCTCTCGTACAAACGATTGCCACCTGTTTGTGGAGGAAAGCGCGTGTGATTCGTGCCGAAAATGACGAGATGATCATGGCGCTAGCCTCGGCTTCCTAGAGCATTTTGATTCCGATCCCATTCCGGCCGCAGCGCCATGGCCTTGATGTGGAACTGCGATTCCTTCGCAGCATCATCAATGCGAATCAGCATTTCGCTTTTCTGGAGGCGACGGGCATTCGGTGAAGAAAACAGCCTGGCTGTGATGAAAGGTAAAACCCTCACGAACCTCGGAATGGCTTCCTGGGTGCCGTCGAGTCGAGGAAAGTCTGCACTTTGCGGCGGGCGCTATCAACCTGCGGGCGCCATCGCGGCAAGTTCCAGTTGAAAAGCGGCCAAGATCGCCGTATGGTACTCACATCTGCTGGAAGGCGCGACCCTGCGGAGTTTGGGCGCGCAGCCGGCGGAATTGTCCCCCCTTGTTCCTGTGGCAGCGGGAAGGCTTCCGGGAACATGCTGTTGCTTTGAGCCTACCCCACAGCGAAGTCTGCGGGCGGGTGGTTGGCAGTTCGCAGTCTACAAGTCAAGGAGATCGGCTATGGACAGCAATAAGCCGGCGCAGAACATTCAGGATTCCTTCCTCAACACGGCTCGCAAGGAGAGACTCAGCATCACCATCTATCTGCTGAGTGGAGTGAAGTTAACGGGCCGCATCCGCTCTTTCGACAAGTACTCCGTGGTGCTGGAGGCGAATGGTCAGGAGCAGCTCATCTTCAAGCACGCCATCTCCACCGTGGTGATGGGGCGGGTGGCGGCGACGCATGTCGCCCACGTGGCGCATCCAGATAAAGCGGTGGGCACGGGAACGGCGGCAGGGCCGGTGTCAGCGCCAAGCGCTTCGGGCACCGGCACCGAAGGATAAGGCGTTTTCGGTTTGGGAAGTTCTCATACCAAGAAATCCCGCGACACCGCGCGTACTGGCAGACGTGTGCCTCTGGGGACCGTTCACGAGGAGCCGGAGCGCGAACGCGCATTTCTGGTGGGAATCGATGTTCGCACGCGCGGACGCAGCGCGGCGAAGGGGAGAGTCACGGCGCAAGCGGCAGTCGCGCGCGAAGCAGCCGCGATGCAGCCGGCAAAGCCCGGGGCTGCGTTGCGGTCCAACGGCAAGCCTAGAATTCCTGAGTTCGATGCGGACGAGTCGCTCGCCGAACTTCGTACCCTGGCAGAGAGTGCCGGGGCGAAGGTGGTGGGAGAGATTCTGCAGCGACGCGATCGGCCTGATCCGGCCACATTGATTGGCGCGGGCAAGCTCGAAGAAATCGCGGGCGCGGCTGCCTCGGTGAATGCCGACGTCCTTCTATTCGATCACGATCTCAGTCCTTCCCAGCAGCGCAATATTGAGAAGATCGTCAAGCGGCGGGTTATCGACCGCACCCAGCTCATTCTCGATATTTTTGCGCGGCATGCGCGCACCCGCGAAGGCCAGTTGCAGGTCGAACTGGCGCAGTTGCAATACATGATGCCGCGGCTGGCCGGGCATGGCGTGGAGATGTCCCAGCTCGGCGGCGGCATTGGCACCCGCGGTCCCGGTGAAACCCAGCTTGAAACTGACCGGCGGAAGATCGCCCGGCGCGTCCGGCACGTGGAGCAGCAACTGGAAAACGTGCGGCGCATTCGCAGGCAGCAGCGGCAGCGGCGCGAGTCCGCGCCCGTCGCGACGGTTGCGCTCGTCGGCTACACCAATGCGGGGAAGTCGACGCTGTTCAACGCGCTCACGCGCGCCAAAGTGCTGGAATCGCCGCGCATGTTTGCCACGCTGGACCCAACCATTCGCGGAGTGGACCTGCCTTCGAAGCGCAAGGTCCTGATGTCGGACACCGTGGGATTCATTCGCAGCCTGCCGCACACGTTGGTTTCAGCGTTCCGCGCGACGCTGGAGGAGGTGCAGCGGGCATCGCTGATTTTGCACGTGTCCGATGCCAGCAGCCGGCTCTCGGCCGAGCAGGACGCGCAGGTGGAGATTGTCCTGAAGGAACTGGAGGCGGAGAAGAAGCCGCGTCTGCGGGTGATGAACAAGATCGATCTGCTGGACGAGGAAGTGGCGCAGTCGTTGCAAGCGGACGCCATGCGCGGAGAGTCGAAAACGGTCTATGTTTCCGCGGCGGAAGGCACGGGTTTGGATCGTCTGCTGGAGCGGGTGGATGCGATGATCGAAGAAGACCCAGTTAGCCGCGTGCTTCTGCGCGTGCCGCAGCAAGAAGGGAAGACGCTGGCGATGCTGGAAGATAAGGCGCGAATTTATTCGCGGAGTTATAAAGACGGGGCGGTGGAGCTGGAAGTGGAGGCGGCGGCGTCGGTGGTGAGACGGGTGAGGCAGTGGGCGGTAGGGTAGAGAGGAAAGGAAATCTTGATTGGGGGGAAGTCGTAGGCCGACGACTCTGGGTCGGAATGCTTTTCATCCGATCCGGGAACCGGAGCCCCAACTCGGTATCCCCGTGATCTTGCTTCCTTCCCTGTAACGGCCAGAAATTTAAATGGGCCGGCAACCAAGAAGCGGTGACATTCCTTGGCTATCGGCCCATTCGATCCTGAATTGGATCGGAGGTGATAGTTCAATGCTATTCCTCTTTTGGCTGAAGTCAAGGCCTATATGCAGAAATTTGCGACGTGGCGTGGCAGAGCTTGCAACCAAGTCCTAAGCCCCTTGTTTCCATGGGGCTGGGAATGGCGCTGAAATACCAGTATCTTTTCGGGAATCTGACCTGCAAAAGCACAAATTGGCGGGCGAAAATGGCCTACTTCGTTGACATAAACTCCTACGGGACGCTAGACTTAACAGTTTTCATAGCCCTCATTTTCCGGTCTATATCAGCACCACATGGATGAGACGCTTCAACAACTAGGCGAATTACTGCTCGGAGCGGTGCCGACGGTGATTCTGCTGGCGCTGCTCTACGCGCTCTACACCACGATTGTGCACAAGCCGTTGCAGCGTGTGCTCGCGGAGCGGCGCAGCAAGACTGAGGGCGCGGTGGAGAAGTCGCGAGCCGACATTGCCGCGGCCGAGGCGCGCACGGCTGAGTACGAACAGAAGTTGCGAGAGGCGCGGGCCGCGGTATTCCGCGCTCAGGAAGCGCGCCGGCAGGCGGTGCTGCAGGCTCGAACCAACGCCCTCAACGAAGCACGCAGCAAGGCTCAAGCGCAGGTGCTGGCAGCGAAGAAAAATATCGAGAACGACCGGGCTGCGGCGGAGACCGGTTTGCCGGCCGACGCCGCGGCGCTGGCGCAGGAAATCGTGCGGCGCGTGCTGCAACCGGCGGGAGCAGGGCGTTGATGATGTGCACGAAGATAGCCTCAACGAAGATGACGTCAACCAAGAAGATCGTCCGGACATTTTTTCTTGCGGTGCTGATGGTGAGTAGCGCGAGCCTGGTGACGCTTCACGCGCAGGAGCAACCGGCCCATCCCGAGAAGAAGCAGGCAAGCGACGATTCCGCACAGCAATCCGTGAGCGCTGGCCGCCAACTGGCGCATGAGAGCAACGAAGCCGCGGGTAAAGGAAAAGACGAGATGGCGGAGTTCAAGGAGTCGGCCTCGGTGCGACTGATCGGCCGGCTGACGGGATTGAATCTGCAGCAGTCTTACTGGCTGAGCGTGGTGCTGAACTTTCTGGTGATTGCTGCCATTGTTGTCTGGGCTGCGCGCAAGTATTTGCCTGGAATGTTCCGCGACCGCAGCGCTGCGATCCAGAAGGCGATGCAGGAGGCGCAAATGGCCAGCGAGGATGCGCGGCGCAGGCTGGCCGAGATCGAGACGCGCCTGATGAAGCTGGATGTCGAAATTGGCATGATGCGCAACGCTGCCGAGAAAGAAGGCGCGGCGGAGGAAGCCCGTATCCAGGCCGCCGCCGAAGATGATGCACGCAAGATTGTCGTTTCGGCAGAGCAGGAAATTGCGGCGGCGGCCAAGGCGGCGCGGCGCCAACTGACGGCTTACGCGGCCGATCTTGCCGTTGGATTGGCGCGAAAGCAGATTCACGTGGATGCCGCCACCGATCGGGCTCTAGTGCGGAATTTTGCCGGGCAGCTTGGCGCGACTGACGATCGGGGAAAGGATAGGAACTAGACTGTGGCTTCGGTCGCCAGCACGTATGCCCGGGCTTTCGCCGACGTCGTTCTCAGTGCGCACCTTGATGCGAATCGAGCCTTGGGTGGATTGCGCGAGATCGCTGGGTTGCTGGCCGAGAGTGCGGATCTGCGGCGTGTCTGGGAGAATCCGGCGGTGCCCGCTGAGCAAAAGCGCAATTTGCTGGACGCGATTGTCCAGCGGGAAGGCATCGACAAGCGTGTGCGCAATCTGGTGGCAGTGCTGATTGATCACCGGCGCGTGCATTTCCTGCCGAGGATCATCGAGCAACTGGGAAAGGAACTCGATGCGCGCCTGGGATTTGCCGAGGCGCAGATTTCCAGTGCCCGTGAATTGGGCGATGCGGAGAAGCGAGCGCTCGAAGCGCAAATCGAGAAAACAACCGGCAAGAAAGTCCGCGCGCGTTACGGACTGGACTCGTCGCTGCTGGGCGGTGCCGTGGTCCGCGTGGGTAGCACGATTTACGATGGTTCGGTGAAGGGCCAGTTGGAGAAGATTAGAGAGGCGATTAGCTCCTAGCGGCTCGGAGTTCGCTGAGAATGGCCGCAGAGGACGCGAAGAAAATCAAGCTGACGGCTGATGGCTGAAAGCTGAGAGCTGAGAGCTATTTATGGCACAAATCAAGGCAGACGAAATCACGAAACTGATCCGCGAGCAGATCGAGAATTACGAAACAAAGATCTCGGTGGACGAGACGGGTACCGTCATCACGCTGGGTGACGGCATCGCGCGCGTCTATGGGCTCGACAAGGTCATGGCGGGCGAACTGCTTGCCTTCCCGCACGGCGTGGCCGGCATCGCCATGAACCTGGAAGAAGACCAGGTGGGCGTAGTGCTGCTTGGCGAATACACCGAGATCAAGGAAGGCGACGAGGTGAAGCGCACGGGACGCATCATGAGCGTGCCCGTGGGCGACGCCGTGATCGGGCGCGTAGTGAACTCGCTCGGCGAGCCTATCGACGATAAGGGGCCCATCGCCAGCGATAAGTTCATCGCATTGGAACGCATTGCACCGGGCGTGATCGACCGGCAGCCTGTGCGTGAGCCGATGGCGACCGGGCTCAAGGCAATCGACAGTATGATTCCGATCGGTCGCGGTCAGCGCGAACTCATCATCGGCGACCGCCAGACCGGCAAGACCGCCGTCGCGCTCGATACCATCATTAATAGCAAGGGCAACGACCTGATTTGCATCTACAACGCGATCGGGCAGAAGCGTTCATCGATTGCCCAGGTGGTGAAGATTCTGGAAGATGCCGGGGCCATGGAGTACACGATCGTCGTGGCCGCATCGGCGTCCGAGCCGGCCCCCATGCAATACATCTCACCGTACGCGGCGTGCGCCATGGGAGAGTATTTCCGGGACAGCAAGCGGCACGCGCTGGTTATCTATGACGATCTCTCGAAGCACGCGGCATCGTATCGCGAGATCTCGCTGCTGCTGCGGCGTCCGCCGGGACGCGAGGCATATCCGGGAGACGTTTTCTATCTCCACTCGCGGCTGCTGGAGCGCGCGTCCAAGCTGAGCGACAAGATGGGTGGCGGGTCACTGACTGCGCTGCCAATTATTGAGACGCAGGCGGGCGACGTTTCGGCCTACATTCCGACCAACGTAATTTCGATTACCGACGGTCAGATTTATCTGGAAACCGATTTGTTCAACCAGGGCGTGCGCCCGGCGGTGAACGTCGGCTTGTCGGTGAGCCGCGTGGGCGGCAGCGCGCAGATCAAAGCCATGCGGCAGGTGGCGGGCACCCTGAAGCTGGAACTGGCGCAGTATCGCGAACTGGCGGCGTTTGCGGCCTTTGGCAGCGATCTCGACAAGGCCACGCAGTCGCAGTTGAACCGCGGGCAACGGCTAGTGGAACTGCTGAAGCAGAATCAGTTCTCGCCGCTGCCATTCTCCAAGCAGATTCTGATCATCATGGCGGGCACCGGCGGGTTCCTCGACGACCTGCCTGTGGCGCAGGTGCGCGATTTCGAGGCGGAACTCTACAAGTACGTAGATTCAACGAATCCCGGCCTGTTGCGCTCGATCATGGAGAAAAAGATTCTCGATGACACGTTGAAGGGCCAGTTGCAGAACGTGATCAAGGAAGCGAAGCAGCAGTTTGTGACAGCCCGGGAAGCGGTAGCGAAGTAAAGTTTTGGCTCTTAGCCTTTAGCTCTTAGCTTGAGGCGAGGCAGCAGAGTGACAAGCTAAAGGCTAAGAGCCAATAGCTAATAGCTGGTTTTCAATGGCTAACATTCTCGACATTCGGCGGCGGATTCGCAGCGTGATCAACACGCGACAAATCACTAAGGCCATGAAGGTGGTCTCGGCAGCGAAGTTGCGCCGGGCACAGGAACGGGCCTTGGCCGCGCGTCCGTATGCGCAGATGCTGACGAATGTGCTGAAGTCGCTGGTGGCGCGGGCGGAGATTTTCGATCCCGAGACCGGGGAGCCGAAGCATCCTTTGCTGGCGCAGCGGGAAGAAAAAAACATTCTGTTGATCGTTGTGACTGGCGACAAAGGGCTGGCAGGCGCGTTCAACGCGAACATTACGAAAGCAGCCGCCCGGTTCCTTGAGTCCAAGGCCGGAAAGAATATCGACATCGAAGCCGTGGGCCGCAAGGGGCGCGATTTTCTGCGCCGGCGGTATCCGGCCGCCAAGGTCCAGACGCGGAGTCTGGCGGATCTCTCGGAATCCATCGACGCCGAATCTGAAGCGGGCGAACGCGTTGGAACGACTCAGATCACCGGCGAACACGTGGGTATTCTCGGCAAGGTGGAGTTCGCGCAGGCGCGGGCGCTCTCCGAGAACGTGATTGCGCGCTACAAACGCGAAGAGATCGACGCGGTTTACATTGTATTCAACGAATTCAAATCGGTGATCGCGCAGAGGCTCATCGTGGAGCAGATTCTTCCCATCGAGCAGATCGGCGAGCAAACGGTACGGCTGGTCGAGGAGATGTCGGAAGAAGACAAGAAACGGGCCAAAGAGGCTGCGGTGAGCGCGGGCGTAGGCTTGCGCGGTCCGGACCGCCAGGCGGAAGAAACCGCTTCGCAGTTTGGCACGTCGCAGGTGGACTACATCTACGAGCAGCCGCCCGAGGAGTTATTCCGCGCCCTGCTGCCGAAGTATGTGAGCATCCAGATTTTCCGGGCATTGATGGAGTCGGTGGCCGCAGAGCACGCCGCCCGCATGACCGCAATGGATTCGGCCACCAACAACGCGACCGACATGATCGATTCGCTGACCCTGGTCATGAACCGGGCGCGGCAGGCGAAGATCACGAACGAGATCATCGAGATCGTCAGCGGCGCGGCGGCGATATGAGAAGAAGCTTCTAGCTTCTAGCTACTAGCTTCCGGCAAAACAGATTATCGAAACTTGGAATATGAGCGAGGTCGATTGCTGCGGGTTGTGCAGATGAAAGCGGTATCGATTAAAGCTAGGAGCTAGCAGCGAGTAGCTAGAAGCTAATTTATGCCTGAAAACGTAGGACATGTTATTCAAATCGCGGGCCCCGCGGTGGACGTGCAGTTTCTCGAGGGAAAGCTGCCTCCGATCTATGAGGCCGTGAAAGTGGTGAGCGATGGTTTCACGGTGCCCAACCCGGTCAACGTGATTCTCGAGGTGCAACAGCATCTGGGCGAGGGCCGCGTGCGCTGCATCGCCATGCAGCCGACCGACGGCATGGTGCGCGGCATGAAGGCTATTGATCAGGGCGGACCGATCTCTGTGCCGGTCGGCCGCGGGACGCTGGGCCGCGTGATGAACGTGATCGGCGAACCGGTCGATCAATTGGGCCCGATCGAAGCCACGGAGAGGCTTCCGATTCACCGGCTAGCGCCGGCGTTCGACGAGCAGGCCACGACGGCCGAGATGTTTGAGACCGGCGTGAAGGTCGTCGACCTCATCCAACCATTTTTGAAGGGCGGCAAGATCGGTCTGTTCGGCGGCGCGGGCGTGGGCAAGACCGTCGTCATCATGGAATTGATCAACAATGTCGCCAAGAACCACGGCGGCTACTCCGTGTTTGCCGGCGTCGGCGAGCGTACGCGCGAAGGCAATGACCTGTGGCTGGAAATGACGGAGTCGGGCGTGATCAAGCCGGGCAAGCCGGCGGAGTCGAAGGCGGCCCTGATCTACGGGCAGATGACGGAGCCTCCAGGGGCGCGTCTGCGCGTGGCGCTGACGGGGCTGACGGTCGCGGAATACTTCCGCGATGCCGAAGGCGCGGACACGCTGCTCTTCATCGACAACATTTTCCGTTTCACGCAGGCTGGTTCGGAAGTGTCAGCGCTACTGGGCCGCATGCCCAGCGCCGTAGGCTACCAGCCCAACCTGGCGACGGAAATGGGCGAACTGCAAGAGCGCATCACGTCCACCAAGAAGGGATCGGTCACGTCGGTGCAGGCTATTTACGTGCCCGCCGACGACTTGACGGATCCGGCGCCGGCGACCACGTTCGCTCACCTCGATGCGACCACCGTGCTTTCGCGCGCCTTGACTGAAATTGGAATTTACCCCGCAGTCGATCCTTTGGCTTCAACTTCGCGCATTCTCGATCCGCGCATCGTCGGCCAGGAGCACTACGACGTGGCGCAGACGGTGAAGCGGACGCTGCAGACTTACAAAGATCTGCAGGACATCATCGCGATTCTCGGTATCGACGAGTTGACCGAAGATCAGAAACTGACCGTCGCCCGCGCCCGCAAGATTCAGCGTTTCTTGTCGCAACCATTCCACGTGGCCGAGCAGTTCACCGGCGCGGCGGGACGCTACGTGAAGATTGCCGATACGGTCAAGGGCTTCAAGGCGATCGTGGAAGGCAAGTACGACGATATCCCCGAGCAAGCGTTCTACATGAAGGGGCCGATCGAGGAAGTGCTGGAAGCGGCAGAAAAGATGAAGTCGGCAGCGTAAATAAAAGCTGTCAGCTCTCAGCCATCAGCTCTCAACTTGCTCTGGTTGAGGGTCGAAAGTGAATGACGCTGATAGCTGACAGCTGAAGGCTGATAGCTGATTCATGCCAGACACATTCAAACTCGAGATCGTCACGCCGGAGAAAAAAGTCGTAGACACGGCGGCCGAGGAAGTCCAGATTCCCGGGAAGAACGGGTATCTTGGCGTCTTGCCAGGGCACGCCCCACTGATCACCGAGTTAGCGGTAGGCGAGATTACGTACTGCGAAAATTCTCAGGAGTTGCGGCTGGCCGTGGCCTGGGGATTTGCGGAAGTATTGCCGGACAAGGTGACGATTCTGGCGGAGACGGCGGAGCGTCCCTCGGAGATTGATGTGGAGCGCGCGCGCAAATCCAAAGAGCGCGCCGAGCAAAGGTTAACGAGCGGCGATACAACGGTCGACGTGGAGCGCGCGCTAGATGCGTTACACCGCGCAGAATCACGGCTCGATGTCGCGGCAAAAGGCAAGTAGACTCTTCCAGTTTCAGATTCCAATCTTCCCACGGCCCTGGTGCCGGCCGGTTTGCTGCTTATACAATTGGGCGCTTACTCTTCTGAGGAGACGGCACCGTGAAACTTCATGTTTTCGTTTTTTCGTGCTTCGTTCTTTGTGGTATGGCGACGGCGCAGCAAGCCAAGCCCGCGCAGGCACAACCCCCGCAAAGGCCGCCCTGGCTGGATACTCCTGAAGTTCATTCCGACAATAGCGTGACCTTCCGCTTCCTCGCCCCCAACGCGCAAGAAGTGAAGCTCGCGCGGGAGGGCACCGATCAGGTGCCCATGCAGAAGGATGACAAGGGCGTCTGGACCGTGAACACGGCGCCCCTGCCCCCGGACTATTACGGGTACTCCATCATCGTCGACGGCATGCGCTCGATTGACCCTTTCAACCACCTGCTCAAACCGAATTTGCTCTCAACCGAAAACATGGTTCATGTTCAGGGCCCGCCGTCGCTGCCCTGGGAAACGAACGACGTTCCGCGCGGGGAAGTTCATCATCATTTCTATAAATCGGCAGTGGCCGGCGACCAGCGGGACTTCTACGTGTATACGCCGCCGGGCTACGACCCTGCCTCGAAAAAGACATATCCCGTGCTGTATCTGCTGCACGGATACAGCGACGACGCGAGCGGATGGACGGCGGTCGGACGCGCCAACGTGATTTTTGACAACCTGATTGCCCAGGGCAAAGCACAACCAATGATCGTCGTGATGCCGCTCGGTTACGGCACCATGGAAATCATTAGCCTGGGATGGGGTGCGTGGAGCCATACCGACGTGCGCGACAAGAATTTCTCGAACTTCCGCGAGGCGCTACTCATGGAAGTCATCCCGAAGGTTGAGAGCGAGTATCGGGTGACGAGCGACCGCAATTCGCGGGCGATTGCCGGCCTTTCGATGGGCGGATCAGAATCCCTGCTGACCGGTCTGAACAACCTCGACAAGTTTGCGTGGGTTGGTGCGTTCAGTTCGGGGGGCATTCCCGACGACTTTCAAACCGATTTTCCCTCGCTCGACGCGAAGGCGAACCAGCAACTCCGCTTGCTTTGGATTGCCTGCGGCACAGAGGACCGTCTGATTGCCGTGAACCGAAACCTGCGGGAATGGCTGAAATCCAAAGGCGTGCAGCATACCGATATCGAGACGCCGGGAATGCATACCTGGATGGTTTGGCGGCGGAATCTGGCGGAGTTTGCGGGGCTGCTGTTCCGTTAGCGGAGACCGGAGCTAGTCTGACCAATTCTAGTTAACGATTACGAGAGGACCAGTCCGACCGTGTTAGAAGTCTGAACGCGATCAACGCGTCAGCGCTAGACGGATTTTGGTCATTGAAACATCGTCTGAGCGCAACAGCGGAAGCGCTCAACTGCGTTCATCTGGGGTTCGTCACGATGGAACTGAGCAGGCGCGGCGGCTGAGCTTGTCTTCGGTTTGATCTGTTTTCTTTATCTTTCAGGGTAGCTCTCCTGGTCCTACTGGCCATAGCAGCGGAGCTTTGGGTGCGTTAGTCCTTGTTGCTCACCTCTTGAGTCCGCTCCGGTTTCACAGAAATTGTGCTGGCTCCAGCCGCAGGATCACATCTGCTTGCCATCGAAGCCGCAGAGTAGGACCGCATCCCGCAGCTTTTGATCGGTGGGCAGAAAGACGGCCTCTGAGCAATCGGGGCCAATCAGGAACGCTTGCAAAATAACTGGAATAGACCACTCTGGACGGCGAGTAAGTGGCTGTGTTTTGCCTAATCGCCCTCGTTTGGTTTTAAACAAACAATCCTTGCGTCTAGCTTCCGCCCGATCAGTATCGCCTCCACGGTGTGCAGTGGCGTGGCAAGCCGTGCACATGGTTATCAGGTTCTCCTCGGAATCGTGGCCGGAGTGGCTGCGAAACTGTTTGTGATGGACTTCCAGGTTCGACATCGCACCGCACGATTGACACCTCCAGCCGTCGCGGCGCAGGATCTGCTGCCGCAGACTTTCGTACGATACAGGATCCAGTCGCAAGCGCGGAAGTTTTGGGCCAATCGGGCTCATGAGGCCCTCTCACTCAGGCCTACAAGAAATGCCTGCCGCTGCTCTACGGGCAGAAACTTGAAGAACCTGGTCATCGAAAACAGCAACGTCTCTGAATCTCCATTGTCCAGGTTGGCTCCGGCCAGGAAGTCCGCACAGATCATTTCCAGACAGTAGCCGCGAGACTTGTCTGTTCCAAGCATCAGAGCTGCCGTCTCGATCGCCTTCTCCACGACCGGAGTCTGGCTCTGGTACAGTTTGAAGTAGATAATCTCCCAAGGTTCCGTTTCCCGCCCCGTCAGTTCCTTCTCGACCTCCTGCTTAAACTGCTCCTTGGGCATTTCCCGTGCCCGATGCAACCAGGTTGCACAATCGAAGTGCTGCCCATCCCGCCTTGCCAGTTTTGCTAACTCGATCCCCTTTGTCCAGCCCACTTCCTTCAGCTGTTTTCTCGCCTGCGGCGGCAGGTGTTCGTGAATCGACATCAGGTAATACGCCTTCCGCCGCGATCCTGGGAACCGCCTCTCCAGGAACTCATCGAACGATTTCAGCTTCTCCAGCCGCCAGTACTGTCCCGCCCGCACCTCGCATAGATAGCGCCCCAGTTCGACGAACTTGGTGTCGCGCTCCGTCTCCTTCCGCTGCTCCCAGGCGAGAATTTCGTCAATCTTGCCCAGTACGAACACGGCTCGGCGACGGTTGAGCTTCGGTGCCATGGGCGGATTCTTAGTAACTAAGCTCGTCAAGCCAATCAAGACTGTCTGCTCCTGGACGCCGCACCACAGCGGCGTCGATCATCTCCTGCTTCCCAAGACAAAGGCCCACATACGGACAGCTGCTACAGGGATTCTGCGGAAAACGGATGCCACTGTGCGGCAAAAAGTCCGCCGACTCGATTCGACGGATTGTGCCTTCCACCAAGTGGCCAAACTCTTGGCGCTGTTCATCGGTGATGATGGTACGCAGGTACTGAACCTCGACCAGGAGCTTGCGGACGAAAACGATCTGGGCGACTTCCGCAATACCAGTCATCCAGGAATAGCAAACGAGTTGCGGATCCAAGGCCAACAATCCCTGAGGCTCTTCCGGGTATCGGCTTGAGGACGTTTTCCACTCCAGCAGGCAGCGCGTCCCGTCGAGTTTGCCGATGGCATCGATATAAGCGACGAAGTCGTTCTTCTCGCCAACTGGCCGGGCGAACTTGATCTGCAGATTATGTCGAGGCTGGTGGACCTGGACACGATCGTCCTGGCAGAACCGAGTCAATAGCATGATTCCCTGCCGGAGCATGCGATCCCAGGAGTCTCCGTTGGAGTAACGCAGGCCTTGACCCTCACAGGCCGACCACTCGGCAAAGAGCTCTGCTCCGGGATCCTCACGGCGAAAAAGGGCTCCCAGCGCTCGCTCGAAGGCGCGGCCGAAGAGCATCGCCGCACGGGTATCCCTCTCCTTCCAGCCATCGAGATAGCGATGCCGATAGCGCCTCGGGCAGGTGAGGTATTGGCTGATCTGGGTGTAGCTGTAGGTCATCAGGCCACCTGTGGATTGTCCAGATTTGCCGGTGAAAGTTCTTCCCAACGGCTGGCGGGAGCAAAACCGTCGAGTCGGAGCAGGGAAGCGCTGTTGAAGATGATGTGGCTGATCTTGACCACGCCCTTCAGCCCTACGAGCTGGGTTTCGTCCACTTCGTCGCGTCCGAGCAGCTCGCTGTCGTAGCCAAAGTCGCGCAGGAACCAGTTCAGCTTCCACAGGGCTTTCGGGCTGCAATAGAGCCGGCTCGAAAGGATGTGGCCAGAAAACCGGCTGGGTTCAAGAACGGCCAGAGACAGAGTGTAGTAGGGCTTCTGTGCCTGTCGATGAAACTGGGCTCGTTGCACCCGAACCAGGAAGACTCCGTCCGGGACCTGGTCGGCGGCACAGCGATCGGCGGCGTGCAGGCCGGTGATCTGGCGTTTCATGCGGCACCTTCTTTTTGTCCGAGATAGCTGTTGAGCTGGCAGAGCAGTGCGTTACGGTCTTTCTCAGCGCAGTCGGAGAGGTGCGCGACGAAGCTTTCCACCTGTTCGCGGGTAGCTTCGCGAAGCGCCTTGACGCTGCAGAAGTCCGCTGCATACGCCTTGACCAGGTTGGGATCGAGTTGATGTTGGCGAATGATCTGACAGAGACGGTCGCGGACTTTGGGGCCTCCGTGGTTCCCATTGCCATTGGCAGGTTGTGGAGGAAGTTTCTTCGACTCTCGGGAGGATTGCGGTGGTTGGGCGAAGGACCCGATTTCCTCGACCGAGCAGATGCCGATTCCGTATGCCTTGCGCAGGGCGCGGTTCACGGCTCTGGTTTCCGCGACTCGCATTTCGGCGCCGTGAACAAGGAAAGAAACATTGGAGGGATCGGCGTCACCATAACCAACAAATCCTTTGCAATCGCCGGGCTTAAAGACTGTGGCTTTGAATGCCCATCGTGCCGCACCTGGGTCGGAAAATTCTCCAACGTACTCTACTCTTATTCCGGAACACTTCCTCCTTTGAGCGATTCTTAAGAGACCCGCGTGGCTTACGTACCAGCGTTCATCAATGTAAAGCAGATCGCCTAACGCAACGGAGAGCCGATATTCTCGACTCAGCTCCCTCAACGCTATGAGCGCTGTCCTGGGCGATCCCCTCTTGTTATGCGTAGGCGCTAACGCATACTAACTGTATTATGCGTAGGCGTTTACGCATTGTCAATAGGATTTTTAACTGTTGCGTTCTTGTCCCCAGTTAAGGCATAAAAGTAAGCAGAAATGTCCAAGAAGAACCCTCACGCAGTTGCATTGGGAAAAATGGGAGGCTCGAAAGGCGGGAAAAGACGAGCCGCCAAGCTGAGCCCGGAGGAGAGGAGTGCTAGTGCCAAGAAGGCTGCCATCGCTCGGTGGGCTAAACAGAAGAAAGAGGGATGAAGAAAGATGCTCGCCTGACTTTCAGAGTGAACTCAAGCCTGAAGAGTGACGTTGAAACAATAGCGACCCGCGAAGGTCAGAGTGTGGCGCGGATCTGCGAGGCTTTTCTCCTGGCTGGATCAGACACTTACAAAAGGTGCGAAGTTCCTGCAGCGGATGCTGGGACGTTCAAGCAAGCCCTATAGTGAGTTTCAGCTCGAGCACTCTGTCCGCCAACGGACGGACCCGTCCACTGCTGGTCGCCCCGCTGTAACCGGGTTACAATCGTAGTGAGCCTTCCGCCCGGCCGGGGAGCCCTGCCCAAGATCGCTCGGAAGACGGTTTTTCCAAACGAACCCACCAAGTCCTTTCTTTTCAATACGAAATATCGATCTGGCTCAGGGCTGTCACGAGACGGTCCATAAACGAGCCGGTAGGCTCAGGCATTCTTCACTGTTGACGAGGGTGCTCCTTCCGTAGGTGGTGATGTAGCGCTCACAACCTACTCCCTCAGTCTTCTGCCGTCGAAAAGAGAACTCCTCTTTGTGCCTGCGGTGCTGCCGGCGATTGCGGAGATCCTTCGACTCCGCATTTGCTTTCGCTTCGCGAAAGCAGACACTTCGACACTTCGCTTAGGATGAACAAGCCTTAAGAGGCGGGAGCTTGGGACGACAACTGCCCGGCTCTACGGGACGTTGACCGGGTCCCGGTTCTCCGACGGAATGTAGTTCACCGCCGCCGTGCGCTCCAGTTTGTCCCAGGCGAACTTGCGGCCTTCCAGCGCGCGCTTCAGTGTCTTGAAGAGTACGATCGAAAATAACTGGCGGTAAGCGAAGCGTTGCAGCCAGACCTGGCTGAGCAGCCAAGCGTCTTCTTTGTCGTCGGGGCGGCGGCGTTCCAAGGCAAAGGCAATTGCCGAGGCGATAAAGTCGATCACCAGGAACGCAAAGAAGAACAGCACTAGCTTGTGAAAGCTGGCGGGATCGGTGGAGTCGGGATGGAAATGTTTCTGAATGAAATACCAGATCGTACCCATGGCGAACATGATGTCGATGAGCGGCGACACCAGCGGCAGCAGAATCTGGAAAATGACAATGTTCGGCAGCGCCACCCATCCCAGCGCGCCCTTGCGGGCGAAAACTCCACGGTGCTTATAAACAGCCTGCAGGATGCCGAAGGACCACCGAAAACGCTGCCGCATCAAGGCGTTCGCGTTGGTGGGAGCTTCGGTGTAGGCCAGGGCCATGTCTTCGTACTCGACGCGATATCCGCGGCGTAACAAGGCCATGGTGAGGTCGGCATCTTCGGCGACAGTGTCGACGTGAAACCCACCAGCCTCGCGCACAGCGGACACGCGCCATGCACCGATTGCACCGGGCACGACGCTGACGGCGCCAAGAACATCGAGAGCCCGTCGCTCGAAGTTCTGGCTGGTGATGTACTCGAGGGCCTGCCAGCGCGTCCAGAGATTGACGCGGTTGCCCACCTTGGCATTGCCCGCGATGGCGCCGACTTTGGGGTTGATGAAGTGCGGAACCAGACGTGCGATCGCATCTTGAGCGATGATGGTGTCGGCGTCGATGCCCACGAAGAGTTCCGCGTCTCCGATGTGCTCGATGCCGTAGTTGAGGGCCTCGGCCTTGCCCGAGTTCGGCTTTCCGACGATCAGAACTTTTCCCGCGGCTGCCTCGGCTGCGAAGGCTTTGCGCGCGACTTCGAGCGTACGGTCCTTGGAGCCATCGTCAATGACAATCACGCGCAGATTCGGATAGTTCGAGTTGAGCGCAGCTCGAACCGTTCGCTCAATGACTTTTTCTTCGTTGTAGGCCGGAATCAACACCGCAACCTTCGGCTTGTAGGACGCGACTTCCGCGGGCTTGCCGAAAATCTTCTCATGCACACGGTCATAGACCGCCGCCGCTCCTATAAAGATGAGCCTCCCAGTCATAAGCAAGTCGCCTATCAGAAAAATCCAGGTGATGAAGACAATCCCTGCGTCGAAGAGCCAGAAGCCCAACCGGTCGAGCCGAGCGGCCCAGAGCTCGCCTGCAGGCAAGGGAGCCATCACGTCCGCTTTAGTCTTCCCCAGCAGTTCGTAAACTGGGGCGATCTCATATCCTCGGGCCCGGACTCCGTCAATGATCATGGGCAGGGCCCGCACGGTTTCGGCTCGATTGCCGCCTCCATCGTGCAACAGCACAATGTTGCCGCAGCGCAGATTGTCCTGGCGGCAGGGCGGCAGATGCGACAGCACATACGCCGAGATTTTTTCGGCGGAAGGATTTCCGCTCCAGTCATCGGGATCGATTCGATTGCCGACGGTGATATAACCCATTTCCTGCGGAATCTCGAGCGGACGTACCTGATCGGCCGTGTCGGGCTCCTCATCAATCGCGTAGGGCGGCCGCATTAAGGTGGCGCGGACCCCCACCAGACTGGCGAATAGGCGCTCGGTAAGATTCAGTTCCACCTTCATATAAGCGGTAGAGATGTTGCTGACGTCAGGATGGGTGAAGGTGTGGTTCCCGATGGTGTTGCCTTCTTTGTAAATGCGTTTCGCGATGCCAGAAAACTTGTCCGTCTGGATGCCGATCAGAAAAAAAGTGGCGGTAGCGTGCTTTTGCTTGAGCACGTCGAGAATCTTCGGAGTCCAATCGGGGTCGGGGCCGTCGTCAAACGTCAGCGCAACCTTATTCGGGCTATAGCCATAGCGTCCCACCCGGTAGGGCTCGGGCAGGGTCTGGAACACCTCGTCGGTGATCAAGTGGCTGTCCGCATCAATGGTCAGATCGCGAGTGCCATGAGCGGGTTTGTCTTCAATGCGCAGGATTTCGCCCTGGCCTTCCATGTCCACCTCGGCTCCGGGAGGCACGTCATGCAGTTTGTCGGTCGCGGCGGCATCACCGGGCACATCCCAGACCTTCCACAGAGAGCGGTCTTCGCTTCCGAGGCGCCAGAGCGCGAATGTCTGGATGCCTAGCATCTGCGCGGATCGCATGTGATTGAGCGCCGTCACCGCATCGAGGAACCAAATATCGTGCCGCAGGCCCACTTCATCGAGGTAGCTGAAGTGGGGGTTCATGGCGTCATCATCAAAGTTGACGTCCTCTTCGGAATCGCGGGCGGCCAGCCACGCCTCCTGCGTGCTGACGGTGACGTCGTGAACCCCTGGAGGCAGGCTGCCTTTCTTCGGCTTCAGCACCCAGTCGTAGCCATAGTTGGCGATCGCGCAGATGATTTTTTCCTGCGGGATGACGCTCTTGGAAAAATTCAGGTTCTGGACGAACCAGTCCTGCGAGGCCACCGGGCCGGACGCAGCACCGGGAAAGTGCTCGTCGTAGTTCATGAGCACGACCCCGTCGGCCGCCGCCGCAATCGCGGGATAATCGTATTCGCCATTATGCGGAGGTACTGCGACGTAAAGCTTCATCCCGCGCGCGTGCAGATCGCCGGACAATTCCTGTAATAGGGCGAGATAGCCGGGTTGGCCGTTGGCAGGAAAGGACTCAAAGTCGACCATCAATCCCCGGTAGCGCCCGGATGCAAGAAACTGTGCAGTTTGCCGGCGGAAAAGCGACCGGGCATCGGGATTGTTCAGGAAACCAACAATGTCTCCCACCCAGTCCTTGCCGTCGAAATTGTTCACCATGGGGAAGACTTCCATTCCAGGGTCTTCCGCCTTCAGAAAAGGCATTACGCGGTCGTCGACCGGAAGGACCGCGCCGCCACGCACGACATCGAAATACTTACTGGTTTGGTCGTCGATGCTCTGGATACGTCCATCGGCTGTGAGCACGTGCAGCCAGTCGGGATAAAGAATATCGATCTGGCGGGCGTAAGAGCGCAGCGATGAAAAGCTGGCCGCATCCCAAGGCACATAAAAGGCCGCGCGAATCCCTTCTCCCTGGTTCAGAGTGACCTGCGACGCCGCCAGTTTGGACTTGCGGTGAGAGCGGGCCGCAAGCTTCTTTAGGCGATCGCGGGCTTTTTCCTTTTCACTCTCCTTCAGCGCCTTGAAGGCGCGCTTCTGCGGAGAGAAGAGGAGTTCCGGCAAAGGCTCATCGCGTAGCGCCGTGTAGACGAAAAAAATGATCAATGCGGAAACGAACACGGCCGTAACGTCAACCAGGCGCCGCAGGGTTTTCCACCGGGCGCGTCGCGGATCATAAAAGACTGGCTCAGCCATGGGGAACGATGTTCATCGTATGCCGCCGACGGCACACGGTCAATTCTAGACGAGGCAGGGTGAGGTTCGCTGCTCTGTTTCCTAAGATGCAATTTCCTCGCTCCGGGATTACCGTAAACGCGCTATCATTCGCAGCGTGCGGGAACTGGTGCGGAAGAAGGCGCGGTTCTTTGTTGGGGCGAGCCTGGCGGCGCTGGGCCTGCGCTGGTTTTTGGTTGCGTATTTTCCGGCGGTAGCGGACGATTCCCGCTTTTACGCTGAAATCGCCGAGAACTGGCTGCAGCACGGTGTCTACGGTATAACGAACTCGGGCGTGATTACTCCGACGCTCGCCCGTTTGCCAGGATATCCGGCATTTCTGGCGGCAATCTTCGCGCTGTTTGGAGTCGGGAACTTTCGAGCGGTCCTGCTGCTGCAGGTACTGTTCGACTTGGCGACGTGCTTCCTGCTTGCCGACCTCGCCCGGCGCCTGTTTTCCGGGCGAGCCGCACAAGCGGCGTTCCTTCTGGGTGCGCTCTGTCCATTTCTCGCTAACTATGCCGCGGCCGCTCTGACGGAGACGCTGGAGATTTTCTTCACCGCGTTGGCTATCGACTTGACCTTCCGTGGACTCGGAGTGGGCGAAACGAAGGCGCCAGCGCTTCCGTCACGCATCGTCTGGCTCGGGTGCGGACTCTCGGTGGGGGTAGCGATTCTCCTCCGCCCGGACGGAGGGATATTACTGGCAGCTATAGGCGGATATCTGCTGTGGCTTCTGGTGCAGAGTCTGCGGACGGGACGAGGAGGCGAAGCACACGCAGCCCCTCGAACCATCCTCTGGGCAGGAATCCTCGTCGCCGTTGGGGCCACCGCGCCCCTGATTCCCTGGACGCTGCGGAATCTGCATACGCTGCACCGCTTCCAGCCTCTAGCTCCACGTTACGCCACCGACTCCGACGACTTGGTCATGAACGGCTTCAATCGCTGGGTCAAGACCTGGATCGCAGACTACGTTTCGGTGCAGGAAATTTACTGGAGCGTCCCCGGAGCCGAGATTGACGTTGCCCGGTTGCCGCGGCGGGCTTTCGATTCTCCGCAGCAGCGCGATCAAACCAGTGAACTATTCTCCGATTACAACCGCGACCACGACATGACTGCGGAACTCGATGCCCGCTTCGCAGCCCTGGCGGCGGAGCGCGTTCACGCGGCGCCGCTGCGGTATTACGTATGGCTTCCGGCAGTACGCATCGCGGACATGTGGCTTCGTCCGCGAACCGAGCTGTTTCCCTCGGACCCACGCTGGTGGGAGTTCAATGACGACCACCGCTGGCTCGCAGTCAGCCTCGGCTTTGGTCTGGTGAATCTGGTGTATGTGGGAATGGCACTGGCCGGACTGTTCCGCACCCGCGAATTTTTCGGCATCGGGCTATTGGTTTTATTTCTGCTGCTGCGTTCCGTGTTTCTCGGAACCCTGGAAAATCCGGAGCCCCGCTACACGCTGGAATGCTATCCCGCAGTCATAGTTGTGGCCTCGAAGCTCTTTCACCGTAGTGCATAAACTTCCAATTCTGGATGGACGGTGAGGTGATATGGCTTATTCAAACGTTTCACCAGAGACATAAATATTACAAATTCAACTTGAATGTTGTGGTGGTGACGTTGCACAATAGCGCCCCATCAGGTCCCCAGGGTCTCATCGTAGTTGCAAGTTCCTGGGCAAGACGTAATCAGAATCGACGCCCTCTTGGGTGAAGGGAGTTTTCTATGCGTTCTGGCTCACATGCAGTTTCTCTAGCTGCCGGTCTTTTTCTCCTCCTCATCAGCAGCCTGGCGTGGTCACAGGTGGCAACTACCTCGGTCAGGGGAACGGTTTATGACGCTAAGGGCGCTGTCGTGACCCAGGCAACTGTGACCTTGGAGAATCCCTCGACGGGATTTTCTCGGTCCACGAAATCGAACGGTCAAGGGGAGTATCAGTTTGTTCAGATCCCCCCGGCAACCTACAACATCTCTGCCACTGCGTCAGGTTTTGGTACGGCGAAGGTGACCGCCGTCCAATTACTAGTCAACACCCCTGCCACACAAAACTTCAATCTGAACGTGGCTGCGGCGGCTGAGGTTGTGGAGGTCCAAGGAACGACGGAGCTGGTGAATACCCAGGATGCCTCGATCGGCAATGCCTTTGAGTCGAAGCAACTTCTCAATCTGCCGTCGGAAGGCCGTGACGCGGTGTGGATTCTGAGCTTGCAACCAGGGGTTTCGTATGTTGGCGGCAAGGAAGTCGACCAGTCCTACGACAGCCGCGGCGGTTCCGTAAATGGCGCTCGCAGCGACCAGACGAACGTCACCCTGGACGGCGTCGACAACAACGATGCTAATAATGGAAACGCTTTCCAGGGCGCTCTTCGAACCACCCTGGATTCTCTCGAAGAATTCCGGGTGGCTACCAGTAACTCCAACGCGGACCAAGGGCGCTCCTCCGGAGCGCAGGTTTCGCTGATCACGAAGAGCGGAACCAATAAAGTCCATGGAAGTCTCTATGAATACAACCGGTCGAATATCGGCGAGGCGAACGACTGGTTTAACGAGCAAGCGCAATTGGGCTCTGGTCTGCCTAACAAGCCGGGACAGTTGGTTCGCAACACTTTCGGTGCGGCCGTCGGTGGACCCATCATCAAGGACAAATTGTTCTTTTTCGCGGCCTACGAGGGGCAGCGTACCCACGAAAATCTGCAGGTGACCCGCACCGTGCCTAGCATGTTGCTGAGATCGGGCACGATCCAATACCTGGATGGAAGCGGCAAGCTGATACAGCTCAATTCCACCCAGATTGCAGGGATGGACCCCAATTGCACGAGCCAGGGGACCTGTCCGTTGGGCCCTGGGGTAAATCCAGCAGTGTTACCGGTTCTGCAGAGCTATCCCGTCCCTAACAGCACGGCGGCCGGAGACGGCTTGAACTTCGTTGGTTACACGTTCCCGGCTGCTGTCCCATCGAAACTGGATACCTACATTCTTAAGTTGGACGCGAACTTAACCTCCCATCAGACCCTGTATGTTCGCGGCAATCTGCAGAACGATCGTTTCGTGCCGTCCGATACAACCAGCGCCCCGCAGTTTCCCGGACAGCCAGCCAACGTTACGGATAAGAACAATGCGAAGGCCTTTGCGATTGGTCATGTCTGGACGATCAACAACAACGTGATCAACAACGCGCGCTACGGCTATATCCGTCCCGACGTTAGTGGCTCCGGCTTGCAAACGCAACCTGTCATTACCTTCCGCGGGTTGGATTTTCCCCAAGGCGAAAGCAGCACCGACATCGTCAATGCCCCCACGCACAATTTCGTGGATGATGTGAGCTGGAGGAAAGGTAACCATACCCTTCAGTTCGGGGCGAACTGGCGCATTATCAATGACATTCGCTCCGCCAACGATTTGTCCTTCTTGGGTGCGGAAACCAACCCCTCGTGGCTCACCGGTTCGGGTTTTGCCAACACCGGGCAGAGTCTGGATCCTGCCGCCTTCGGGTACCCTGCCGTCGCGAACGGACAAGCCTACGACTTGGCCATGTCGACGCTGGCTGGAGTCATTTCGGAAGGCTTCTCCAACTACAACCGCACTAAAACCGGTTCCGTGCTGCCAGTGGGCGCGCCGGCAAATCGACACTTCAAATCCAACGAAGTCGAGACCTACCTGCAAGACGCGTGGCGGGTGAAGCCCAACTTCACGTTTACTTTCGGAGCGCGCTACACCCTGCTGCAGCCGCCCTACGAAACCACGGGGCTCCAGGTTTCGCCGACAACCAGCATTAACAACTGGTTCAACACGCGTGCGAACGATATGCTGCTGGGCCAGCCCTATGCTCCCCTGCTACAGATCGGGCTGAGTGGGAAGGCCAACAACGGAAATCCGTACTGGTCTATGGACTACAAGAACATTGCGCCTCGCATTGCGTTTGCCTGGTCTCCTAGTTCAAGCGGTACTGGCTGGCTGAGTCACTTGCTGGGCAGCAACGGAAAAACCTCGGTTCGCGGTGGATTCGGAGTTTATTACGATCACTACGGCGAGGGTATCGTCAACTCGTTCGACAAGAATGGCTCGTTTGGCCTTACCACCTCACTTTCAAATCCGGCCAGCGTTTTAACCCCGGATACGGCTCCTCGGTTCAGTGGATTCAACACAATCCCTTCCAGCCTGGTCATCGCTCCGCCAACCGGATCGTTCCCCCTCGTTCCACCCAGCACTCTCGACACCGGTGGGTTCGAAATTACCTGGGGAATGGACAACAAGATCAAGACGCCTTATTCGGAAGTTTTTGATTTTTCGCTGACCCGAGAGCTGCAAAATGGATTTGTTGTGGAGGCGTCCTACATTGGGAGGATGTCGCACCACCTCCTGCAGGAAGTAGACCTTGCGATGCCGCTGGACCTGGTCGACCCCACCTCAAAAACGGACTACTTCACAGCAATGACCCTTCTCTCGAAGGCCTACAACGCGGGTACTGATATCAACAGTCTTGCGCCCATTCCGTACTGGGAGAACCTTTTCCCAGGGGCGGCTGGGCAATTGGGCTTCGGTCCCCCGGGAAGCACCGCAAATTTGGGGTGTGCCCCAGGAGATAGCGCCGGCGCGACGAACTATACGGCGACCCAGGCGATATACGATATGAATTCCTGCTTCGTCGGAAATGAAACCACATCGTTGTTCTACCTGGACCTTCCGGAAAACTGCCTGCCATCCTGTTCGAAACTCGGGCCCAACGCGTTCTTCGACTCCCAATATTCGTCGCTGTACGCGTGGCGCAGCATCGGCAACGCCGCTTATAACGGTCTGCAACTAATGCTTCGCCACAAAGGCAAGGGACTCGATTTCGACGTGAACTACACCTATTCAAAAGCGATCGACGTGGGATCCAATGCTGAGCGCATCAACGAATTCCAGGGCTTCGGGTTTGCCAGTCAAGTCATAAATTCCTGGGCTCCGGAAGCGTTAAGATCGGTTTCCGACTTTGACACGACTCATCAAGTGAATGCCAACTGGGTCTGGGAAGTTCCGGTTGGCCGGGGTAAGCATTTTGCTGGCGATCTCCACGGCATTCGTCAGGCCATTTTGGGTGGCTGGACTGTGACGGGGATTTATCGTTGGACGAGCGGTTATCCCTTCACGGTTGAGCCTGGACTCGGTTTTTGGTCCACCAACTGGCAGTTGACCTCGTCCGACATCCTTGTCGGTCCCAAACCAAAGACCGGAACCTTTACCGACCCGAGTGGAAACCCGAATGTGTTTCAAGGCGATCCTAATCAGGTCGGTACGCTGTTCCGCCACGCCTATCCGGGAGAATCTGGGCAGCGGAATAATTTACGGGGACCCGGCTTTTTCGGCATCGACTCCGGCCTCGCCAAGGCTTGGGCGATTACCGAGCATCAGAACGTGCGATTCAGTTGGGAGGTCTTTAACACCACGAATACCCCGCGAATGGACGTAGGCAGCATGCAATTTATCGGGAACAATAGCGTGTCGAGCGGCTCAACCTTTGGTGAGTATTCGAAGACTATGACGACCCCGCGCGTGATGCAGTTCGCGTTGCGGTACTCGTTCTAGGTGCGGAAGGTTAGCAGAGGGGGACTGCGAAAGCCGTCCCCCCTTATTTTTGCTGTGAGACCAAGCAATCTCGCAACTGCGATGGGCTTATCCCAGTGGCGAGTCGCTCATGCGGAAGCGGGTGCGGACGTGTTCGGAAAGGAATTCGATCGCGGGACGGTTCTGCACCGGGTCGATCTGCGCCAGATACTTCATGGCTTCCACGAGCAAGCGCTGGCCGTCCACATAACGAGGATCGGAGGTACGCTCCCTGCGCTTGTTGCCCAGCTTCGGAGGAACTGTAATCGTAAAAACCTTGGCCATGAATAAACCCAACTGAAGGTGGGGCCAGTATAGCTCCCGAGGTGCAATTCTCAGCACACCTTCTTGTTCTTTAAATTCAACAACTTAACCCTTCGGTGAAATCGTCTGCGTCTTGCTCGTGGTCTTTAGCTTGAAAACCTCGTCCGGGATCTTTTTCTCGTTCAAGGACGAATATTTGGTCAGGCGGTAATCCCCTTGCGGCGAAAAAAATTGCTGCTGCACCGAAATCCCATTGTCGAGATCTATCCAAAGAAAAATTCGATTGTAGGTATTGCGGACCTTGTCGGACTTGGGGAGGAGTTGCAGCTTCGCAGTCGCGACGCCATTGATGGTCTCCGCGCCGACATAAGTTACGTCGAATGCCTTCTGCAGATCTTGCCCGCTGCCTCCGAAGCCGAGCACAACGTAACTTTCGAGATCGACGCGGTTCTTGCCGAGATCGTAGACGGTCACCTGGTCCGGCTTGGGCTGATACATGGAGATCTTGCCGTTGCTGAAGAGCACATATTTCGGCTCGGGTTTCAGATTGGCCCGGTCGCTTCCAGCCATCTTGACGTCGGCCATCATCTCGATGTCTTTGCCGATGCGGCGGTAATAGATTGTGCCGGTTTGAATCTCGTCGATTTCATCGATCACTTTTTCGTAGGTGTCCCACTCAAAGTCGGCCTGTGCGTTGCGAAAGCTGGCGGCGGCGGTGTCCATTTTCTTCAGGACCGCATCCAGGCTGCCGGAATCGGCGGGCTTTGCCGGCGGCGCCGCACTAAAGCCTGAGGGCATGCAAGCGAGCGCGATGTTAAGAATGAGAGCGAAACGTATCATTCGAGCTTTCTTTTTCGAATCGCTTTTTCGAATTGCTGCCCTAGCCGCGGCTACTCCCGCTGGGCCAAAACTTTGTAACTCTGAACTTTGCCTTTGCCATCGAAAACAGGCTCGTAACTCACAATCGAGACCGCACCCGAGATTGGTTCGATGATGCGCAGCAACTGACCGCGAACCGCTTGGTCGTCGCCGGGCGAGACCGCGCTCGCCGCGACTTGGTAAATGAGGCGGCCCTCGGCATCGGCCCTCACGACTACCTCAGTCGGATGCGGATTCCGCGCAATGGGTTTGTCATTGAAGTTGATCACGCCTGGTGAGAACAGAACAAAGATCAGAATCAGTGTAACCATGATGTCGTAGTGGAGCGTGCCACGCTCGTATTGCCACAGAATGTATCCGCGAATTGTTCGCCAGATGGCGTTCATCGGCAGGGGCGCGCTGGGCGCGGTGGTCGTGAGTTCCGCTCTCTGCAAGTCTACTAGCTCCTGGCGTCTAGCTCCTAGCGTCTAGCTAGTCCCCCGTCGGGTTCTTCGGCTCAGCTCGCAGCTGGGAGCTCGCAGCTAGAAGCTCTTCGGCGTAATGCGTTCTGCCCCGACATAAGACCGCAGCACCTCGGGAATCAGCACGCTGCCATCGGCCTGCTGATAGTTCTCCACAATCGCGACCCAGGTGCGGCCTACGGCCAGCCCGCTGCCGTTCAGCGTGTGCACAAATTCCGTCTTGTTCTTGCCTTCGGGACGGTACCGAATGTTGGCCCGCCGAGCCTGGTACGACTCGAAATTCGAGCACGACGAAATCTCGCGGAACAGTTGCTGTCCCGGCAGCCAGACCTCGATGTCATAGGTCTTTGCGGAGGAGGGCCCCATGTCGCCGGTGCACAGCGCCATGGTGCGGTAGTGGAGGCCGAGCTTTTGCAAAACTTCCTCGGCATCGCGCGTGAGTTTTTCGTGTTCTTCGTAGGAGTTTTCCGGACGCGTGAACTTTACCAGTTCCACTTTCTGAAACTGATGCTGCCGGATGATGCCGCGCACATCTTTTCCGTACGATCCCGCCTCGCTGCGGAAGCACGGCGTGTAGGCGGTGAGCGAGACTGGCAGCCGCGCCTGATCCAGGACTTCGTCGCGATAAAGATTCGTAACCGGGACTTCCGCGGTGGGAATCAGCCACAGATCTTTGTCGCCGTGCGGCACGCGGAACAGATCGGCAGCAAACTTCGGCAGTTGCCCGGTGCCGTACATTGAATCCGAATTCACCAGATAGGGCGGCAGAACCTCGGTGTAGCCGTGCTGGCGCGTGTGCAGATCGAGCATGAAGTTCATCAGCGCTCGCTCGAGTTTCGCGCCCAGATCCCAATAGACTGCGAAGCGCGCGCCGGTCAGCTTTACTGCCCGTTCCAGATCGAGGATGCCGAGTTCGGCGCCCAAGTCCCAGTGCGCTTTGGGAGTGAAGTCAAACTTCGGCGGCGAGCCCCAGCGACGGACTTCGACATTTTGCTCGGCGCTGTGGCCGATAGGTACGCTCGCGTGCGGCAGATTGGGTATGCCCGCGAGGATATCGCGCAGGCGGGCATCAAGATCAGCTGCAGTTTTCTCCAGCGTCTGGATCTTCTCTCGGAGGTCCTTCGTCTGGGCCATCGCAGCGCTGGCGTCCTGACCGCTTTTCTTCAATTTAGCGATTTTTTCCGAGGCCTTGTTGCGTTGAGCCTTGCTGGTTTCAGCCTCGGTGATGGCCTGCCGGCGCTGCGTGTCGACTTCCCGAAAGTCCTTGAGCACGGCAGCCGGATCCATGCCGCGCTGGCGCAGCTTTTCTTCCACCAAGGGCAGATTTTCGCGAACGAAATTCAGATCAAGCATGGGGAACTACCTAATGTATCGGAAAAGAGCCGCGGAATGCACGCCGGGCGGAGACGCTCATGTGGGGACAGCCGCCCTCGGCTGTCCTGTCGAGCGAAGCTCGATGACTTTCGTCGTAATCGGCTGGCGCACCAGAGAGATTACGCGCCTATACGACTAAGGGTTTCGCAGACAGCAGCGAAAAGGTTCTCGTCACGACTCACAAACGTCAGGTAGTCGTTGTCCGCAATGTACGACTCGGGCTGAATCCAGTCGAGTTGTTGCCAGAAGGGATCTATGAGTCCCTTCATCTCGGGACGGTGCAGCGCGAGGCAGTAGTTCACGAAGACGCCAACTCCCCCTGGCTGTAGCGGAGGGTCAAAAATATTGCTACCGAGCCGTGAAACTCCCAAGTCCACCGATTGCCTGAAGACATACCATTCGTCCCATCCATCCCGCGGCAACGTTTCGACAGATTGAACCAAGGGACTGTAGGCAATGCCGAGGCGACTCTCCCAACCAGCCAACTTCTCTTCGGTACTCGGAGACAGATGGCCGCTGTCGATTGAAGTAATGGCGAGGTATTTTCCCAGAACAACAGCTGGACAGAGCCTGAGGATGTCGTCGAGTTCGTGCCGAGTGGTCAGCCATTTGTAGGCACCATGGGATCCGGTGGCCAACGGTTCCGGCGAACCTAAGGTAGAGGCCATAATTGAAATAGTAGATCACGATACGCGGTGGAATCGACCTCCTTTCGCCCAACCCGCTCCCCTGTGTAAACTACCTTCGCGATGCGATCGTCCCCCAGACCTTTCGTCCCGAACTTCTGTTTCCTTCTGGCACGCCTTGCGGCTGCCGTCGCCCTGTCGGTCTACAGCTTTGCTTCCGCTTACGACGCCCATCCCAAGCTTGTTGTGGTGATCGTGATTGACCAATTTCGGGGTGATTATCTCGATCGTTACCGCGACCAACTTGGAGACGCCGGCTTCCGCCTTTTTCTCGATCATGGTGCCTACTTCCCGAACTGTAATTACAACTACGCCAACACCCGCACGGCTCCGGGACACGCCACGCTATTTACCGGCGCCTATAGCAATGGCCACGGCATTGCCGACAACGAATGGTGGGACCAGAAGAGGAAGCGCATGGTGACTTCGGTCGAAGATGACAGCACGAAACTGGTGGGCGTCGATGGAGACAAAACCGGCGCTTCGCCGCATAATCTTCTGGCCGACACGTTAGGCGATGAACTCAAGGTGGCTACCCAAGGCAAGGCCCGCGTCTTCGGAGTCTCCTTGAAGGACCGCGCCGCCGTCCTTCCTGCCGGCTTTGCGGGAGACGCGGCCTACTGGATCGAACCGAAGAGCGGCGCATGGGTCACATCCACTTACTACCGCGACGAACTCCCCAAGTGGGTGCAGGATTTCAACTCCACTCGTCCGGCGAAATATTGGGACCAGGACTGGAAGGACGCGCAGGGAACCGTTCTTCGCTCGACCGCGCATCGCAAGGGAAAAGACGGCTCCGAAGTCGGCTTCTATGAAGTGGTCGGTCCGACTGCTTTCGCCAACGAGTATGAATTCGAGTTTGCCAAGGAATTGATGGCGCACGAAAACGTGGGCCGCGGTCCGGCGACGGACTTGCTTTCAATCAGCCTCTCGCCCAACGACATCCTTGGTCACCAGGTTGGGCCGGATTCCCCAGAGATGCAGCAGATGGCTCTCGATCTCGATCGTGAACTGGCCGATTTCTTTAATTTCCTCGGGCATCAGATCGGCTTGGCCCACGTGTGGATTGCCCTCTCGGCCGATCACGGTGTTTCCTCGCTGCCGGATGTGGCGAAGAAGCTGCGTATTCCGGCGGCGAATGTCGGCGGCGCAAAACTCGAGGCGCAGATCAACAGCGTGCTCACGGCAAAGTTTTCGCCCAGCCATCCCTTGGCCTATGTGAAACTGGACTATCCGTTGGCCTGGCTCGACCAGGATGCTTTTACCGCCTCCCACGTACGTGAGCACGATGCCGAAGTGGCGGTTGGCGAGGCCATGAAGCAAGCTGGACTGCGCGATTACTATACGAAGTCGCAAATGGCAATGGGCGAAGTTCCCAACACCGCGCTGGGACGAAAATACCTGAACAGCTATTCCCCAGAAGGAAGTTGGTACGTGATGGGGGTCCCTGACATCTACACCGTGGGTCCGGCCAAAGGCACCGACCATGCCTCGCCCTACACCTATGATACGCACGTGCCCCTGGCCTTCTACGGTTTGCCGTTCCAGCCGGGAACGTATCGGACGAATACCGAACCCGTCGATCTGGCGGCCACGCTCGCTTCGCTGCTCGGAATCAATGCTCCGACTCACTCTGTCGGTCGCGTCTTGACCGAAGCCCTCGCGCCCTCGCACCCCAGTCCGACCTCGGGAGAAGGCCAACCATGAGCGCTGCTTCCGCCAATTCCGGACACTCGACTCCTGACCTCAGCGTAAGCTTCGCCGGTATTCAGCTCAAGAATCCCGTGATCGCTGCCAGCGGTACTTTCGGCTACGGGGTCGAGTTTGAGGATGTAGTCCACCTGGGTAAGCTGGGCGGTTTTGTGGTGAAGGGACTGTCGAAGGAACCGATGATCGGCAATCCTCCGCCTCGCCTGTGGGAGACCGCGGCTGGAATGCTGAATGCCATTGGCCTGCAAAACATCGGGGCACAAGCGTTTCTCGATGAGAAGTTGCCACACCTGCGGGGAATCAAAAACACTGTCGTGATGGCGAATGTTTTCGGCTATACGCGCGAAGACTACGAACGGACGATCGAGATCCTCAATGATGGCGAGGGGATTGCCGCTTATGAGTTGAATGTTTCCTGTCCCAACACCGAGCAGGGAGGGTTGCAGTTTGGCACCGATCCGCGCTCGCTGGATGAGATCGTGACCACTGCCAAACGAGTAGCGCGGCGGCCGCTGATCGTCAAGCTCTCGCCCAACGTGACCAGCATTGCGCAAATGGCGTACGTAGCGCAGGAGGCGGGCGCTGACGCACTGTCGGTCATCAATACGTTCGTGGCCATGGCCATCGATCCCGAGACGCGCAAGCCGCGCATCGCCAATGTCACCGCCGGACTTTCTGGGCCAGCGATCAAGCCCATCGCGGTGCGCATGGTCTATGACGCGGCGCACGCTGTGAAAATTCCAGTGATTGGTATGGGCGGAATCTCAACCGCTGCAGACGTCGTCGAATTCATGCTGGCGGGAGCCACCGCTGTGCAGATCGGCACGGCCAGCTATTGGGATCCCTGCGCCACCGAGAAGATTGTGGATGAGTTGCAAGAATGGTGTAGCCAACACCACGTCGCAAGGCTCGCAGATCTCACCGGCGGCATGCAGTTGGAATAATTGGGTAATAGAAAATTCCCGCTATCGCCCCTGAGCGTACCAGATCGACCCCGGGGCCTTGTAGTTGCTTCCTTCCCCCCAGACCGCATGCGTCGCCCCGTCGCTGTCGATCGCGAGGCTGAAGTAGTCTCCGAAGGGGAAGCGGAAGCCCCCCGGCGAAATGTAGTCGTAGCCGCGCACGACCCCGGAAAGCTGGGTCTCGGCGTTCCACGTGGCGCCGCCATTGGTTGAACTGCGGTAGTAGGTATTCCACAGGGGACGATTGGGATGGCCCGCTTCAGTTGCCCTCGCATCCATCCACGCGATGCGAACATCGCCCGACGAGCCCGCAACCAGCGCAGGAAAGGAATGCTCGACGCCTGGTCCCGCATTGGAGACATTTGCCTGCTCGGACCAGCTTGCTCCCCCAGTCGTCGAAGACGAGAAGTAAATGCGCTCCGGCCCGCCGTTCGCGGCCCCGGCGTTCCAAAGGGCGTAGAGTCCGCCGGCGGCATCCGATGCCAGCGCGATCTGCGGGCCAAGGTATCCGGTTTCGCAATTTTGCGCCTCACAGCCTGGAGGTGCGCTGGATACATCGAGCAGCAACGTGCTCCACGTGCGTCCACCATCGGCAGAGCGGCTCACGAAAACACTGACCGGCCGCGTAGGCATTTCGTGGCGAGCATAGGCAGTCCAGCCGAAATAAACGTTGCCCGCCGGATCGAGCGTGGCTCCGCCCGCCAGCGACGATCCGGGCGCCGCGTTGGGATTCACTTGTACCGTGCTGAAGGTCTGTCCAGCATCATGCGAGGCGGCCACAAAGAATTTTTCCTCGTGGTTGAACCCGACGTAAACGTCCGTTCCCCGAACCGCCAGCACCGGCTTGTCGGCGTCTTCCCGGCCCCGCCCCGCCCATGAGAACGACCAATTGCGGCCGAAGTCGAGCGACCGGGCGACAACAATGTCGCGCTTATCATTCTGCATCCACGATGCGTACACCGTCTGCCGGTCCACCGGATCCACCACGATCTGCGGATCAAACTGGCCGCTTGAGAAAGGAAGCAGAGCGCGCGACGGCTGCCACGAGACTCCATTGTCACTACTGACCATCAGCGCGATGCTCGGGACAGTACAGGCCGGACAATCGGGAACGGCACCGTACTGCGGATAGAGAACGTAGATGTGCCCGTGACCGTCGGCGGCCATAGCGGGCTCCCATTGATCGCCGGTGTGGTAGCCGAGGCGTGTCTGCGGCGTGAATCCGGAAACTGCTAGCGCGGCCTCAGTTGTGGTCAAAGCCAGCAAAACCAGGAGTGCAAATTTCCGCACAGTTCTTGCCCCGGCTTGGAAGTGGCTGGTCGCGAAAAACACGGAACTTAACCCTTGGAAAACCCTTCCCGGACTTTATCGCGATTCGGGAAGAGCGTCAATTCCCGAGGGTAACCCCACCGCCATTTTACAAGCCTGTGACTTTTCTGGCGTTCGCTCATCCAATGAAGGACAATATAAAATCGAACGCAATCGTTCTGTGGGGAGCAAATCGTAATGGAGCAGGCCACATTCGCAGCAGGATGCTTTTGGGGAGTCGAAGCGACCTTCCGGCAGATGCCGGGAGTCCTCTCAACCCGGGTGGGTTACACCGGAGGTCAAACCGAGAGCCCGACGTATAAGGACGTCTGCACCGATCGGACGGGCCATGCGGAAGCCGTGGAAGTCGAGTTCGATCCCGCCAAGGTGCGCTATGCCGACTTGCTCAAAGTCTTCTGGGAGAACCACGATCCCACGCAGGTGAACCGCCAGGGGCCAGACTGGGGCTCGCAATACCGTTCCGCGATTTTCTTCCATTCGCCCGAGCAGGCAGCGGAAGCGCAGGCCTCGAAGGCATCGCTGGAGAACGCGCACCGTTACTCGAAGCCGATTGCGACGCAGATCGTTCCCGCCGTGATGTTCTACCCGGCAGAAGACGACCACCAGCAGTATCTGGAGAAGCGCGGCCTCGCGAGCTGCCACATCAAGGCGTAAAGCATCCAAATCAATTACTCGTCGTAGAGGCGTTGCTTGCAACGTCTCTCGCCGTAAGATCACGCTGTCAGTAGCAAGGGGGCACCTTTCCTGATCACCAGGGTATGCTCATAATGCGCCGAAGGCCGATGATCGGCCATGACCACCGTCCACCCGTCGGATGCGAGGAACGCCCTGCCCGAACCGGCAGCGATAATGGGCTCGACAGTAATCACCAAACCTTCCGTGAGCACCTGATTAGCCTGCGCGTCGGGGTAGTTGGGCACGCGAGGTTCTTCGTGGATGGTGCGCCCAATGCCATGCCCTGTCAGATCGCGAATCACCGAGAATCCGCTGCGCCGGACCTCGCGCTCAACGGCGCGTCCGATCTCCCAAACCCGAAAGCCGGCTCGCGCCACCAGCATGGCCTTGGCGAAGGCACGCTCCGCGCATGCGACCAGGCTCTGGCGCTCGTCCGTCACTTCGCCCACAGGAACGGTTAAAGCCGCATCCGCCATAAATCCATCTTTCTCGATGGTGACATCGAGCTTGATCAGATCGCCTTGCTGCAGCGCGCGTTTGCCGGGAATGCCGTGGACAGCCTCGTCGTTGAGGCTGATGCAGCTCACGCCGGGAAATCCATAGACCAGCGCGGGTGCGGACTGTGCTCCGTGCTGCCTCATCACGCCTGCGCCCACTTCGTCGAGTTCAGCGGTGGTAATTCCCGGACGCACTTCGGCCCTCATTGCTTCCAGCGTGAAGCGAACCACCGCGCCCGCAGCGCGCATCCCGGCGAGTTCCTCGGGCTCATTGATGGACACGGATCACCTCAGAAACATCGTATATCCGGCACCAGAAACTAAACGCTAGCGGGCGGTCTCGGCCGGAAGAACAAGAGCAAAACGAAGCCGCCTAAGTAGTAGGGCACGCTCGCCTGCACCGGGCTGGCCCGGAAGCGCAAAATCAGGCCGAACAAAGCCAGCGCCTCGCATAAGGCATACGTCGCGATGTAGCCCGTTCTCCAGTGATTGAGACTGAGGCTGTCCTCAGGGCGAGTCGCCAGACTTTCCGCCGCCCGCAGAACCAGCGTTCGCCGAACCACGAAGATCACCCCGACGATCGCCACGCTCAAAGTAGCGAATAAGTAGCTGAGAGTCGCGTCGACCCCCCGCGCAGCCGGTCCCACAACTTCTCCTACGATCCCGTAAAGCACGATGCTGGCCAGCATCGACCACTGCACCGCCCGCAGTGTCTTGAGAGCTTTGGTCATGGAGCGCACAATCTGGCGCGACCGGGGGGAATTACAGGGAAGATTCTACGGCGGAATGCGTCTGAGAAAAATGTTTTTCTCGATCTCAGGGATTACGATGGTCTGAGCGTCCGCCCCGCATCCGCAGAAATATCTGGAACGAGACGGGATGGTCGCCATAGGCCAAATCAAGGGCGGCTGGCTTGGAGTAGAACGTCACATCCGCGCCCAGCCCCAGTTGCCACGCGCGGTCCTGGATTATGTCCCGCACCCCGCCAATCGTGTAGGCCCCGATTCGATAGGCAGGATGCACCGGCGCCTGCGGAAAGAGTTCGTCCTTGTCGACCAGTTCCAGCCGCGAGAAAGCATAGTTTCGTTGACGAAGACTCAGCGTAGATTCCAGCAGGTAGCTGTTCAAAGTCGTATCGGTCGCGATTTTGTGCACGCGTCCCCACAGCAGTGTCGTCGCCCAATTGCCCGCTGCCAGCGGCCGGTTGTATTCCACAGATGCCGTTTGGCGCCAATGGCTGCCCAGCTCCAGTGCTTCGGGATGCTCCAGACGCCCAACGCTGTACTGCGCCGTCCAGTTGGAGGCAGGCGCAAAGATGGCCCGTCCCGACCAGGAGTCGAGGGCCCCAAGCTGGATGCTCCAGCGTTCCTCGTTCGGCTCGCGGCCGTTGAAGGCGGATGCTTCCAGCTTGAGGCGGTCGATTACGAATCCTGTGGTGACGACGCCGAAGCTGGTGTGGGTCGAATCCTGCAAATGATGGCCAAGCGGAGCCAGCGGCAATTCCGCAGCCGAGGCGCGGTGCAGGTAGGTCACCGGGCCAAGCGCAGGCTCGGCCGACGGGCCGCCGTAAAGTTCCCACGAAAGTTTTTTTGTTACAGGCAGCATGTAGAGCAACGACAGTTCGGCAAACACATTATGCGGGTGCTGATGATCGACCAGCGGCTCACCGTGATACGTTTCCCCAGTCTGAAAAAGCTCAGGAAATCCCGGATGCGGCGAGGTCAGCGATTCGGCGGAAAGCATCTGACGGAAGAGGATCGTGCCCCCTCCCAGCTTGTGCTGTTCCATCAGCATGCCCCAGTTGACGGACTCGGCCTTGCCCTCGCCCCGCGGACCGCCTTGCTGGTTGTAATCCACGAAGATGACGCCGTGCGCCATCAACTCCCACCCGCCGCGCATCCACATCCACTCGTACCCCTGCACGGAAGCCGGTTGCCATGCCGTCCCAGACCCTTCATGGGGCGAGGGAGGTTGCATTGCTGTCCGGTCCATATTCATTTGCCCCATGGACGCCTCTGGCGCCGGCGACGCTTCATTTTGGGCATGCGCACGCGCTGCCACGGCGGCATCGATCTGCTGGGCCGAAACCGGCGCCAGTGATAACGCCGCCAGCAATAGGAAGGCAAATAGCGTTTTTTCCACGCATACCTCATCGTCGTGAATTTCTAGGGCAAGTCCCGCCCGAGCGCAGGCGCGGGCCAGGACAATAAGTAAGGGAGCTGAGAGTCTAGATTCGCAACGGAGCAGCGCCTGGCGGACTGTCGGCAGGAAGCACGAACATTACAGAATGGCGATCGGGCGCGAAGCCCAAGCAGAGTTGCTTGTCGGCAGCCAAGCCGCAGAGCCGCGAAGCGAGGGGACGACTTGAAAACGACACGTTCGGAATCGCAACGTCGTGACCGCTCACACAGCACTGGTAGCTGGTGGGCGCAGGAGACGGAGTCGCGGGCCCATGGCTGTGGCATCCCGCCGCTGGATGACTCGCTTCCATCGCAGGAAACCCAAGCGCCTGCGCGCCAGGTAAGGCAGCCGTCATTGTGACCAGCAGCAATACCGCGATCATGCGCAAGCTTCCCGGCATTCCTTTTAGGTCCCGGTAATTTTAATGCGGAGTTCTTCGGGAAGACGTTGGCGGATCTCCTCCGGCAACCGGTCATGCACGCGCCGCGCGCCCTCTTTGGCGGCATCAAGAACCGTCACTGGTGCCGGAGTGGCCACGGCCACGCCCAGCCAGATCAGAGCGGAAAGGCCGAATCCCGCGAGCGCGGCGATTTCCAGCCAGAAGGCATGCCGCGGGCCGAGGTGCCAGATCACGCCAAAGGCAAGCAGGAAAACTCCCGCGGAAATCGAGGCCAGTGCGATCAGTCCCACATCGATAATACGATGAATTTGTTGGCGGCTGCGGCAGTGTTCACAACCGGCGAAATGGCTTTCGTAGTCGCCGCGCATTTCTGGCGCCAGGCCGGAAATATCATACCGCCAGCCCGCCAGAATCTTGCCTACGATTGGATCAATGCACTGCTGACTCATGGGGGAACACAAACACGCCAGGATCGATCAGCCCCGCTACAGGCGAATCGGTTCTATGGCCTCCGTCTGGGACGCCAGAAGCACCCGGTTGTGGAACAAGCCACCCCGCGTGGCCAGCGCTTTTTCTGCTTCTCTCCGCGCGATTTCTGGATGATTGTTCTGCTCTGAGAGATGCGCCAGCACGACAAACGTTGCACTATTATCATAGTCGTTCGTGAGGAAATCGGCGAGAGCCAGGTTCGAAAGGTGCCCCACGCGGCTCATCACCCGCTGCTTCACCGACCATGGGTAGGGCCCTCCCCGCAGCATCTCCAGATCGTGATTCGATTCCATGACCAGCACATCGCAGCCGCGCAGGTGATCGCGGACGCTCGCCGGCAAGTATCCCAGATCGGTGGCGACCCCCACCTTGATGCCCTCCGCGCGGAACGTAAACCCCACCGGGTCGGCCGCATCGTGCGGAATGGTGAAGGGCTTCACTTCAATGTCGCCCACTTGAAACCGATGACCGGACTCGAACTGCTCGAATTGTTCCAATTGCGGCCGCTCGCCCTTTTCATGGCGCATCGCCCGTGCCCAAGCCTGGTGAGTTGCACCAGTCATAAACACTGGGATGCGCAGTTTCTTGGCCAGCGTTGCCAGCCCGTAGACATGATCGGAATGCTCGTGGGTAATGAGAATCGCTGAGAGCGTATGCGGATCTTCGCCCAGCGTCTTCATACGCTTGAAGGTCTCGCGACAGGAAATGCCGGCATCCACCAGAATTTTGGTGCAAGCGCTGGCCACCACGGCGCAGTTTCCGCGGCTGCCGCTCGCCAGCATCGAGACACATACACCCATGACCGCAGCATACGCGCCCGCCCTGTGGATCGGGAGTAACTTTCTGGTTAGCCGATACCTAAGAGCGCTCCATGTAGCGACAGCCGCCTCGGCTGTCCAAGCCAGGGCGAAGCCCGGCGCCACCAAGGCGCCCTCAGTCCGCTCCGTCGGCCTCCAGTTCGAGCCGAACGCGGCTCCTAGTTCGGGAGACTGTCTCGCACACCCAGCCCAATGCCACCTGCCTATTTTCCCTGCCTCAAATTATCCATCACGCCGCGCATGATCGAACCCCCATAAGCGCCCGCGATCCCGGGAAGAAATGCCAGGAAGGATCCATACACCTGCGCGCGCGTCGGCTTCACCGTGAGAATCACATAAGCAGCCAGTTCGGTCAGCGGGATACACACTCCGACCATCACCACCCAGCGCCACGGCCACCGCGGCCGCAGCAATCCGAGCAGGATGCATGCCGACAGCACCAGCAACGCCGTGAACAGCAGATCGTTGATCGCAACGTCCGCCCAGCCAGTGCCGATGCCACATAGAGCAGCCAGCAGGTAAAACCACTCGTCGCGCCCAGCGCTGGAGACTTGCTCAGGTGTTTTCATTCAACCATCAAGAATCAACAATCATCAATATTTGTAAAACCCCCGCCCGCTCTTTCGCCCCAGCCATCCCGCGTCTACCATCTTGATCAACAGCGGACACGGCCGGTACTTGGGATCGCCCAGCCCGTTCTGCAACACGCGCATGATGTCGAGGCAAACGTCGAGGCCGATGAAGTCGGCCAGCGTCAGCGGTCCCATGGGATGCGCCATCCCCAGCTTGAACACTTCGTCGACCGACTCGGGCGTGGCGACGCCTTCCATCACGGCGAACATAGCCTCGTTCAGCAGTGGCATCAGCACGCGGTTGGAAACAAAGCCCGGCGCGTCGTTGACCTCCACGGGTGTCTTTTCGAGCTTCACCGACAGGTCGCGCACGCTGGCAAAGCTTTCCTCGGACGTCGCCAGCCCGCGGATGACTTCCACCAGCTTCATCACCGGCACCGGGTTGAAAAAATGCATACCGATAACTTTCTCCGGTCGCTTGGTCTGCGCCGCCAGCTTGGTGATGGAGATAGATGACGTATTCGACGCCAGGATGATTTCGGGCCGCGTGAGACGGTCGAGGTCGCGAAAGATTTCCGACTTGATTTCGAACTTCTCGGTCGCGGCCTCGATGACGAAGTCGCAGTCAGAAAGCTGGCTACGGTCGGTGACCGCTCGAATGCGGCTCAAGGCTCCAGCCTTGGCCTCCGCGGTGATCTTGTTTTTCGAAACCTCGCGCTCCAGATTCTTAGTCACGGTCTGGAGCGCGCCATCCAGAAACCGCTGTTCCACGTCGCACAGCACGACGTTGTATCCACTCCGCGCGAACACATGCGCAATACCGTTGCCCATCGTGCCCGCGCCTACCACGCCTACTCGTTGAATCTCCATAACGTTTTGCCCCTGGGAAAACGTTCGAGTCTACCACCCGGTGTCCGTTGCTCGCGAACGGGAATTTTGAGACGTAGATGAAATACGCGCTCGCACGAGAGAGTGCGCAGCCTGCTCTTGGTCCAAGAATCCGGGTTGCACCCATTTGGCCTGATTCACGCCTGCTGCCCGCCCTGGAGACTTTCGACTGCGCCGGAGTTACAATGAGTCTGGAGGCGGTGGCCTCCCGCCTGGTCAACCGCCTCCCCGTTTCGTCTGGAGGCTGCTATGCGCAAACTCCTGCTTCTCCTTTCCTGTGGTTCGCTTCTTCTGGCGGTGGTGTCAGTTCTCTCCTGCGGATCCAACCACGGCCAGCTTAAATCCATCAGCATCAGCCCGGCTGCGGCCACAGGCCAGGCGCAGTTCACGGCCACCGGCACCTTTTCGGATGGAAGCAAAGTCTCCTCGCTGGCGGTGCTCTGGTCGGAGGGCAACCCTTGGGTGAAGAGCGACCTCGTGCCAGAAGCGATTACTGTGAGCCCGAGCGGAATGGCTTCGTGCAATCCCGTGGTCGGCACGTTCACGGTCGAAGCCTACGCGCCAGTTGATCCGCACGTCCCCGTGGCGCGGATGGATCTGACGACGCCGCAAGTTCACGGCACGGCGCGCCTGACCTGCCCGTAGGGAGCGCTGCATTGCGGCGACCGAACGACGCCCGATCCCGCTGTTCGCTGTGATGCAATACCGGGCGTATCATGGAAGGTTTTCATCCTTCACGAATCGTTCTAAATGGACGGTCCTCATGCCAGTCAAAACCATCATCGAGCCATTCCGCATCAAGAGCGTCGAACCGATCCGCTGGACCACTCGCAAACAGCGCGAGCAACGGCTCGAAGCCGCCCACTACAACCTGTTTCTCCTGCCCGCCGACGATGTTCTGATTGACCTGCTCACCGACTCCGGCACAGGCGCCATGTCCACGCATCAGTGGGCGGCGATCATGGAAGGCGACGAGAGCTACGCCGGCAGCCGAAGCTTTGACCGCTTCCGCAATTCCATCCAGGAAGTCTTCGGCTACAAGCACGTCATCCCGACGCATCAGGGGCGCGCCGCCGAGCGCATCCTGTTCGGCGTTGCCTGCAAGAAAGGGGACGTCGTCCCCAACAACACCCACTTCGACACCACGCGTGCGAATGTGGAGTTCGTCGGCGCCGAAGCCGTTGATCTAGTCATTGCTGAGGGCCACCAGCCCGCCCTGTCACATCCCTTCAAAGGCAACATGGACGTGCCCACGCTGGAAGCTCTGATTCAGCGCGTGGGCCGCGAACGCATTCCGCTCGTCATGATCACCGTCACCAACAACTCCGGCGGAGGCCAGCCCGTCTCCATGGAAAACGTAAGCCAGGTCAGCGCCCTGTGCAAACGCCACCGCATCCCGCTCTACTTCGACGCCTGCCGTTTCGCCGAGAACGCCTGGTTCATCAAACTGCGCGAGAAGGGATACGAATCCAAAACGCCGAAACAGATCGCGCAGGAAATGTTCCGCCTCGGCGACGGTTGCACCATGTCAGCCAAGAAAGACGGCATGGCCAACATCGGCGGTTTTCTTTGCACCAACGACGATCTGCTGGCCCAGCAGGAAAAGGATCTGCTGATACTCACCGAAGGCTATCCCACCTACGGCGGCCTCGCCGGACGTGATCTCGAAGCCATCGCCGTCGGCGTGCAGGAAGCGCTCGAAGAAGACTATCTGCGCTACCGCATCGCTTCGACCGCGTACTTGGGTAATCACATCGCTTCCCAGGGAGTGCCCATCGTCCAGCCGCCGGGCGGCCACGCCATCTATCTCGACGCCCGCGCCTTCCTGCCGCACATTCCCGCAGACCAATTTCCCGGCGTAGCGCTAGCCGCCGAGCTGTATCTGGAAGGCGGCATCCGCTCGGTAGAAATCGGCACCTTAATGTTCGCGGGCGCGGCCCAGATGGACCTGGTCCGCCTGGCCATCCCCCGCCGCGTCTACACCCAGAGCCACATCGACTATGTGGTCGAGGTCATTCTGGAAGTCTGGGCGCACCGCGACAACATCCCCGGCATGCGCCTGACCTACGAAGCGCCGTTCCTGCGCCACTTCACCGCGCACCTGGAGCCGATGAAGGCGGGAGTGGTCACACGCTCGTGAGTTGAGCACGACGATGGGGAATTGAAGGAGCCAAGGTGCCCGATTCTAACGTCGCGCACTTTGCGACGTTAGAGCCTGCCCTGAGCTTGCTGAAGGGGTGGAGATTTCTCCAAGCCGAGGACGAGTCCCGCTTGGATCGGGCGGAGCTGGAACTTTGGGTTCTGCGATATGAGTCAGACCTCCGCCCTAGCCGCAAAGCGGCGCAAGAATGCAGCCCACGGCGCAAGCCGTGTGGGAAACAAGCCAAAGAATCAGCGAGCTCCGAAGGAGCGAAAGAAACTTGCCTCACACGGCTGGCAATCTTGTCCTGTGATTGGGTTTTTTCCAAAGTCCCCCACGGCTTGCGCCGTGGGCTGCATTCTTTCGCCGCTTCCCGGCTATTGGCCTCGCCCTTCGGCAAGAGTGCGGCACCAGCGATCACCTTTTTCCACAGCCCTCAGCGCGCTTTTTGTGACGAACGACCTTTACTGAGAAATCAGAAGAGCACAAAATTGGAAACATGCGCGAAGGATCTTCCAACGAGTCCAGCCCAGCACAAAGCTGGCACCACTCAAAGCCAGAAGCTAAGTCCTTATTCCGCAATATTTTGCCTGTAAGTCCTTGCGCCTCAAGATTTTGCCCGTATCTCGGCATATCTCAAGCTGGCAAGTCCTTTAAAACCAGTACTTTGGCGGAACGTCTCGAAAAAAATATCGATCCCATATCCCTAGCGCCGCGCCAACCCGTTCCCCACCGAACTGAGTGGTCACCCCGCCTTGGGCGGGTCTCGACTCACTTCTCGGCTCCTGACCCGGAAGCCGGACGCCGGAAGCCGGAAGCCGGACGCCGGACGCCGAGAGCCCGAAGCCCCCGAGGTGTAAAATATCGAGGCAGTCCCTAATCCCTATCCTCTCAGTTTCGAAAGGATTCCTCCCATGGCAACGCTAGAAGCCCCCGTCCGGTCGCGCACGACCCTGCGTCAGGGTCCGTTTGTCACCGAGCCCTTTTTTGATTTCCGCAACGAAGATAACGCGCGCCGCATGCGCGCCGCCATCGCCAAGGTTCGCGGCCAGTTGGGCCACGAGTATGACCTCATCATCGGCGGCAAGCGAGTCAAGACCACCGATAAGATCAAATCTCTAAACCCGTCGCAGTCGTCCCAGATTGTCGGCATCCATCAAAAAGCCGGCAAAGACCACGTCGAGCCCGCCATGAAGGCCGCGCTCGCAGCCTTCGAATCCTGGAGCCGCACCACGGCGGAAGAGCGCACCAGCCTCGTGTTCCGCGTCGGCGACCTGCTGCGCCAGCGCAAAATGGAATTCATGGCGTGGTCGGTCTTCGAAGTCAGCAAGAACTGGGCCGAAGCCGACGCTGACATCTCCGAGACTATCGACTTCTGCGAGTTCTATGCGCGCGAGGCCCTGCGCTTCTCCAAGGCGCAGACGCCCATCCAGCTTCCCGGCGAGCGCGATACGCTGATGTACGTTCCGCTGGGCGTGGGCGCCGTCATTCCGCCGTGGAATTTCCCCTGCGCCATTATGGCCGGAATGACGCTCGCATCTATCGTCAGTGGCAACACCGTCATCCTGAAGCCGTCGAGCGATGCCCCCACGATCGCCGCAAAGTTTGTCGAGTTGCTCGAAGAAGCGGGCATGCCCGAGGGCGTGGTGAATTTCTGCCCTGGTGCCGGAGCCAGCTTCGGCGATGCGGTCGTGGCGCATCCCAAGACACGCTTCATCGCTTTCACCGGCTCCCGCGAGGTCGGCCTGCACATCAACAAGGTGGCCGCAACCCAAGCTCCCGGCCAGGTCTGGATCAAGCGCGCTATTCTTGAGATGGGAGGCAAAGACGCGATTATCGTCGATGCCGACTCCGACATCGAGTCCGCCGTAGAAGGCGTGGCGCAATCCGCGTTCGGTTTTCAAGGTCAGAAGTGCTCGGCCTGCTCGCGCGCCATTGTCGACGAGCGCGTCTACGACAAGTTCCTCGAGCAACTCAAAGCCCGCGTTGAGAAAATTCAGATCGGCGACCCCGCCGAGAACGCCGCCATGGGGGCGGTCATCAACGAAGGCTCGATGAAGACGATCCTCCAATTCATCGAGCAGGGCAAGAAAGACGGACGCATCATCACCGGCGGCGAACGAGCTCCCGGCGAAGGCTACTTCATCCGTCCCACGGTGATCGCCGACATTCCGCCGAAATCAAAACTCGAGCAGGAAGAAATCTTCGGCCCGGTGCTCGCAGTCATCAAAGCCCGCGGCTTCGACCACGCGCTCGAAATCGCCAACGACACCGAGTTCGGCCTGACCGGCGCCGTCTACACCAAGTCGCGTGACAAGATTGACCGCGCCATCCACGAGTTCCACGTCGGTAACCTGTACATCAACCGCAAGTGCACGGGGGCCATGGTCGGAGCGCATCCCTTCGGCGGCTTCAACATGTCCGGCACCGATTCCAAATCCGGCGGACCTGACTATCTGTACCTGTTCACCCAAGCGAAATCGGTCGGAGAGAAAATCGGCTGATCGCTCCGTGGTCAGGTGCAGAGCGCTCCACACCAAGCAGAACCAATACTTCACTTATCGCTGCTTATCGGCAACGGATTCCGTTCCGCGAATTGCCGCTGATGCCAGTACGGATAAATCGGCGTCACGTCGCTGGCGCGATCAAGCTTGGCAATCTGTTCCTGCGAAAGACTCCATCCCGCCGCAGCCAGGTTCTGGCGCAACTGTTCTTCATTGCGCGCGCCAAAAATCACAGTTGCCACCGTGGGCCGTTGCAGCAGCCAGTTGAGGGCCACCTGCGGCACGCTTTTTTCGCACTCTTTGGCAACATCATCGAGCGCGTCGACAATGTTATACAGATGCTCGTCCGAAATCGGCGGGCCCTGTTCCGACGTCTTATGCAGCCGGCTCTGCGCCGGCAAGGGCTGGCCGCGCCGGATCTTGCCCGTGAGCCGGCCCCAACCCAGCGGACTCCAAATCAGAGCGCCCACTCCCTGATCGAGTCCCAGAGGCATGAGTTCCCATTCATACTCCCTGCTGATCAGCGAGTAATAGACCTGGTGGCCAACGTAGCGCGCCCAGCCATAGCGGTCGGAAACATCCAGGGACTTCATCAGGTGCCAGCCGGAAAAATTCGAGCAGGCGATATATCTCACCTTTCCGCTGGTCACGAGATTATTGAGCGTGCTCAGGACTTCGTCCAGGGGCGTCAGCGCGTCAAAGCCGTGCAGATGATAAATGTCGATGTAGTCCGTTCCCAGCCGTCGCAGGCTCGCTTCGCAGGCCCGGATCAAATGATGGCGCGAAGATCCCACATCGTTGGAGCCCGGCCCCATCCGGAAAGTCCCTTTGGTCGAGATCAGGACTCTTTCACGCCGCCCGGCGATCGCCTTCCCGAGAATCGTTTCGGAAAGTCCGTCTGAATAAATATCCGCGGTATCGAATAGATTCACGCCCGCGTCGAGGCAGATATCAACCAGCCGCGTAGCCTCGGCAACATCGCTTGCACCCCAGGCGCGAAAGAATTCGTTCCCCCCGCCAAACGTGCCAGTACCAAAACTCAACACCGGAACCTTCAGACCAGACTTGCCAAGCTGTCGAAATTCCATATCAGCCATAGATGCAACTCGCTATCAGGATGATTCTGGAGCGTTGCCTCCCCTGTGCTCACAAATTGAAAAAGGCCGCCCGCAGGCGGCCTTTTTCACGACGATAAGACTACTGAGCGACTCCCGCGGGCGGTTGCGGCGCCGCGCCGGTCGTGGTCGCGGCGGCAGCTTCATTCAGAATGCGGTGGTGGATGGTGAACAGCGCCAGCTCCAGCCGATCCGAGACTCCGATCTTGTCATACACGTTGCGCAGATAGTTTTTGATCACCTGTTCCGTGGTGCCCAGTTGCGAGGCGATTTCCTTGTTCTTGTAGCCTTGCACGATCAGCGCCACGATGCGCAGTTCTTTGGCGGTCAGCCGGTCGCGCACTCGTAATCCGACCATGTCGTTCTCGGTGAGTTCGCTGGGCACAGCAACGTCCTGCACCCAGGTTTCGCCGCGCGCGACCTTCCGCACGCAGTCCACCAGCGCCGCGCTGGTCACATTGCGATAGACCACTCCGTGTGCGCCGTTCGTCATGTGCCGCTGCGCGCTCTCGCCCGTGTCCGCCAGCACGATAACGCGGGTCTTCGCCTTGTTTGCGGCGACCACGATCGCGGCAAAGTCATTGTGGAATCCCGCTGCCACAACCAGCACTGCCGCGCGGAACTTGTCCAGGGCCATGAACATCTGTTCAGGCGTCTGGGCCTGGGCCACGATACGCATCTCATCTTCCACCGCCAGCACTTTGGCAATGCCCGCCCGGAAGATCGCCTGGTTATCGGCCAGAATCAGTTTGAGCATGTTGTCAGCGCTCCAAGAAAGTCTATTTCCTCACGAACTCGTACGAGTCGATCACGCAGGCCACGCCGCGGCCTTCTCCACCGCTTCCGGTTGCGTCGGCGCGCACCACTCGCCCCTTGCACTGGATGGTCAAATTCTCCTGACCGCCCGTCATTTCCGGGGGCAGCGTGATTTCAAACTCCACCGGCGAACCAATCTCCATCGAGGAATCGGCGCGGATGTACACCCCTGCCGCGCTGAGATTCCCGGTAATTCCTTCGGAGTCTCCGCCGCTCTCGCCCTTGTGTATCTTGATCGGCAATTCTAGCGGGAACCGTTTTCCGGTCCGTGCTTCTTCCCCCACGGTACCTCCTCTAGGCTGGCCTGTTCTCTGTTTCTCGTCTGCGAATGAGGCCAACGTCGTCACACCAAGCTCCTGGCGGGGCGCAGTCCCGCTTTTCTGCTCACGGGCGGTTATATCACGAAAGGCACCCGTGTAAAAGCCTGATAACTCGTTAGTTAACGGTAGTAACTAGGTTCCCCCCTGGTAAAACGTCTCGACCCGCGGCTGCGCGACCAGATCGACCGACCTTTACATCGAGGCGGGGACACGCATGATAGTGTTTTTGTTTACGCATCTCTCGGCATAATCGGAGGAGTATCCCCATGGCGAATCTGTTTCGGATCAGCGGCATGGCCAAAGACCGCTCTCTCCCCATTCTAATTCTTGCGGTTCTCTTGGCAGCTATCGGGGGCGCTCTGGCACAAACCAGTCAGAAACCTCCTGCGCAAGAGCCCTCCCAGAAGAAAGGTAGCCCTGGAGCTGTCGAGGCTAAACCTTCGGAGCCTCCCGGAGTTTTGGTGCAGCTCAACGTCGCCCTGGAAAGCCTTGCCGCCAAGGTTTCTCCAGCGGTGGTGCAGATTCTCGTCACCGGATACGGGCCGCTCCGCGAGGAAGATCGATCCCAGACTGCATTCATCGTCCGCCAACACGCCGTGGGCTCGGGAGTAATCGTAGACTCTAACGGCTATATCATGACCAACGCCCACGTCGTGGAAGGAGCACAACGCATTCGTGTCGCCCTGCCGCTGCCCATGGGCGACCCCGCCGGCCAGGTGCCGATCGGGAAGCGCCGGATTCTTGAAGCCCACCTCCTGGGCCAGCACAAAGAGACCGATCTCGCGCTCCTCAAGATCGATGAGAGCGATCTGCCCACCCTGCCACTTCTCAGCCAGCAGCGACCCCATGTAGGCCAACTCGTCTTCGCCATCGGCAGTCCGGAAGGTCTGCAGAATTCGGTCACCATGGGAGTAATCAGTGCGCTCGCCCGTCAGCCCGATCCCACCAAGCCGCTCACCTACCTTCAGACGGACGCTCCCATCAATCCCGGCAACAGCGGAGGCCCACTGGTGGATATGAACGGCTTCGTCCTGGGAATCAACACCTTCATTCTGTCGCAAGGCGGAGGCAGTGAAGGTTTGGGCTTCGCCATTCCCGCTCGCGTGGTTGATTTCGTATATCACAGCCTGCGCAATCACGGACACGTCCATAAGGTCGAAATTGGCGCGGGGGCGCAGGAGATCACCCCTACTCTGGCGGAGGGCCTGCACCTGACGCAGCATTGGGGCGTTATAGTGGACGACGTGACACCGGATGGCCCGGCCGCGGCGGCTGGTCTGAAAGTTCAGGACATTATTCTCACAGCGGATGACCGGCGCATCGAAACTCTGCCGTCGCTGTCCGCCGCTTTGTACCTGCACCGTCTCGACGAGATTGTGAAGCTGGAGATTCTCCGCGGCAACGAAAAGAAAACTCTCTACGTCCCGGCGATTGAGCAGCGCGATCACATGGACGAACTGCTCGACGCGGTCAATCCCGAAAACAGCCTGATTCCCCGCCTGGGGGTTCTTGCCATCGATCTCACCGCCGACCTGCGCTCCCGCTTGGGCTCACTGCGAATTCCGTCAGGGGTCGTCGTGGTAGGACGGGCCGCCGACCTGATCATGCCCGACACCGGCCTCCAGGCAGCCGACGTAATCCACCAACTGAACACAACCTCAATCGATTCCATGGACACGCTCCGCGCCGCCGTGGGCGCACTCAAGACTGGCGAAGCAGTCGTGTTGCAAGTCGAGCGCGATGGCGGCCTGATGTACGTGAGCTTCGAGATGGAGTAATGAAGTAAAGTGGCGCGGGCGTCCCCGCCCGCGCAAAGCTGAGGAGCAGGGAAACGCTGATAGTAGATGGTGCAGTTTTTCTACCACCGCGAAGCCGGGGCGATATGCTCCGTCTCATTTTCCCGCTTTATCCGACGAGCTTGGATTCAAATGAGAAAAGTGTCCAGCGTTCGCCGCTTTTCTCGGCGCGAACAGGATGGATCGCCTCACCTGTAAATGTGGAGATGGCGGCCGCCCAAAAAGGGGGTGCTGCAAGATTCGCCTGCATCACGCGAACTTCCCACAAGCCAGGAAACCGCCTCCACACTTTATGCGCTATGTGAGTTCCAATTCCGCGCCTCCGGTACCCACGCAGAACAAAGAACTCTGCCATATCCCAGACAGTCTCATTGCCAGACACTTCCGACCCTTTCTTCACTAAAGCCAGCCCTGCCAATTTGCCATCCACCCTGACCAGAAACGGATGTCGCCCAGGCTCATTCCAATAAAGCGGCAGGGACTTGTAGCCGACCTTCCGTCCGCCCCTATCACGACATCGTGGAACTCGCTGAAATCATGAGCGTACAACTCAAGCAGATTCGCCAGGATCGGTGCTTGCTCCGGTGCGGCGGGGATGACCTCAATATGAGCAAATGGCTTCTGTGCTTGTTTTGTCATTGCTGAGGGCACGTTTTCATCATGAGTATATTCCTCGTCTTCGTGAGGCCCTCGCAATCATTGGTGAAGCGCTGCAAGAGAAGAGAAAACTCGGCTGGCAGATGTGGCGGGTACAATTCCGCGCAACGGCGAGATTACGTCGCTCCCGCACCGATTGCCGAAGCCTTGGGCTTGCCCGCGCTCTCGATCGCAACTCCCAGCCCCGAAGCAATCGCCTCCACAATCCGAAGATCGTCCGCCGTAAACGCGTCCTGATCTGCGCGATACAGAGCCAGCACGGCCGTGATCCCCGCAGATCCTTCCATCGGCACAGCCAGCGCCGAACGCAGCGTGCTGTATTTCGTCGGATCGTTCAGATAGCCAGGTTCAACCGACGGATTACCGTTCAGGATAGCCTTATGGTTTTGCGCAACCCATCCCGACAGTCCTTCTCCATGCGGAATCTTCAAGGCAGAGAACAACCGGAAGTTTTCCCCACTCACAAATTCCGCAGTGAGCACGCCATTCCTCGGACAGTAGACCGCCATGGAGTCGTGCGGTACCAAGTGTTTCAACCGTACCGCGAGCAAAGAAAAAATGTCTTCGGTGCGTAAAGCAGAGCCGGACCGGCGGTTGAGTGCGATGATCTCCTGACCTTGCTGCCGAGCCGCCGAAATCAGCGTAAGGGAATCTCCGCCCGGTCCGGACAGGGCGGCATCTGGACCCGCAGACTCCTCAAACCCCGCGGCGGGCGCCAAGCCTCGCTCGACCTTGATATCCGTGGACAATTTCGGGGGAGCCTGCAGCGGCTGCTCATTGGCCAACTTCTCAAGTTCGATATAACGGCGCCGCAGAATTGCAACCACCTGTGGATCAAAACTCTTGCCTGCATCCGCAACCACCTTGGCCATGGCCTCGTCGAGCGGCAGCGCCTTCCGGTATTGCCGGTCCGAGGCCAGAGCATCGAGGCAATCGACCGCAGCAAGAATGCGAGCACCAATCGGGATTGCCTCCCCGGTCAGCCCGTTCGGATACCCGCTGCCATCCCATTTTTCGTGGTGGGCGCGCACGATCGGAACCACCGGATACGGAAAGTCGACCTGCTCCAGAATTTCCGCCCCGACCGTGGGATGGATTTTCATCTTCTCGAATTCTTCAGGCGACAGTTTGCCGGGCTTCGAAATAATGTGCTCGGGCACTGCCAGTTTGCCAATGTCGTGCAACACTGATGCCGCCCGCAGCGCCTCGGTTTCGTCCTCGCTCAAGCCCAGTTCCTTCGCCAGTTCCATGGCGTATATACGCACCCTCTGCAAGTGCTCGCCGGTAGTTTGATCCTTGGCTTCGATGGCAAGCGCGAGCGTCTCGATGGTCCGCAGGTGCAGGCTCGAGACCTGCTCGGCATGCCGCTTTTCGGTCTCCAGCTTACCGAGATAAAGACGATAAGACCGGTACATCAGGTAGATCGGCGGCAGAACCAGCAGGGACGACTGCCAGCCGATATGCTGGTTCAAGAAGTGAACCAGGCCTGCCGCAGCCGCTCCCACCATGTAATACGGGAACAACCAGAGATGAGACTCGCCCCACACCTTTGCAATGGGCTTATCTTCCGTCAGCCCGATGATGGTCGACGTCGCCGCCGTATTACAGCCGAAGTGGATGATGGCGGCTACGAGAAGAGCGAGTGGTCCCGGTCCGTGAAGAACGTAGAGGACGACGATTTTGTAAGCGCCATACGCGACCGCGCTCGACACGGTTACTTGTGACACGTTGAACACAAGCTGGACGCGCTTGAGCCGCCTTGTGGGCTTCCAATAAAACTGCCCCAGCGTGCTGGCCAAGCCGATCGCCAGTGTTTCCGGCAAACTCAGTTCCAGGATTCCCAGCAAGGTGAACAGGAAGTTCACCGACAGCGTTCCCTCAATGCCGGGCAAACTCATCTTGAGCGAAGATGCCAGCAGCGCCGCGATCAAGTAACAAGTGAACTTGAGGGGATCGCTCGATTGCCAGTGTGAGCACGCCAGCGCAAGGCACACTGTTCCCACCAGAGCAAGGCCAGTAATGAACGCTCGCGCGCCAATGGAGCGAACCCATGACATAGGAAGTGCTTAAATTTTCAACGATGTCTGGGAGTCTGTCCGCCCAAAAAGGCCCCGCCTGATTACCATGGTTTCCTTTGATAATTCAATTACTTACAGCAAGACGCAGCCACCGCTAGTAGCACCAGCCGGTAATCACATGAGACAAGTTGTCCCCCGTCGCGGGCGATGGGACAAAGTGCCCGTTTCGTTTCGCAACACCTTCTCCTAAGTCACTGAGAAACAACAGACATCCTCGTTCCGCTTTGGACCGGCACCTGCACAGATAACAGTCACTTGGGGCACGGTTACGCGCCTGTGGGCGCTCCTATGGGGGGATAATGAAGAAGTTCTTGCTTCTAGTGCTCATCGTCACGGTGACGATGGCTTATGCCGACGACTCGAAAATATCACCGGACCTGCGCCGCTATCCATCGACCCAGCGGGCACAAGTGATTGTGCAATATGCGCCCGGAACACAGGTGAATTGTAGTGGTTTGCTCGGCCTTGTGGGCTGCCTGGTAAATGACGTTGAAAATCTTGGTGGCACGATCCTGTCCCAGCTGCCCTTGGTCAATGGCTTAGTTGCGGTGCTCGACGGCACCGGCATTGTGAACCTCTCGAACCAGTCGAATGTCGTATACATCAGCCTCGATCGCCCGTTGACTCCCACCCTCTGCAACGCCGCGCCTGCCGTGAATGCGTTCGCCGCGTGGCAATCCGGTTACACCGGCGCCGGCGTCGGAGTCGCGCTGGTCGACAGCGGAGTTAGCAGCCATCCCGATTTGAATGGTGGTTTCCTGGGATTCTCGCGCGTGGTCTGGAGTCAGAGTTTTGTTCCGGGCAATGCGAGCGGAAACGATCAGTTCGGCCACGGCACGCATGTCGCCGGCCTGATCGCTGGCAACGGCTCCAGCTCGAAGGGCTCAAACTATTCGAAGACCTTTGAAGGTATCGCTCCGCAGGCGAACCTTATCAACCTGCGTGTTCTCGACCAGAACGGCGCCGGCAGCGACAGCGCGGTGATTTCGGCCATCAGCACTGCGATCTCGTTGAAGCCTCTGTTCAACATCCGCGTTCTCAATCTTTCGCTGGGACGTCCGATCTACGAGACCTACAAGCTTGACCCGCTGTGCCAGGCAGTCGAAGCCGCCTGGAAGAGCGGCATCGTGGTCGTGGTCGCTGCGGGCAACAATGGCCGCTATCAGCCAACCAACGGGTATGCCACCGTCACGTCGCCGGGCAACGATCCGTACGTAATCACAGTGGGCGCGATGAAGCCGATGGGCACGCCGACGCGCGTCGACGACCTGATCGCCAGCTACAGTTCGAAAGGGCCGACCGCGATCGATGCCGTGGCCAAGCCTGACCTTGTTGCTCCGGGCAATCTGCTAGTCTCGCTCGAGGCTCCGGGTTCAACGCTCTATAACGCGTACCCCGGCAACCAGGTTCCCAACAGCTACTACGTAACCGGCGGAAACAGCGTACCGTCTTCCAGTTATTTCACGCTGAGCGGCACCAGCATGGCGACTGGCGTGGTGAGCGGAGTGGTAGCCGATCTGTTGCAAAAGAGTCCGAGCCTCACTCCCGATCAGGTCAAGGCACGTCTCATGAAGACGGCCTGGAAGTCGCTGCCGGCAGTCAGCAGTACGACCGATCCGACCACCGGGATCACCTATACCGATCAGTACGATGTATTCACCGTCGGCGCCGGATACGTCGATGTGGAGGCCGCTCTCAGCAATACCGATCTGGCCAAGGGCACTGCAATGTCTCCCGTAGCCTCGTATGACCCGAACACCAACAACGTTTACCTCAACGATAGCTCGACCGCAGTCTGGAATACGTCAGCCGCTTGGTCGAACGCAAACGTGTGGGGTTCTTCTCAGTTTGTTGTCGGCGCAGCGGGATCGACCATGTCGGGTAGCGGCAGCGTGTCGGGCAGCAATGTGCTTTGGGGCAGCAACGACGCAGTGTGGGGCTCCAATGTTCTGTGGGGTTCCAATGTGTTGTGGGGGAGCAACGTCCTCTGGGGCAGCAACGTTTTGTGGGGAAGCAATGTCCTCTGGGGCAGCAACGTTTCGGCCGGCGAACAATAAGAGCCTGCTTTTTCTTTGGACGCCAGAAATACACAGGTAGGGACAGCCGCCTCGGGTGTCCAGCCGGGGCTAGCCCGGCTGTGGCTTGACACGTAATCGAAGTGAACCCCCGAGCGGCAGTGTGGCGGCGCTCTCCACTGGCTTGCTGAACATCGCCAAAGCAGGTTTGGCGTTGCAGGACGATCCCCAGTGCTGAAGGACGTTCCCCAGTTCGACAAACATCCCGAAGCAGGAATCGCGTTAGTGAGCGGAAACCGCCTTCACTATGGCGGCTCTCAATTCGTCCGCTTTGAAACCGAAAGGCCCGGGGCGGCTCTTGTAGGCTACCCGGCCTCCAGCATCGATCAAATAGAGCCGATCCGGCCAGCCGGTGTATGCAGTTTCAGTCGAGTTGCCAAATTCGTCGAGCACCGCGGGAATCTCGATTCCCAGCTTGCGCACGCAAGCTCCGGCCACGAAAGCGCGCTCCTCTTCACTGTGAGGGCTCGCGAATACGACTTTGTCTTTTACGTTGCTCTCCATCTGCCACACGTCGCTGGGATGCGCTTCGGTGATGTAGACCACCAGAAATGTGACCCGGTCTCCGAACTGCTGGTAGAGCTTGTTGAGGGCAGGAACCTCCCGCCGGAAGGGAGGTCAGGTATAGCTTCCAAACACCAGCACCACCGGGCGATTCTGCGTAGTCAGAGACGACAGTTGTACCTGTGCCGTCTTGTCGAGTTTCGTCAGCGCGAAATCCGGTGCGGGACTGCCCACCTGCAACGTGCCCGCGCGGGCGCGCATCCAGAGCGTTTCGAAAGGAAGAATGAGAAAAGGGACAGGTCCCGGGATCCTGGCCATCACCCGCGCAAAGCGTTCCGGCGGTTGCCGCATTACGCCGTACAGCCCCACGCAAGCCAGCACCCACAGTGCGGCGATCACGCACACTGTGGCGACGACTGCCATTTTGACAGACCTGGATTTTGTGCTCACGCGCTCAGCCATCGAACCCAAACAGAAGTGCGCCGATTATAGGTGGGTACGAAGAGGGGTCAATAGTTGGAATGTAGTATGCCGGCGTTGGTTGCGGCCATCATTGCTATGTTGCGACCCTCAAAACGCGCTTCCGCCCCCGCCCCCAAAGCCTCCGCCAGAGAACCCGCCGCCACCACCACCGCCAAAGCCGGAGCCGCTCGAACTGGCACGCGGGGCAGAGACAAAAACCTGGTGCATATCGGTCGCCATGTTGTGCATCGAACTCGAAAAGAAAATCGGATTGAAGACGCCGTATCCGCCTTGCGACACATACCACTGCGGCGGATCTTTGACGATCCCGGCAAATGCCTGGGCCCAATGATGCTCCACTCCCAGCGCCATGGCGTACGGCAAAAACTTTTCGAACGTCGTAGGGGGCATGATCTTCAATCGCTCCGCATCCACGCGATTCATGAACTCCTGGAACCCAAGCACCGCGATGCGAACCCGCGATCCCTTCACGGTCTTGGCGGTCATGACTCGCGCAAACAGCCACCAGATCACCGCCGAGAGCAGCACGCACGCGACCACTAAAACTACGGAGTTGAAAAAGTTCGCCCATCCCAGGAACTGGAAAACGGCAAACGGAACGAGAATCGCGACCGCCGCTCCCAGGCTGTATCCATTGGCCGACTCCGGATCGAGCAAATAAATCCCCTTCTTCTTCAACGCCGACCTGATGTCTTCGCGGATGACCGGAACGGCTGTATAGAAGCGGTTCTTCAGGCTGGAGAGGCGAGTCTCGCTGCCCCCGGCAAACACATTCTCCAGCATTACGCGCTCGTGCGGAGCCAGATCGGCGTCCCATTGATCGCGCGGCTTGAGCAGATGGAAAACGTAGTCCTTGTGCGTGAAGAGCAGAATCTTTTCCGCGGTCTCTTCGATCTTGATGTACCCCCGCACCGCCAGATCGACCATGGTCGATGTAATATCGCGCGGATGAATCTGGTCGTCGAGCAACGTGCCTGCTTCCGCGGGGGAAATCCCGGGCGGCGGTTCGTACATGGGTGCCACCGACATTCCCGGATCGGGGTCGCGTCCCTTATACCACCACAGCGCGAACATCCCGGCGAACGTTACCAGCGGCAGAAATACCACCGGATTGCCGCTAAGGAACCAGAAACCCTTCGTCAGCGCGCCCGGTTCTTTGAGAATGTCTTTCGGAATGTAGACGTCAATGGTCAACCCGCCGCGCATAGGCAGCGGATTGCTGGTCTGGAACTGCGCCTCGGCCCCGTCGACGTTGGAAGTAGCGTCGCGCTGGGTCGAGCCGTACACGCCGGTAAACGCCTGCGCTCTCAGCGAACCCGCGGAGGAAGCCGGGAATCGCACCGTCGCCGCGGCGTGATCAATCGGCACCGGCCAATCGTTGCCCGTAACGTTCCAGTAAAACTCGTCGTAATCCTTGAAGAACCGCGTGCCGTTGCGCACCCGGTAAGTTATCTCGACCGTCCGAGTCGCATCCACCGCGTCGGAAATATAAATCTTCAGATCGCGGGCGCCGTTGGAGGTCGACGATTCATATTTGAGGGTGCCGCCGCTGCCGTCGGTAACGCTCGCGACCTTGAGGAAGAGCTCGTAATTCGTTCCATTCGGCCCAGGATATTCAATCGGAATCGTACGATGAATCCCGTGCCATTCGCCCACGAAGGCCAGTGTGATGCGTTCGGTCACCACGGCGCTGCCATCCCGGTCGACAGTGATGTTGTCCTGAAAATCGGTGATGCGCCATGATTTTGCCTGTGCGGCGCCAGTGAAGGTGCAGACGAGCAGTGCGAGAAGAAAAATTTTCACTGGGATTTTCAATTACCAAATTCCCCAATTACAAAATTACCCAATCTCTCAAAACTTCACCTGCACCGGCTCGCGGTCGGTCTCCGTCGTCTCGAAGAACTGCCGCAGCGTGAAACCAAACATCCCGGCCAGAATGTTCGTCGGGAACGACTGAATCTTCGTGTTCAGGTCGCGCACCACCGCGTTGTAATAGCGCCGCGCGTTCTGAATCGAGTCTTCCGTCTGGCTCAGCGATCCCTGCAGCTGCGTGAACTCTTCCGAAGCCTTGAGCTCGGGATAGTTCTCGGCCACGGCGAACAGACTTTTCAACGCCCCAGTGAGTTGATTCTCCGCTACGGCCTTGCCCTCCGGCGTTGTGGCCTGCATCGCCTGCGACCGGAACTTGGCGATGTTCTCAAACGTCCCCTTCTCGTGCGCGGCGTATCCCTTCACTGTTTCCACCAGGTTCGGAATCAGATCGTGCCGCCGTTTGAGCTGCACATCAATGTCGGACCATGCCGAATCGCAGCGCACCCGCAACTGCACCAGGCTGTTGTACATGCCGATCAACACCACGGCGATGACAACCAGAATTACCAGGAAGATGATCGCAATCATAAAGCGTCTCCTCAGTCGTCTGAACTCTGAAGGATGAACTGGAAATCAATGGGACGGTACCACACTGCCAGCTCTCTCGCAAACGCGAATCAAAGCCCACCTTCGCATTCTGCGATAGCAACTTTACAAGAGAATTTAAGAGGACGACGGGAACCGAGGGTGACAACGGAGAACTGAGAACTGGGAACTGAACTGCTTCCCCTACTGCTGCGGCGCGAAATACCCCTTGCGCGCCCGCACTTGCAGATCTTTCTTCAGCGAGGAAATTTCAATCGAGCGATATCGTCCGTCCGCATCAAAATTGGCGGGCTTGTAAGAGACGACGTACTGGCTGCGCAACTCGTCTTCGATCGCGGCGAACGAGTGGGTAATGTCCTTCATCTTGAATGGAAAAAAAACACGTCCGCCGGTGGCCTCGGCCAATTGTTCCAGCACCTTGTCGCCGCGCATCACCAGGCCGCTGTCGTCGGTAGAGATCGCGTAGATGATCACCTCGGCGCGCTGCGCCATCTCAATGGCCTGCGCCTTCGAAAACTCACTCTGGTTATCTTCTCCGTCGCTGACGATCACGATCGCCTTCCGCACGGGACGATCCGGCCGGTCCTTCAGGAATTTCTCTTTGCACGCATGGTAGACAGCGTCGTACAGGGCGGTTCCCCCGCCATCATGCAGCTTGCGCACGCCCGCCGAGAGCAACTGCACGTTGTCGGTGAAATCTTGCGCCATTTGGCTGTGGCTGTTGAAGCCCACAATAAATGCCTTATCGAAGCCGGCGCGAAGCGTGTGCTCCAGGAAACTTGTGGCCGCGCCCTGTTCGAAATCAAACCGGCCGTCCACCGAGCCGCTCACGTCGACCAACAGACCAAGATGCAGCGGCAGATCGGTTTCACGGCGGAAATTAACAATCGCCTGCGGCGGCTTGTGGTCGTCAAGAATGCTGAAATCGTTCTGATTCAGATCGCGCACGAACTTGCCATGCTTATCGGTCGCGATGAATAGCACATTGACCTCATTCACCCGGGCGTGCAGGGTGATTACCGCGCTCTGCGGATCGTCAGCATTGTCAGCCGCACTCGCCGTATTGTAGGCGCGCAGGCTGGGGGCGCCCGACACGTAGGCGGACTGCGCCCGCGCCTGGGCCACCCCTATAAGGGTTGCTAGCGAAAGCGTCAGAAGGCGAAAAATCGAGTTCGTGTACTTCATGCCCAAGAGATCCAAATTTTTCACTCTAAACCGCGTCCGAGCACACTCCCAAGCTATTGGATGCACGCGAGATGCCGAATACAGTTCCCACCGGATGCCGCTATCTGATTGACTTTAGGAGCGCGGCTGCCAATGTGCCAAGTTACAAAAGGAGCACACAGAAGGTCATGGCACAAAGCCTGCGCATTCTATTACTTACCTCTGACCACGAACTTCTGGGAGGCCCCTTCCGTTATCCAATCGGATTCAAGGGGTTAACATAGTGGCACAAGTTGAACACTTTTTCCTTAAAATCTCTTTGGAGGGATTCGTGAAGAAATTCTTGGTCTGTTTCATCGTGGTCGTGATGTCGGGAGTAGCCGCTTTCGCCGCCAATGACGAGCGCGAGGAAGATCGCGTCAAGGATGCCGGCATGGTTCTGAAAGAAATTTTGAATATCCCCGACGACATTCCGCAGGATCTGTTGGACAAGGCCGAATGCCTGGTCATCCTGCCCTCCGTGAAAAAAGGAGCATTTGGGATCGGCGGCAGCTACGGACGGGGCGTGATGGTCTGCCGCAGCGGTGAACACTACAAAGGCAAATGGGGAGCCCCGGCCTTGTATGCGCTCGAAGGCGTCAGCATCGGATTTCAGTTGGGCGGCCAGGCCACCGACTTTGTGCTCCTGGTGATGAATCCCAAAGGCGCCGGATCTCTTCTTTACAGCAAAGTGAAGCTGGGAGCGGACGCCTCTGCCGCCGCCGGTCCCAAGGGCCGCACCGCTGAAGGCGCAACCGATATTGTTATGAGCGCCGAGATCCTCTCCTACTCGCGCAACAAAGGCCTGTTCGCCGGAGTTTCTCTGGAAGGCTCGACCCTGCGCTCCGATGGCAGCGCCAACGAAAAGCTTTATGGAAAAAAGTTGACCGCCAAAGAAATCATACGCGGAGGCAGAGTCGGCATCCCGGCATGCGCCCATCAGCTGGTGTCGCTGCTCGACTCTAAATCGCCCACGAACAAGTCGGACCCTAAATCGCTGGAGTAGACGGAACTCTCAAAAATGGCCGCACAGAAGAGCAGCGAGTCTGAGCCGGTTCGCTGCGGATGGGCGCATGGCGAACTCATGGCCCGTTATCACGATGAAGAATGGGGCGTTCCGGTGCACGACGACCGCACGCTCTTTGAATTTCTGATTCTCGAAGGCGCGCAGGCTGGTCTGAGTTGGAACACAATCCTGAACAAGCGCGATCACTATCGCCAGGCCTTCGACGGATTCGATCCAAAGCGGGTCGCGCGCTACGACCGGCGCAAGATCGAACAACTGTTGCGCAATCCCGGTATCGTCCGCAACAAACTAAAGATTGCCTCTGCCGTTGCTAACGCCCAGGCATTTCTTAGCCTGCAGGAAGAATTTGGCAGCTTCGACCGCTACATCTGGCAGTTCGTGGAAGGAAAGCCGCGTCGACGCTCGCCCAAGTCACCGAAGCAGGTCGCAGCGCGAACCCCAGCCTCCGATGCTATGAGCAAAGACCTCAAGCGCCGCGGATTCAACTTCGTCGGATCGACCATCTGCTACGCGTTCATGCAGGCGGTGGGAATGGTCAACGATCACGTGGTGGACTGTTTCCGCTACAAACCGCTGGCTTCTCAGCGTTGACGGAAAATGCTGGCTGTCCAATAGACAGCTAACAATCCGAGCAGGAGCACAGCGCCTTCCACGCGCGTCGACCACACATGCAGAGCGTCAAACTGCACGCGTGCGGGATTGTCCAACGGGACCGTCGCGAAGTCGCCGATTGAGGCGCGCAACGTGTCCATGCGCGGAATGATCCAGAACTGCGAGAGCAGCGTGAGCCCAAGCATCAGGCAGATCAGCACATGACGCATGGCAAAGACATGCGCGGTACCGTCTGTGAGGCGGCTGTAGAGCAGAGAACTGGCCAGAAAGACGAATCCGGAAACAATGGCGATCCAGTGCAGTTTGCTCAGCGCGCGTCCAACTACGTTCCCGGCAAGATGCGTATTGGGCAGAACCTGAAACGCCGTGGGCGCAAGCACGAACGCAAAGAAGATCAACCCACCGATCCATGCGACGAGCGAGAGCAGCATGAGGAAGCGAAGGAAGGACATGACGGGAGAATTATAGTCCGGTGGTGAGATCAGAAAGAGCTAACTGCTCTTACACAGGAACCGGAACGTTCTCGATGATCTCTTTCAGCACTTGATCGGACTGCTCGGACTTTTTCAGCGTGGATGCATAGAGGCCGTTCACGACCACGCGGTGGGCGAAGACAGGAACCACGAGCGGCTTGAAATCTTCTGGGGTGCAGAAGGTGCGGCCTTCGAGGAAGGCCATGGCTTGCGCGGCGCGGTAGAGAGCCTGCGATCCGCGCGGCGAGACGCCCAGCGAGAGAAATTCCGACTCGCGCGTGCGGCGCACGATTTCGAGAGCGTAGGTCACCAGAGAGTCGTCCACGCGAATCTGCTTCACCGCCTGCTGCATCTCGAGAACATCAGCGCCGGTGAGAACGGGACGGAGATCATCCAGGTGCGCAGCGCCCGCTTCGGAGCGCAGAATTTGGCGCTCGGCCTGGGCGTCGGGATATCCCATGCGCACGCGCATCAGGAAGCGATCGAGCTGAGACTCAGGCAGAGGATACGTTCCGTGATGCTCCACGGGATTCTGCGTCGCGATCACCAGAAATGGTTGCGGCAACTCGTAGGAGTGCGCGTCGACGGTAACCTGGCCTTCGTTCATAGCTTCGAGCAACGCGGACTGGGTCTTGGGCGTGGTGCGGTTGATCTCGTCGGCAAGCAGAACGTTGGTGAAAACCGGGCCGCGCTTAAATTCGAATTCCTGCTCGAGCGCCGAATACACCGAGATGCCGAGAACGTCGGACGGCAGCATGTCGCTGGTGAACTGTACGCGCTGAAAGGTGCAATCGATGGCGCGCGCGAGCGCTTGTCCCAGTGTGGTCTTGCCAACGCCGGGTACGCCTTCAATCAACAGATGTCCACGCGCGAAAATGCTGACCAGCGCAAGACGGACGACGTCATCCTTACCGCGAATCACGCGGCGGAGAGCCTTTTCGAGTTCGACGGCTTTGTGAGAAACAGCGATGGCTATCTCGGGCGACATTGTTTCGATTCTACTATCGGACATTGCGAGGCTGGAGTTACCTACGTCATAGGACCTAGCTCTCAGCTCTCAGCTATCAGCTAAACCCGGATCCCTTGCTTCGCTCGGGGACGACAGGTCCTCCCTAGAACGGGGACTGATACCCGTCGGTTCTGGCTGAGAGCTGATAGCTGATAGCCTTACTGCACAAACTCCGCGGGCCTTCCCGTCAACCGCTCGATGCGCTTCGCGATCGGCGGATGGGTCGAGAACAAGCTGCCGAAGTTCATTCCCAGGAACGGCTGGATGATGAACAGGTGTGCAGTCGAGGGACTCGCCTGCATGGGCACACGGCGCGAGTAGGCGTCGAGCTTTTGCAGGGCACTGGCGAGGGCGTAGGGATTGCCGGTGAAGTGTGCGCCGGTGGCGTCGGCTTGATATTCGCGCGAGCGCGAGACCGCGAGCTGAATCAACGTTGCGGCGATGGGAGCTACGATCAGCATAAAGAGCGCTGCGAGACCCCCGCCATCGCGACGGTCGCGGTTGCCACCTCCGAAGCTGCCAAATAGCATTGCCCATCTTCCCATGCTGGCGAGCATGGTGATGGCGCCAGCGAGCGTGGCGGCGACCGAACTGATCAGGATGTCGCGATTGTTCACGTGGCCGAGTTCGTGCGCGAGGACGCCTTCGAGTTCTTCATCGGACAACAGGCTCAGAATTCCGTGAGTCACGGCGACAGATGCATGGCTCGGATTGCGTCCGGTGGCGAATGCGTTGGGCGACTCGGTTGGAATCACGTAAATCTTCGGCATGGGAATGCCGATTTTCTGGGTGAGGCGTTCTACGGCAGCGTAGGCGCGCGGCAGTTCCTCGCGCGTGACGGGCTGAGCGCGGTAGGTGGCTAACGCGATCTTGTCGGAGAAGAAGTATGCGCCGAAGTTCATCACGGCGGCGAAGGCCAGCGCCAGGAACATCCCGTTCTGGCCGCCGAAATAGAGGCCGAAGAACATCAGGAGCAGCGTCATCGCGGTCAGCAGGAAAGCGGTCTTAAACATGTTTCCCATAATTTTGGTGGAACTATCTCATTGGATGTTACGCGGACTGGAGAGATGCACGGGGCCCGTTTTGGAAAAAATCCGCTTATCAGGGGTATCCCCCTCCCCACCCGGTCTATTGAAATCATCACCTTAGCGTGAAATCTGCGAAAAATCCTAGAGCCACAACGAGTTACGGGCAAAATCTTCCAAAATAAGGAGTTAAGTGCCCTCCGCGAGGGGTCTTGCTACACGCACTCCGCTTTGGATGATCGGCTTGCAAGCCTGTGGACGTCAAGGTTGGACGTCACAGAGACTGACGCTTGCCCAGATTCGGGCTCGTAACGATGCGCAGCAGATCGCGCCGGAATTATCTGCTCACATTATCTGCTCACCAGGAAGTCAAAGACCACATGGGCGTTGTCGCTACGCAGTCCTACCGGACCGTCAAATTCCAAGGCAACAAGGCCAAGATTACCTTCCCAGGCTACCTTGTTGTCTGCCTTCACGGTGAGATCAGAACCGCGCATGGATGCCTTAAGAGTGTGCGGCTGATCGGGGCGAACGGGTTGCGGGAGCGCTGAAACGCGAGGTTTTATGTTGTTGATGTAACCGTTGTCGAGACAGTCTTCGTGCGTCCGCTGGCCTGGATTCCGCTTCACCGACACGGCTATTTTCTGGTCGGGAGAAAAGTGCCACATGACATACACAATGTTGCAAGTATCCTGGGCGCGGAGCTTGATACCAAATTGACTCCGGACCTCCCCATTACCCAGATGGGAAACCTCGTGGGTCGGCCCGAGATAGGTGAACTTCACGGTGACATCCTGCTGGGTAGCAAACTTGAGAGTGGCGCGCATTTCCTTTGAGGAAACCATGAGACGGCCGCCCGCCGCTTTCTCAATCCTTCCATCCGGCACATCAAAATCCTGAGGTCGTAGCTGCGCCTTGGCGATGGGTACCACCAACACAATCATGCACAGCCCTAGAATAAGTCGCATCGGCTTGTTGACTGCTCGGAGCATTCTCACTCACGACGCCCATAGGATTGTGCGTCGACAAATCCAGAGGGCTTACGCCTTTTGCGCTTCTCGTTTCAGGGCGCGCTGCAAGGTTTGATCGAGGGCGGACTTGGCGCTCTCGTATTCCTGCTGCGAGATGCGGCCTTGTTTGTGTTCCACTTCGAGCTCGAAGATTTCGTCTTTCAAGGCTTCGAGCAGGCGAGAAGAAGAGCTGCGCGGAACGGGTGGCTGCGGACGGGACTCGCTGAATCGAGCTTCGCTTGTGCGAATCTCGCGAGTTGCGGGGATCGCTGCCGCTTCATAGACTTCATCTTCTTCCAGGGACGGGAGAGCCATTCCTTTGGCACGGCCAGTGCGGCTGGTTGCTTGCTGCCGCGAGGCGACGTAGACTCCGCCAGCAACGAGTACCAGGGCGAAGCCGCCCAAGATGTACCAGCGATACTTCTGCAGAGGATCGGGGGCGTCGATGGGCGGTCCGAGGCCGCCGCCGGGGCGGCTCTCAGGTTGGGCGGAGGATCCCTGACCTGATTCGCCGCCTTCATCAGCTGGAGCCGCCAGAGTTCCTTCGCCGGAGAGCTTGAATGCCACGGGCTGGCCCACCCGCGTGCTGGATGCCACTTCTACATTGGCATCGGGTTGTCCAGGGAAGGGTGCGACTTGATAATTGGCTCCGGGAGCGGCGGAGAACTCCATCGTCTTGGGCGCGATCGCGACGAAATGCTCCAGCGGATAGACGCTCTTGGGATCGATATTCGCGCTGCCGGTGTAGGGAAGTGTGTAGACGACACTGAATCGAGTCTCGCCGGGGCGAAGCGGGAAGAGGAAGGCATACCGGCTTTTGGCATTGTCCTCAGGAACGGGAGCGGCCTTGACCGGCTGGCCGCCGGCGGTCATGGCTTGGCCTTCGGTGACGGTTGCACCATCGGGCACGTAGAACTCCAGGTTGTGCTCGTTCATCTGAGTGCGCGGCGGCTTGGAGTTGTTGTTCACCGCGAATGTGCGCTCGACCTGGAGCTGTCCCTGACTTGCCTGAAAGCGCATGATGTCGGCGACGACTACGATGCCTTCTACCTTCTTGCCGACGTCGTAAACCTCGACCGCGACCGAAGTCGTTCCCGGAGGGGCCATGCGGTGATAGGTGACTTCCTGATGGATCACGCGGACGAGATGAGGGCCCTGCGCGCTGTCGAGTTTGAAGCTGAAATTGCCTCTGGCGTCGGTTTTGGTGCGGCCTGCTTCTTCCATGCCTTGACCGAGGCTGAGCAGGACGACTTCGTCGCCTGCGGCGGGTTTGCCGGTGGTGGAGTTCTTAACGGTGCCGGTCAGGGTTTGGGCGGAAGCGAGGGAAGAGAGCAGGAGAATGAGACCAAGAACTATTATGATGCGACCGTTGCAGAACCTGCGGGAGCGTGAGAACTCCTTTTTGGGCCGGATGGTATTACCGACAGAAAAGGGGTCCTTCGACTCCGGGGTCAGCGCGCTTACCGCTGCGCTCAGGATGACAGTGGATGAAGATTGCAAGATTTGCGGTCCTTTCATGGTCTGGCTTTTCTTGGCGCCGATGACGCTTTGGCTTCCAGGCGCGCGATTTCGGCGAGGAGGGTAGCGGCTTCCTCTTGCAGAGAAGCTTTCAGCGACTGGTAGTCGGCGTCGGGCATTTTGCCGGCCTTGAATTCGAAGTTCAGATCACGCAGGTTTTCGTAGACGGCGTCTTTGCGCTCGCGCAGGTATGACGCGCGAGTCTTCTCCGGGCCGAGATAGAAGGTGCCAGGATAGAAGATGTAGAAGAGCGCGGCGACGGTAGCTAGAAGACAGCAGGCCAGTTCGAAGCTCATAAATCGGTCTCCTTGCGCGCCTGGTCGCGAAACTGATCGAGTTCAGCGCCGGGGACGGGGCGCAGTCCGTCGGCAATGGCGGGCGCGGGGCGATTCTTCCAGGCGCGGATCACCAACACCACGATGCTGAGCCCCAGCGCCAGCGCGACGAACGGCACGATCCACGCGGTGCGATCAAAGCCCGTCGTGGTGGGGGCGGCGAGCACAGTGGGACCGTATTTTTGCACGAAAGATTGTTCGACCAAACTGTCGCTGTCGCCGCGGCTGAGGGCGGTCATCAGTTCGTTGCGCATGCCGTCGGAGTCGGGGCAGCCGACGTGATTGCACTCGAGAAGAATCTGGTTGCAGCCGCAGATGCACATCATCTGGTGGCCGAGTTCCTTGAAGCGCGTGGCGGGATCGCCGGCGCCGGTGAAGGCGAAGACGGCGAGACAGAGAAGGCCGCAGTGCAGCAGGCGGCGGAGAATTTGTTTTGGTCTCGTCATCATTTGGTGGCCGGGCTTGAGCCCGAGGGTATTTGTGCCGTTCCTCAGGGACTCGGTTCGTCTTTCTGCCTGCTTACCCAGCGCTGAAAGCGCTGGGCTAAATTCTTTCGCCCCTCCGGGGCTTGCGTAATTCCTGCCTCGCCCACCCACGGCTTGCGCTGTGGGCTGCATTCTTCCGCCGCTTCGCGGCTACGACACGCCGCCTCGCGGCTACGGACTCGCCGCTTCGCGGCTGAGAACATTTCGTACTCAATCTCCTGTCGCCACTGGGGCCGCGTGCTCTACCAGCCTTGCTGCCGGGACGCGGACTGGGGCCGGCGCGTTGGGGATCAGGGCCAGGGCGGTGCCGCCGAGGATGATCCACACGCCCAGCCAGATCCACATGACCAGCGGGTTAAGATGCGCCTTGAGAATGGGGCGGCCCGTGTCCTGGTTCAGACCCTCGTACACCAGGTAGAGATCTTCATTGAGAGTAGAGCGAATGAAGGGCATGGTCGAGGTCTGGCGGCTAGCCTTGTAGAAGCGGCGCTCGGGCGTCAGAGTGTCAATCTGTTTGCCACCTTTGAAGACATCGAGGACGGCCCACTCGGCGGAATAGTTGGGAAAGTCTTCGTCGGTGTAAGAACGGCAGACGAGAGTATAGCTGCCAATCGTCATCTTGTCGCCGTAACCCATTTCCTGCTCTTTGTCCTGATTAAAAGCGGAGCCCGCGAACCCGATGATGACGACTACCACGCCGAAATGAACGATGTAGCCGCCGTAACGGCGCGTGTTGCGGTGCGTGAGTTGGACCATCGAGGCAAATATTCCCTGGCCGGTGTGTCCGGCAATGACTTTGCCGCCGCGGTAGTACTCGCTGGCGATGGTAAGCGTGACCAAGACTGAGAGCCCAATGGCCATCAGCGAATAGAAGTATGCGACGTCTTGCCAGGGGCGCATGCCGAAGGGCGATCCCCAGCTTGGGGGCGTGATCATGAGAAACGCCATCACGGCAACCGCGCCGATGGTGGGCCACATGAAATTCCGCTGGATGCTTTCGAAGGAGGTCTTGCGCCATGCCAGCAGTGGGCCGACGGCCGTCAGGATCAAGAGCAGTAGCGCGACCGGGATTGCGACCCGGTTATAAAAAGGTGCGCCTACGGTGACCTTGTTGCCTTGCGCCAGTTCGGAAATCTTCGGGAACCAGGTGCCCCACAGCACGGTGAAGCAGAGCAGCACAAACAGAAGGTTGTTGAACAGGAAGCTCGACTCGCGGGAGATCAGCGACTCGAGTTTGTGTTCGCTGCGCAGGTGCTCCTTGTTTTTGAAGAAGAAGAAAACAAAAACTGCGAAGCTGATGGAGAGGAACCAGGCAAACCAGCTTCCGATCGACGACTGCGCGAAGGCGTGGACGGAACTGATGATGCCGCTGCGGGTAAGGAACGTGCCGAGAATCGCGAGCCAGAATGTGGCGAAGACGAGCCACATGTTCCAGACTTTCAGCATGCCGCGCTTCTCCTGCATCATGACTGAGTGCAGGAAGGCGGTGCCCACGAGCCAGGGCATCAGCGACGCGTTCTCGACCGGATCCCATCCCCAGTAGCCGCCCCATCCCAGCACGGAATAAGCCCAGTGTGCGCCGAGGAAAATTCCGCAAGTTAGGAATCCCCAAGTGACCATGGTCCAGCGGCGGGTGATGTGAATCCATTTTTCGCCGGGATACTTCATGATCAGCGCGCCCAGCGCGAAGGCGAAGGGGACGGTGAATCCGACGTAGCCCAGGTAGAGCATGGGCGGGTGGATGACCATCTCGGGATATTGCAGCAGAGGATTCAGGCCACTTCCGTCTGCGCGCAACGGACCCTCGAGCAGGCCGAAGGGGTTCGCGGCGAAGTTCACGAGCGCGAGGAAGAAGATTTGGACGGCGGCGAGAACGACCGAGGCGTAGGCGAACAGGCGGGGATCGGTTTTGTAGCGCAGGCGAAGGACGAAGCCGTAGCCGGCGAGCAGCAGCGACCAGAACAGCAGCGAGCCTTCCTGTCCGGACCACAAGGTGGCGAACTTGTAAGGGCCGGGCAGGTCGCGGTTGCTGTGATGAAAGACGTAGGCGATGGTGAAATCGTCGCGGAAGGCGGCGACGACGAGGGCGATCGCGGCGAGAACGACCGCTCCAAAAACAACGACGCCGGCGCGGCGAGCGGTTTCACCCAGACGCTCCCAGTTCGAGTCGCCTTGGAAGAAGAGGGCTACAAGGCCAACTCCGAACGAATAGATGCTCAACGCCAATGCGAGGAGCAAGGCAAAACTACCAATCTGCGCCATGTGGGAGAACCCCAATGTATTTTTTCAGAAACCGCGGGTACAGGCAACCGGAACAGCAAGGATACGGCGTCTGGCACTCGGGGAAGCCAAGCTCGCTGCGGAGATTTGAATGAAACCACGAACGAAACGGAAGGGTCGATTGTAGGGCACATGCCCGCCGGGAACCGGCGGCCGGGGCTCGGCCGCCAGGCGGTTTCAAAGAGCGGACGCTATGCGCTGTGCTGACGATAGCGTTGGCGAATCTCGCGCTCCGCAGCCAGCCAGTCCTCGGATTCGTGGCCTGGTTCAAATCCGCGACGCTCCGACAGCAGGTAGGCGAGGCGGCGGACTTCATCCTCCACACTGATGGGAACGAGATTGGCGCGCGCTTCAGTTTTCACGATTTCCGGCTTTCTCGCGGGCCTTCTGGTCTCCGTAGCTCTGGTTTCTGTTACGGCGCTTGCCGGCTGTGCTTCCGCCAGTCCGACGCTAGTGCTAGTGTCAGACTTAGTGTCAGATAAGGTTGGAAGGCTGCTTGGGGTGGAGACGGTTGCTTTCACGTCGTTACTGTTCTTGGGGAACCTCGGTTTAGCCATAATCGGATACTCCTTGCATACTCCTAGGTTTAGGAATGAGTGGATTTGTTGATGAATGAACAACATACAAGTTGCCCCTGCGAATTCGTGGTTGCAATTAGTTTTGGGCTTGCGGAATTATATCTACTATATCCTTTATCGGCCTGTGGAAGGGGAGTATGTTGCATAAAAAAATGCGATGAGGTGATGCGGAATTCCGAAAATGAGACAAGCGAATCACTGCCTGAGCGAGCCGCAAGAGGCGACGGAGGCGCCGAAATAGAGACGATGCTTTGTTATAATTTGAACTTGCTTCCGGGGCGCTATCGTCTAGGGGTAATGAAGGATGATGCGCCGCATTTGCGCATCCTGTGGTGTGACTTGTTTGCGTCGGGACGACTCGTCTGCAAGGGGTTCTCATTCCGGAGCGTCGCGATTCAACGCAGCAGCAAGAAACTGGACACGTCCCGCCGGCTCCAATCAGCGACGCTTTAAGACTGCCGAACGCATTCTGCTCTTACAAAACTCTTGCCGCCAGCGTGTCGTTCCCCTCGCAGGGGCATTAATCTCTTGGCAAAGAACCTAGCTCCGTGGCATGACGCGCCAGTGCTTTCGGATAAAGTTGGTGAGTGCAGCACGATCGCGAAACGCCTCCGTACCACCTTCTTTTGTGGTGGAATAGGCCCCAACAACGTTTGCATAAGCCAAACAGTCCTCAAGTTTCACTCCTGTCAAAAACTGGTGGATGAACCCGGCGGCGAAACTATCTCCGGCGCCAACATCATCCACGGTCTTCACACTCGGAGGCATGAGGCTGTACTGCTCCTCCCCTGCCCGGCAAATGGCTGCGGAAGCGCCGCGTTTCACGACTACGATCTTCGCCAGCCCTGCAAGCACGTTGATGGCTTCCGAAAGGTCCTCGGTGCGGGCGGCCTTCTTTGCCTCGCGATCATTGGGGAAAAAAATATCCACGTGCTTGAGAACGTCCAGCAAATCCCGGTCCCATTTGTTCTCGGGATCATCGTTGGTATCGAGAGAAGTTGACAGGCCTGCCGACTTCGCCTGACGAAAGAGATCTAAAATTCTTGGCCGCAACGCACGATGCAAGAAGAACGATGAAACGTGCAGATGCCGCGCCGACCGCACGTATGCCATGTCAATGTCCGAATACTGCAGTTCAAACATCGTGCCGGGATACGTCAAGATGTAACGCTGCATGCAAATAAGGCAAGACGACGGTCAGTCCCGTAGCCGTACGCCCAGTTGTCTGCTTTACGCGGCCCACTTCGACCCCGGCAGCTGACAGTCTCTCAAGAGCCATTTTTCCGAGAGCGTCACCACCCGTTTTCGAGATGAAACCGACCTTGCTCCCAAGCGTGGCTAAGTTATGGGCAACAATTGCGGACGAACTGCCCAAGGTAAGCGCGAGGCCGCTGGCCAGCAGTTCCCTGTCCAAGACAAGCTCCTTCGGCAGACCGTAGAGGATCAGGTCCAGGTTGAGTTCACCAACCACGCATACGTCCAATGTCGGCATATTTCTCCTGTGCTCGCGGCCTGGCAATCCGGCTACGGCTCGAGCAGCGTCGCGTTATTTCGGCCTGCGGCCTGCAAGTTCCTGAAAACTCTGAAAGCCAACGTGTTATTACGTACTATTACTTTTGCTTTCGCTTGGACGCCTGTCAGGGGTTTCTTGGAGGCCCCCCGATGTCGGCTTCCCCGGCATTGACTTTACTGAAGTAAGGTCTCGAAGTCCATTTCACAATCTTTGGACCGCCGCAGCCGGATTTTCGTTTTCCGGGTTTGCCGGTCTTTTTGTACTGGACAAATGAAATAAAACGATATAAAGAGAAATGATTCGATAATCAGATATGAGGCGACAGTAGGCGCCCTGGGAGTGATGAGCATGAAAGTTTCGACCCTCGTTATATTACTTGCTTGCGTCTCCGGAGCGTTTGGCCAGCCAAACTCCTCCTTCTACGTGGCGACGACCGGGAATGATTCGAATCCCGGCACTCAAGCAGCGCCTTGGCGCACCATTCAACACGCGGCAAACACCGCGCGGGCGGGCAGTACCGTCAACGTTCGGGGTGGAACCTACGAAGAACTCGTGAGCATCAACGCATCGGGCAATGCGACGGATGGATTCATTACTTTCAAGAGCTACCCAGGCGAGACGGCGGTCCTGGACGCAGAGCATATCGTTCCCAAGGGCAGAAGCGGTGTGCTCACTATTCACAACCAGAGTTACGTGCGAGTCGAAGGCTTTGAAATTCGCAACTACCGCACCGCCGAACATCGGCTCACTCCATTGGGCATAAGCGTAATGGGGGCCGGCTCCCATATTGAACTGCTGAAGAACAACGTCCATCATATTGAGCAGACTTTTAACGGACGTGATGGTCCGGGACATGGTGCCAACGGATTTGGCATTGCTGTGTACGGTACCGACGCTAAGACTCCCATCAGCGAACTGGTGATTGACGGGAATGAGGTGCATCACCTCAAAACCGGTTCTAGCGAGTCGCTGGTGGTGAACGGGAACGTTACCAACTTCCGCATTACGCACAATGTGGTCCACGACAACAACAACATCGGAATCGACGTGATCGGTTTCGAGCGCACGGCCCCCGACCCTGCCGTTGACCAGGCTCGCGACGGAATAGTAAGCGGGAATTTGGTTTACAACATTACCTCGCGCGGCAATCCGGCCTACGGCAACGAGCAAAATTCCGATGGTATCTACGTGGATGGTGGCACAAGGATTCTGATCGAGCAGAACGTCATGCACGATGTGGACTTTGGAATCGAGCTGGCCAGCGAGCACAAGGACCGCGCGACCAGCTACATCACTGCGCGAAATAACCTGATCTATCACTGCCATACTGCGGGTGTTTCCATCGGAGGCTATGCGCCGGAGCGAGGGCACACCGATCACAGCACGGTGGTCAACAACACGCTGTACGAAAACGATACGTCGGAAACCGGGTCCGGCGAGTTCCAGATGCAGTGGAACATGGCGGACGACATTTTTGCGAACAACATTGTCTACGCAGGGTCCCGCTGCCTTATTACGCTGAACAGATCGCAGGTTGAAAAGAGCCAGCCGCCCGTGACAATCGATCATAACCTTTATTACTGTGCCTCCGGAGCGAACGCGAGCACCTGGAAAGAGTCTGCTGCCACCGTGACCGGATTCGACCAATATGTTGAGTCAACGGGGAATGACCGTCATTCCCGTTTTCTGGATTCGCATTTTGTTGACGCTGCTGCGCACGACTTTCACGTTCGATCGGATTCGCCTGCGATTGCTGCTGGCACGACTGACGGCGTGCCGGTGGGAGAACTGGATCTTGAAGGCTCACCGCGAGTCAAGTCCGGAAACATAGACATCGGCTGCTACCAAAGAAAATAGGAGTAGTCCATGTTGAATGTGGACGTGAATCGCCGCGAATTCCTGAGGATCACCGCCGGCGCCGGCGCCGCCTTGGCCATGCCAACTTCAGGACATACTGTCGTCCGCTCCAAAATGATCGGCATCCAAGTCGGAGCAGTTTCGTTCGTGGATGAAGGTACCGAGAAAGTCCTTGATGTTCTTCAGGACCGTGCCTGCGTGAATACCCTGTTTCTTGCGGTATTCACCTACGGTCGCGGTATTGCCGGAAGACAGATTCCGGGCCAGCCGCTGCCCGATCACGGCAAGCAGGAGTACGATCTCAATTTTCACGGCGGGAACTTCGCCACCCCTCATTCTCAGTACTACAAGAACACGGTTCTCAAAGACACGCGCGCGCCCGACCACGGTGACATCGATATACTCGCCGAAGTAGTGCCTGCCGCCAAAAAGCGCGGCATGAAGGTCATCTGCTGGCTTGAGGACGTGTTTCGCACCGACTTGCCGAACATCGGGAAAGTTCAGGAGCAAGATCTGTACGGACGGAATGCCGAGACACTGTGCGTCAACAATCCGGACTACCGGAATTTTCTGACCGGTCTGGTCGAGGACTATACCCGTTCCTATGACATCGACGGAATCATGTGGGGATCGGAACGGCAGGGCGCGCTTTGCGACAGCTTGGGGGCGACGCATGACACGCCGTCAGTCGATCCTGGTAGCGTAACTTGCTTCTGCGAGTTTTGTCAGAGCAAAGCGAAAGAGCGCGGCATTAACTCAGAGCGCGCCAAGCAGGGATTTCTGGAGTTGGAAAAATTCGTTCGCTCGGCTCGGAGCGGCATACGCCCCGTGGACGGCTACTACGTTCAATTCTGGCGGCTCCTATTGCGGTATCCCGAACTAGCCGCCTGGGAAATGCTCTGGACTGACAGCCTTCGCGAGACTTACGCCGCAATATACAAAACGGTAAAGACAGCGAAGCCGACGGTGCCGGTGGGTTGGCACATCTGGCACAACAATTCCTTCAATCCGATCTACCGCGCGGAACAGGACCTTCATGAGCTCTCGAATTATTCCGATTTCATCAAGATCGTTATGTACAACAACTGCGGCGGCGAGCGGATGGCGCTGTATGCAGACAATATCGGCTCGACACTTTATGGAGATCTCTCGAAACAGAGCCTGATCGATCTTAACTATGCACTGATGGGATTCAAGGAGCGCAGCTACGATCAGATTCCTCACACAGGGCTTTCAGCGGATTACGTCTACCGCGAGACGAAACGCGCTCTGGAGGGTGTTGCCGGCACGAGCACTCTGATCTGGCCCGGCATTGATATCGATATCCCGACCGAGCCCAACAACAGCAAGTGTACGCCGCAAAGCGTCAAGGAAGCAGTTCTGGCGGCTTTCCGCGCTGGCGCGCCAGGTGTGATTCTATCTCGCAAGTATTCCGAGATGCGGCTCGCCGATCTCAGCGGCGCTGGAGATGCCGTTCGCGAGCTGAAACTATCGAGTTGAGAACAGTTTTTTCGTCGCACAACCTGCTGCAGAGCGCGAAGAAATTCCTGATCTTCTACTCTTTTGTTTGCTTCGCGTCTCCGTCTTCGTACCAGAAAACTGCGCCCTTGGTAATTGTGGGAAGGGTATAGGATGTGCGGCCATCAGACTCGTGAACGCCGCTGACCTCCTGCACATCGCCAAGAAATGGAAGAAAGAACGCCTTCCCTTTGCCGGCCTTCGCCATGCGGACGCGCACTCCGTTTTGCGGCGTCTGCACGGGATTCACCCGGCTCCGCAATCCGGCAAAGTTTGCGAAAAAGATGTGGGGCTTCCCTTCGACGGCTGCAATCGAGGTCGCGACCATGGGTGAGGCCGTGATCTCAACCTCGCTCGTATTCTTCAGGCTTTTCAGGAATTCCGCTTGCGAGTCAGGGTCCGCTCGCTCGAATTCGCTTTCAATCGCGCTCATGTAGTCCTTTCCCGGGTTCTTCGGGAACCGTAACACGTTGGGCGCCTCCCCCAGTTGTGTCGCGTCGGCGCCGGCAATCGCCAGGGTGCGGCCCTTCTCGACAAACTTTCGCAGCCAGTCTTTTTCCTGGTCATGCAAAATGCGGACATCGGGAAGAACCAGCGTCTCACCCTTGAAATCCGCGAGATTCCGGGGCGTGACCACCTGAAACTCCCAATGCTTTTGCATCAGGAGAACCAGGATTCCCCGGTAGGAGCGGATAAACTGGTCAGCATAGATGTTTCGCGTGTCCGGAGAGAAGTACACACCCACGGGATGCACCGGGTCCCGCGGCAGGTAGAAGGTTTTCTCGTGGGCTTGAATCCAGGAAAATATCTTCTTCCTGGTCGGCAGGTCATTCGACCCAGCCATCGAATGCCCGGGCGCGTCCCAGAAATTCGCCCCCGCCATGATCTCCGACATGGCCAGATTCATCATGGCCTCTGTCTTATCGACGTTCTTCTCGCCGTCCCAGGAGTAGTTGAGAATCCACGTCGCCTTGCCTTGCGCGAACGCCCGGAAGGAATGCATCCCCACCTGATACTCAAACCACGCCAGGGGCTTTCGCTTCGAAGCCATCCCGCCGCCGCCAAACGAGTACTCATGTGCAATCGCGTCCACCACCGGGTACAGGCTGTACACATCGGCGCCCACACGAGCCGCCTCTTCTTCAATCCCCGGATAAATCTCTGGAATGGTCTTGATCTCCGGGTTCACCGATTTCGCGTTCTCGTCAATCTCATGCATAAACTCCGTGAAAGTCCTAATTCTAAACTCCACCCACTTGCGGAAATTGGGGTCAGAGAAGTCGCCCAGCTTCAAATCCTTCTTCGCATCCAGCCCCGTCTCCTTCTTGAACGCCGCTACCGTGTAGTCATCGAAACTGGCCCAAGTATCTTCCCATCCGTCAAAGTGCGTCATCCAGTACGGAATGTCGACGTAGATCCCATCGATTCCCGTGCCCGCGATCTGCCGCACGCGCTGCATGTAAGTCTTCCGCCACTCGCTGGCGTACGGCGTCACCCAAACGTCTTCATCGCCCTTCCTGATCCAAAACGCCGAGCCCCCGCCGAAGATAGCGGGCTCCCCTGTGATCTTCCTCTGTAGCCAGTCCGGATGCTCTTTCGCCAGCGTGTGCGGCGTCGTATCCGCAGTTGCCGTAATGCATTCGGTGCCCGCGATGTAAACGAAGGCGTGGTTGCCTGCCCGGTGCGCCTTTTCCGCCACGTCGTGGATTGCCTTAAGCTTCTCTTCGGGATTCACAAAACTTTCGTAGCGCCCCGGAATATCGTTGTCCACCTCAATCCCGAAAACGTTGCTGTCTTGCGCGTTGGCAACAATCTTGTCCGTGTTATTCAGCTGCAGACCGTACGCCCCGATGCGCACGTAGTTCGTCCAGTTCTGTCCCGCCGGATAGGAAGCAGCAGCACCCAGCATCATCAGCGAAACTGAAAGTAGTACGAGAGACACAAGTACAACCTGAATTGTTTTCATAAATGTTTTCTCGAAACGATCGTTCTGGGAAACCGCATCGCTTTCGCAGGCTCCAGAAGTTAGCCCCGAAGCGGCGCAAGAATACACGGCTTGCTCCCAGCCTGCCCAAGGGGCGTAAGCCGTTGCGGACCTTTGCCAACAAGCAAGTCCAGGCACGGCGAAAGAGAAACTCTCAACCTGCGCTGTCGACCCACCCGCCTTCAGGAATCGCCTTCTCCTCATCGCAGGCCCGAGGCACCTGCCACCCCGTGGCATCAGCGATTCACATCAAGGTATGCCTTCAGGCAAAACGCCTTCATGCACTGGATTTCCAAATCCCAGCTTCCCCACGGGCTATTCTCGGTTGTCCCTCTCGCGCGCCAAACATCTTCCCAGCCGTCACTCGCCCTCAGAACTCGAACCTGACCGCGATCTGGCCGTTACGCGGACTGTTCGCCTGTCGGGTGACTCTGCCGAAAGTGGTGTCTCCCAGGAACGAATCGGGTGTCCGGAATCGAACCGAGTTGGTGAGATTAAAGAACTCGGCTCGCAGTTCCAGCTTCATCCCTTCCCGGACCGTGAAGTCCTTAAAGAATCCCATGTCAGTATTCTTGATCCCTTGCCCTCGCGCATTAGAGGAGAAACGGGGAGCGTTCCCCGGTACTTGGTCATTAGGAATCCCGAAGCAATTGCCGTTGTAGTAGCTGGCGTTCGGGTCCGAGGAGAATGCCAGGTCATGCAGGCTAAGACCGGTCCTGAGATTCGAGCACGTGATATTCGGCCGCTGCTGTCCGTCGGCAATCTGGGAATTGGCCAAGGCGAACGGCACGGGTTGCCCCGATTGCAGCGTCAGAAGGGCGTTCAACGACCAGCCGCCCACGATCGCGTCGAGGATCCGGTTCATGCCTCCCCCATCCACCGGTCGCGCCCGAAGGGCAGATCATACACAGCCGCCAGCACAAACCGCTGCGGCGTGTCGTTGGCCCCAATCGAGTGTTCCGCCTTCAGGTTGTTGATGTCCTGCGGATTCCCCAGCCCCGACCCGCCAAAAAAGATGAAGCTGTTGGCCCCATATGATGAGTAGTCAGTCGCCTTCGACCACGTGTAGTTCCCCTCAAAACTCAACCCGTGACTTGCTCGTTTCTGGAACCGCACCAGCAGCCCGTTGTACCAGGAACTCGCGGCCAGCAAGGGCAGCCCCTCAAAGTCCCCATCGAATTGCGGAAAACGCCGCAACAGATTGCTCAAAGGAATCGTTGGGTTGTTGTAGATGGAATCAGGCTGATTGAAAACCGCGTTCGGCCCGGTAAACATCCCCTGAAACGGATTTGGCACCAGCGTAGATTGGCACGTCGAATCACACAGATTCCGCGCCGCCGTCGGCAGCGAATCGCGGTTTCGCGTCGCTCCTCCCCAGGGCAAGTGTGTGCTGCGATTCGCTGAATAGTCGGCGGAGATGACAATGCCGGCCGGGAACAAATGTTGCAGCCCAAGGTTCCATTGATAAATCTCCGGGTTGCGATCCGCCGTTGTCCCCAGATCGTTGCCGTTCCCCAATCCCCACTCTGTTAACGCACCGTACTGGGTTCCCTGTGCCTGGGGAAGCGTATTGGGAGGCAGCGTGGGAAACACATTGTTGAGTGCCCAATTCGGGGCAAGGGTTACGTTTCCGTCCAGCGAGATGTGGAAGTTCGCCGACTCCTGGAACGCCGTCCCCGGATACTGGAAATTGGTAGCGGACGAAAGCCCGTAGAAGAGCCCCGCGCCGCCCCGTACCACCGTGTTCTTCGCGACCTGGTAAGCAAAGCCCAGCCGCGGTCCAAAATTGTTGCGGTCGATGGGAACATGCCGCATGCTCGAGCTCGGAAACACCGTAGTTCCCAGCAACTGCGTCGGTCCCAGCCCCAGACTGCTCAAGTCGACAGGGTTCCCATTGTCGTCCACGATCCCGCTCGTCGGCGGTGTCAGATCCACAGTAATCCCGCTGTTTCCTGTGAAATTGCTGAATTGGATGCGGTTGTAGCGCTCCGTATAGGGCACGCTCCACTCGTAACGCAATCCCAGGCTCAGCGTCAGCCTGGATGTGGCTTTCCAGTCATCCTGCGCGTAGAAGGCGGTCTGCTTGGACTTCTGCAGCACCGCCGGCTTGATGTTGAGGTGGCCGTCGCTCGGCCATCCCAGTTCTAACGCCGCCATCGCGTCTCCATCCTGGGTATTAGGATCGAAGAAGGCATTGGCCGCTGTTATGTTCCCCGCAAAATGAAACAGCCCCGTCGCGTCGTCGGGTTGAAAAAAGTTATTGAAGAACAGCCGCTGCTCGCCACCGAACTTCAGTACGTGGTTTCCCTTCACCCAGTTCAGGGACGAGGAGTAGATGTACTGCGTGTGCCCATTGATCGTGTTGATGCAACACTGCGGGTTCAGCGACGCATAGTTGTCGGGGATGACCTCAGGCATTTTTGAGATGTGGTTGGCTTCCGCCAGAATCGATTGAAACCCGAACTTCGTAGGATCGACCGTCTGCGGGGTTTCATTCTGATAGTAGAACTCCAACCCAAACCGGCTGGTCAACAGCAAATGCGGACTCAGAGACCAGGTGTGCTCTAGAGCCACATTCCGCGTGGTCGTTTGCGTTTGCGACCCGTCAAAAAACAGACCGGGAGTCGTGTCATGAGTACTGTTCTGGCTGTATCGGCCCATTAGATGGACCTTGTTCGTGAGTTGGTGGTCCAGCTTGATATCAAATTGGGTCTGGGGCGTGGTTTCGATGACCGGCGCATTGAAATTATTGCCCGAGTTGTCGATCGGACCCGTAGGCGCGGGAAACGCATTCTGAGCGTTCAGCATTTGCCAGATCGGGCTCATCATGGACTGAGGAATTACTTCCGTGCTATTCGTGTTTGGATCAACCGGAAAAGGCTGCCGGTCGCCGTAAGTAGGATCGTTCGGATTCGAGTCGACATTGAAGGGGTTGAAGAGTTGCACGGGCACGACATTCCCGTTGACATCCTGCGTCAGCGTCTGGGTAAAGTTGCCCTGCCGCTCCAGTGCAGTCGGAACTCTCGCGCTGACCAGGTTCTTCCCGATGCTCCTATGTCTCTCCAGATCAACCAGGAAGAAGGTCTTTCCCTTGAAGATGGGACCGCCCAGCGAAAAACCGTATTGATCTACTGTGCCCTCCGACCGGGGCACTCCATTCCGCACCGAGAAGAAATCGTTGGCGTTCAGCCCGGACCGCTGCCCAAACCACCAGCCGCTCCCGTGAAAGTTGTTGGTTCCCGACTTCATCAGAACATTGACCACCGTCCCGCCGTTGCTACCGAACTCCGCCGCGAAGCTGTTGTTCTGCACCTTGAATTCCTGGATCACCTCGGTCGACGGCATGTAACTCAGATTGTTGGTTGCCCCCTCCCCCTGTTCCGGACCGGTAGCCAAATTCCCATCCAGCCGGATCTCCGCCGACCCATAGCGTTGTCCGTTGGAGGAAAAGTCAGTTCCGGTTGGATAGGCATCCGCGTTGTTGAGCTTCGTAATCCCAGCCGACAGATACACCAGTTGCGTGGCGTCGCGGCCCTGCAGTGGCATCCGGCTGACGAACTCGTTCGTAACTTCCGTGCCCAGCGATGAGCTTCCCGTATCCAGCAGCGGCGCGGTCTCGGTCACGGTGACCGTTTCCCTGGTCGACGCCAGGCTCAGCGCGAAATCCACCGTGGCCTGTTGGCTCACCGCCAGCACCAATCTCGTCCGCACTACATCGCGGAAGCCGGGTGCCTCCACCTTGATGGTGTAGCTCGCGGGGCGCAGCCCGTTCACCACATACTCTCCACTGGCGTTGGTGGTCGCAGTGGTCGCAATACTGGTCGACTCACTCGTCACCGTGACTTTGGCATTGTTCACCACGGCGTGGGCTGGGTCCGTGACCGTGCCCCGCACTTGCGCGGTGTAGCTGCCCTGGCCCAGGGCAGCGTGATTAACGAGGAACACAACGGTTAGCAGGAAACTCCAGCCACTAAAGCGGGAACCAACGAAACGGATGGGCATCTTGGACCTCCCAGAATTACGGACAGTAAGCCTGACGGCACCAAAACGTAATAAAAAGCAAGCGTTCGTAATATATCCTAAATCGCTCGCTTGTCAACCTCTCGATCTGAGGAAGCGTTAAGGACGGCCTCGGTTGGGCGCGGCGGCATCACGCGGCAGGGTTCGCCCTCGCTGCGCTGGATCATGGTGGAAGCGGCGCGCAGGTGGCGAAGCGTTGCTTTCCGGCCGCCAAACGTTACTATGAACGGCTGCTGCGCAAGAAGCACAAGCACATAGCGCGGGTGGCGCTGGCGCGCAAGTTGCTGATCGCGGTCTACGCCCTGCTGCACAACGGCGTGGTGTTTGACGACGAAAAATTTGCGGCGGTGTAAGGGGAATCCGTCAGCTCGAAGTCATCCTTGCTCTTCGAGAACGACGCTCAGAAGGAGCGGCGGAGTCCGGACATACCTTTATGTGCCTCGATCACGAATAGAAGCCTGTCCGCATCGCCGCAAAATCTACCTGTGGACAGGTACGCCTGTTTTCATAGAAGGATGACAACTCTGTGTGTTATGTCCCTCATGATTTCATACCAGAGTGACTTCAATCCTGGCCTGTTTCAGGACGCGCAGATCGGATGTGGGGGCGTCGCGGTCGGTGATCACTTCCTGCAGGGCTGACGTCGGGACGATTAGAGAAAGACTGCGGCGTCCAAATTTGCTGGAATCGCAGACTGCGACGGTGCGTTTCGCCACGTCGACCATCACGCGGTTGACTCCGGCTTCGAGGAGATTAGGCGTGCTGAGTCCGTAGTGCACGTCGAAGCCGTCGACGCCGAGAAACAAAAGATCGGCACTCAGGCGGCGCAGGGTTTCTTCGGCGATGGGGCCGACCAGCGAAAACGAATTCTTGCGCAGAGTCCCCCCAGTGAGAATTACTTCGACGGCAGTTCCAGCCAGTTCGGCTGCGATGTTGACGGCGTTGGTGATGATGGTCAGATTCTGAAAGCTGCGCAGGGCGCGCGCGATCGCCGTGGTGGTGGTGCCGGAGTCGAGAATGATGACCTGGCCTTCCTTCACCATCGAAGCCGCGCTGGCCGCGATGCGGACTTTTTCCTGGCGGTGGAGCTTTTCCTTCTCGCGGAGCGTGGGATCTTCGAGCGCGCCGTCGCGAGAGGGGAGCGCGCCGCCGTGAGTGCGGTGGACCATCCCGTGAGCGTGCAGGACATCGAGATCCTTGCGAATCGTAACCTGGGAGGTTTCGAAGTGGCGGGAGAGTTCGGTGACCAGAACCCTGCCCTGACGGCTCAACAGATCGAGTATGGCGCGGCGTCGTTCTTCGTTCAGCACGGGAATGTCTTGCGGGCCGGCGGCGCCGTGGGGCGGCAAACGGCTCTTGCGGTTCGTATTTCTTTTTATAGCGTTTCATTTCGTTTGTCCACTGGAAAGATGATGGTCGCGCCGGAAACCAGATCAAGGTCTCCCACGTCGCCTTGATGCCGACACTCAGCCTCGACTATCTTCGATTGCCCGATCACCGGAATCTCTGGAAAGAACCTGCCCCTTCGATTCTCGATTCAAAAGACCTTTATTAGCCTCCCGATTCCGCCACCGGAGTAGCTGCTTGGATGTGCTGACAAGCCAGCCGGAATAACGCCTCGCCGTCGTGCTCAACATGATCGCAGTAGAGGAGCCGTTCGCCGCCTCGGGGCGAGGCCGAGCGCAAATACCGATCCCGTGAAGGGGGATGCGCCCTGATGGTGCAGTGTTTACCCCATCTGGTCTTGTCTTCGAGCGGCGACCCGCATTCCGCCATTCAGCCGAACTGCGTCATAATAGCGTGGCATGTGCGCCCTCTCAGATGACGCCGCCAAATCGTCTGTTGTTATTGATCGCGAGCCTGATCAGGGAAAGAGCATCGATCCTTCCGGCCCACGCATCCG